>Ga0315289_10002122_pt1 | contig 30652 bp, 31 predicted proteins | sample YL17G11_40_MG_FD_203452 | JGI IMG/M metagenome (GOLD analysis project Ga0315289, IMG submission 203452) | Sediment microbial communities from Yellowstone Lake, YNP, Wyoming, USA - YL17G11_40 | ecosystem: Environmental > Aquatic > Freshwater > Lake > Sediment | place: USA: Wyoming | collected... | reverse complement strand
GGGAACAACGAAACCGGAATGGTGACAATATTCTGGTAGAGCAGTACGTCGTTGGGGTTACTATTCCTAATCATGACTAGGAATATGCCCAAGTCCCAACAAGCCACGATAAAGAGGAGAACAGCGAAAAGAAGATGGTACCTTCTCCTTCCACGCGATAAGACTAGAAACATCACGAGTGTGTTTATGATGAAGCCTATGAAAGACGTAATTGAAGTTACCAATACAACGGTTGAAGACATGCCTCCATCGCGCCCCCTTGATTTTCACGGTATTTTCAGGTGCTTTTTCTGTCGCGTCATACTACGTCGGTCGTTCGGGATTTGAGACTTTGCATCAGTGTAGAAGAACTGGCCCAGTTCCTCTTGTTTTGTTCGACGTCTGATGTTTGGAGGAGTAGTTACGTGTGGGGGTCTCGTGGTGCGAGCACCAAGATTTGAACCGTCCTTCGGCGTCGTAATTTGAATTTGTGTGTGTGTCACCTTATGCGGGCGCCTGAATTTGAACCATCATGAGGGTGGAGTCAAGCGATGACATTGTACACTGATATCGCGGAAGTCTTAGACCTCTTTAGGCCACTTCCATGCGTACCAGACGATTAGCGCTGTAACCACGACTGTTGAGCCATCAATCAGGAGTTGGTGAAGAGACGCTTGTACCATATGAATAGACGGTTGCACCATGAATTCAAAAACCAAATGAAAGATGTTGAGAGCCGTAAACACTATCCCCAGCGTGATATTTGCCCTGCGATTTGCCAAGTCCTTCAGCGTCACAGACAGGTAAGCCATGGTCAATGGAATCAGCCAGAAGAGTGTCATGAACAGGAACATTTCTTCACCTATCTGCATCTTCCCGGACGCTATTTGCTCAATAACGCCCGGCTCAAAAACAGACAACACGACGTGAGCCGACATGGCCACTGCCATGAAGATCCAGAGCACTGCAATTCTCATCTTCAAAGTCACACTTTCCAAAATCTGCCACCCGCTTTTCCTGTCGCCTTACCCTAGCAAGAGATGGAGTTACTCCGCGTCTACTTGCCGCAGAACCTTCTCGTGTCGGGTCGCGTCAACAGATACAGTACTATTGCGTCTATCACGACGCCAACGATGCCAGTCGGCAGGGTGACCAGATCCATTATGAATCCTATGATGAACATGATGATGGCTATGATCCACGCCCAGCCCCTACCTATCCAGAGCCCCCAGGCGACCACAAGGCCAATCACACCCATCAAGACAGAATATGTGGGAAGTATCTGGCTGAGCAGTTCCTGCATGAAGTAGCCTTCGTAGGCACCGCCGGTCAGCATCATGATCCCAGCCAGTATGGGTATAATGCTGCCGATGACGACTATCAGGACGAGTATCCTCACTATCGTTGGTCGTTTCTTCTCAGACATCTCAACCTCATCTCCTTGAAAGCCGAACCGAGAGTACGACCGTCTGGGCATATGACACTTGCTAACAGACGGGGGTCTCAGGCAGAAGTCATCCGGCCTCGAAATCTTCGCCTCAATCGCTCACCTTCAGCGAGAATCAGCCCTCTTGGGCTGTTGCTCTGCAATGTGAATGCCGTAAGATTGTCGTAAGAGAGGTATCTGCCCAGCTTGATGGCGGGTTTGAAGAGGGACCGCGCCCCCGATAACGCCGGGCTGCGTCCTCACGGATCGGCGAACTGCGGGATCCGCTACTCGTATTTCAGTGCCACTACGGCGTTCATCTTTGATGCCCGCCACGCTGGGTAAAGCCCTGCCAGAACTGCGATTCCGATTGGAAATAGCAGAGAGAAAGCAATCAGTTCAGGCGTGAATACAGGGGTGAGTGTTGTGCTGCTCCCAGTCTGTCCGGGTCTGGACATACCAAATCCGCCAGACATAGGCAAGGCACCTCCGATCATGAAAGACAGAACATACCCTAGAATGGTGCCTCCGACTCCTCCGACGATGCCGCTTAGAATTGCCTCCGAAAGAAACATGCCCATGATTTGTTTGGGTTTGTATCCTAGAGCTTTCAGAATGCCTATCTCCCTTGTTCTCTCCATCACGGACACGAACATGGTGTTGGTTATGCCAACTGCGGCTACAAACAAAGACACGGCGCCTATGCTTCCCAGAAACACGGTCATCTGTGATGTGATAGACTCAACGCTGGATACCATGGAGCCAGCGTTCATCACTCGAACCTGTGTGCCATAGTAGGTCTCTATCTCCTGTTGGACCGTTGTGACATCTCCAGCGGTACTAGTCATGACGTACAATCCGCTGAAGTATTGCGTCTTGAGGAGAATCTGAGCGGACTGTAGAGAGATGAAGATCGTCGAATCAATATCCGAGAATAGCACTCTTCCATATGCTGAGAAAATCCCTTTCACCAGGAAAGTGAGGGTACCGCTCGTTTGACCTCCGAGTGTGATGGAAATCATTTGATTGAGGGTCAGTTGATCACTTGATCCTGTTGGAAACGCGATAGAGTAGCCAACAGCGGCCGCACTTGGATCATAGGAGCCAGGCAAACTGCCACTGTAGAGGTTCAGCCCCTTGTACATGGTGAACAACGCGTTTGTGTCAACACCTATGAGTTCTCCTTCTATTGAATTACCGCCGTATGAGATTGTGGCGCGTTGGCTGTAGTATGGGATGACATCCGAGACGCCTTGGAATGATTTTATCGTATTCACATCTTGTTGGGAGAGTTGATAGTTTTGCGTGCCGCTACTGCCGCTCGCAAAGAACTGGCGAGCCGAGCTGACTGTGAGGGTGTTTGCTCCGATCTTTTCGACTTGAGCTTGGACACCGGCACTCAGGCCGCTTGAGCTGGCTATGAGAGCCAGGATTATCGCCGAACCAATCATGATTCCAAGAATCGTGAGAAGACTTCGCACTTTTCTGTCGCGAAGCGCTTTGAATGCGAGTTTGAATATGTCAGATGTGCGCATTTGCATCACGATCCTGTGTAGGAATCCATTCGCTGAATATACTGCTCTTTCTCGATCAACCCATCTTTGATGGTAATCATCCGATGGGTCATATTAGCAACGTCCGGATTGTGGGTCACTAGGACGAATGTGGTCCCTAGCGTCCTGTTGACTTGGACAATGTAGTTGAGAATCTCGATAGTGGTCTTCGAGTCCACGTTTCCAGTTGGTTCGTCACCAAGAACGAGAGCAGGCCTAGTAACGAGTGCCCTGGCGATGGCCACACGTTGCTGCTCTCCACCGCTGAGTTCAGTCGGACGCTTGTTCGCTTTGTCTGCCAATCCAACTGCACTCAACATCTTTAGTGATCTGCTTCTGCGTATCTTGTCTGGAACTCCTCCTGCAATCAGGGGCATCTCAACATTCTCGACTGCGGTAAGCCTTTGAATCAGGTTGAAGGTTTGGTAGACAAACCCTATCTTCTGGTTTCGAAGGAGGGCAAGTCTATCCTCGTTCAGCTTTCTTAGGTCAACGCCGTCGATGATGACACGACCTGAGGTAGGCGGGTCAAGTGCACCGATCAGGTTAAGAAGCGTTGACTTCCCACTGCCTGAAGGTCCAACGACTGAAACAAGTTCGCGCTTTCCTATTTTGAGATTCACGCCCCTGAGTGCTGAATAGCTGATGTGCCCTACACGATAGACTTTCGTGACGTCGATCGTTTGAACTGCTAGGTTGGCGTGCGATGGCAATTCTCTATCAACTGCAGTCTATGGTCCCAATCTAGATGTACAAACGTTTGTCCGAGAGCATCACAGATCATTCAAATGGCATTAGTATGGTCTGCGGGCCAAAGAACAGGCCATAGAGATAACGCAGGATCTGGAAGATCGTTTCAATGACGCTGTTTCCCTGGCTGGGCTGACTCGGTGGCTGCACGGTAGGTTTCTTGATTTGGATCTGAGATGTTTGTTGAGCACTGTAGGGAGAAGCGGGTCTATCGGTGTCGATGGCTGATATCTTGACGACAATTGGATAGGTTCCATCGGCAAGGTTCTTCTTGAAGCTGACTAGAAGGCTGAAAGGTCTAGGTATGTTCGGGTCGATTTCGCCCAAGAACACACTTGCTGAAGTGCCCGGAGCTAGCGCCTCCGATTCTACAGTCACGTTTCCGTTGTAGGCCGCGAGGTTTCCTCTGTTGAGAAGGTTCCCGGAGATGGTTGCGTTGCCGCCAGATGACGTGGCTGCTGGGGTCACCTGTATCCCGTACAGCGCAAGGCTGATCCACCCTTGAACTGAGAAGCTGACAGTGTGCGTCTCTTGGGTGTACGAGATGTCGCCAAGCTGCCTGTAGGTCAGCGTGACCGAACTCTGATAGGAACTGCCGACCGCCGCAGTTGGTGCATAGATTTCGAAGACGGCAGTAACGGATTGTCCTGGTGAAATCAAGTCATAGTGCCAGTGGTCGTCTCCGAACATCTGCAACGGAGAGGGTATCGATACAGCTAGGTCAACATCGTAAAAGGGGCCCGAGGAATAGGCGCTCATGGAGTACGCGACAGCTATTGTAACGTTGTTGTTGAAACCTGCGGTCAAAGTCTGGCCAATGACAGTCACCGCGAAATATGTCGGGTTCGCGCCTTGAACGATTCCGATTGGAACCAAGAGCAGCAGGGCAACGACGACTGCAACCGTGAAGCGTCGCAGCTTGGCAAGATTGTTCATCTCATTATCATCTTCCTACTTGAGTGTCAGACATGTCAGGACGCACACTGCTGCGCCCGCAAACAGGTCCGGCAGCAACAGCCAGGATGCACAGAAGCCACATTTTGCTCTTTTCCAGAATTTGCCCACAATCTCCTCAAAGAAAGACAGATTCTGCTCGATCTGCGGCGACAGAAGGCAAGTTGTGCCAGCCGTGCCTCCTCCAGTAGTGGGAATATATGCTATCTGTGGGGCGAATTCTGAGCAAGTCGGTTTGGTGAGGAATTGGGTACAATTCTGAGAAACCGCTTTATTCACTAGTCATCGGTGTTGGCCGAGCAAGGGAGATTCCATGCCACAAATTCCAATAATAGTCCCTCTGATCGTCGTCGGCTTGGTAGTCGGGTCGATAGTCAAATCCAAGAGTCTCAAGATCTCAAAGAAGAAGTTGGCGTCTGCAAGTTTGGTTGCAGGCGTCTTGAATTCCGTCCACGCGTACTTGCTCTATTCGTTGGCATCCGCCCAGACTGCTGCTCGCGTTACAGGAGCCACAAGGACGGCGTTTGCTTCAACATCGGAAGGGGCGTTCGTGGTCGCGTCGTTTCTGGCTGGTCCCCTCATCGTTCTTCTGGTTCTTGGAATTGCCATGGCATATGTGAGAATACGCAGAGGAGAAGAGCCCGAAGAGCTCCCGGAACAGGCTCCTGAAGAAGAACCCACGCTAACACCGAGCTAACTCGATGTCGCTTGGGTCTTGATTCCTCAAGACCTATCAGTGAATGGAAGATGAGCCATCCCAAGAGATCACTTGCAGTACTACTGCTGCTCATCATAGGATCAGTCGCATTCTCTCACCTCGTTGAGGATGTCTCGGCGCGACCCGGCGACGTTGCCCGGATGTCCCCTGGAACGTATGTTTCCACTCTAGGTGCATCCGCTGACATGGTGAAGTTCAACTACACAAAAGGCGCCATAATTCAGAACACGACAGGCGACATTTCTCTGAATATCAACTTGGCCAGCAACGCCTCTTCGATAGCGATCTATGTCCCACCCGAGTTCACTTTTCTACAATCCGACACTACCAGCATATGGGCGAGCATAACGAACAACTACAGACGAGTATCCATTCAAAAGCTGGGCTCAAACGATCCCATTGCCCCCTCATGGTGGAGCGTAAGAATCGTAAATGGAACCATCGCGGCTGGCAACTATACGGTGCGAATGTTCGGCGTCGGGGCCCCCGACGTATGCGGCAGATACTTCCTGAAAGTCTTCACCGACGGAACATCGATCGGCGCCGGATATTTTCCGACGGTCGTTGTGGAAGGCAGCCTCTACCCAGCATACATATCTGGTCACGTCCTGAACGGCGACGGTGCGAGCTACGGTGCGCCGGTGGGTGTGTCAGGCAAGGTTGTTGCTGAGGGGAAGACTGCAACTGGGAGAATCGTCAAGGGCCAGGCTTACTTCAGCGCCTCCCCAGACGGCAACTACACAATCTACGGCCTTGCGGCAGGAACATACAACATAACGGCTTCAGCTGCCGGATTCGTTTCAACAACTCTCAGCGAAACTGTTTCCGTAGATGCGGGGCAATCCTTGGAAGGCATCGACATTCACGTATATCCGAGCCCACGGATATCTGGCACGATCTGCTCCAAGTGCGATGCCGAATTGATCCCGTGGGGCAGCGCTCTCTCTCGTCCGATAAGCATAGAAATACTCGACTCTAACCTGCAGAGTAAGGGATGGGTCGCAACCAACAAGACCGGTTACGACCCGGACCAAGCTTACTTTCAATTCTCGTTCAACGGATCGATAGAGCTAGACGGTCATGTTCCACAAGACTATGCTGGGTACGTCTCCGGATTAGAGCTTGGTGACTACTACCTGAAAGCCTATGTCAATGGGTATTTGCAGAAAGACGTGGTTGCAGTGCACTTGTACGAGTACTCTCGTGGCGTTTCGGTTCCTTTTGATCTATGGAGAAGCAGTCAGTTCATTGTCACGGTGCATTTCCCCAGCCCGACACCGAAGAGTGGCAGACTGACACTGGACGCCTATCCACTTGATGGAACGATTAGTGGCTCGAACAGCACGATTGTACCTGCCAACAGTAATTCGACGACAATGGCCATCACGGGGAAAAGAGACTACGGATTACCTAGCGGAACTTACTTCATAGAAGCCAATTTCCCCGGATATTCTCAGGCTACCCCTATCCAGGCAACGTTGGGAGAAGGATGCTCCACGACTAGCCTCAGCTTCGACATGGTCAGGGGCGGAGTTCTGAATCTCACTTTGAGATCGATCAACTGGCAGACCCCGCCTCAGAAAATACCGTGGGCGTATCCTGACGCAGCCATGAGGATTGAAGCCATGGACTCCTCAGGGCAAGTCTATACCGGAACAGCAAAGCAACAGGACGCAATGGTTCACAGCACGCCTTTGGTCGGCGTAGCCTTCACCAACGTAACGGGTCTCCCTGCAGACATCTATGTCGTGAGGGTGTACACTGTTGGCTACATTCAGACAAGTGACTACCCTGTATCGGTAGGACTTGGGAGCACAAGCGACATCACGATAAACCTAGTGGAGGGCACAAGATTGAATGTGACAATGACATTCAGGACGGAGGGCCTCGTGGCAAACATCACTACGTACTTGCGCTACAATCTCACGAAGGTGCCGGCAAGAATCGAGGTCTACGACTCCCTTGGAGTCCTAGTAGGAGCAAATGCCACACACATACCGGCCAACGGAACTAGTTCTTCAGTCGAAGTGATCGGATTCCGTGACTACGCCGGGAATCCGTGCTTGAGGTGGGTGAACTACTACGATACGACTGATGGTTCGTTGCAGAAAGACTACGGGCTGCCACCAGGGAGATATCAGGTGCTAGTATGGGTTCCTGGTTATATCCAAGCCGAGACGGCGATCCTATCCACTACCGTAGGGAGTTCGGCGGGAATGACCTTGTCGTTGGACAGGCTTGCGCACGTGAACGGCACTGTTAGTGGACTAAACATGTACGCAGATCTGATCCCACTCTCGTGGGCCACTGTGACCGCGTATGGTCCGACACTGACCGCGACGAGCTCCTTGGATGGTTACTATGAAATGTGGATACCAGACGGTACCTACACACTGGGAGTCTCGTCTCCAGGATACGTGACGCAGGGAGTTGAAATCCATGTGTCTATGGCTTCGGAAACACCTGTAGACTTCGACCTGAGACCGCCAAGTGGCACAATTCCAGAACTGTCAGCAGCCGAATTGACGTCAGCTGCCATGCTCGTCATGGCTTGTGCATCGCTGCGAAGAAGCAAGGATCAAGGTTAGATCATCGATCGCCGTTGAGAGTCAAACACACTATCTCGACCCGCCCTAACACGCAATGCGATTCCCAGAAGGCATATAATGTGCCGGAGTCATGCCTCGTCCGAACCTAGCACCAGAGTGATCTCCCAAAGGAGCCAGAACCAGCATGGTCTTTCTCGATGAGCCGTCGATGAAGCGTCTGCTGGGTTGGCTAATCGCAGGCACCAAGGGAGGAATGACTCGCGCCGAGATAGTCGCTGTTTTGAAAGAGACCCCTCAGAATGCGAACCAACTGGCGAGCAGACTCGAGAAGGACTACAGAACCATAAGACATCATCTCGAGATTCTAAGCAAGAACGGCATAATCACTTCTACTGGAGACAGGTACGGCACCACCTATTCCCTGACCTCACAGATGGAGGAGAACTATGCCCTCTTTGAGGAGATTGTGGGGAAAATCTGGAAAAGAGCTAAAGACAACGACCGAGAGTGAAGCTACACATGAAGAAGAATCAGAAAGCCGGGATTGTCTTTGCGACACTGATACTCGTCGCATTGCTCGTAGCATTTGTGGGCATCAATTATCTGGAACCACCTGGAGAACCGTTTGCGCACAGACCGCATTTTCCTCAGCCTCCCGGAGACATACAGTTGTACTATGCGGTCACGGTCATACTCTCGACAATCAATGCCACACTACTGGTCTTCTTGTTTTCGGCATATCTGGGTATCTACCGAAAGGTGAAATCGGATTTCACTTTGGGTCTAATGGTGTTCTCGGTTATCTTGCTTTTCTACGCGCTGTCCTCTAACCCTCTTGTTCAGCATATCTTTGGCTTTCGCGCATTCGGACTTGGACCGTTTGCCATGCTACCTGACCTGTTCACATGTGTGGCGCTAGGCGTGCTGCTGTACCTCACTTTCAGATACTAGACAGGATTTGTCTTGAAACAGATAGGAAACTGAGCTAGGTTCTTGAGTGAGCGACAATTCCAATGAACGCTGTAGTATTGGTTTGGTCATGGCTGCTCTTCAGAACCTAAACCCTCTCAGCCTGTCAGACAACTGAGTCATACATGACGCTGAAGACCAATCCGCCACAACTGGTGCCGAGTAAGAGGTCGACGTTCAGCAGTTCCCGAGCGGCCTCATTTCAAGTCCGGTTGTGCAGAACGTGTTCGAGTTTAGTGCATTCGGCCTAGTTCCATTTGCGATGCTACCAATGATCTTCTGGTCCACAAGCCCGATCTATTGAGCTCTCTCGCTTTCGAGTGGCTTCTCTCGGGTGCAGGCTGGGATTGCACCGTCGTCCCATGACATGATTCGGGCCCAATTGCGGTGAAATTCTGAAACACGCCTTAATCATCCTGAAGGCTGTACAGATCTGACTTCAAGTCGTCTGAGGTGTTGGATTTGGTGACGTGGATTCTTAGCTTCTGTTCCGGCAACGGTTGTTCCGCAAGCAGTGCAAGCGGCGTGTTCTCTGATGGGGTATTGTTTGTCCTCATGATGGCAGTCACCTCGGCTCTGCTTGTGCTCCTCATCTCATACGCAACTCTGGCAAGTCACCGACACGGACTCGAATGGCAACAATCACGTTACTGAGGTATGCGAGAAAGAAGGCCAGCCAGGGATTGGGCGTGGATGCAACACAAGCTGACTGTCCAGACTGCAAGAACAATGGCAGATTCGGGAGCGCTACTCTTTGGGAAAGAAAAATGGAAAACCACTGGCCGCTTGCCAGTACCTCGACCTATTGAAAGAGAAATGGATTCTTGAGCAGACGAATCGGCCGTGTGGTCGTAGAAGAGGAGAATCACTGTGATTCTCATTGTGGTTCATTTGCTACTTCACTATCGTGACGATATCACGATCTTGAACGACATGATCCACTCCGACGCGCTGAGGGTTGAATCTTACACTAGTTCCTGAAACTAGCGCATATTTCGCCTCGCCCGCGAACTTTCTGTGGATCTTGTGGCAGACGTCAGAAATCGTTGAGCCAGATGTCACTATGAGGGGCTCTTCGAAATCGGGTAAACCGTTGCGCGGTTTCAGGTAGACCTTGATCAATCTGAGTCGATCGTAAATGGCTTCTCTCAGTTTTTCGATGTTGACGTTTCCATCTGCGGAGATTGGGACAAGATCTTCGCCTATTCGCTTCTTGGCCTCCGTCACGTATTTGTGACTGACCAAATCGATTTTGTTCAGGATGGCTATTGATGGAATGTATCGACGATTTCCGGCTACTAGGTCGATCAGTTGGTCGTCGGTGATATCCTCCCGGATGATGATATTGCCGTGATTGATCTTGTACGTGTTCAGTATCGCTCGGATAGTTGACTCGGATAGATGAGTCAGTTTGCACGTCGTCGTTATGCCGAGCCCGCCTTGAGAAGATCGGTTAATAGTCACATTCGGAGGCCGAGTGTCGAGCCGGATTCCCATTTCATACAGTTCGTTCTTCAGCACGCTGATTTGATCCGGTTGGAATACGTCTAGAATTAAGAGTATCAGGTCGGCGTTCTTTGCCACGGATAGCACTCTCTTGCCCCTGCCGGTGCCGCTTGCTGCACCCGAAATGATGCCGGGTAGGTCGAGAATCTGTATCCTCGCCCCCTGGTAATCAAGTAGACCAGGAACAACCGTCAGGGTCGTGAAGGCGTATGCCGCGACTTTTGATTTCGCGTTCGTAAGCCTATTGAGGATGGTTGATTTTCCCACACTCGGCAAGCCGATCAGCACGGCGGTGCAGTCGCCGCCTTTCTTCAGCTCAAAGGCCGCTCCGCCTTGCCTGGACCCTTGCGAATGCTCTTGTTCAGCCCTGAGCTTTGCGAGCTTAGCTTTCAGCAGACCTACATGGTGTTCGGTGTGCTTGTTGATCTGTGTTCTCTTCATCTCATCCTCTATGGCACGGATCTTCTCTGGTAACCCCATGTTCGTCTGCTCCAAGGAGGAAGGCGATAGAGGAATCACCAATAAACCGAACGGTAGGCCTCTTCAGCTAGAAGGGACCCACACGCCTCAAGCTCGGCGCGTTGCGTGTAGTTTGGCAGGACAGTCCGTTTCCTGCAATCTAGATGAAGCGTCAATCGGACAGGACTTTCGGTTGAATTGTATTTTGTTGTGTTCTCAGTGATCACTTGCTGGCTTCGATCCAGCCTCGTTGACCTGTCGTCTTCACGTGGAGGTCGTAGGCAAAGAATGCGCTGATGGCAAGGCAGATGATGCTTGCAAAGGACATGAAGTACCCGATGAGGAATTCGACTATGATGACGACTAGGAACAGCAACAATGGGGGAACCGACGCAACCTTCCGATACCCCCAGTACCAGTAGCCGATACCCGGGAAGAAGAAATTCAGAATCGCTGCTATCACTGCATTCTTTTGGCCAGGCGGAGGAGGAATATCCAAGGGCTGCGCAGCCGAGGCGCCTGAAGGCTGACCCGGTGCTTGTGTAGTCTTGCTCAGGGTGTTCCCGCAGCTTACGCAAAATGCTGCATTATCTTCATTCTTGGTGCCACATTTCGGACAGAACATATAGAACCCAGCACGATAGTACTGCAGCTGTGGATATTTAAGACCAGCTTCTAGGGAGAGCGTAGCCGTATGTCGCTGAGCATTCTCGCCAGAAACCTGTGGAGAATGCTTTCGATGAGAAACGTCTAGATCAGAAATATCCTCATCCTGGTATTCATCTCATGCGAATCTTGACTCTGTGCCGTATGATCTCTCTTTGCATGCAAGGACAATTGGCGAAAACTTAAGAGGAATCTCCGCTCAGCGACTGCCTGGGTACAAGTTTTGGCAGATTCTGCAGAAACAATACTCAAGATTGAGGCGGGATACGTCCTTCAGCAGAAGGGCGGCGAGAAGCATGTGTTCAACCCTCCGACCGGGACCCTTATTCTAACTGATAGACGCTTCATTTTTGCTCAATCTGATGTCGGTCTCGCAGAACGTGCAATGGCAGGTTCTGTCGGCCTGGTCATCGGGAGCGAGGCTCTAAGAGTCATGTCCACAGTCAAGCCCGAGCAATTGAACAAAGCATTCGAGAAGCCTGAAAGCTTCTACGTCAACCTAACCGATATCTTGGAGGTGAAGGCCGAGAGGCAGCTCACTGCAGCTGGCTTGATCATCAGGTGGAATGCGCCTGGAGAAATGAAGGCAGCGTTCTACAAAGCGGGTATGATAACGGGACTAGGTCTTCCCAAAGACTGGGTTGAAGCAATCAACGCTGCTAAGGAGAGACAGTTGACCTCTCGTAGTGCCGCCGCGCCTCCTACTGAACCTGGCACGAAATTCTGCATGTATTGCGGGGCAAGAATGCCGGAAACGGGAGCTTATTGTGGAGCTTGTGGGAAGAAACAAGAATAGGGGCTCACGCCTCGAGACCTGCTCCCGTACACCTTGCGCTAGAGGCAGGACAACGCCGCGAGCGTTATACAAGTCCCAGCGCAAGAGATTACGCTGATTTCTTCACATCCGTCAGTTCGGTAGCGATCACTCGATAGGGGCGTCCCTTCACCCACTCGGGGTAGAAGGAGAAGATGATCTTCATGTCTCCTTCACCTGTATTGGCAACACAGTGGGGATAGCCCGCGGGAACGAAGAAGGCTTTTCCGGGTTTGAGTTCGTAGCGCTGCAGCTGTTCCCGGGAGGGGCCCAAAAGGGCGTAGCCCTCTCCGGATGCCACGTACTCTGATTCATCATATTCAAAGTGGGCGTGCGGCAACATGGGTTCCGTTTGACCCGGAGGAATGGTTATGGTGCCCAGAACGGCATTGGCGGATCCCACCGTCTCCGGATCGAAGAGTGTGCGTATGTATCCATAGGAAGATGACCCTTGGCGCCGCACCGTCACCGGAGGAATCTGGCCCTCATCAACAAACAACTTCCGCTCATCCACAATCCTCAGCCTCTGACCCTATGTTACGCCATCGTTGAAGTAAGCTATGTGGTTTTTCAAATCCTTCTGGTCCAACTACTACCTTCACTGAATCCGTTGTCCCAGGATCATGTTGGGTGTTGTAACAAGACACCGCACGAAATCCCTGAAGAAGTGTTCGAGCCCCGACTTGGTGGCTTTCCCATGAGCCACCTCATCGTCCAACTCCCAGTACAGGACATACGTGACTTCCTTTGGTCTCCTTGTGAGCTTGATCGTAGGCAGGCCCTTCTTGGCTGAGGTGAAGTCACGCGGCCTATGTGTCCTCTTCACATACCGTACATCTCTCACGCCAGGAAATCCACGATGATGCTTGACCACACGCCCGACTAGATCCTCAAACTCCAAGGTCTTGTCAGGCTTCACTTTGTAGATGCACACCTCAACGAAACTGCCCAGTTTTCCGGTCATGGATTGATCTTCTCTTGAAGACTGGTGTGAGGGACTAGACGCGCTATTAGTTTTCGGTTCTTAGTCGCTCGCCTTTCGAAGAAGGCGATCAGGGGATCTATTTCCTGAGCCCATGTGGTGCGAGGTTCTCTCTCATGTGCGCACCAAGTATGGCACACAACCACGGACGCATGTGTGATGGTCGAGTCATCTTTCTATACTCCTGATAGGCAGACGCGGCCATCAGCTTCCGGTGAGATTGGTGGTCAAAGAGATCTTCAAGTTCCGTTGGATGGGCTGGAGACGGTTCGCATATGATTTCTTGGTAATTCAGATCGGGTTTCTGTTATTTGGTTTGTCCATTGACATGATGGTCCAAGCGGACTTGGGTCTCAGTTCTTGGGATGTTCTGCACATGGCGCTTACCTACCACTTTCCCATCTCCCTTGGTGAGGCCAGTATTGGCGTGGCTTTTGTGGTTGTGCTCGTGGACGTGATTCTTCGGGAACCGCTAGGCTGGGGCACGATCATGAACATGATCTTCATCGGGGTATGGGTTGATGTGCTCAGGCCGTTTGTGCCCGCTGCTCCTAGCCTCTTCTGGGTTCAAGTTGTGTATCTCCTGCTAGGTACGTTGGTCATGGGATTCGGGACTGCGATATATGTCGGAGTAGATGCTGGAGCGGGTCCGCGAGACAGCTTGATGCTTGCTTTGTCACGGATAGGCAAGTTGAGCTTGCGGTGGTCACGTACACTCCTTGAGTCAGCTACAGTTCTCGTGGGGTGGCTGCTCGGAGGGCCATTTTGGCTGGGAACGATAATCTCCGCGGTTGCCATCGGCCCTGCGGTTCAGTTCGCATTCAGGATATTGAGGGTACGCACTTCCGGAAACGTTCGTGACAGCTCGGTAACTTAGATGTGCGCCATTATGATGGTTGGTCGTGCAGAAATTGGTTGGTGGGCAGGGTGGTGCGGACACGCGCAGGAGACGCCCTAGAAACCAGAAATATCTCGGCGCACATTTCGTCAGTCGGAGAGAATGATGAGTCCGAAAGTTGAAAGTAGAAGTGCAGCAAATCTGGCTTACATCGAGTACGAGGGACCGTACGACAACATACCGTGGGAAGATCACATCAAACGGTTGTATGGTTGGGCTAAAGAACAGAAAGTGATGCCCGGTTTCTATCCAATGGCAATATATCATAACGACCCAGAGAAGAAGAGAAGCGACATCGCGATCACCTTCAAGGGCAAAGCCAAGGAACACGCCGGCGTTAGAACTCGAAAGATGTCCGCAATGAAAGTGGCGACAGTTTCCCACAAGGGTCCCGGAAGTGAGTTCAAGGAAACATATGCCAAGCTTACCGAATGGATCGACAAGAAGGGATACAAGGTATCGGGGCCGTCGATTGAGATCTACTCAAAGAAACCGGAAGTTGTTGACGGTGTCACCATTCTGTACGCAAAGGTGATGATGCCGGTCAAGAAGAAGTGAGAGCCCACATGCCTCATCTAGTGGAGACGGGTAGGCGGGCAGCTGAGTTCTATTCGGCAGCTCTGACTCCCTTCAGTGTTGCCGCGATCGAATCGATTGTCTTCTCTTGGTTCTCGCCTACCGGAGTTGGACCTGTTACAACTCCTGGACTCTCGGCGTTGTTGGGCATTCTGATCCTATGTATCGGGCCATTCATACCGGTTGCCTACAGCGTGAGAACCAGACGAATCGATCTGGACATATCAGACAGGAACAAACGCGGTTCCATCTACCTCATCAGCGTGATCGCCTACGCAGTGGGAGTCGCAGTCTTCTGGGCAACCGATAACAAAATCATGTTCGTGCTTTCGGTGGCATATCTCTGCGTTGCGTTGGCAATGATGCTGATCACGTTTGCGTGGAAAATCAGCGCCCACACAGCGGCGGCTGCAGGCATGGCCACCGCGCTTTGGTTGGTGCTCGGAGGGTGGATGTTGCCTGTCTATGTGTTTGGGGTTCTGATGATTTGGGCTAGGGTGAGGCTGGGCGCTCACACGATCTTGCAGACGTTGGCCGGGGCGATCGTCTCAATTGTAATAACGGCCCTAGTGTTCGTTGGTTTGTATCTCTAGATCGAATCATCGTCCCACGCCTGTTGTTCCGTATCTTGAATGGCACGCATCTGATGCTTCTTGTGAGTGACGTGACGACATGGGCGCTAGGGGTGGAACTCCGTGGCGGTGAAGATTCAGAAGACAACTGCCTCGTCAACCTGAACTGGATCTGTTGTCCGTTCTTTCTTGAGATCGGCTACTGCTTGATGGCTTTCGCGATCTGGTCTACGACTTTCTCTGGATCAACGCTCGGGTCTTCGTTTCTGATGTCTTTGAGGAGATGCTTCGATCGATAGAAGTCGATGACAGGCTCAGACGCTTGCTGGTATACCTTGAGGCGCTCTTGGATTACTTCAGGCTGATCGTCGACGCGCCTGAATAGTTCGCCGCCATCCTTGTCGCATTTGCCAGCCACTTTGGGCGGCATGGTCTTCGAATTGTATATCGCTCCACATGTCTTGCATTGTAGTCTCGAAGACAGTCTGTCCACGATTACGCTGTCGGGAACATTGAGGTTCACTACAACATCCACTTTCGTGATCTTCTCTAGTTCCTTAGCCTGACCCACGGTCCTCGGGTAACCTTCGAGAATGAAACCTTTCGACAGCTCAGCCGTCAGGCGTTTCTTCAGTATATCCGTAATGACCGCATCCGGCACAAGCGTGCCAGAACTGCTGTACTTCTCAATCTGTTTTCCCAATGGCGTTTTGTTTCGTATTTCTTCACGGACAAGGTCGCCGGTAGAGATATGCGGAACCCCGAGCTTATTCACGAGTCTGGAAGCGTAGGTTCCTTTTCCTGATCCCGGCGGTCCAAATATGACGATCTTCACTAGCCTAGTCTCCGCGTCTTCACTTTGCGAGCGTTCCTTCAACAGCCTACCTTGCAATAAGTGCTACTCTCTTCAACGATTCAAATAGGAGCCTGACGTGAACGTGCTGGATCAGATGATGAGTACAGTCGCCATCGTTAGGGGAACAAACCCCGTCGAGATGACCGTCAAGGCTCTAGAGATGGTAGATGCCAGCAAAGTCGTCCCCGCGGAGAAACCGGTTCTGATAAAACCCAACTACATAACCACCGACCCTCCATCCACAGGGATTACGACCGACAGTCGGGTCATCGAAGGAGTTGTCGCGTTTCTCAAACAACACGGCGCTAGGGAGATACTGATCGGCGAGGGGACAGGGTTCGGGGACACCCTTGAGGCGTTCAAGGTTGCAGGCGTCGATAAGATTGCAGAGAAATGGGGAGTAAGAATGATTGATCTGAACAAGGATGAGATGATTGAGGTCAGACCACCAAACGCCCGTACGTTGAAGAAGGTGAAGATCGCGAAGACGGCTCTTGAGAGCACGATTGTTAGTGTTCCAAAACTCAAGCCGCACAGATTCACAGGCGTGACTTTGAGTCTGAAGAATATGATGGGCGTGATGACGCCGAAAGCAACGATGCACGGTCATCTGAACCAGAACATCGTTGACTTGGTCTCGGTCGTCAAACCGAGCATCGCAGTAGTTGACGGGATAATTGCAGGAGAAGGACATGAAACGAGCGGCAACCCAGTAGAAATGAATCTTGTCATAGCAGGAACAGACCCTGTTGCCGTGGATGCAATCGGTTCGGCCGTGATGGAGATTCCTCCAGTAAGTGTGAAACACTTGCGCTTGGCCGAAGAGCGCGGACTTGGAACATGCCGCTTGGATCGAATACGCGTGGTCGGGGAGCCTGTAGAGAAAGTAAAGAAGAAGTTCAGAACATCGTTCATTGCGAGACTCGTCCAGATCTAGGTTAGGAGATTGTGCCCTTGGTTGATCTTGCGAAGTTCGTTCAGGAGATTCCTCCAACAACACGCGTCTACTTGAACGACTCATACGCGCAATCAATTGACGCGAATGTTCTGAGGGCTGTTCAAGAGAAGAACAGCGCGTATGTGCTGTTGGACCGGACCATCTTTCATCCAAGATCCGGCGGGCAGCCATCAGATGCGGGTACAATAGAGGGGGCCTCATTTCGTGTCGACGTGAAGAGGGCGATGAATCAGAGTGGAGTCATAGTCCATTTTGGCAAGGTTGAGGGAAAGCTGGACGTCGGTCCTGCTACGTGCAAGATCGATTGGACGAACCGATTCTTGATGATGAGAAGACACACCGCAGCTCATCTGCTAGACCATTGCCTTGCAACTCAAACTGGCTCCCATGTTGAGACAACCGATTCCTGGCTCGGAGATGACCCATACGTCGGCTACGGGGGGTCTGCACCTACTGACCTCGACCTGAAGCGGCTTCAGGAGCTTGGGAACGGCTTCATTCAGCAAGGGCTGAATGTCGAAATCAAGACGATGGATAGGCTTGATGCTGAGTGTCTGATTGTGGATGCCCCTAACCTTGCGAGGCTTCCGAAGAGCGAGAAGCTACGAATTGTGACAATTCAGGGGCAGCTTCCAATTCCATGTGGAGGCACGCACGTCCGGACGGTCAGGGAGATTGGGGCGTTAGAAGTTCGAAGAACCGAGCCTGCCGAGGCGGGCTTCAGGCTACATTTCGAAGTCAAGTGAGTGTTCCGTCCTGAGGCCTCCTCTAGTTGGTTTGGCGAGCCGGCGAGTGCTATCCTTAAATGAGCTATCTGCTTGTACGGTGAATCCGAATCTGGAACCATAGCATCGTAGAGGAATAGCGCGTGTCTGACATCGAAGAGAAGGAGGCAATGCCCAAGGTAGAGAATCTTCTCTTGCCTCTGGAGGAAATGCTTGCCGCTGGCCTACACATTGGGACCCGCATTAAGACCGGCGACATGGAACAGTACATTTACCGAGTACGGCCCGACGGGCTCTTCATCCTGAACATCGGCAAGACCGACGAGAAGATCAGAATGGCAGCGAAATTCGTCGCAAAGTTCGATGCCGAACGCGTACTTACGGTTTCATCGAGAATCTACGGGAAGACACCGATCGAGAAGTTCTGCGAGTTGACAAGGTCGACGTCGATGATCGGTCGATTCATGCCAGGCTTGATTTCGAACCCGCTGCAGCGGAGACACGCCGAACCTCAACTTGTCGTGGTTACTGACCCGAGGGCTGACTTCCAAGCGATCAAGGAGTCAACCAGTGCGGGTGTTCCGGTTATCGGACTCTGCGATACCGACAACGGGTTCGCCGGTGTCGACCTTGCGATTCCAGTGAACAACAAGGGTCGACGTGCTCTGGCAATGGTCTACTGGCTCTTGGCCAGACAAGTGCTCCGCGAAAGAGGAGAACTTCCAGCCGACGGGACGATCACAGCAACCGTAGACGACTTCGAGACGAAGCTAGCTGCGATCGCGCCTAGAGTTGGCGGCGAGCTTTGAAACTGAGAAGAGCTCAAGTCGCAGGCTCATTCTACGCAGGCACGAAGACAGCTCTCACCAGCGAGATCGAGGGATGCTTCACTCACCGTTTAGGCCCGGGAAGGCTGCCAACACTTGCACAAGTCGGCGAAAGGAAACTAGTGGGTTTGGTGTGCCCACATGCAGGCTACATCTACTCAGGCCCCGTCGCCGCAAAATCCTACTTTGAACTCGCCAGGGATGGAAAACCATACAAGATCGTCATCATCGGACCGAACCACACAGGCGCCGGAAGCGGCGTCTCAATGATGTCCGAAGGCATCTGGGAGACACCTCTTGGGCAAGTCGGAGTCGACACGGAGATGGCTTCTGCAATCGCGAAGGCATCCGACATCATTGACCTCGATGATCAAGCCCACCTCTACGAGCATTCAATAGAGGTTCAGCTTCCATTCTTGCAGTACGTCCTCAAGACGAAATTCGACTTCGTTCCCATTTGCATGATGATGCAGGATCTGGAGACGAGTGTAGAGATCGGAAAGGCAATCGGGCAAGCGCTCAAGGGTAAGGATGCGCTCGTCATCGCTTCCTCTGACATGACCCACTATGAATCAGCCGAGTCGGCGAAACGAAAAGACCACCTAGCCACGGACGCCATACTCGCACTCGATGACGCGAAACTGCAGGAGACGGTTGAGTCTCACAGGATCAGTATGTGCGGTCATGGCCCGGTCGCAAGCATGATCGTCGCCTCGAAGATTCTCAATGCCAAGACTGCCCAGCTTTTGGGATACAGTACGAGCGGTGACATCACCGGAGATAGTGGCGAAGTCGTGGGTTATCTGGCCGCATCGATCCACAAATAGTGAATCCCGTCGGAGAACTCCGGCTACTCGATTGCTGGGCGGTTGATTTTTCTAGCAGCTGAGCGCGAACTAGTGGAGGTGCTGCGTTCTTGGGCAAAGGTATCGGATTTGGGAAAGTAATACTCTTCAACGAGCACTTTGTAGTCTACGGTCTTCCCGCGATAGCCTCAGCGATCGGAGCAAAGACAACGGCGCTAGTCGAACGGCGCTTCGGCTCTGGAGTCGAGATTAGAGATGAAAGGCCTGAGACGAAAGGATACAAGGCCGAGAAGGCGGGGCAGCAGAAGGAATCCCTAGATCTCATGCTGAAGTTCATGAACATCGACACGAGCAAAAGCGCGTACCGGGTGACTTTGGGCGGTGACCTGATCGCCGCTAGCGGAGTCGGAGCAAGCGGCGCCTCATGTGCCGCAATCGCTAGAGCATTCTCTGAAGAACTCGGCCTCAACTACTCGGATGAGAAAGTAAACGAGGCCGCGTATGAGGGAGAGAAGGGATACCACGGCACGCCCTCCGGCATCGACAACACCGCGGCCACATATGGCGGCTTGATCTGGTACAAACGAGAAGGTTCCTCTCAGCAGATGGAACGCATGAAGCTGAAGAAACCCGTCGAGATCGTCATGGGAAACACCGGTCTCACCGCGGATACGAAAGCCGTTGTCGGCGCAGTTAAGGAGCGGAAGGAAAAGGAGCCGGAGAAATACGGGCACATTTTCAAGGGCGCGGAGGAGCTTGTGCGAGACTCAAGGAAGCAGCTTGAAGCGTTCAATCTCAACAAAGTGGGCGAGAACATGAATCAGAATCACACACTTCTTCAGCAGATCGGAGTCTCATGTCCTGAACTGGACATGCTAGTAGATTTAGCACGCAACAATGGAGCCCTAGGAGCCAAACTGACAGGCACCGGCAGAGGCGGCTATATGGTTGCCCTGACTCCGGGCAAGGATCTCCAGGAACTCGTAGCAAGGGCGATAGAGAAGAAGGGTTTTCAGGCACTACGCACGACCATTGGGATCTGAGGTTTAACAGGCACTAGACCCATCATTCTTGGTGAATGAGAATGGACCTAGCGAAGTCAGTCAAGGTGCTTGACGCAAAAGGCATGTTGACTAGGATCAGCAAGCCTGTCGATTCGAAGTATGAAGTCTCGACTTTGATGAAGATGCTCGACGGGCGCGTCCTGCTCTTCGATAACGTGAAAGGCTCCACTATGCCGGTGATAGCAAACATCTGCTCAACACGGGACCTAGTCGCCACAGGGCTAGGAATCCGTAGAGATGAGCTCATCGCGAAGCTGACAGATGCGATTGACCATCCGAAGAAAGCGCGCATTGTAGAGGCTCAGGGATACGAGGAAATTGGAGCCGATCTCGGAAAACTGCCGATTCTGACGCACTATCCAAAGGACGCAGGTCCATACATTTCATCAGGTGTAGTCGCGAGCAACGACAAGGAGTATGGCGTCAACCTTTCCTATCATCGAGCGGAAGTTCTGGGAAAAGACCAACTCGTGCTTCGAATCCTCCAGAGGCACTTTGACATGTACATCCAACGTGGATTGAAAGAATTCGCAATTTGTATCTCCTCGCCGGTTCAGGTGCTGGTGAGTGCAGCCATATCTGTCGACGTGGGAATCAGCGAGGCTGACATAGCTAACGCGTTGGAGGAGACGCCTCTTCTGCGACTTGATGGACAATTGGTGCCGCCATGTGATATCGTGATCATAGCAGAGTTGACTGGCGAGTTGCATGATGAGGGACCATTCCTCGATTTGACTGAAACCTTCGACATCATTCGGAAACAGAGAGTGGCGAAGGTGAAGAAGATCTACGTGAGAAAAGATGCGATGTACCACGCTCTGCTCCCAGGTGGGCTAGAGCACAAGGTGTTGATGGGCATGCCACGGGAGCCCACGATCTACAGGGAAGTCGCCAAAGTCTGCGACGTCAAAGACGTGCTAGTTACACCAGGCGGATGTTCTTGGCTTCACGGAGCAGTGAGCATACACAAGAAGCATCCAGATGATGGTCGGAAGGCCATCGAGGCAGCGTTCAATGGCCACAAGTCAATGAAGCATGTTTTCATCGTTGACGACGACATAAACATCCATGATCTGAATGACATTGAATGGGCAATGGCAACTCGCTTCCAAGCCGACAAAAACATGATCACGAAACGCGAGAAGGGCTCATCTCTCGATCCCTCCTCAGACATGGACACACAAATGACATGCAAGGTCGGATTCGATCTCACAATACCTGAAGGTGGAAAGAAGGAATTCAGACGACCCACCTTGCCGATGAAACTGAACCTGGACGACTACGTCCTAGACAAGTAGGCTGGAGCTGAAGCGGCAATGCATCTGACGAATGCTGAGGAACGGATCCTATCGGGCGAGAACGGCGAAGTCATGGAACGCATGTTCCGCTTGCTCGTCCGGCTTGGCGAGATCTACGGCGCGGACAGAATGATTCCGGTGAACTCAGCCCAAGTTGCAGGCGTCTCGTACAAGTCGATAGGTGATCCGGGAGTCGAGTTTCTCGAAGACTACGCAGCAAGAGATGCGAAGGTGAAGATCGTTACCTTCCTGAACCCGGCAGGGATGGACATCGAAGACTGGCAGAAACTCAACATACCACCGGGCTTCGCGGAAAAGCAGCTGCGCATCATGGACGCATTCAGGAAGATGGGGATAGTTGTGAGCGCGACCTGTACGCCCTATCTGGCGGGAAACCTTCCAAGATTCAGAGAACACATCGCTTGGTCGGAATCCTCAGCGATTTCTTTCTCGAATTCGGTCATCGGGGCAAGAACGAACAGGGAGGGAGGCCCATCAGCCCTCGCCGCCGCACTTTGCGGTGTCACACCGAACTACGGCCTCCACCTTGACGAGAACAGGAAGCCTCAGACGCTCGTTGAAGTGGACGCCAAGCTAGAAGAAAGTGCGGACTTCGGAGCGCTCGGCTACGTTGTAGGAAAACAAGTCAAGAACAGAATACCGTACTTCAAAGGCATCAAGGACGCCGATACGGACCAACTGAAAGCGCTTGGTGCTGCGATGGCAGCCTCTGGAGCGGTCGCTCTGTACCATGTTGAAGGCGTGACGCCCGAGGCACATCTCGTGGAAACCGAGGGCTTGGAGAAGCTTTCCATCTCGGACAAGGACGTGAACGAGACCTTTTTGAAACTCTCGACAGGGAAGGAACCCGATATAGTGATTCTGGGGTGTCCTCACTCCTCACTCAAAGAGATAATGACGGTCTCACGGAAGCTAGAGGGCAAGAAGTTGAAGAAACCTCTGTGGATTTGCACTTCGAGAATGGTCAAAGAAGCTGCCAACCGGATGGGTTTCACCCGGACAATCGAGGCTGCCGGCGGCAAGGTTGTGGCTGACACATGTATGGTCGTTTCACCGATAGAGGACATGGGGTACAAAACAACAGCAGTCAACTCAGGAAAGGCCGCAAACTACCTGCCTGGTTTCTGCAAGCAGAATGTCATCTTCGGGAGGCTCGATGACATACTCGAGAAGGTGACCGCGTAGGCTAGCAAAAGGTGATTGAAGATGGAAGTCTTGAAAGGAAGAACAATCAGCCCTGGCAAAGTGGAGGGAGAGACGCTAGTCTCGAAGGAGCCGATCGGATTCTACGGCGGCATCGACGCAAAGACAGGCATCTTCATTGAGAAAGGCCACGAGCTCGAGGGCAAATCCGTCAAGGGTAAGATCTTGGTATTCCCCTGCGGAAAAGGCTCGACCGTAGGATCATACGTCATCTACGGACTCGCCAAGAACAATCAAGCACCTCTCGCAATCGTGAACAAAGAAACGGAAACGATTGTTGCCACAGGTGTGATACTAGCAGGTATCCCCTGCGTTGACCAGATCCCAGTGGAGAAGATCTCAACCGGCGACCATCTGGCAGTTGATGCTTCGGCTGGAACGGTCATCATCACAAAGAAGAGCCAGTAGCACCTGTACAGGCTAGTGGATGAAGACGGAAGGAGTCGGGGCCCAGCAGGAATGAGACGACTTGGTAAGTGAAACAACAGAACGGAAAAGAAGTCACATTACGACGACGCTTCATCGTGATGTCCAAGCGCATGTGAGCACCGGATTTGATGAAGTATCGCTAATACACAATGCCTTACCGGAGTTTGACCGTGAGGAAATCGATGTTGCCTGCGAGCTGTTTGGTCACAAGCTTGATGCCCCCGTCATCATCGAGTCGATGACCGGCGGTACGCCGATCGCTGCCAGGATCAATGCGACACTTGGCAAGATAGCTGAGGAATTGCAGATTCCGATGGGCGTTGGCAGTCAGAGAGCCGCGATCGACGATCCGAAGCTCGCTTACACATTTCAAGCGGCAAGAGAGAATGCACCGTCCGCTCTGCTCTTGGCTAACTTGGGATGCCCACAGATCATCAAGGAAGACGGAATCGAACGAGCGAAAGCTGCGGTTGAGATGATCAAAGCTGATGCGTTGTTTGTCCACTTGAACGCACTTCAGGAGTCAATTCAGTTCGAAGGCCAAACGCGTTTCAAGGGTGCGCTCGGGAGAATCCGAGAACTCGCTTCCGCGTTGAGCGTTCCTGTCCTGGCCAAGGAAACTGGAGCCGGTATCTCGCGAGAGACAGCCGTCTCGGTTGAGCGGGCGGGAGTGAAGGGTATTGATGTTGCCGGTCTTGGCGGAACAAGCTGGGCGGCCGTGGAGTATCACCGTGCAAGAGAAAAACGTCGTGCACGTCAAGCCCGCTTAGGTCTCGTCTTTTGGGATTGGGGAATTCCAACCTCCGCGAGCATCGTTGAAGTCTCGAAGTCAACGAAGGTAAGGATAATCGCCTCCGGAGGCGTGCGGAACGGTCTTCACATCGCCAAAGCGATCGCGTTAGGCGCACACTACGGAGGACTAGCAATGCCGCTTCTGAAATCCGTTTCCAAGAGTCACAAGGAAGCCAAAGAGAGCCTCCTGTCAGTGATTGACGAGCTAAAGACTGCGATGTTCCTGACGGGCTCCAAGAACCTAGACCGACTTCACGAATGCCCCTTTGTGATAACAGGGAAGACACGCGAATGGTTGGCAGCGAGAGGACTACTATCCTAGGACACATCGGTGTCCGGCGATGGTCCAGACGGACCGTTTAGAGACAAGTTGCTAGGCTTAGGCTTCCTTTGGTAACTCTGCACGCTTCTGATGCAGAGTTCGATACTCGCACTTGTCGCAGTGCAGTTCGTCCGTTCCAGCATTGAAGAGGGAACACCAGTCCCATGCATCCTTGCCGATGCTCAGCTTGGTCTGATGGATGCATGGATACGTCTTCTCTGCCATGCTCTTCCGGCTGTGCTAATGCTTCGGGATAAACCTAAGCCTCTGACTTGATATAGGCTGGTCAGTATTAGCTCGATTTCACGTCTCTGCGGGAGGATCTTCTTGGCCTCTTCTGAATTTGCCGGATTCTACAAGCTGACGCCCGAAGAGAGACTACGCTTCGTCGGCGAGTTTGCTCATCTTGACAAGGCCGAGTTGGACATCCTTGCCTCATCAAGCGCCCTGAAGGTCGACACTGCCAATCGTATGATCGAGAACGTCGTCGGTGTCATGCCGGTGCCTTTTGGAATTGCCATGAATTTCCTGATCAACGGAAAGGATCGCCTGATACCGATGGCGATTGAGGAGCCATCAGTAATTGCGGGCGCAAGTCATGCTGCCAAGATGGTTCGTTCGAAGGGAGGGTTCTTGACTTCAAGCACGAGGCCGGTCATGATCGGACAGATCCAAATCGTTGGTTGCGTCGACCCAGAGAAAGCACGGTCATCCATTCTCTCATCAACAGAAGAAATCCTCAGGAAGGCGAACGAGCAGGATCCGGTTCTTGTTTCGAAGGGCGGGGGAGCCATCGGCCTAGAGGCAAAGGTCATTCAGACCATTGTTGGTCCCATGGTCATCGCAGAGCTACTGGTGGATTGCGGAGATGCGATGGGCGCCAACGCGGTAAACACTATGGCTGAAGCTGTCGCACCGCTCGTCGAAAGGATTACCGGTGGGCGTGTCTACTTGCGGATCCTATCGAATCTAGCCGACAAGAGGCTAGCGCAGGCTCGCGTCATAGTCGCCAAAGAAGCCGTTGGTGGCCCTGAGGTTGTGGACGGCATAATCAATGCGTATGCCTTCGCAGCGGCGGACCCACACCGTTGCGCGACACACAACAAGGGAGTGATGAATGGCGTGACCGCGGTCGTGCTGGCCACTGGAAACGATACGCGAGCCATTGAGGCCGGAGCACACGCCTACGCGGCTCGGTCCGGACGATACAGTCCGTTGACCCGTTGGAGCAAAGACGCCAACGGCGACCTCGTCGGAGAAATCGAGTTGCCAATGGCGGTCGGGCTGATCGGAGGCGCCATAGCAGTTCATCCGGTTGCAAAGATCGCAGTCAAGATTCTTGGAGTGAAATCGGCTCGCGAACTTGCCGAAACGATCGCTGCAGTCGGACTAGGCCAGAATCTTGCTGCTCTACGTGCTCTAGCTGCGGAAGGGATCCAACGTGGTCACATGCGACTTCACGCGAAGAACGTGGCAGCGACTGCGGGAGCGACAGGTGGTCTTGTCGACAGAATAGCTGAGAAGATGATTGAAGAAAAGAGAATCAGGATCGACAGGGCAAAGGAGTTGTTGGCTGAGTACTCTAGAGGTGGCTAGATTCTTCCGAAGAGCGCGACGGACTCCATGTGCTTGACCTTCGGAACCGCGTCCTTCTCCATCCAGTCCGAGACGCTGTCATAGAGCTTCTGATAGTACTTCTTCGTCGAGTGTTTCACCAAGCCGAGCCTTTCCATCCTTCTGACGTATCTCCACTTCATGCTTCTCGAGATCTGGTCTCCGAGAGTTCGATCAAGGTCAACTTTCCTGAAGACTCTCGGGAGGCGTACGAATGCTCCGATGATCTCCTTGGGAAAAGCTGTCAAACTTTCTCTCGACAACTTGCGCTTTCCTCTGGACCTGATGAAGCGCACGCCTTCCCTTGCTCTTCTCACAATCTCTCACCCTGTTCGGTGCCTGCTAGATGCAGATCATGCGTTAAAAGCGTTCTTCGTGCGTTCCGGAAGCGTCGCGAATACAAGTCAATTCGTTCTGTCAAATAAGTACGGGGGCGGGTTCTCAATCGCAGAATACCGACTGCTCGGGTTGAGGTTAAGTTCGATGGCGTTCGACGAGCATGAAAAGTGCGGGCACGACTGCGGCTATGAACAGTCCGCGGATGATGGAGTTCACGAAGGCTGGGGCAGGGTAGATGTCCGGTAGAATCGGCCCTAACGTTAGAACCAATAGGCCGGTCAATGCGGCACCTATCGTAAGTCGAATGATTCTCCATGCGGTACCGACATTGACCGGGAAATGCACGTACCTATCTTCGACCAGAACTCCGAGCGAGAAACCGAAGAGATAGCCTCCTACCTGCCACGGATCAGCCTCACCGGCCGCACCCAACGCGACCGCAATAGCCAGCGGAACAAGCATTGAGAATGCGAAGAGGATCTGAGGTATCGCTTTGATCTGCTCGTCTCGCTTTGGGATGCATCGCAGAACGAGCATTCCAAAGCACGCCAAGGCGAGACCGATGATCCAGCCACCGATGACTTGACCCGGGTAATGCAGCCCAAGATAGATACGCGATATCCCCACCGCAACAACAGTTGCCGCCCCGAGCATGGCCAGAATCCGTTTTCGGAAGTCCACCGCAATCCATGTCCAAAATGTGGTCGAGTTCTGTGCGTGGCCGCTCGGGAAACCGTATCCTGTTTCAGTCTTCTCTACTATGCGAAGACCAACCGGGGGTCGAGGCGAATGAATGAGAATCTTCAGGAAGAAATTCAGATAGGCTCCCAAGAGCAGGATATATGTGAGCAGTCTGCCACGGGGCTTGTCGAAACACCAGTAGATGACCGCGCTTAGCCCAACGAGAACTGTGCCGTCGCCTAGCAAGGTGATGGCCGCGAAAACCCAGTCGAACTGAGGGGCGAAGAAGCTCTGAAGTATCTCGATCAGTTGCGTTCCAAAGAGCAGCTCACTAATCGACAATGGCATCTCAGCTTCCAGGTCATTCGTTCAGTGGGAAGCAAGGCCATACCGAATATGAATGGTTTGGCTACAGGTCTTGAAAAGGTTCGAAACTAGCCAACGCTGAATCCGCCGGCGATGAACGCGATTAGACCTAGGAGCATCCAGACCAAGGCTTGGTTTTTCGATCTAAGCGCATTCTTCGGGGAAGGATCCTTGACGATTGAGCATGTTGAGTACAGGAAACCTAGATCGCACGCCAGAACAATAGGCACGTAGAGCCAAGAAACCATCCTGAACACGATGGGGATCGTGCTCAGAAGAACCGCCATCACAAAGAATAGTGCACCAGTCCTCGACGCAACGTCGAGTCCCATTGAGACTGCAAGTGTCCTCACACCTCGTTTGGAGTCACCTAAGATATCGGCCATGCCTTTGATCACTTCGCGACCCATTCCTGCCAGAAACGCGATCAGCGCGAATACGTACAGGATGCTGCTAATGCCGCCTACGGCCCCGCCAAAGATGAATGGTATTGCCAGGTTGGCGCTAACGGCAGCATTTCCTGGGAGTCCGGTTTTCTTTCCGAACCTGTTGTAGTAGAGCATGAGGCTGACCGCCAATATGGCGATGACAAGATTGACGACGCTCAGCGCAAAAGCAAGTGACAAGCCTGCTGCGAGTGTAATCGATGCGAATGCTGCAGCTTCGTTCGTAGAGATGCGACTTGAAGGGATGGGTCTCGCGGGATTGTTTATGCGGTCGATTTCCGTGTCGAGGATGTCGTTTATGGCCATGGAGCCTGCGACAAGGAAGAAACCGACAAGGAATCCGACTACGACAGAGTAGGTCGGCACTGCAGTTCCAAGTGACATGAACTCACCTACGATGACGGCAAGGCCCATCATGATGCAATTGGGTATCCTGGCAATTTCGAAGAAGCCGGATGCCTTGCCATGTCTTGATGGTGTAGGGTTTCCCATCGTCTTCCCCAATTTCATTGATTCTCGGGAGTCAATGCTACTATGCAGACGTGTTGGCAGGTGCACTTTTAATAACGATTCTCCATTTGTGAGTGCGTACGATAGCCCAGCGAGGAGTATCGGATATGCTAGGCAGGGTCGAGCAATACCTGATTGACAGTATCAGAGAGCAAGGCGCAATTCACCTGACACTGCTCGACCCCGAGAAGGTGACCCGATCCAGTGCCACATCGCTGGGAAAGGCGATAGACAAGAGCGGCTCCTCCGCGATCATGGTCGGAGGCTCAACCGCGATATCAGTCTATCACATTGACGAAGTGATCAGCGCCATAAAGAAGCGGACCAAGCTACCAGTCATTATCTTCCCAAACGACATCGCCGGAATAAGCAAAGAGGCCGACGCGATCTTCTTCATGAGCCTGATGAATTCGATGAACCCGTACTACATAACTCACGCGCAGGCTCTCGGCGCGCCTCTCGTGAAACGCTACGCCCTTGAACCAATCCCCATGGGTTATGTCATCGTTGGCGACGGACGCAGTGCCGCCGCCTTCGTCGGACAAGTCAACCCGATCCCATTTGACAAGCCGCCACTCGCGGTCATATACGGCATGGCGGCGCAGTTCATGGGCAAACGGTTCTTCTACTTGGAAGCAGGCTCTGGCGCTGAAAGGCCAATCTCTCCGGAGATGGTGGCAGAGGTAAGCAAGCACATCGAGATCCCAATAGTTGTAGGCGGAGGCATACGGACTCCCAAAGACGCCAGACAGATCGTGAAGGCAGGCGCGCGGGTTGTAGTGACAGGAACTCTGGTCGAGAAAGCTTCACCCGAAACGCTACGTCGGCTCGTACGCAGCGTCAAGAAGGCTGCTTGAAGGACACGGGGCTCGTCGAGTGTCCAGCGACAACTATCTGCGCATCAAGAAAACCACGCCGTACTATAACGCAGTTCGACGTGTCGCCTTTCCCTCAACCAACAAGATACTGGTTTCACTGCTCGTGGTGGATCTATTTGGAGTCGCGCTCGCATTCTTGATAGCTGATCCTACGCAGCTCGGACTGGTGCGCGGTCTCACGGCAGGTATCTTCGTGTTCCTCATTCCAACTCTCCTTTCCGCCATGTTCTCTTTGCATATGGGCGTGAGAAGGGACCCCCTATTCTTTCCAAGACGAGTTCTGGCGCTATCCCTTTTCGGAAGCATCGTATGGATCATTGTAATGATATTTGGCGCCGGAGTGAGCAGGATCTTTGGAGAATTCCTGTTTCCCTCTCGTGCCTTCTACTTGGGTCTATTTGTCGTCTTGCCGCTGCGGTCGATAGCTGTGTTCTCGATGTCCACCACAAACTTGGCAAGACGCGTAGTGTTTTCGCTATCCGACCCCGTGGCATGCTCTTTCGGTTTGGCGGTTATTCTTGGTGCCTTGCCCGCGGGCCTCGTCGTGAGTCTCGCCTTGGCGACGGTTGTCTCCTTCGTCTTCACATTTGCCTTCTTGATCTACGTTGACAGACGAGGGGTCGAAACGCTAGGTGTCTCTCCATTGCTCGTCTTCAGGGCGTTCCTGAGAGACTGGTTGGATGGCGATTTCTCCACGTTCGAGAACTATCTTGAGGTCTTTGGGGTCAACAACTCGATCAATCTATGTGTCCTGAGCTTCGAATCGAAGGCTTCCCGGAAGGTTAAGGGGACTCTAGTAGTGCCAAACTTCCATGCAGGTCCCTTCTTGAACATCGGAAGCAGTGCACTTCCATACATGATCCAGCATGTTGTCCGGTCAGTCACGGGAGGCGTTGCCGCCGTTGCACACGGTATTACAGGTCACGAGCTCAATCTCGTGAGCCAACGAGAGAACGAGAAGGTCATCGAAAAGGTTCGGACGATGCTCGCCCACAGGACGTCAGGCTCGGGCGTCAGTAGGATGTATCGTTCGAACGCAGGAAGCGCCACCGCGACGTGTCAGGTCTTCGGCAAATCGGCGCTTGTTACGATGACCACCGCGCCACTCGATACAGAGGATATAGACTTCGAGGTTGGCGAGCTGCT
>Ga0315289_10002120_pt1 | contig 30670 bp, 24 predicted proteins | sample YL17G11_40_MG_FD_203452 | JGI IMG/M metagenome (GOLD analysis project Ga0315289, IMG submission 203452) | Sediment microbial communities from Yellowstone Lake, YNP, Wyoming, USA - YL17G11_40 | ecosystem: Environmental > Aquatic > Freshwater > Lake > Sediment | place: USA: Wyoming | collected... | reverse complement strand
ACTTCAAAGCGGAAAGATGGTTCTTATACTTCCGGAAATAATTCAATCCGAAATAATAGTAAATCACCGAGACGGTTTTGATCGTTTAAAAATTCACGCAGAGAAATACTTTGAAAATTTCGGAAAAGAAAAATCTAAACTACTAATTAAAACCCTGGAATGTAGTAGAAAACAAATTCTCCTGGAAATTGAAAACAAAAGACAATCAACTTTAAAAATTATGCAAGATATTTTTAAGCATAAAAATACTATTAAAATAAAATTGACAGACGCTTTAATATTATTAGGCTTAAAAAGGTCCCTTCTGATGTTACCCCCGTATTCAAATATAGACACTACTAAAAATGAGGATCGGAAAAGAGAAAAATGGGTATACACTAAAGATCAGGATTGCATTGCATTTGAATCATTACTTTTCTATATAAAAAGCCACAAAGAAGTAAAAAATGCCACTTGTATTATATGCTCTCATGATTATGACTACTTTGATAAAATTGGTAAAATTGAAAAATTAAAAAAAGAAATTGTCAATGATTTAGAAAAAAAATGTTCGAAGGTGTTGTTTTATTCTGATCCTCTTAGTATGCTTACAAAGCAATTTAAAGCACAATATTCTAAAAAACAGGTTCAGGAATTCAAAACGGCTCAGCTAGCTGATGCAGATTTAGTACAGAATAAAGTGGTAGTGCCCTTTCAAAAATTACTGCCTGAGGATGGAGTCTTGGTGAACCCTTCAATTGGAACTTTCGTGAATCCAACAGGAACTGCAATAGTAACACCATGGGAACCCTTTATCGACCAAGATAGATTTGTGACAATGAGTGGTTTATCAAATCAAAATATAAGCCTAAACGCAAAGTATTGCCCAAACTGTGGTTCAAATATTGAAATTAATTTCAAAAAATTCATAGAAACTGATTATTGTAATAATCCGACCTTTCGGTTTAGTTGCCCATTTTGTTCATCAAAATTGAGCATTAAAAATTAATCTGGTTAGTCTTCTAATTTTCTTAAAATAATTCAAAATTAATTTAAAATTCAATGGCTGCAGATCCAGAGATAACAAAAGTTGCGTCAAATATGAGCAGGGTATGGGCGAGTATTCTGATACCCGTGATAATTGGCTTAGGGATATTAGGGCTTATTTTAATTTATTTACGTTCCAAAATTGAACGGTGGTTTAATAAAATGTTTTTTAGTAAATCTGAGAAATGCCCAAAATGTGGAGCAAGATTAATTAAAAGAAATGGTAAATTTGGGCCATTCCTTGGATGCTCAAATTATCCAAAATGTAATTTTACTAAAAATTAATTCAAAATTGTTTCACAGGGTAAAAATATGTTAGAACCTCTATTCTTCATCCTCGGTCTTATCAATAATCTATTTTTAATTGTTATCTTTCTTATCCGCAAGACCAAGAATATGACTCTCATGGGAAAAGTTGGACGGCTTTATTTTCTGCTGGCCATTCCGGCAGTTTTTGAGATTTACTTGGTTATCCATGGACATCAATCAGTCCGCTATACCATTTTTTTGGCTATTTTTTTGGCATATTTGTTTTTAGAAGCATTGTTTGATCATATTCTGAAAATAGACTTTCGTTCGAACTGGAAATTATTAGTGCCTTATTTAGCTTTATATTATGCCATGCTTTATGGCTTTATGATCATGGTCTGGAAATATATATCTTTAACAGCTGGGATTATCATGTTAGTGCTCACCATTATCCAGATAGCCGTCAATCTCATGACGCATCAAAAAAGGAGGGAGATAGTGATTTCTAAAACTTGGAGAACGTAATTTTTTAAAAATTAATTTACTAACCGCCCCACCGGCAGTTTTTTGTGAACTTTATAAAGATTGGTGAATTTGACAAACTTTATAAAGTTTGATAAATTTGTAAACAAAGAAGACCTTCCCCAAATAATTGGGGATTTTTTGTTATGACACAACGCCGAATTTACCAAAACGATTTCCCGTATTTTATCACGACAAACATTCGTGATGGTTTACCATTGTTTAATGATCGACATTGCGCCCAATTATTGTCGAACATCATGTTTTGTTCATGCCGCATGAAAAGGTATTTATTATATGCATATACGATTATGCCGGATCATGTCCACCTTATCATTGGTCAAAACCCAAACCGAGCGCAGGTCTCCGTGCCTGCGATCGGTGTGTCCAGGGTCGGAGCCACCGCACCCACGGAGAGGTGCGGTGGGGGCGGAGGAGAAAACATATCCACGGTCATGTACACGATTAAATCAATGTTTTATACGGAAATGCGCAAACGGCACAATATTTGTTATTCATTTTGGCACAAACGATTTTATTCACGCCTTATCACCTCTATGGATTATCTGGAAAATGCTATTGAATACATACGTCATAACCCAATTAAAGAAAATTTACCAAAAAAATTCAGACAAAGGCCGTATCAATATTTTAATGAGGATAAAGTTAATGCTTTATTTTTTAGCCTAAATTTAGGTAAAATTTAAACATAGACCCTGTCCAAAATTAATTTACTAACCGCCCCCACGGGCGGATTTCTTGTGACTTGACAATCTATCCTTAATCATTTAAGCTTAAATATTAAAAAGATCATTTAAAAAATAAACAAACCCTAATAAGGAGGTAAATGTGCAGAAAAACACGAAATTGCAGGGCTGTCTGTTTTTTGTTCTGCTGTTTTCGCTGACTTTTTATCTGTCAGCCAGTGCTGCTGACAGTGCCGGAAAAGAAGAACCCAAATGGGATTTGATGCTAGACCTGCATGCCAGCCCAGGCTACACCTTTCAGCACTTTCCACTTTCTATCAGGTCAGTACCGCTTCATAAGGATGACGAATGGCTAAGCGGCAGTATCATACAAAACAGCCCTTTGCCTGATACAGGCCAACCTCTTCATCTTCATGAATCAGTGGCTTTGGCGTTGATTCTTACTTACAGTCCAAAGCCTGTATACAGTATTGGTGTAGTCCTGTCACTTCGTCATTATAATCCGCACGCTTGTATTAACTCTGACCAGCGGTTCCAAATGAATCAATGGGGCGATGCTGACCGTATCCAGGGAGCTTCGTTAAGATGGTACCAGGTTAAAGCCGGTTCGTTTCAATTAGGAGTGACCGGCCGGATAAAAACACGCTGGGCTAAATTAGGCCGTCTAGTCAGGTTACGGACGATGATCGGAGGAATAGCCGATGTGACAGGACTTCGTTTGCAGACTGAAGCAGGCTGGGATCGGTGGGGCTCTGATGAACACTGGAAGACAAGCACTATCGGCCGCTTATATGAACATCAGATATTCTGGCGGATTGAAGGTGGTGTGACGCCGTTTCCCAGTTTAAAGGACTGCGGTGTAGTTTACCTTTATCTGCAGGTCATGCAGCCGTTTTATATGTTTCATAAAAATAGCAAATACAGCGAAACAATCTGTCAACGTCTTACCACTCCACGCTTTTCCGCTGGTATTGGCATGAACGTCTATCGTTTATGGAACAAGTAATTTTATATCCCGCCTTGGCCTAGTGCCCAGGCGGTTTTTTGTTAACTTTATAAAGATTAGTTAATTTGACAAACTTTATAAAATTTGATAGAGTTGTAAACAAAGAAAAGCCTTCCCCAAAAGGGAAGGATTTTTTATGACCCCGCACCATGTCGCTCCGCTCCAGGTGCGGGGCGAGACGAGGAGTTTTTGAAGTTTAACCTTAATTTACCTCTTTACATAAATTGTATCGCTTTATTTAAATTTATGACACAAAGGAGGATTTATCAATTTGATTACCCATATTTCATCACATTCCGAATCATGGAGGGATATTCATTATTTAATAAAACAACATACGCGGCATTGTTGGCGCGGGAAATATTTGTATCGGCAAATATTAAACATTTTGACGTTTTATCATACCAAATAATGCCCGACCACGTGCACCTATTAACATGTAAAACCGATCGCACGTTGCCCTCGGCCCTGACCTCTCGGCCATGAGCTCGAGGCCGAATGGGGCTCGGGCCCGAAGGGGAGAACGTGCGCTCGGAACCGGGGGGATACGCATCCCACATCCACGCCCAGAGCACCCTCTCCAGGGTGCGGCTGAATAAAAAGGTGCGCTCGCATAATGGGGTGCGGTTGAATAATAACATGCGATCCTATAAAAAATCATACACCATTTCCAACCTCATGCAATCAATCAAAGGTAATTTCTCAAGGAAAATCCATCATGGCAACATTTGGCAAAAACGTTTTAATACCCGCATCATCAACAACAATGAATATTTGGCCACAATCATTGATTACATCGAAAATAATCCCATCAAAGAGCATCTGCCGAAAAAATTTCAACAAATACCGTATCAATATTTTGATAGGCGTAAAACTAAGGCGTTTCTAGCGTAGGTTTTTTGGGGTTGCTTTTTGGCTGAAATTTGGTAAGATTTAAACGTAAAGTATAATTTAAAAATTAATTTTGAAAATGAAAGTTAATTGGTTTACGAAAATACTATTAAGATTATGGCCAAAATTGATGATGAAGCGTTTTGCTCAAAAATTGGGTATCAAAAATCCGGTGTTTGACCAGCTCCATGAAGTCTTTTCTAAAGTCAGTCGTATAGATTTTATACCATTTACCCCCTCTCAATCAGGCAGCAGGGGATTTATGATTATTTTGGACCAAAAAACCGCCTTATATTTTTATCAAGACGGCGATCATTTTGTTTATGACGGCTTTGAAATGGGTGAATATGATAAGGGTGAGGTGACTGTTTTTGATAGTTTAAAATAAAAATAAGATACCAAATAGGGTTGACAAATCGACTGTTTGTGTATAAAAGGCAACCTGAAGGGCTTGACAACTCGTTTCCAATGGTATACAATAAAGTATATTATGAGAAATGATACCAAAACGAAAATTGGGCGAATTATGGCTTTGGCAGAAAAACTGCCCTATTTTACATTGGCTGATTTATTGCCAGTGGAAAAGAATAAAAACTATCTGAAAATCCTCCTTTCACGCCGGGAAAATTCTGGAAAAATAATCCGTCTTAAAAAAGGCGTCTACGTGGCGGAACGTTATCTTTTAGAGCATCTTGACCGGGCCGAAATGGGTTTTTATTATGAATTTTTAGCTAATATTCTTTATCGCCCTTCTTATTTAAGTATGGAGTATGTCCTCTATGAAAATAATCTTTTAACTGAGATGCCTAAAAATTTTATTTCTGTGACTAAGAATAAAACCATCAGTTTTTCTAATAAATTTGGCCACTTTTTTTATCATAAAATTAAGGATAATCTTTATGGCGGATTTGAAACAATAAAAAAGGGCGATTTTACAGTTTTTAAGGCGACTAAAGTCAAAGCTCTTTTTGATTTTCTTTATTTACGTAAAAATCTGCTAGTTAACAAGGAGTCGGCTGACGCTTTAAGGCTCAATCTGAATAATTTTTCTTCACCCAACAGGCGCGAGCTTTTAAAGTATGTCAGCCGGGAAAAATCAAAAAAAATGAAAGAGATTTTTCACTGGCTTTTTGAATAAAATTATTTTATGGAAGAGATTAAAAACATTATAAAAAATTTAATTGACAGCCATACTTCAGGTAATAAAATTTATAAGAGAAACCTAGCTAAGGAATATCTTCAGATATTAGTTCTTGATTTTATTTATTCCCACCCTCACTACAGTCAGCTGGTTTTTTATGGTGGTTCATGCCTGGCTCATTGTCATGGCTTGCCGCGTCTTTCTGAAGATTTGGATTTTGTGGACTTGAAGAAAAAAATAGAAATTCCGGAACTAGCCAAAGATTTAAAAGAATATTTCAGAAAAAATACAGACCTGAAAGTTAAGGTCATGTCTCAGAAATTTCGGGTTTATTTAAAATTTTCATTACTTCGCGAATTGGGGCTGGCGGATGATGGGGAATCAGATTTACTTTTTCTGAAAGTGGAAATTTTTAAAGGTTTTGATTTTTGCAGAAATTATAAAACAGAAATAATTCCTTTATTCAAATACAATCGGTCAATTTTGATTAAAACATTTGATTTGCCGACTTTAATGACCACTAAAATTTTAGCCATTTTATATCGTAAATGGGAGAAAACTGATAAAAAGGGTAAAACTCTGGCAAAAGTAAAAGGCAGGGATTATTTTGATCTAATGTGGTATCTAGAAAAGAACATCAAACCAAATTTTGACTGTCTCGGGGGTATTAAAAATGAAAATGAATTAAAATCAAAATTATTAGAAACAATTAGCAAAATTGATTCAACCAGCCTACATCTTGATTTGGAATCATTAATTGATAATAGGGATTTTGTCAAAAAATTAAGTAAAGATTTAAAAGAGATTTTGAAAAGGGAAGTGAACAAGCTGGATATTCTGTAATCTATACAAAAATTGTATAGATTCTAAAATATCAAAAAGTAACATACATTAGGCAGTTTTATAAAGCACGAAATAAATCCAAAATCCAAAGCACGAAATCCTAAACAAATTTAAAACCCCAAATATTATACATTATACATTTTAAATTATTAATTAAAAACCTATGCCAAAAACTAAGTTTGGGAAATGGTCGATAACGTGCCTCTGTTTGTTTATCTTTTTCTTTCTGTTTGTTCAAGTTTTGAGAGCTTTTGGTCAGCAAGGCGGTGAGACGTTTTTCAGCAATCCGCTTTTCTCCATTCCGGCGCTTCTCACCCTCGTTTCCGGCGTGTTAGCTTTTGTTTTCGGGCTCTACAGCATTATCAAACAAAAAGAACGTTCTCCGCTCGTTTTTGTCGCTACTTTTATCGGGCTTTTGATTTTGGCCTTTGCGGTTGGTGAATTTTTTGGGCCAGCGCATTAGAAAGAAGTAATACGTAACAAGTAATAGGTAATAACTTATGACAGAAGGTTTGGGTAAAGGACCCGATTACCCTGAAAACAAGGAAGCTTTGCATAATAAGGACTTAGCTCAAGTCTGGAAAGATTTAGTATTGGAAAAAGGCGAAGTGCCGGCTGACATAGAAACATATTCTGATGGTAAAATGAGAGAATGGCTCTATCAATCATTGTTAAATGAAGCCGGCGATTTAGCTCGGGAGTGGGATCTGGTGCCTGGCGAGGAGATTGTTAATAAAATAAAAGAAGACGATAATCCGGATGAAAAGGCTGGCTTGGAACTGCAATATATTCAGGATTGTCAGCAAAGATTTAAGAAATTTGAAAACCAAATCAAAACATCAAAGGATAAAAGCGATAAATGGGATCTCTGGCCAGCTCGGATGAAACAAAGAGGTCAATTTAATTGTTCTGGCGCCACTTTGCTGGGAACCTATTTGTTAGAACACGCCGGCATCAAAAGCGAAGTTGGGGCACCCTCTGAACACGCAGTTAATGTGGCTCATCTGTCTGACGGCCGCACTTATTACGTTGATTTTAGAAACAACATCACAGCCGATATCAGTCAATCAGAAGAAACTGAAATAGCTGGCACTAAGACCTTGAAAATAAATGATGAAAATATTGATTTTAAACTTGTGCCAGTATTCCCTAAAGAATATGATGTAGGGTCTCTCTTGGGTAATTTAGATGAATTGAAAAATGAGGCCAGGTCAAAAAAGAAGCCAAGAACGGCTGATAAGCTCGCTTCGAAGCAGGAGGCAGAAAAGTATATGCTGGAGCACCAAGAACAGATGGATAGCCTTGATTTTTATGACTGGTACTCTAAATTATATAAACCTCTTAATGATGTCAGCGCATCGAAAGAAATGAGGCAGGAAGCGAAAAGGTTAAAAATAATGGAAAAATATGAATACCCCAAAAGAGCTAAAGATTACATACAATCACTTTCACCGGAGGAAGAGACGGCTCTGGACAGGGAAGTCAAGCAACAAATAGAGGGCATTAAGAAATTGATGCTTGAAGATAATAAGCAGATACTTTTAGAAGTTTCAAAAACATTAAAAGAATTTCTGGAAATCTACTACGAAGAAATGCAAAAATTAAAAGAAAAAAATCCAGAGTTATTCAACCAAATAATTGAAAGATCTCTTAGCCAGATAGAAAAAGCAGAATAATTTACTTTCTTAAAATTAATTTAAATATGAAATTCACATCAAAGATTCATAAGGCAATAAATATTGCCAGCTGGCTTCATGGCGGGACATCGAGGAAAACCGATAACGATATTCCTTATATTGTCCACCCTTTTTCAGTGGCTTTTATCTTATCCGAATACACTGATGATGAGGATGTGATAGCGGCCGGGTTATTGCATGATGTATTGGAGGATGTAGAAGGATATTCCGCCCGGAAAATGGAAGAGGATTTCGGGCAGCGGGTGTTGAAATTAGTCCAGGAGGTTTCTGAAGATAAAAAACCAGGCGATAAAAATGAAAGAGAAACCTGGGATTACCGCAAGAATAAATATTTGAAAGATATTGAAAAGGCCAGTAAAGAGGCGCTGCTCATAGCTTGCGCTGACAAAATTCACAATCTTTCCTCCACAGTGGACGCGTACCAGAGGAAGGGAAAGGTTATTTTTGAAAAGTTTAACGCGCCTATGGAAAAAAGAATGCGGTATTATGAAAAGATTTTGAAGATTTTTAAAAAGCATCTCGACTGTCCGATTGTCAGGGAGTTTGAAGATGTTTATGAGGAAGCAGTGAGGGTGATTGGAGATAAATATTTACGAAGTTCCAAATCCTAAATCCGAAACAAATTCCAAATTCCAAATTCAAAACTTGACCGAATAACTAAAAGACCACCTCTTTGAGTCTTCTTAAGGGGTGGTTTTTAGTTTATTTAAAAGCGGTGATTGACTTGATTTAGTCTAACCACCGCTATTTGAGGTAAATTTTGAAATCAGTTTAAATGTTATCGGAAAGCAACATCCAGCCCAATGCCAATAGAAATTGTTGGCGTAGTTCCCCGTTCAAAAACTATGTCCTTAAAGTCATCCTCTAGTTTGAACCGATCATAGGACTTCAATATCCGAAAGTACAAATAAACGAATTTGGGCTCATAATTGTCCTGAAACTCATGAAAAGCCAAATCCAGCTCAAGAAAAAGATTTTGTTGATACAGTCTGGCTATAACCTCACTCTTCCAGATCTGATCCTTATCCCAGCGATCCCAGCCGGCTGAACTGAAAAATTTTAAACCGCCCGGGTAATAATGACCACCGGCTTTAGTCCGAAAAGCAAGTCCGGGTGGAAATCTCAGCCAGGGGCTGACCAGTGATCCAGTTAAGACGAACTGGAAATTCATCAGATGGACATTGTACCAGCGAAGCGATGTTCCATATCCTCTTTCACTATTCCCATATTGATTTTGTTGATAGCGGTTTTTGCCATTTACCCCTGATGGCGGACTAGGATTATAGGTGATCCCTCCTCCTAAGGAAATATAAGGCAGGAGGTAAAAAGAAATCTCTGCGTCAAAAGAAACGCTACGGGGAAAGGCGAATGAACGGTCCGGCAGTGGCTCCAATCCATGAAAACCATCATCTTTATGAACCGGTACATCTCTTATACTCAGCGGGAGATTTGAAACCCTATAGAACTGACTGTTGCGAAAGCCTATTGATAAGTCAAAGACTTGTCGAGCTGAAGCTGATTTTCCGCCAAATGCTGGGTAAGTAAAAGTGGTAATGAGACAAAACATCACTAGCCATATCTTCTTACTAGTAGCTGACTTAAACATATCAACCTCCTTATAAATATTGATATTTAAAGTACTGTTTTTACCTCCACTCCTATCTAATACCTAAAAAATGGGGTTGTCAAGCTAGCTTGCTTTTCGGCTGAAATTTGGTAAAATTTAAGTATAAGGTTTAATTCAAAATTAGTTTATTTTTAAAACATACGGCTATATGGAAAAGAATAAAAATGAATTTAGATAAATTAAAAGATATTTTGCAGCTATATCCTGTATATCGTTTGAAACAGGCCTATAGGGCTGTTTTTTGTCATTTGGCTGAGTCATGGGATGAAGTTTCAAGCTTGCCGAAAAATTTACGTAAAATACTTAAAAAAGAATGTCCATTGGAAATCAAGTCGGAAATAAAGGAGTCAAGAGACGGGAAAACAGCCAAAGCAATTGTTTTTTTTAAAGATGGAAATGCGGTTGAGGCAGTGCTGATGCGCCATAGGGACGGGCGAAATACCATTTGTATATCTTCACAAGTCGGCTGTCCTCTTGGCTGTTTGTTCTGCGCTACTGGCAAATCAGTCTTTAGAAGAAATTTGACAGACAGCGAAATAGTTGAGCAAGTTATACTTTTTGCTAGGTTTTTAAAAAAACAAAGCCAAAAAATTACAAATATAGTTTTTATGGGCATGGGCGAGCCGTTTTTGAATTATGAAAATGTACTGAAAGCAATCAAAATAATAAATGAAAAAGACGGGCTGAATATCGGCGCCAGACATATTTCTATTTCCACGGTGGGTATTACTGAAGGCATAAAAAAACTTTCAGAGCAAAATTTGCAGATAAATTTGGCTATTTCTCTTCATGCACCAAATGACAGGTTGCGCTCAAAAATTATGCGCGTGAATAAAAAATATTCGATTGAAAAAATATTGAAAGAAGTTTCCGCTTATATAGACAAGACAAATCGCCGTGTCATGTTTGAATATATTATGATCAAGGATTTTAATGACTCTATTAGCATGGCAGATGGCCTGGCTAATTTACTGAAAGTATTTAATAAATCACTTTATTTTGTCAATTTAATCAACTACAATCCCACTGGAAATTTTGAACCTTCACCAGCCGCAAGAATAAAAAAATTTAAAGAAATTTTGGAAAGCAAAGACATCAAAGTTACAGAACGATTTCGCTTTGGTGCAAAAATTGAAGCGGCTTGCGGCCAATTAGCCGGAAAGACCGTTTTTTGTTAATTTTATAAGATTTCTTGAATATTAATTTATAGTTGACAGTTGACAACTTGCTGACAACTTTTATTTTATAAGGTATGATAAAGTTGTAAACTAATAAATTTTGCTTATGGCTAAAAAGCACAAAAACAAAATAAAGAGATACAGACACAGAGTTTTTACGCAAAAAAGAGTTAAGCGTCTGTTCAGGGGATCACAGAGATAAGATCACGATGACGTTCAACGCTCATTATTGACAAACTCCTAACACCGGAGTAAACTTTTAATATCAAATTCCTTCTCCAAATTTTGGGGATTTTTTGTTGTGACGCAACGCCGTATATATCAAGAAGAGTTTCCATATTTCATTACATTCCGAACTATGGAGGGATATCCGTTATTTGAAAAATCAAAATATGCGGCGTTATTGTCGCATGTATTGTTTCGATCATGCGCCATGAAAAAATATGTTTTGTATGCATATTGTATTATGCCTGACCATGTTCATTTGTTGGCGGGCCATCATCCAAACCAATGTTCCCATCGCACCTTGGAAAAGGTGCGCTGGGAATTGGGGGAATGTCCATCCCACATCCACCCCCAGAGCACCCTTTCCAGGGTGCGGATGAATAAGAAGGTGCGGATGAATAAAACGTATAATGTCTCCGATCTCATGCAATCCATCAGGGGTCAAGGAGAATCTGCCGAAAAGATTCCAACAAATGCACTACCAATATTTTGATGGACATAAAATTGAGGTGTTTCTTATATAGACATAGATTTTTCCACTTGCTTTTTGGCTAAAATATGGTAAAATTTAAGTATAAAATCTAATTCACCCCCACACCAATATCTAAGAAATAAAATGCTAATAAAAGTTATTTACTTTATTGGTGTGGAGGTCAAAATTAATTTACTAATCGCTCCCAAAATAAAAAATAACATGAAAACAGGACGTATGACCAATCACAACCAACAAGAAAGTATGAATTCTCCGACCAAAGGATTTCACGGCCTGGGTATTGCGCCGCGTCTGCTTGAGGCTCTTGAACGGCTCCAATTCGCCGAGCCGACCCCCATTCAGGAACGGTCGATTCCGGTCGCGATTGAGGGTCATGACCTGATTGGCATCGCCCAGACCGGGACAGGCAAGACGCTGGCATTCGGCATTCCTATGCTCCAGCGTTTGGCCCAGATAAAAGGTTGCGGTTTAGTGTTGTTGCCGACCCGCGAGCTGGCACTCCAAATTGATGAGGCGCTTGCGGAACTTGGCCGTTCGTTCGGCTTGCGGACTGCCGTTCTGATCGGCGGAGCATCAATGGTGGTTCAGCAACAGCAAATACGGAAAAAGCCGCATGTCATCATTGCCACGCCCGGCCGGTTACTTGATCATCTCGAACGGCGTTCTGTCCATTTGGCTGATGTGCGTATTTTGGTGCTTGATGAAGCTGACCGAATGCTGGATATGGGGTTTGCGCCTCAAATTAATAAAATTCTGGCTGCACTGCCCACGAGTGACCGTCAAACCCTACTTTTCTGCGCTACTATGCCAAAAGAGATCGTGGCTATTGCCCGGCGGCATATGAAATTGCCGATCAGCGTGGAGATCGCCCGGCCCGGCACGACAGTTGACCAGGTATCACAGGAAGTTTTTTTTATTGCCAAGGAGGATAAAGGCCGGCTTTTAGAATTATTACTTCAACAATGTCCTGGGCCAGTGCTGGTATTTACCAGGACAAAATTTGGAGCAAAGCGTCTGACCCACCGAGTTTTGGCCATGGGTCATCAAGCGGCGGAAATCCATTCCAACCGCAGTTTGGCACAGCGCCGAGATGCTTTGGATGGATTTAAATCAGGTAAGTATCGGGTGTTGATTGCCACTGACATTGCCGCGCGGGGCATAGATGTAACAGGGATTGAGCTTGTCGTTAATTTCGATTTGCCGACGCAGGCAGAAGATTATGTCCATCGCATCGGCCGGACCGCTCGAGCCGGCAGGACCGGACGGGCTGTGTCATTTGCCATGTTTGAGGAACGGCAGGATGTCCGGAGTATTGAACGCTTCATCCGCACCACCCTGCCCGTGAAACAACTGCCGGTATTACCTCCGGCCAGATATGAGCCACGTCCAGCGATCAATCAGAGGCAGGTCGGCGGACGGCGGCGACAAACCAACCCGCAACACAGGATGCGCGCGCATCGGTCACGTTTCGGCTACGCCCCACGTCGATTTCGTTAAGCACTCACCTCAGCGCTCTTGTCACCAGCAAGCGTTTTAACTTTTAGTATATAAACAATGGAAATACGAAACATCGCCATTATCGCCCACGTGGACCATGGTAAAACAACACTGACAGACGCCATTATGCGACAAACAGGCATGGTTAAGGACGCCAGCGTCACTATGGACACCTATGCCCTTGAACAGGAGCGCGGCATCACGATTTATTCGAAAAATACATCGGTGTTTTATCGTGGCACAAAAATCAATATTGTGGACACTCCCGGGCACGCTGATTTTGGTTCGGAAGTGGAGCGAGTGCTCCGTTCGATTGACAGCGTCCTGCTGGTGGTCGACGCGCAGGAGGGCCCGATGCCGCAAACCCGGTTTGTTTTGAAAAAATCTCTGGAACTGGGACTGAAGCCGATTGTAGTTATTAATAAAATTGATAGGCAGGCGGCTAATCCCGATCTGACCCAGGAACAGGTGTATGAGTTATTTTTGGATTTAGGCGCCAGCGATGAACAGCTCGATTTTACCACAGTCTATGCCCATGGCCGTGAAGGTATTGCCAAGCTGAGCCTGGCCGATGAATCATCTGATTTGACGCCGCTTTTAGATACCATTTTATTAAAAGTTCGTGCGGCCAAAGCAGATACTGCCGCACCGTTTCGTTTCCAGCCTTTTAATCTGGCTTACAACGATTACCAGGGCCGGATGGCCATTGGCAGAATACATGAAGGCACTGTCAGGCAGGGTGATATTCTTATTTTGAAAAAATCGGACGGCCCTTCGCAAACGAGCAAGGTCACCAAATTGTACAATTTCAGGGGTTTAGAACGTGAAGAAGTGCCTGAAGCCTCCTCCGGTGATATTGTCATGATTGCTGGATTTCCCGATATTGATATTGGCGACACGCTCTGTGAAAAGGAGACGCAAGCGGCCCTGCCGGCTATTACAGTGGATGAGCCGACCATTTCACTTGATTTTTTGGTGAACAATTCTCCGTTTGCCGGCCAAGAGGGAAAATTTGTTACTTCGCGCCAGCTCAAAGAGCGGCTGAAAAAAGAATTGGAGGTTAATGTCGGATTAAAAATTGATTTTCTCCACGACGCGTCTAAGGTGTACGGACGCGGCGAATTGCACATCGCCATTTTAATAGAAAATATGCGGCGCGAAGGATATGAATTGCAGGTGTCGCAGCCCCAGGTGATCATCAAGGAAGTTGACGGACAGAAGCTGGAGCCTTTTGAGGAAGCGACTATTGACGTGCCCAGAGAATTATCAGGCATAGTTATTGAAAAAATGGGTAGGCGCAAAGGAGTGATGATTAAAATGGAAAATATAGGCTCGCAGGTGCGGATGATGTTTGAAGTGCCGACCAGGGGATTGCTGGGATATCGCGGCGAGTTTATGGTGGACACCAGAGGTGAGGGTATATTATGTTCGCGAGTCATTGGCTATAAGCAGTACGCCGGAGAGATTAGTAAACGCGATACTGGTTCGATGGTCTCAATGATAACAGGCAAAGCGCTTGGTTTCTCTTTGGCCAATCTGCAGGAACGCGGCACATTATACATTAAGCCGGCTACTGAAGTATATGAAGGCATGGTCATCGGCAACACTTCAAAGGGTAAAGATATGACTGTCAATCCGATCAAAGGAAAAAAACTTACCAATATGCGCGCTTCAGCGGCTGATGAGGCGATTCAATTGTTCCCGCCGATAGAACTGACGGTTGAGCGTGGTCTGGAAATCATGGCTGAAGATGAATATCTGGAGATTACCCCGCAGAGCGTGCGTTTGCGCAAACAGCATTTGACTGAATTAGCCCGGAAGCGGGCCAGGGACTAGGGGCAAGCTTTTAGTATAAAAAAATAGAGCAGGTCTCGACTGAGACATGCTCTTATTCTTTTAGGTCATTCTTCTAACGTGGTAAGTCTTCATCAGGATCAAACACTATGGTGACCAAAGTGCCAGTCCTGCTGTCAATGTTGTAATGTGCTTTGAACTGACACTCTCTGCCTCCTAATTTTCCTTTCATTTCTTTGGGATACCTGGCCATCCCTTCAAGGTTGCATGACTTGCGTCCAGGATCCATATGTACATCTGAGATGCTGCATTTAATAATAAAAACTGGAAAATCAGCGGGATGATTTTCATCGGTTTCATGAGTAATTCTGAAATCTACCTCATCACCATCAGGTTTCCCTCTAATCAGCGCGATGGCCATATCAAAGCCTCCGGGGCCATTGAGAATAGCGTATTCTATGGTTTCCATACAGAAACCTCCTCTTTTACTCTGCCCTGTGAGTTGGTGCACAGCGCTTAACACCCTGCACGCCTCGCGGCGTGGACCATTTCATACAAAATGGAATTTTAAAGAACTATGATAGTACCTTAACACTTTTGAATATCTTGTCAAGTCAGTTGCTTTTCACCTGAAATTTGGTAAAATTTAAGTATAAACCCTGCACCTTAATCGAAAATATAAAATAAATAAGCCTTACTTTGTAAGGTGCAGGGTAAAGTCTAATTCAATATAGATTTAAGAAACTTATGCCAAAAACAAAGTTAGGTAAATGGTCGCTAGCGTGCCTGGGACTCTTCTTTGTCTTTCTAATACTGGCGCGGTTAATCGTTGCTTCCGGCCAAGAAGGCGGGGAGACATTCTTCAGTAATCTCTATATCTCCATTCCCATGTTATTAGCCGGGCTTTCAGGCGCTTTAGCCTTTTTCCTCGGCGTCATTGGTATTATTAAAAGCAAAGAGCGTTCACCGCTTGTTTTCATCGCCGCGCTTATCGGATTGCTGATTTTAGGCTTTGCCGCCGGTGAATTATTAGGGCCGGCACATTAAGACATATAAAATAATTGGTTTAGAGTTAAAAAAACTTTTTTATAGGATTAAGCTTTGAATATAAAATCACTTCCCCAAATTTTGGGGACTTTTTGTTTGGAATATTTTAATAAAAAAATACCCTGGCTCATGTTTAACGAACCAGGGTTTATTTCAGGTTAAAAGTACATTTAGTGTTATTACGGCTTGATGTCAACAGCGCCTCGTCCAGCGTTCTGATCCGAGATAATGTGATAGCTTTTGCCATTACGGGTAACAAGGTGTACGCCATTGGCAGTCCGGCACATAACGTATTCACCGCCTGACTTAACTGAGAAGTCATAAGCTGAGAGGCTGGTAATCCGGCTTGGAGCCCAGACACCTATTTGCATTAGATAAATGCCTGAAGATGTGTTATAAGCGCACCATTGCCGGTCAGGTGAAAGATGAAGCTGTGAAACAGCGTCAGTGATGCGTTGGGTCATGATCACAGTATCTGATTTAGAAATCAATACTTCGTAAATTCCACTACCCGCAATTTTGAAAATAGCGGTGCTGTCAGTTGTCCAGTTTAGCTGGTTAAACTCATCAAATCCTGCTCTGAACCAGGCAATTATATTATGCCTGTTTGTTCCGTCAGTGTTTATCAGATCAACTCGGCAGTCTGTTCCCCAGTTATGATACATAAACATTATCTGGCTGCCATCGAGTGAATAAGACGGGCTGTTGCAATAACGACCACTGGCTATCCGCCCATACCAATTATTAGATAGAATGTTTTTGTACAATCCAGTACTGTAAACGCCCCAGGCAAGCTCATCACTATTTGGTGACCAACAAAAGTCCATAGAACGATCGCCGCTGAATCCATTAATCCAGCTACCGTCAGAGTGGATAATACTGACTTGGTAGGTGCGACCTGTGTAAGCTAGATATTCAGCGTTTGGTGACCAGCGGATCACTCCATTATAGTCAATATAAGAATCGATGAAATTGAGGTAGTCTATGGCTAGAGTGTCAATAATAATGCCGTCAAGATTAGCCAGATAAATGTTATTGCCTTGGGTATAGGCAAACGGCAGGTTAGGAGCAGGGTCAAAGCTGAAATACAACTGATTATCTGTACCAAAGATTACAGTGTAAGCAGAATCTTCTGGAAAGTAACCAGCCAGGCAAACGCGCAACTGACACAAGCCCGGCGACATGTCAGTAAAAGTATGCGATGTCTTGAACTCAGTCAAACTGCCATTCAGGTAAATGTCTGCGCCAGCTGGAGAGGTATTGATTGTCAGGTTAGTCGGTTTTGGCTGTAAAGTCAGACTGACACTCGTTGTTTTAGTAGCAATGACATTGATAGTGGTGTCGCCATCATAGTAACCGGCTTTTTTCAAACTTATTAAATGTTCACCAGGCGTCAGGGTTAGGTTAGCTGGAGTTATCTGGCCAATCGGTAGATTATCAACTGAAATCTGGGCGCCAGCTGGAGTGCTACTGATTTTTAGTAAACCAGTGATCAACACAAGATCGAAATGTACATCAACAGTGTCAAAAACAATGACCGAGACAGTCTTTGTAACTGTAGAATAGCCGTTTAATTCCGCCCGGATCTGATGGTTACCTGGTGAGAGTGGTTCAATAACTGGCGCTGTATTCGGCACTGGTCTTGTGTCAAAATAGATATCAGCCCCATTTGGCGTTGAGGTGACTGAAACCCAGCCAATCAAAGTATCGAGTACAGCTGAAACACTGACTGTGTCATCCATCAGTATGGTGACGCTGTCACTCCACTCTGTATAGCCTGTTTTGGTAAAGTGAACCGGATATTTACCAGCGGCTATATTCGTTTTGAACAAAGGAGTGACGCCATCAAGCTGAATTTTATTCAGGTAGACAGTCGCGCCGGCCGGCTGGCTGGTGAAGTGCGCTGCTCCATAGCCTCTGGCCAAGCTTTTATTAAAATAGCTTGTATCTCTGGCGACGACCACAGCTGTATCAGTAAGGGTGTGGTAGCCCTCGAGTTGCAATGTAATTTCATAGCGGCCGGCCTCTACACTGGGTAGTGTATCAGGCGTCAGTCCGTTTTTCTTTAGATCCGTACTGGTATAGGTCGCACCAGATGGGTAAGACATGATAATAAGCATCCCTTTGGTGATTGGCGGGATGGGACCAACACCTTTTTTATGGCAACCAGCCATCAAAAAAACAGCTATTAGTCCCAAGACTGTGAATTTCAGGTATTTCATGAAATATCTCCTTTTTAAGGTTTTTCTGTTAGTATAAAACACTCTTTTAGTCATTTCTTTCACCTCCTCTATTGGGAAAAAAAGTTTTATGATTTTTTAATGAGCGATTAAATTTTAACCCTCAATTATCTTAGTTTCTTAGCTGTTTTTTGTCAAGCCAGGCTGATTTTTAATTTTATTTGACAGAATTTGGCGTGTGATTTAAGATAAGAAAAAGTAAACGCACATTACAAAATAGGAGGTAGAAAAATGAGATATTTGACTCTTTTAGTGATTTTTCTGGCCACTTTGGTAATTTTTGGCTGTAGCCAGCAAGTAGCTGACCAAGCAAAACTAAAAGAAATTGAGATCAGAGAAGATTTGCCAATCTGGAGCAAAGGTGATTTTGATTATCAGGGCACGGTATTGGTATACAATGTCGAGATAAATGAGAAGCCCCCATACTATAGAGGCAGAATGCCTTTAATTTTTGAACAATCGCAATTACCGATACCCAGCTACACAATCGTCCTTAAATATGAATTTAACGATTACGTAGTTATGTTTACTCGAAACGGACCGATCTACAAAGGGGCTTGTGCCATTGATAAGTCTGGCACTAAATTGCTAGCCGAAGCCAGGATCAAGTATTTTGTCACAGAAGATAAAAGGCAAGGTATTGAAGCAGAAGAGTTTCATTACGGTCAAAATGGCCAATTAATTTTCTACTGCAAAAGCCAGTTGAAGCAATTAGCCATGTATATGTTTAAGCAATCAGAATCAGAGCGCTTGGGCAAAAAGGACAAGGACTATTTTTTTATCTGGCCTGGTTCATTTTAGCTTTAGATATTAGTTTCGGGACAAAAAACAGAGCATGCTCGATTATAGCATGCTCTTTTTGATAATTTTAATTTTTTACCCACTCCTGCATCTTTTCAATCATGGCTGTTTTAATTTCGCTTTCTACCGGCGCCAGAAGAAAAACTGAAATGTATTGATCAACTGTTTTTGCCAGCTGTCCTGCTTTCGGAAGAATCTTGATGTACAATTCTCTTTCAATTTTGGTAGAATTATCAATATTTTCTTGATATAATTTTTTCAGGATTGTTTCAAGTTCCTCGAAACCGGCAGCCTGATCAACCATTTTAACTAAGGCAATATCAGATAATTTTCCATGATCATTTTCTCGGATGAAACCAACTGAATGATCATAAATCTTAAGCCACTGTTCAAAACCCGTGTTCAATTTGCTGATATTGTCCAGTATCTTTTGACGCATTTTATCGAGGTTTTCAGCACCAGAATAAAATGATTCTTCGTAAACCTTTAAGTATTCATCTGGATTACTCGCCAGCTCTAACATTTTTAACAAGGCTTTTTCCTGAAAATCGATACTTTTGCCCGAACAGAGCAGAAGAGCATTCCATTCATAAAATGTTTTGGCGTGGCTAAACATTTTTTGGCGCAGCCTGTCAAAAAATTGTTTTCTGGGCAGGCAAAAAACAATAGCCTTCTCGCAGTCAGAAAATGTTTCAGCTGAATCAATCATGCTGCCTAAGCATTCGTTAAATGAACCTTGGTTACATGGATCAAGGGTTCTTAATGTAGCCCCGTATACGGCACAATCGCCATATTCAACCATTTTCATAAAAGCAGCAGTGCTTAACATTTTATCGTCAATTTCCTTGGCTTGATCAGAAACCTCAAGACACTCTTCAGCAGATTTAGACAGCCTGAACATATTTTCCAAAGCTTGTTTTTTTATTTCAATCTCAGTATCCTTTATCTCATAGATTTTTTTCCAGTGTTCGTATGTTTTAGCCGTTTTAGACATTTTATCTAGCGCTGTTTTTTTACTTTCTTGATCTGTTTGTCTAAGATAATAGATTTGGGAAAAATGATCAAATGTTTTGGCGCAAGCAAGCATTTTGGACAAAGCAATTTTTTCAAGTCTATGTCCAGAAGGACTGTGGCTAAAAAGATGTTGCCAGTGTTCAAACGGCTTATCTCCAGCTTGTTCTATTAAATCAGCTATTTTATCAGCTGCTTCATTTTTTATCTTTTCGTCAGCAGTAATATCATCTATTATCTCATACCACTGAAGATATGAATCAGCTAACTGTCTCATCATGTTTAAAGCAGTAAATTGCGCTGTTTTTAAATCTCCTTCCAAACGCATCGCGTCTGTTGGTTCTGTTTCAATTAAGTGGCAGAAATCAACATAACTTTTAATCTGCCTGAAATCAGTGGGTAAATGGCTGATTTTTTTGGGCATTTGAAGTTGGCGAATTTTAAACCATTCAGTAAAAGTTTTTGCTGTCTTGAGCATGCCCTGCAGCGCTGTCTTTAAAAAATCATAATCTTCTTGAGCCCGCTGGAAAATGCCCTTCCAGTCGCTGAAATTCAGTTTACTCCAGAAATCAGATGGTAATCTTTCCTCTAGAAAGCTTAAATTATCATTATACACAATACCTCCTTGGGACGTCTTACGTCCCTTATTTGTGTTTTTAATTTTCAATGATCAATCTTAAAGAGATTATTATCTTACATCTCAATAATAGCGGCTGTCAAGCCATTTTTCTTTTTGGCTAAAAATTTAGGTATTAAAAAAGAGAAGCACTTCGCTTCTCTTTGTTGGCGTTAAGCCAGCTTTTCCAAAGGCTCTGGCAGAGCGCGGATAAAAGCTTCAGTAACCAAGTAAATAAGAGCTTTAGTTTTTATCCGTTCAAGCGGCTCAATCTGATGGCTGATCAGCCTCGCCCATTTTTTGTTATAACAGGCGTATTTCTTAACGATAAAGGCTTTCGTGAGATCAATCGGTGTCGAATCGTTAATAACTTTTTCCATGTCTTTGTATGTCACAGCCGGCAAATTTTTATTTAACGCGAAATAAACAGGTCCCAAGATAGCAAAAAGAGTCTGATAAATGTAATAAAGATTTTTCTCCCTTTCCTTTGTTACACTAGGGTTGGACGGCACAATTATGTGTTCAAATTCCGCAATTAAAGCTTCTTCGAGCGTCTGGTCCATGTATTTCCTAAAACCTGCATCACTATGTTCTTTGATGATTTTCCAGCAAAGTTCTTTGGCCTTTGGACTGAAATTTATGAAAACCCCCCAGCCTTCATCATCAAGAATTTCAGCTGCCTTAGCCACGTGGATTTCTTTAATTTTCATCGTTTCCTCCTTTTTTAAATGAACAAACAAATTATTATCTTGTTCTATCTTAGTTTTTTGCCTGTTTTTTGTCAATAGTTAGCATGTTTTTTGGCTAATTTAAGTATTTAATAACGTAACTTGACTTTTTATTTCAATAATTATAATATTGACTAAAGCCGTTCCTTAATAATTTTATCAATGTTACCAAAAGAAATTAAACCTCTAAACTCAAAAAGGAGGAAAAAATGGAGTTCAACAGAGGTTTATCTGCGTTGGCAGGCATACTGATCGGGGCCTGTTTGGGCGCTGTGTTTTATATCATGCCAGCTAAATTTTTAATTTGCGGTCCCATTCCGTCCAGCGGTATCTTTTTACCGCCAGGGGTCCAGGGGTTTGTACTCTCTGAGACTTTTCGATACGGTGTCATTTCCGGTATGATTATCGGATTTCTATCTGGCTTGAGCAGCACTGCACCTTTACCAAGGGGTCACTTGTCAAGGTCTATCGGAGGAGTCTGTTGGTTAGTCGAAACAATATTAGCTTGGGCAACCCAATATCACTGGCTGGCCGAAACCTCGGGAGGCAGGATTTTAATTATTGTTTTGATCAGCTTTTTCTCTATGTTTCTTGTGCTGCCATTTAGCTACACGTTGAGTTTCATTGAAAAAATCAGAGAATAGGAGGGGATACAAATGTTTAAGTTCAAAGAACTTGTCTTTTACGCCATCCTGTTGATATGCAATCTGATTATAGCCACTGAATGGGCTAAATATGGTATTTTGGAAATTGGCATTCAGAGACCACTTAATAAAAGGGCATTGAAAGCTACTTTTATTGGTGTAACCACATTTCTGATCGGCGGTTATCTACAGAAATACGGGTATTTAAAAATCGAATTACTTAAGTCACCGTATCTGTGGCAGGCAGCGGCAATATTGATTGGCGTGCCATTTGTATGGATGTATTTTTTTCGGCATGTAATCTTACCAAAAGGTCTCCATGATTATAACCGTGCCCATATAAAGACTAATTATTGGACTATACTTCATTACAGACCTGGTGTTATTCTTGAAGAAAAAGCTAAGTTACTAAGAGAATTTCCTATGGCCCAAAAGGCTGTTAAACTTTTTTACAAGTCAATTAAGGCTCAAGAACGTGGCACAGTTATGAGAAGCGTTGATAGGGTCATCGATATTGACGAAAGAATAATAGACTATTATGGAAACATACGCATAACTTGCGGTGGATGTCCGATGCCCATTGATGTATCGATTTATTCTCAAGGTGCGGAGGGTTTTTGCGCTTATTGCGGCTCAATGATTGCGGTAAGAAGAATGGGTGATAAGTTATATGTCACTACCTTTATCACAGGTAAAAAGCCGCGCGTGAAGACGGAGCTCAATAAGCGAAATATTGCTTCAGCTTATTCGGAGCTGGCGCTTCTTTACCGGATGTTGGGTAAGTTTAATGAAGCGGAACAGTCGCTTGACAAGGCTGATGAAGTTGTTAAAGATCTTTTAAACAAAAACTCTGAAAACGCTGAATCTCTGGGTATTAAAAGTTTGATTTTATTCAGACGCGCAGAGCTTTACCATGTGATGGGCGGCCGCCATGCGCAGGCAAAGAAACTTTATCAGGAAAGTCTGGTCATTGACCAAAAACTCGGCCATCATCAGGAGGATGATTTAATTAAGGAACTTATGGGAAAGTTAAATTAATAATCAGAAGGTTTAAATGACAAAATACAGAGGCAGGTATTATCTGCCTCTTTTTGTTTAAATTAACTTGGAGTGGACCCACATTTGCTTTTTTTGATCGTCCGCGAACACTAATTCTTCAAACAGCCAATAGTTTATTATAACTTGCGGCGGCTTTTATTGTAGTTATTTATAACTTAAAATGTAAAATATAAATTAAAAAAATTGATTATTGCGCAATTTTTTGTTTAGAGTTATCATTAATATTGGAGCCGTTAATTTTATTCGGGTCAGAGCCCCCGCAGCCAATGAAATAACTTTTTATCAAATATATGAATCACAAGAAACAGAAGAAAAAAATATTAATGATTGATGACGATAGCATTATCAGAGGTCTTTATCGTGATTATTTTGCCAGAAGGGAGGAATATGATTTTTATCTGGCGATCGATCCGGAAGAAGGTTTTAAAAAAGCAGTTGAGGTCAGGCCTGACTTGATTATTATGGATTTGATTCTGCCTAAAAACCTGACTGCGCCATTGGATATTGAAGAGGCGAACAAGGAATTCGGCTTCAAACTCCTTGAAAGAATAAGAAAAGATGAGAGAACAGCGAAGATACCCTTGGTTGTCTTTTCCAATGTGGACAGCGATGATGACAGAGCAAAGACAAAAGAACTTGGCGCCAATGATTATCTGGTAAAAACAGGCGCCGTGCCAAGCCAGCTGATGGCTAAAATTGAATCGCTTCTGGGTATCTAAATCGTTCCAGTTTTTTCTACTGACTTTTAAGTCGGGTGCCTGAATTATGGTTTTAACCATTATCATGCAAGCAAAAAGAAACTTGCGCCCGAGGCGCATCCGCCTCTGGCGGAAAAGTTTCAATTCTAGCACCCCAGCTTCCGCCTTCATTTCCATTACGGCGGACAAGAAAGCTGGGTAGAATAGTTAAAAAAACATGAAAAAAATCGCTAACATTAGCGTTTTTTTTAATTAATTCTATTGACATATAAAAAGAAATATGATAAGTTTTATAAACAATTTCAGAGGAGGTGTTCTAGAGGAGGTAAACTGTTCTTTGAAAAAATATAACTTTTAAGATGAAACCTAAAACATACCAAGGAGGTAATTAACATGGATGTTGATTTAAGCGGTTAATCAGTTTAACAATTTCAACAACTTGAACAATTTGAACAAGTTGAACAATTAAAAAAAGAAAGGAGTGTAAAATGAAGAAAATAATTATTTTCTTGTTGGTGTTAGTTTTCGTCCTGCTGCCTTTGACTGTCAAGGCTGATGTGAGGGTAAATGAAAGAAGTAGCCCTATCTACCAGCCTAAAATAGCCACCAACCATAATAATCAAGTTGTTATAACCTGGACACTTGGGATAGACTCTAGTTATGTAATGGTACAAAGGTTTGATTCACTTGGCCAAAGAATCAATGCTAATATGGTGGCTTACAGCCAGCCTGACTCTCAAGTGACTACATCAAGTGTGGTTATGAATTCTGCAGGGGGTTTCATAATCAATTGGAATATAGGGCCACCATCATGGAGCATGGCTGATAATTATGTTTCATTTTTTGACTCTAGTGGTACAGCTATAGATACGATAAAGGTAAATGATACCCAAACAGGTTTTCACTACTGGTCAGATATGGCTATTGATTCATCAGGAAAATCTGTTTGCGTTTGGGCAGAGGCACAAAATTCTTCAGATCCTCGTCAGCTTAAAGGGCAATTATTTAATAAGCAATTTCAAAAAATAGGGGGTAATTTTTTAATCAGTGACACTGCTTATTATATCTATATGAGTGTGGGCATGGATGGTCAGGGAAGATTTTCCGTTGCCTATAATCCAGGTCATAATCTTACTTCTGTGTGCGTGAAGGTATTTGATAATAATGGTCAGCTGGATACTTTCTTTGTTGCTGATTCATCTTTGAAAGGAAGGAATCCTGATTTAGCCATGAATTATCAAGGTCAATACGTCGTGGTCTGGAGAGATGATATTACAGCTAATATTTGGGCGCAGATTTTTGATAAGGATAATAAGCGGATTGGTTCTAACTTTTTGGTTTCCAGCGTTAGTGAATACATTAATACCCAGCCCAGAGTGGCGATTAATGAAAAAGGTAATTTCGTAGTCATTTGGCAGGATATAGTCAACAGTGATTCCGTCGTCTACGCGCAACGATACTTGGTAGACGGCACAAAGATTAGTGGAAAATACCGGGTCAATGATACGATTCAAGCGAGAGCCGAGCATCAAGGCGGAGATTTGGATGTGGTAGCCACTAATGAGATGATTTATTTCACCTGGCTGGGAAGTAACAGAACCAATGTTTACGCTAAACGCGACGAATGGTTTAAAAGAGGTGATGTTAATAATGACGGCGATATTAAGGTTGGCGATGTTATCTTTCTGATCAATTATCTTTTTAAGGGCGGACCCATACCTTACCCGTTTTATGAATCAGGCAATGTTAATGGTCAAGATAATGTTAATATCACGGATGTTGTTTATCTGATCAAATATCTTTTCAAAGGTGGTCAGCCGCCTTTTCAGGTGCCTGATTTTTCACCTCTCATAACCCATAAACTTGGTTTGGGCAATCAAGGCAGTGATGTATACGCTAGAAAAGTGCCGTGGTATTATCCCTTACCTCATGGGGACGTGAGCGCTGATAGTATTGTTGATATCTCTGACATTGTCTTTAATATCAATTACGTTTTTTATGACGGCCCGGAGCCTTCACCTTTCTATGAAATAGGAGAAATTGACGGTGATGGTGTCATTGATATTACAGACATAGTTTGGCTCATTAACTACGTCTTTTATGGTGGCGAGCCGCCGCCAGCCGTTCCTGATTTCTCATCATCTTAAAGTTATATTTGAGCGTGGTTTTTTACAAGCCACGCTTTTTTATTACCTTTAACAAACTTTCTAAATTTTGTGGCCCATCCTTTAGGATGGGAGGTTTTAAGACATCCCAGGCTAAAGCCTGGGCCACATATTTAATAGGATAGTCTTCGGCGAGGACGCCTTCAGACTAGTAGAAAAGGAAAAGCTTTAATTTTATCTAGCGCGATGGCGTCCACGCCGAGCGTTAAGTCGATTCCAGAGTTCAGCCTTCAGGTTGTTTATAATGCTAGGCGTTTTTTGCTTGACAAATTCAAAAAATTATGGTATCATTACAATAGAATATGAAGAAAAATAAGCGAAAGTTTAAGCTAGAAATTCCCCACATCCATTTAATCGCCGATACTCTAATTTTAGTACTCGGAATATTTCTGGGTGCTTTTTTGTATGCGCAATTAGCGCCAAAGCCAGCGGTAAACAAGCCTTCTATTACAGTGCAGGGCGTCTCAACTTCGGAGGAGCTAGCTTTTATGCAAACGCCGCCAACTCAAAACCCAGTTACAAGTACATGTGGAAATGGCGTTTGTGAAACAGGGGAAGATTTTAGTAATTGTCTAGCAGACTGTCATTGTGGCAACAAAGTCTGTGAGTCTCAATTCGGGGAAACCATCACAAATTGTTCCAGTGATTGTTCTAATAAGAAAGGTGCGGGTTCTGGCAGTGGGAGTTGTACTACTGATTCTCAATGCTCACCAACAGGTGAAGTATGCATTGATGGACAGTGCATACAAAAATTAGATTTACGTGTTGCATTAGACAGCCCAATACAATTAAAAGATGGTAGAGGAAATTTAATAACCACTACAATCAAAGGCCAGCAACTCTTTCAATTTACAATAACACCAGTTTCAGCTGATGATAAAACTTATCTTCCAAATTATATTGATGCAAATAATACGACTGTAGTATTAGTAAATAATCATGGTAGCGTGGTAGGCGAATTGTATTGTGTCAAAGCTATAATAAATCAAGCTTCTTATGAAAAAGGTTTCAATAAAACAAATAATTCAGATGGTACACAGACATTAACGTCTTATTGTGATACATTAGCTTTTGATAATTCACAAGAAGATTTGAGAATCAGATTGTGGCCAAAAAGTGCCAGTAGCACAACCTTGCCATTAAATTATGCCGAAGCAAATTCAGTATTTGCCATAGAGTCTACTGAAGAGTTTGTTGATTTCTTGAAGTTTAAGACTGAAAATAAATTGACAATTTCATTGACTACTAAACATGTTGAAAGCACTGTTAGTAATTGGGCAACCTTTAATGGTGAATTGACAGGCGCCGTCGATTCGCTTTGGTTTTCAGTGGATGGGGTGGATAAGCCAATAGCTAGTGGATCAGGTAACGGTTATCAATGGCTTTATAGTTGGGATACTACCAAAGAAGACAAAACCTATGGTAATTATATAATTAGAGCTTCTTTAAATACCATTGGCGGAGTAAAACATGAGAATGTGAATTTTTTGACACTCCAGTGGGCACCGACTGTCTTATCAAATTCATTGACATTCACTGTTTGTAATTGGGTATGCGGTCCCTGGTCCGCATGTTCAAAAGATGGATTGCAAACAAGAACATGCAATAATGATAATAATTGTCCTACTGCTTTGGGTGCTGATTTGGTAGGTGGGGTCACTGAACAGAGGTGCAATCCATTATGTAGTTCAGACTGGTCATGTCCTGATTGGTCGACCATTGTTTGTCCGGCTAATGGCGTGCAAACGAGAACCTGTACAGATAAAAATAATTGTACTACACCAAAAGAAGAGGTAAATCCAGATAAATGTCAGCCCCCACAATCATGCACTAATAAACTTGATAGCTGTCCTGATGGTACAAAATGGACAGATTGCATAAACAATAACCAAACCAGGTCCTGCGACGATGGCTGCGGCGGTACAATTAATGAAAAGAAAACCTGTACAGTTTCCGCGCAAGCATGTACGGGAATAAATACTTGTCCTGACACTATCAGTTGGTCTGCCTGCTCTAAGGAAGGCAAGCAAACGCGTTCATGCAATGATGGCTGTAGCAATACAATCACCCAGACAAGGGACTGCTTGGTACAGCCCTCGATTACATACCCGACCGCCAATCTCGAAATTAGCGACCCGCAGCCGACAATTACAGGTATAGCGCAGGGTGGCTATAAAGTGAGGTTACATTTAATAGATGCTAAAGGTAAAACAACGCAGTCGCCTGATTTGATTATGGTACCTTCGACAAATACATTTAGTTACATTTTACCTTGGCTATTGACTGACGGTACTTATAAAATCTATATGGAGGCTTTTGCCTCAACTGGCGCTACTGGTATTAAAACAGAGCCAGTCAGTTTCAAGATTTTGCCGCCTGAAGTGGTGATGCTCAGCCCACAGGCCAACCAGCAGTTGATCGGTAATGTGACTTTAACCGCTGAAGTGAAAAAGGGCGAAATTTATACTTTAGATTTTTACCGTGACAAAGTGGGCGGCTACACTGATTATTTAATAAGCAAAGCGACTGTTCAGGCTAATAATAAAAATGTCTGGCAGTATATTTGGGATACGTCTGCGACTGATAACGGGGAATACGATATTTATGCCAAAATAAAAGATGCGGCTAATGTAAAGATTTACAGCACCAATAAGATCAGAGTTAAAATTAATAATAATATTCCTTCTTTACCCGCGCCGTCTAATCCATCAGCCGAAGAAATAAAACCAACAACTGATACAGATAATGACGGCTTACCCGATATTTTGGAAAAGAAATTAGGCAGCGATCCCAATAATCCTGATAGCAACCGCGATGGTATACCTGACGGCGTTAGCGTTGAACAGGGCAAGAGCCCGGTTGGCGATGTCACGATTAAGCCGGAGTTGTTAAAAGAAGCGCAGGATCAAGTCGCTGAGTTTAAAGCTGACGAACCAAAATACGCCGGCGTGCTCAACAAAGACTTGCAAATAAATAGTATTGTCAGTGTGGCTGTTGAGATTGGCCGCGAGGGTATTCTGATTGAAGGTAAAGGCCCGCCCAATACTATTCTGACTATTTACATTTATTCCAGGCCGATTGTCGTGACCACCAAAACTGATGAGAACGGCAATTTCAGCTATATTCTGGAAAAAGATATTGCTGAAGGCGAACATGAAGTTTACGTGACAGTGACTGATGAGACTGGCAAGGTGCAGCAGAAAGGCGAGCCATTTTCTTTCTTTGTCAAGAAGGCGCGCGCCGTGACGCGTGATGAATATTTCAGAGGTGATGTTAATGTTGAGCAAAAAGCACCTTCTGTATTAAAAACTTACATTATTCTTTGCCTGGCGATTGTTTTAGCTGTGCTGATCGGCTTTGTTGTTTACCGCATAATCAAAGGTCCGGAAAAGCCGTCCCAGCGCATCAGACTCAAGGAGGATACAGGAATAAAATCAAAATAAACACCTGTACCTTTACTGATCAGAATTTTCGCATTACGAAACAAGATATCAGAAAAGTTTTTAATATATTTTTTTATTTTTTTAAAATGGAGGGCTTACGTTGAATACTATTAGAAAAAACAAACTAATCCATATCTTTGTCTTGGCCGTGTTTATCATTGGCCTTTTTGTTTTGGCTAAGAGTTTATTATCTTCTCCGCCAACAGGTGATGTTACTCTTGCTGCAGAGGGTTCCAATTCGAATACGTCAGCAGCAGAAACGTGTCCAGAAGATGGATGCACTGTCTCTCTACAGTCGCCACACATACGCGCAGAAATTATTACACAAACACCTTTTGAGATATCAATTGAACCTGATAATGTTGCAATAGGTAGGGTAGGTGTTGAGTTTATTTCTGCAAATGATAATCATTCTGATAATAAGCCCAATACCTATTGCGGGAATTACGATTCATCACGGGACGTTTGGAATGAGGGTTTTCAGCTAGATAATCTTGTTTGGCATGCTTATTGTGATACATTAGCTTTTATCAATGGGGGTTATAAAATCAAAGTTTACGCATACAATCCAGATGGCGTTTTGCTGACATTAACAAATCCAATTTTTGGTACAAGTGATAATATTTTTAAAATTGAAAACAATTTATTTATTTTCAATCCGCGCGATGGAGATACTATTACTAGTGAAATAGAGCTTAGAATAGATATTATGGGTGATGCAGAGTCACTTTGGTTTACTGTGGATGATACAGCTAAATTGAATACTGATAGGAAATATACTGATATACCTTTGTTCAGTTTTGATGCCTCCGAATGGTCTGCCAACTGGAATAAACCGGAACAAAATGTGAAGAATGGATCGCATAATATTAATTTTTCTTTTACGACACTGGGTGGTATAAAGACGTGGGATAATTGGCTTGTTTCACCAGTGACAGTGACAGTTGATAATCCAATTCCACCGTCCGAATGCACCCCAAACTGGGTGTGCGAAGACTGGTCAGCTTGCTCAGCCGGAGAGAAAACTCAGAATTGTAATGATGGCTGCGGCAATTCTAGGACTGAAAAAACTACTGAAGGCTGTGCGACCAGTAATACCAATACTACTAATACCAATACAACTACTAATACTAGTAATACCAATACTACTAATACCAACACCAGCACTCAGACTGGGACAGTTTGCACGCCTCAAACAGCTTGTCCGGACACAGTCGCCTGGCAGCCGGCGACTTGTCCAGAGACGGGTCAGCAAACAAGGACATGTGATAATGGCTGTGGCAGTCCGCGTGAGGACATACAGAAGTGCGAGCCAGTTATTG
>Ga0315289_10002119_pt1 | contig 30670 bp, 24 predicted proteins | sample YL17G11_40_MG_FD_203452 | JGI IMG/M metagenome (GOLD analysis project Ga0315289, IMG submission 203452) | Sediment microbial communities from Yellowstone Lake, YNP, Wyoming, USA - YL17G11_40 | ecosystem: Environmental > Aquatic > Freshwater > Lake > Sediment | place: USA: Wyoming | collected... | reverse complement strand
CCCGCGGACGGTTCATCGGAGGCGTCGTGCTCATCGTCATCGGGGCTGCGAACATCATCGGCCTGAACGTCTGGTGGCCCTACCTCCTCATCGTCATCGGGCTCGTCCTCATCATCTCGGCGCTTTTTCCGCACCGCTCCTAGGGCTTTTGGACGGATTCACTATGAAGCAAAGAATCGTTTCCCAAGGAAAAGCGCACAACCTCAAGTAGATAGTTCCCCATCTTTTCCATTCCCCTGGGCAAGGGTCAACTACGGTTGACGTTTTCTAGAATGATTTCCCCGGGCGAGCCGGGCCTCATCGTGTCTTTCCAGAGAGACGCGGTCCGATCCGTGATGTTGGCCCGTTTCTTGAGGCTATCCTCTTGCTATGGCGGGAGTCTATCGCCCTCGACATCCGGAGAGGACAGCCCTTTAGAATGGGCCGAGCGCATTCTCTCCTGGCGGCACACCGGCTTCAATGTCCACAGCCTGGTAGGGACCAAGACGAAGCTGGAGGCCGAACGGGTGGGGAAGCACATGATCCGGCCGGTGATCGCCCTGGAGAGGTTGTCATTCCTGGAGCCAGATGGCAAGGTCGGCTATCGCTAGGGCCGGGACGGCGCGGGGCAGGAGACGGAGGTGATGGATTATCTGGAGTTTATCGCCCGGGTGACCTCCCATATCCCTGATAAGGGCCAGGTCATGGTGCGCTATTATGGGCTGTACGCCAACGCCCACCGGGGAAAGGTCAAGAAGGCGAGTTTAAGTCCGTCGGCGCTCCGGTTGGTCGAGGAGGACCTGAAGCGCATTCCTTCCAAGGGCTGGGCGGCCCTAATTCGGAAGCCTCATATAGGACTGCGAAGCGCTGCCATGATCCGAAAAGTTTATGAGGTTGATCCGACGGTCTGCCCCAAGTGTAGGGGCCGAATGAAGGTCGTCCGTGGACAGGATCATGGAGCATCTGAAGCAGACCTTTGCCGCGGCGAAGCCCCCGCCGTCCCATGTTTTTACCGAGGTTGCCCAGATGGCGGCCGAAGAGAGCGGGGAATATTGTTGAGTATTTTATGATCAGGGGGGAGCGGGAGCCTATCGTCATTTAGCCGCGGCGGAGGGATTTCTTGTCCGGATATGATCTTTGAATGCCGATTTTCGTGGCTTTTCGTGGTGATTGACAGTGCCGCCCGGCCGGAGATACAGTCCCGCTCTGGACAGGAGGGTAAATTCAGTGCCGAGAGGGGGAATTCAACAAATGCCGGAAAAAGGAAAATTCTTATCCTGAAAAGAAAGGGGGAGGGCAGGGCCTCCCCTTGACCTGCCTCAGCCCTTAGAAGAAGAACCTTATCCCGACTCGAAAATACCTGGGATCGCAGACTCCGCTGGCTTTTTTGTAGTTGGGGCCGTTGACCTGCCCATAGAGACTTGTCGGCACGCCGCGGTTGAAAATATTGAAGGCGTCCAAGATGACGCCCAGCTTGTATCTCGGGGTGAGCGTGAAGAGCTTCTCCAGCCTGAGATCGAGCGCGATCTGAGCCAGCAGCCTCTCCGATCCCCGGGGTTCAAGGAAGACCCAGGGAGAGCCAGCGATCTCGCTCACTTGGACGTAGGGCGTCCAGTTCCAGCCGCTCTGGTACGTGAATCTGGGGGTCAGAACAAGATCTAAGGGCAGAGAGACGGTCCCGTAGATATTGAGGGCGTGGGGCGCATCGTAGATCAAATAGCCATAGGCGTTGATCTGCCGGTTGGGGTTTTCGAAGTAGTTCCCGCCCCAGGAGGCGGTGCCGGAGTTATACATATTCCCTTTGGACCGGCTGTACGTATAGTCGATATGGAACATCCAGCCGTCGGAAAATCTTTTATTCAATGAGAGGGAAATGCCGGCATAGGTGTTCTTGGGAGTTATGAGCAGTGAGGGTGACAGGCCAGCTCTGGGGTTGGTGATCATGAATTGGTCATTCTCGCCTGGAGACGTTTGGCGGTAGACCTGGATCGTCTGCGGGTTCCCGTTTTGGTCCTCATATGTGTAGGAGTATGGCTCCCAGATCGCCGTCATGTTGACGCGGCCCGTGAAATCCTTGTATTCGCGATAGATGAACGTCAGCCCCAGCGAAGCGTCCTTCATGATCGTTCGCTCCAGCCCGACGGTGACCTGGTCCGAATACGGGATACCGATATTGGAGTCCATGGCGGCCGGTTTAGAGTAGGGGACCCTCCAGAGTTCGAACTTGGTCCCGTCCTCGAGAACCTCATACCCGACCCAATCCTGGTAGCCGGGGTCGACGCCGTTGAAGTACCAGGTCTTGAAGGATTCATGGAACCGGCCGTAATGGGCTTTGAACGCCGTCGTGTGGTCTCCGAAAATATCAAAGGTCAGACCGATCCGCGGCTCGATGTAGTTCCTGGGCTTCCAGAAGGCCCCCTTTTGCAGGTTCGGGAGATAGCCCCTCTGCATGCTCCAGCGGATCCCGGGGTTGATGGTCAGCCGGTTGCCGATCGTCCAGGAATCCTGGGCGAACGCCGAGACCTTCCAGCCGTTGGACTTGACATCAAAGCCATAGGAATAGGCAAAGGACATGTTCCGGTAATCCCCATAAGCGTAACTGTAGCCGTAGTAGTTGTCTGCGTACCTATAGCCGCCCGTGTAGCCCTGCTTCATGTTGTCGATCCCTCTCGAGAACTCGACGCCGATCTTGAAATCGTGGGAACCCTTGATGAAATCGTCCGCGTGGTGGGTGACGGTCGCTGAGGCCGTGAATTGAGTCGTCGGGTTTTCACTCCAAATACCGTTGTTCCCGGAGTACATTCCCGTGAGATAGTCATAGTGTTCCGGGACATTTCTCCCGTGGTTCGGCCGCTGGTCCCAATATTCATCATAGTAGCCCAACTTGATCTCGGCAAACGTGTTGTCGGTGAACGTGTGGAGGAAATTGAGGGCCATGGGTACTCCAGGCCCCACTTGAGACATGGTTGCATCCGGCGGACGGTTGACGCCCAAGCCCATATTGTACATCTGCCAGTTTTCGTATTCGACGAAGGCCGAGAGCCTGTTATTCCGGTCGAGTTGGAATGTGAGCTTGGCGAAGCCCTTGGGAATTTGTCGTGTCGATCGGCCCAAAGTTTCGCCAGCGTCGGACGCCTTGATCTCCGTTTGTTGCCTCATCGTTCCGCCGGAGATATAGAACCAGAGCTTGTCCTTGATGATGGGTCCCCCGAGACCGGCGTGGAAATCGAAGTAAAGGATACGCGGAGGGGTTCCATACAGCGAAAACGAAGGATCCGCCGGATTGAAATTCTTCTGGTTCCAGCTGAGTGGAGAATACGATGTCGAAATCAGCCCTTCAAACGTGTTCCCGCCGCTCTTGGTTATCAAGTTCAGCATCGCCCCGGTGAAATTCCCGTATTCCGCGCTTGCTCCCGAGCCTGAAACCTTGGCCTCTTCGACGATATCCATGTCGGGGAACTGCCAACTGTCGCCGGAGCCCATATAGGTGAGAAGGCTCTGGCCGTCGATCTGCCACTGATTGCTGACGGCGGACGGAGCGCCCATGGCGCTGCTGTCCTTGATCCCGGGCGCCAGGTTGATTAAGCTGATGGAGCTTTTCCAGCGCATTTCCGAGCCGACGGTCTGGAGCATCTGCTTATCCAGGTTCGTGGCATTCATCTGGCTGTCCTTGACGTCGATGAGGGGCGCCGTCCCCGTGACCGTCACCTCCTGCTCCAACTTGCCGATCTTGAGAACGAGGTCAATGGTAATGGTCTGACCGACGAATATCTTGATGTCGTCTTTTTTGACGGTGACAAACCCGGCGAGTGACGCCTCGAGAACGTAGGTTCCCCGGAGGAGAGCGACAAACCTGTACTTCCCTTCGGCATTTGTGACCTTGGTCTGGGCGCCGCCGATCAGGTCGGGAGAATAGAGCTTGACCTGGGCTCCGGGAAGAGGGGCTCCCTGATCATCAATGACCTTCCCATCGATGGCGCCCGTCGTTGAGCTCTGGGAATAGGCCAGCCCAGCTAAAAGGACAAGCACAGAAACGAAGGCCAAATAACACTTTAAATGAGCTCTCATAATTCACCTCCTGCGTATGCATCAAGATATGCCTTGCGTCCTATAAAAGACAGCAAAACTTGAAGGATAAGTAGTATTTCCTTTTTCCACGGCATGTTGAATTCCCGCCCTTGGCGCTGAACTTACCTACTTCACCATAGCGGAACTATATCTTCGGCCGGGCGGCAATGTCAATAAACGCGAAAACCGCGCCCGCAGATCATGTCCGGACAAGAAATCCCTCCGCCGCGGCCGAGGGAGTTCGGGCAGCAGAAGAAGTTGGTCCCATCACTTGAAAAGAAAGAATCCTTGCGGACATTTTGGAAAACGAAAGATTGGATGCATATTCCGGCGCTTTGAGATACAATGTGAAAAAAATGAAGGAGGACGACCTCATGACATCAGGGATCAATCGCCGTGATTTCCTTAAAGCTTCGGCCCGGGCCGGCTTGCTCTTGAGCTTCGGGGCGGGCAACGGCCTAGGCTCTCTGTCCACCACGTCCTATGATATCGTCATCAGAAACGGCACGATCATCGACGGTCTGAACAACAAGCCGTTTCAAGCGGACCTCGGGATCGTGGGAGAGCGGATCCGGGTGATCGGCCCCCTTTCGACGGCCGAAGCCCGGACGGTTCTGGACGCCTCGGGAAAGATCATCGCGCCGGGATTCATCGACATCCATGCCCACACCGACGCCCGGGAGCTCCTGCTCAACCCCAGGGGGGAGAGCAAGATCCGGCAGGGGGTGACGACGGAGATCAGCGGGAACTGCGGAGGCTCCTCATTTCCGCTGTCCAAGGACGTTTCGGAGGAAGAAAGGCGGTATTCGGAGCGTTCCGGATTGACCCGGGACTGGTTCGACCTCGAAGGATATTTTTCGAGGCTGAAGAGGACCGGGCTCGTTTTTAACTATGCGACTCTGGTCGGCCAAGGGTCGGTCCGCGAGTTTGTCCTCGGCGACGCGCGAAGAAAACCGAATGCCGAAGAGCTCGAAAGGATGAAAAACCTTGTGGCCCGGGCCATGGAGCAGGGGGCGATCGGCATTTCGACGGGCCTCGAATATTCGCCCAGCGGCTTCGCCTCGACCGAAGAGGTCATCGAGCTCTGCCGTACGGCTGCCGCCTACGGAGGTTTTTACGCGACCCATATGCGGAGCGAGGACAGCCGGGTCGTCGAAGCCTTGGCGGAGGCCATCCACATCGCGGAAGCCGCGAAGCTTCCCCTAGAGATCTCGCATTTCAAGGTCTGCGGCACGACCTATTGGTGGAAGCTCCCCAAGCTGTTCGACCTCGTGGAACGGGCTAAGGAGAGGGGATTGGATGTGACCGCCGACCGATATCCTTACACGGCCTACGACACGAGATTAAGCGTCTTTTATCCCAACTGGGTTCTCGACGGCGGGAATGAAGCTTTCGTCAGGAAGCTCAAAGACCCCGGAGAAAGGCTCAAAATGAAGGAAGAGACCTTCGAGAAGCTCGAAGGGACCCCGTGGGAGAACATTCTCCTTGTCGATATGGACAAGGAAGAGGACAAACCTCTCGTCGGCAAGACGATCCAACAGGCGGCCTCCGAGGCCCATCAGGACCCTTACGAATTCTCCTGCGACCTCCTCATTAAGGAAGGAGGAAACGTTTCCATCATCGGATTCGGAATGGACGAGGAGGGGACGGAGGAGGTCCTCAAGCATCCGCTCGTCATGCTCTGCTCCGACGGCTCGGCCCTGGCCCCCACCGGTCCCCTCCATGGCGGGATGCCCCATCCCAGGAACTATGGGACCTTTCCCCGTTTCCTCGGGCATTACGTGCGTGAGAGGAAGATCATGGGCTTTCCCGAGGCCATTAAAAAGATGACGTCGTTGCCCGCGGCCAAGGTGGGGCTCAAGGACCGCGGCGCGATCCGGACCGGAAACTGCGCGGACCTGGTCGTCTTCGACCCGGCGACAATTGCCGATAAGGCCACCTATACGGACCCCGAACAGTATCCCGTCGGGATCGATTATGTCATCGTCAACGGGAAGGTCGTCGTCGACCACGGCGCTCACAGCGGAGAGCTGGCGGGGAAGCTGCTCTACGGACCGGGGAAAAAATAGGCGGCGCGGGCAGATGATCATGAGCACGCCCAGACTGGAGATCGATCTGGCCAAGATCGGCCACAACGTCCGGGAGGTGATCAAGTTATACGGGACCAAAGGTCTGACGATGACGGGGGTCACCAAAGGGGTTTGCGGGGACCCGCTCGTCGCTGAAGTCTATCTGAAGAACGGGATTTCCGTCCTGGGCGATTCAAGGATCGCCAATATCAGGAAGATGCGGGAAGCGGGCATCCGGGCCCCCTTCATCCTCCTCCGACTGCCGGCCCCGGGGGAAGCGGAAGTCGTTGTCCGGGATTGTTCTATAAGTTTCAATTCGGAAGCCAAAGTGATCCGGGAGCTTTCCGCCGCGGCGGTCCGATACGGCGCCCGCCATGGCATCATCCTGATGGTCGAGCTCGGCGATCTGAGGGAAGGCATCATGCCCGGAGACCTCGGGGACATGGTGAAAGAAGTCCTCCAACTTCCAGGCATCCGTCTTTCCGGCATCGGGGCGAACCTGGCCTGTTTCGGGGGGGTCAAGCCTGACGCGAAGAACATGGGGGAGCTTTCTTCCCTCGCTCTGGACATGGAAAAGAAGTTTCACATCGATCTGGAATACGTCTCCGCCGGCTGTTCGACGGTATACTCCTGGCTCAAGTCGGTTGACCGGGTCAACCGGATCAACAATGTCCGGCTGGGCGATTCCTTCCTCCTTGGGGGCAGGGACCTGGAGGAGAAGGGGATCCCGGGGCTCCATTATGACGCGTTCACGCTGGTTGCCGAGGTCATCGAGTCCAAGATCAAACCCTCCGTTCCCTGGGGGGAGATCGGGCTCGACGCGTTCGGCAGCATCCCAAAGTTCGAAGACCGCGGCACCGGCAGGCGCCTCATCCTCAACATCGGCCGCCAGGACGTCCTTTACACCCAGCTCTACCCGCGGGTCGACATCGAGATCCTTGGCGCCTCGAGCGATCATTTGATCGCCGTCGCGAACACGGCCGAGCTCCAGGTGGGGGACGAGGTGAAATTCGATGTCGATTACGGGGCCATGCTCGCCGCCATGACATCCCCTTATGTCCAAAAGGTCCACCTGAACCGGAATTCGGCATGATCAAGAGAGAGCTTTCGGTCTTCAAGAGCCTGAACTGAGGCTCTCCGGGCCGGCCCCGCGGACCCTTATCGTTTCTTGATCCTGGCCTCGAGGGCCTGGCCTTTTTCCAGCTCCGCCCGATACTCGGCCAGGCGCCCCAGGCGGTTGTAGATATCGGCCAGGACATAATGGCCCAAGGGGGCTGATTCCGCCTCGGGCTCCAATTCCAGTCCCTTACGGGTGAGGCGGATGGCCTCGTCGAAGTTTTCGTTCCGGTCGAGATAGGCCTTGGCCAGAAAGAGGTATCCCCGCGCGAATTGAGGATTGGCCTTGACGGCTTCCTTGAAGTGTTCGAATTCGCCCTGCCGGTCGCCGGTCCTCGCGCTCGACGTGAACTCGCCGACGTAGCCCAAGGCCCTCAGTTTCTCCAAGGTGTCATTATCCTGCTGCCGGGGGACCTTCTCCTCGGCCCCCTGGACGGGCGAACGCTCCTGGATCCTCTTCATCTCTTTGATGAACCTCTCCGCCTGGGGGCCGCTTTGCCCGTAGATGTTGGTCCTTTCCATGGGGTCCCGGACGATGTCGTAAAGCTCCGGCCGCGGCGCCTGGATGTATTGGTACCGGACCGTCCGGAGGCTCTTGAGCTCGCTCCACCCATAATGGTATCGAGGATAATAGCTTTCGCTATAGGCCATCCTGTCGGCCCAGGCCCGGCCCCCGGCCAAGAGGGGGATCAGGCTTCTTTCCTGAACCTTCTTGGGAACGGCGATCCCCAGGAGGTCGAGGAGAGTGGGCATGATGTCCACGTTCTCCATTTGGGCATCGATGACCTTCCCCTTAAGATTCGAGGAAGGGAGCTTCAGGATCAAGGGGACGGAGACGGTGGAATCGTAGATGAAAAAAGCGCGTGAACTCTCGCCGTGTTCCCCCAGGCTTTCCCCGTGGTCGCCTGCGATGATGATGATGGTCTTGTCCAGGACCCCCTTTTCCCGGAGGCTTTCCAGGACCTTCCCGATGAGGAAATCCACGTAAGCGATTTCGCCGTCATACAGCCCCCACGGCCGCCCCGAATACTCGCTTTTGTAGGGCTCGGGAGGCCCGTAAGGCGTGTGGGGGTCGTAGAAGCGGATTCAGCTGAAGAAGCGGCGGTCCCCGTTCGTTTTGAACCAATCGAAAAAGGCTTTGGTGACCTCGCCCCCTTCACGCTGGACGGAATCGAGGCTGATCTTCTTGTACTTGGCGAAATCGAAATTGTCATAGTAATGACCAAAACCCTGGCTGAGGCCCCAGCGGGAATCGAGAACGAAGGCGCCGACGAACGCGCTCGTCGCTCAGCCTTCTTGCTCCAGGACCTCGGCCAGAGTGACATTTTCGGGCTCCAGGTAGAAGCCGCCGTTGTCCCTGACGCCGTGAATGAACGGATAGGTCCCCGTGAAGATCGAGGAATGTGAGGGCAGGGTCAGCGGGGCCTGGGCCGTTGCGTTCTTGAAAAGGACCCCATCCGCGGCGAGCCCGTCGATGTGCGGCGTCCGGACGTTCGGGTAACCGTAACACCCGACGTGGTCGGCCCGGGTCGTGTCCAGGGTAAAGAGAAGGACGTTTGTCTCCGGGAACGTCCCGAGGCCTTTCCTGAAAAAGCCCTTGTTGAGCCCGATAAAGATCAGAAAACCGAGGGCGGCAACGCCGGCGGCCCAGAGAATGAAGCGGCTTGCGGAAGGCCCAGCGCCGGCTGAAATCCTTTCATGATTGCGCTTGGCGGACATTATTTTTGTTTCTTAAGATTCTCGAGGATTTCCTTCACCTTGGCCGCCTGGGGAGCGTTCGGTTCGAGCTGGAGGAAGGCCTCAAATGACTTGATGGCTTCCTCCTTCAGACCTTTTTGAGTATACGCGTAGCCCAACAGATAATTTGTATAGGGATCGTTCGGGTTGTAGCCGTAAGAAAGCTTGAGTGTCTCCAAGGCCTCGTCGATCTTGTCCTGCTGGAGCAATCCTTTGGCCTTCTCGAAATAGATATTGGCCAGAGCTTCCTTGGTCTTCGGCTCTTCCGGTTTGAGCTCGAGGGCCTTCAGAAGGGCTTTCTCCGCCTCGTCGGCCTTGCCCTGCCGGAAGAAAAGAAGTCCCAGGTTGATGTGGGCTTCGGCAAGATCCGGTTTGAGCTCGACCGCCTTCCGGAACGCCTCGACGGCTTCGTCGATCTTGTTCTCCTGGGCCAGGCTCACTCCGTTTTGAAACAAAGCCAGGGCTTCCTTTCGGTTCTTCTGCTCTTCGCTCAGCTCTTTGGCCAGGTCGATCTCGACCTTCGGCGCGGCCCCGGACTCAAGGTCGATCTCCTGCGAAAAGCTCTTATAGCCTTCCTTGGCCACCGTCACGGAATACTTTCCCGGCACGAGCCTTCGGAACACGAATTCCCCCTTCTTGCTCGTTTTATCGGAGAGCGTCCGCCCGGTTTCCAGGTGCTTGATCTGGATCCCGGCCTGAGCGATCGGTTTCTTCTCGAAATCCAGCACTTTTCCGGAAAGCTGGGCCATCTCTTTCTCTTCTCCCTGGGCGAGGCACAGGGCCGGGAAGAAGAGAGTCGCAAAAAAGCTAAAGGCCAGAATTCTTGCCGCAATGTTCTTCATGATTTGTCACCTCGATCTTTAATGATGATCATAAAAAAAAGTAGATTATCACAAAGTTTTAACAATGAAAAGGATTTTTGCGGGGTGACAACCCCGTGCTGCTAAAGCCGAAGCCCAAGGACCAAAAGTCGGCATATCGGGGGCCGGGACTATTTTCGCCGGAGGCTGGATTGGATGTAGGAAGAGAAAGCTTCCGGCTTGCCGGGCGGCGCGATATCGAAATCAATCCTCACGGAATCCGCCGTTTCTTTCGTGTAGACCCATCGAAAGCGCGGGGCGCCGGCCTGCGGCTCGCTGAGAAAGGTCCAGGTCATGAGGGGCGGCCGCCAGGAATAAGACCGCCGACGCGGCGATGAGAACAAAGGCTCGAGACTTCATGGCATTTCCTTTCATGCAGTTCCTGATAAGTTCTTGCTTTCTGTTCGCGGTACGATGCTTTCTCCCAGACCGTGCAAGAAAATGGCCCTTACGCGGCCCGCCAGTTCGCCGATGTCTTCCTTGCCGAAACCGGCAACGGGGACCGGGGGTTCGATGGTCAGATCGACCCGGCCGGGACGGATGAGAAGGCTTCCCTTGTGAATGATCCTGTATCCGCCCTTCTGGACGATCGGCAGGATGTCCAGCCCCGTTTCCAGGGCCAAGTGGAACCCGCCCCGCTTGAAAGGCCCCAGTTTCCCGTCCAGGGTGCGCGTTCCCTCCGGCAGAATGGCGATGGAAAACTGCTTGCGGCTGCGGACGAGGTCCGCGGCCTGTTTGATGCTCTCCCTTGCCTTCGGACTGTTTTTACGATCGATCGGGATCATGCCGATGCGGCGGAGAACGGCCCCATAGAACGGCCAGCGGAAATGGCTCTCTTCCTCGATCCCCCGGGCTGGACCGGGGAAGGCGGCATAAAAAATGAGCGGGTCGAAGATGTTGACGTGGTTCATCATCACGACGTATCGGCGGCCCGCAACGGCGTTCTCCTGCCCCCTCGCCCTGAGACGAACGCCGCTGACGAAGAGAACCAATCGGCAGCAAGCCTTGATCAGCCCTTCCAAGCGCCGGCCGCGGGTGAAGAAGGCGATGAGCAGGATCACGAGGCAACACAAGACGAAGACGGGCAGAGCGATCATCCAGATGACGAACGACCGCAGGCATTCGAAGACGCGCTTCATGCCAGGACGGTCAGTTCCCGGGGCCACACCTTCAGCCGCAGGGGGGTTTCGCCGAGGAGCTCGCCGTCGGCCATCAGCAGCTGGGGCGGATCGGTGTTGATGGAGATCTCAGCGGCCTTGATCACGTCCACCTTCGGATGGCCGGTGTGGGTCCCGGAAAACACCTTGCGGAAGATATCGACGATCTCGCGGCGGTTAACCTCGCGGAAAATCACGAGATCAACGCGCCCGTCCGATGGGTCGGCGTCCGGAGCGATCTTCATCCGGCCGCCGGTGAATTTTGAATTGGAAATGACCATGGCGCTGTCGCGGACGGTCCATTTCTTGCCGTCCGCTTCGATGTCCATGCGGTTGTTCATGCCTTTGGCCAGCCTCAGAAGGACAGCCAGGCTGTAGCCGAAGGAACCTAAGATCTTCAGGCGTTTGTTGGCCAATTTGAGGATGTCGGCGATGAGCCCGACCCCCAAGAGGTTCATGGAGAACCGGTGTTCGGTCAGCCCGTCCTGCCGGTACCAAAATTCCACCAGGTCGATGGCGTGGCGGCGCCCGGCCATGATGTTGTCGAGCGCTTGATCAGCCGTGAGAGTGTCGAAGTCCCGGAGGAAGGAATTGCCGGTCCCGGCCGGAATGAGCCCGATCTCGGGCGTACGGGGCGGCCGTCCCTCGGCATAGATGCCATTGATCACCTCGAAGGGCGTGCCGTCGCCGCCGAGGCAGATCACCCGGGCGAAACCCTCTTCAGCCGCCCGGCGACCGATCTCCGAGGCGTGGCCGGGGCATTCGGACATGCGGACCTCGATCCCGGGGAACTCTCCGAGGATCCGGCGTTCGAGACGGCGGTAACACTTCAACCCGCGCCCATGGCCTGCGGCGGGATTGACGACGAGCAGTGTTTTATCGTCGGCGCTCACGCCTTGCTTATAACACGACTCTTGGGAAAATTCAACGCGGCCATTCCCTGCGGCCTGATCGTTACGGAACTCGTCTCAAATGCCATGAAACACGCGTTCCCTGGCGGCCCGAAGGGGACCATTCACATCGGGCTGAAGAGAGGACAACGGCAGAGTCCCGTGCGCCTTGACTTCTCTTTTCATCGAAGGTTATCATCTGTTGCGGACCGGGAAGACGCTTTAAGGAGGAGCCCATGAGAATCGTTTCGGCGATGACCAGGTTTGGCGTCCTGATTCTCGTCTCGCTTGTGGTGCTCCTGCCGCTGTCCGCTGTTCAGAGCCAAAGCTTGGCCGGCACTTGGAAGGTGAGCTGGACCGATGCACAGCCCGCAGGAGATCCCTCCGCTCTACACCCTGCCGATGAAAGACCCGGGCCGGCCGGCGCCGCTCGTCCTTAAGACGGGGAATGAAGTGGCGCTCCGGAAAGGGAAATAAGCTGACGTCAAACGTCATGGCTGCAGACCCCGGCTTCGCCGCTCCCGGCTCCCTCGATCCGCCCCGGACGCTCTTCCTCGAACTCACGAGCCACTGCAACATGCACTGCGCGTTCTGCCCGTCCGATGTCCTGCGCCGGCCGAAGGAGCATCTTTCGGAAGCGCGGCTGCGAAAGTTCCTCGATGAGATCCACGCCCTCAACCTCCGCACTCCCGTCCTCCTCAATGTCCTCGGCGAGCCCCTCCTCAACAAGAAGGTCTATGAGGTCCTGGACCTGCTCGAGGCCGAAGGCCATCCCGTTACGCTGATCACCAATGTTTCTCTCCTCGCCGACCCGGACGTCCGGATGAAGCTCCTCGGCCACGGCAATCTGACCCTGGCCCTCAGCCTCCAGACGGCGACGAAACGCTCCTACAGAATGCGCGGCTATGATCGTCTGCCCTTCAAGAAGTTCACCGAGACGGTGTTCGAGGTCATCGAAGACAAGTTCCGGACGGGGAGCGCCGTCCGGCTCGAGGTCCATGTGGCTTCGAATTTCGTCGTCTCCCATGACCCGACCGTCCAGGCGGGACCCGGGTTCGATCTCTGGGCCAATTTTCCAAGCGACGGGGCGGAGCGGCGTTGGATAACCCGAACGCTCAAGCAGCTGGAGCGGCTGGCTGCGGTCCTCAAGAAGAGATATCCGGAAGCTTATGCACGGGAGAGGGCAGCCGCGCTCGAGAAGTACAGGGAGCACATCGGGACAAAGATCGCCCTCGACCGGGCCGGTCTGCCGCCGGATTTCCACCGCCTCAAGGACGAGGTCTTCTGGGGATACATGGCCCTGCCCAACGTCTTCCTCGTCTTCAAATCGCTCGAGCTCTGGACGCGCAACCGCGATTTTCTCAGGGCCGCCCTGCCGGCCGGAACGTTCGTTTACGTCGAGGAGCGCGAGGAGCCGAGGACATGCGTCATGGCTGACAACTTCGGCCTCTTGGCCAACGGTGAATACATCCTTTGCTGCCTCGACTATGAAGCCGAAATGGCCATCGGCAGCATCGACGCGATGCGGGTGGGGGAGGCGCTTGGCTCGGGAAAACGGTCGGCCGTCCGGCGTGACGCGATGACCGAAAAGGTCTGCCGGCGGTGCAAGGGGAACGTCTTTGTTTTCGACACGGCCCCGCTCCCTACAAATGCGCAGGACATCGACAGGTTCGGCCGGGGTTTCTGGGAGTTCGAGCCCGGCTTGTATGGCTCCGGCGGGCGGTGGACGAAAGGGAGGGCCTGGGCTTATCTTTATAGTCGCATCCCGGCCCGGAGCTTAAAGCTGTCGTTCCTGTCGCGATTTGAAGAGGCGGCGCTGTTGGAACTTACGGTGTCCGCTTATGACGAGGCCGCGGACGATTTTGTGCCGGCGGCGTCTTTTCCTTTCCGGGGCCGCATAGGCATCCCGTCCGAATTCGCGGCCGCTTTCGATTTCGTGCCGGGCCGGCTTTACCGGATCCAGATCGATTCACCCGTGTTCGTCCCCAACGAGGCATCTCACAACGGCGACACCCGCCGCCTGGGCATCGCCGTCTTCTCAATGACGTTGAGGGCTTGAAGGCGGCAGGCGCCGTTCCGTCATTCCCCGGCGCCCGGCAAACCCGCCTTGACGAGCGGGAATATGCCCGGCGGCTTGCCGCGGGGAACCGCTCGTCGGGGGATCCAAGGGGGTATGCCCCCTTGGTCGCAGGGCGCGGGTCCATGCCCCGCCCGAGAAGGGGAGGCAGGGAGCGAAGCGACCGTTGGAAGGGGGAAACGCGAAGCGGGTTCCCCCTCCAAGTTGACTTTGCCCCCCGGGTGAAATAAGATTTCCGGCGAGATATTCATGCCCGATGAAATGGTGCCGTCATGAAACCCCCCGCAACGTCGAAAAAATGAAGGAAATGGGCCTCGAGAAATACCTGGAATTCCAGAAAAAACGATGGGCCTACCCGTCATATGAAGGGACCGTCCGGTTTTACCATTACACGTGTGTGCGGTGCGGGAAAAAGGTTGATGTTTGATGGTCGCTTGCGGCGGTATTTTATCGCCCGATTGGAGGTTCAAAGTGTCTGATCCAAGATCGTATTCGCGACAATGTCGAATTCTGGCCGTCACTTTTCTCGTTCTTTCGACGTTGGCAGGCGCCGTTCCGGCCAGGTCCCCGGCTCCTGCGCCGCCGGACTTGGACGCCTACCTCGCCCATGTCATGAAGGCGTTCGAGGTGCCCGGCGTCGGGCTGGCCATCGTGAAGGACGGGAAGGTCGTCATCGCGAAGGGCTACGGCGTCCGCAGGCTCGGCGAGCCAACGCCGGTCAATGGGCAAACGCTCTTCGGCATCGCCTCCAACACCAAGGCGTTCACGGCGACCGCCATGGCCCTCCTCGTCGAAGAAGGCAAGCTGGAATGGGACGCGCCCGTCATACGCTACCTGCCCTGGTTCCAGATGTGGGACCCGTACGTGACACGGGAGCTGACGGTGCGGGACCTCCTGGTCCACCGGAGCGGCCTCGGGCTGGGTGCGGGTGACCTCCTATGGTGGCCGGCATCGACTTACGACCGGAGAGAGATCGCCCGGCGCCTCCGCTTCATCCCGCCGGTCGCGAGCTTCCGGAGCGCGTATGCCTATGACAACGTCCTTTACTTGATCGCCGGAGAGGTCATCAAGGCCGTGAGCGGCAAGGTATGGGAGGATTTCGTTGCTGAGCGCATCCTGAAGAAGGTCGGGATGACCGGGAGCCAGGTGCGTCACGCCGCGGTGGCCGAGGGCGGGAACGCCGCCGCGCCCCACGCCTCCGTCGAGGGTGTCGTCAGGCCCGTCAAGCCTTTCGACAGCGACAACACGAACTCCGCGGGCGGCATCTGCTCGAGCGCCGAGGACATGGCCAAATGGCTGATCGTCCAGCTCAACCGTGGGCTCCTGTCCGATGGAACGCGCCTTTTTTCGGAGCGCTCCGCGCGCCAGCTGACGGCGCTCGTGACCCCGATGCCGTTCGGCGAACCGCCGGCCGAGGTGGCGGCCCAACGGATGAATTTCCGCGGCTATGCTCTCGGCTTCGAGGTCCATGACTATCGCGGCAAAAAGGTCGTCACGCACACCGGCGGACTTCCGGGCTACCTTTCGCAGGTGACCATGGTCCCCGAGCTCGGATTGGGGGTCGTCGTCCTCACCAACCAGGAGTCGGGCGCGGCGTTCACCTCCGTCACCAACCGGATCCTCGACCATTATCTGGGCGCAGCGCCGATTGAATGGGTCGACGCTTATCTCAAGCTCATAGCCCGCAAGAAAGCGGATACCGCGGAGGTGGACCAAAAAGCGGCGGCCGGCCGCGACGTTTCCTCGAAGCCTTCCCTCCCGCTCGAGCGCTATGCCGGGACCTATAACGACGGCTGGTATGGCGACATCGAGATCGCCTTCGAGAACGATAAGCTTATCATGCGCTTTACAAAGACGCCCTCGCTTGTCGGCGAGATGGAGCACTGGCAATATGACACGTTCATCGTCCGGTGGCGGGACCGGGAGCTCCGGGCCGACGCCTACGTGACGTTCGCCCTAAAACCCGACGGGACGATCGATCAGGCGAAGATGGAAGCGGTTTCACCCGAGACGGACTTCAGCTTCGACTTCCAGGACCTTCTGCTGAAACCCGTGCGCCGTCAGAATTGAAGGAGGACACCCCATGCCGGACCATGACTTCAAGCTTTACAAGTACCGTTGGGTCGTGCTGACGATCTATGTTTTGATCAGCATCGTCATCGAGATCCAATGGCTGACCTTCGCCCCGGTCGCGTCGGCGGCCAGGGCCTACTACAAGGCCACCCCGCTCCAGATCGACCTCCTTTCGATGCTGTACATGATCGTTTTCATCGTCTTTTGCATTCCGGCTTCCTACGTGATCGACACTTATGGTTTGAAAAAGGGGCTGTGGATCGGGGCCGTCCTGACGGGCATTTTCGGACTGATGAAGGGCGTTTTCGCGTCCGACTACATCATGGTCCTGATCGCCCAGACGGGCCTGGCCGTCGCTCAGCCTTTCATCCTTAACGCCCTGACCAAGATCGGGGTGACCTGGTTCCCGCTCGGCGAGCGGGCGACGGCCGTGGGGCTCGGGACCCTGGCCCAATACGTCGGGATCATCGTGGCCATGGTGCTGACCCCGCACCTGATCGCGTCATTGGGGAACGGGGCCTTCGACCTGAAACCGATGCTCATGGTCTATGGGGTCGCCTCACTGGCGGCGGCCGTGATATTCCTGGCCCTCATGAGGGACCATCCCCCGACGCCGCCTTCGGCCTCGGAGGACGCCGGGCGCTCCAGGGTCTTTGAAGGCATGCGGTCCATTTTCGGGAACCGGGACATGCTCCTGATGCTGGGCATCTTTTTCCTCGGGCTGGGGATGTTCAACGCGATCAGCACCTGCATCGAACAGGTCTGCCGCCGACTGACGATCGAACAGGCGGGCCTGGTCGGGGGGATGATGCTTTTCGGCGGGATCGTCGGCGCCGCCATCCTGCCGGCCGTTTCCGACAAGATCCGCAGGAGGAAGCCGGTCTTCGTCGTCTGTACATTCGGGATGCTTCCGGGGATCATTGGGCTGACCGTCTTTTCCGGTTACGTCCCGCTGCTTGTTTCGGGTTTTGTCTTCGGCTTCTTCATGATGAGCGCGGGCCCGATCGGATTTCAGTACGGCGCGGAACTGAGCCGTCCCGCCCCTGAATCCACGGCCCAGGGGCTCCTGCTATTGGCGGGCCAGATCTCCGGGATTCTCTTTGTCTTTGCCATCGACAAGGCCGGCATCGGCCTTTCGATGATGTCCTTCATCGTCATGACCGCAACCGTGATCTTCTTCAGCGTCGTCATGAGGGAATCCCCTGTGTTCCGAGAGGAGAAACCATGAGTCGACTTAGATATTCTGCTTTGATATTCAGTCTGCTCACGCTGACCATCGTCCTGCCGGTCGTTGCGCAGGAAAAACCGGAGCCGGCGGACATCAAGCCGATCCTCGAGGAGATCCGCAAGGCCGGGGGGCTCAAGGAGCACCCCGACGCCAATGGGCTGATCGTCTTCGAGGACACGCGAACGGTCTTCCAGGAGGACGGAAGCTACACGTCCCGGGAGCATGCCCTTGTGAAGGTCCTTACGGACAAGGGGAAGCAAATGTTCGCGACCCGGAAGCTCCCGTATCACAGGCGTTATTCGACGGTCAACGTCCTCCTCGCCCGGGTCATCAAGAAGGACGGCCGGGTCGTTCCCGTTCCCAAGGAATCCATGAAGGACGGGACGATGGCCGAGACCCAGGCCATGAACATCCTTGAGGAGAACTTTCGGCGAGTCAACGTGACCTTCCCCGGGCTCGAGGTCGGGGACTCCATTGAGATGGACGTTGAGAACGTCTCCCGACCCATCATCAAGGGGCATTACAACGACATCATGCTTTTCCAGGGCGGCGAGCCCATCCTGCGGAAGGAAGCGGTCATCGAAGGCCCGGCCACGAAACCCCTCCGCTTCGTGGTCAGAAACGGCAAGGTCGACAGCTCACAGGAGACGAAGGGCGACAGGATCATCTATCGCTGGAAAGTCATCGACTCGCCCAAGGTCCAGGAAGAGATGGCCATGGTCCCGATCACGGACGTCGGCGTCAAAGTCGTGGCCTCCACGTTCAAGGACTGGAAGGAGCTTTCCCGCTACGGAGCGAGCCTCAACGCCGGCAAGACCGAGCCCAGTGAAGCCATGAAGGCCAAGGTCAAGGAATTGACCGCGGGCCTCACCTCCGACGAAGCCAGGATCCTGGCCATTTTCCACTACGTCTCCCAGAAGGTCCGCTACATGGGCTCATCCATGGACCTCGGGGCCTTCATCGAGCCCCATGCCGCCTCCTACACGTTCGAAAAGCAATATGGGGTCTGCCGCGACAAATCGCTCTTGATGATGACCATGCTCAAGGAGATCGGCGTCGATTCCTACGATACGATCATCAACGTTTCCCGGCGGACGGAAAAAGAGGTCCCGGTCATCTTCTTCGAGCACGCCATCTGCGCCGTCGCCCTCAAGGACGGCCGGATCATCTACATGGACCCTACGCTTGAGATGAGCTCGGAGTTCGGTGAAACCTATGTCGGAGGCCGCGACGTCCTCTGGCTCGACGAGAAGGGCAAGGACCTGATGCTGGTCCCGCCCGTGCCGGCCGAACGGAGCCTGGGCCTCATCACTTCCGAGAGCCGGGTGCTTGCCGACGGGAGCCTCGAGGGCAAGATCAGGATCTCGGGAAAAGGTTTCTACGACTTCGTCATGAGGAGCGTCAGCAAGCAGGTCCCGGCCTACCAATTCCCCATGGTCTGGCAGCAGCTCGGCCAGATCATTTCGCCGTCCATGAAGGTCGAGAACGTCAAACCCACGGACTTCGCCGACCTGACCAGGCCTTACGAGGTCACTTTCGGCTTCAAGGCCGCGGGCTACCTGGCCGATGTCGGCCGGTTCAAGGTGTTCAAGATCCCGCTCTCCACCAACGCCTTCGATATCCTGTCGGTGGGGATCTTCCAAGTGCTTACGGACAAGAACGAACGGAAGCACCCCGTGTTCCTTTTCTCGACGCGGGGCTGCCGCCAGGAGGAGACGATCGCGCTCCCGCCGGGATACGATGTCAAGGGCATCCCCGACGCTGTCCGCATTAAGGACGGCCCGGTGAGCCTGACGCTCACGGCGGCTCTTGACGGTGACAAGGTCCTGTTTACGAGCGATTTCCGGATCGAGAAATCCGTGCTCGATCCGGTCGAGTACAAGAGCCTGAGGCGGGTGGCCATGGCCCTGAAGAGGTTCCAGAAGGCGATGGTCATCCTCGAGAAGAAAGAGGGCGCTGCCCGAGGAGGCGGAAGATGAAAAAGAACGGGTCCCTGATATGCGTTGTGCTGGCGTTCCTGTTGGCCGTCCCAGCCCTCGCCCAGGAGAGCGTCGAGGAGATCGTGAAGAAGGCGCCCGCCCGGGGGAAATACCCGGACGCGAGCGGGGTCGTGGTCCGGTTCGACCAATTCTTCCGGCTGGCTGCGAACGGAACGAAGATCGACGAGCGGTCCGTGGTGATCGAGGTCTTCAGCGTCCGGGGAAGAGAGAAGTACAGCGATTTCCGCATCCCGTTCGATAAGAACTCGGAGAGAGTCGACCTCATCCTGGCCCGGACCTACAAACCCGATCTCACGAGCGTAGACGTCGAGAAAGGGGCCATCAACGACCTGACACCGCCGGAGCTTTCCGACGCCGACATGTACGCCAACGTGATGCATCGCGTGCTGTCCTTCCCGGCCGTTGACCCCGGCGCTTGCCTGGCCGTCCGCTACGCGAAGGAGAACCGGGAGGACTCTGGGAACCTTGACGAAGTTGTGACCTTCCAGACCGACGATCCCATTCAGAACAAGCGGCTCGAGATCACCATTCCCGAAGGGAAAGAATTAAGATACAAGATCTTCGGCCTGACGGCGGACCTCAGCCGGGAGCCGAGGGACACGGGCAACGTTTACAAGATCGAGGCGAACAATTCCCCTCCGATCAAGGCCGAAGAGTTCATGCCGCCCCGGGGAGAGATCGCCGCGCGGATCGTCTTCACGACGAACCGGGATTGGAATGAGGCGTCCGGACCGTTCGCCCGGTCCTTTGAGGAAGCCCTGAAAACGTCCGCCGAAGCGGGCCGGCTCGCGGCCGAGCTGACCAAGGATCTTTCGTCGGAGGATGAGAAGGTCCGGAAGATCTTTTTCTTCGTGGCCGGGGAGGTCCGGAGCGTCCGGCTCAATTTTGGCGAGGGCGGATACACCGTCAATGCCGCGGATGCTGTTCTCAGGAACCGCTACGGTGATTGGAAAGACAAAAGCGCCCTGCTTGTGGCTATGCTTAAGGCCGTGGGCGCCGAGGCTTTTCCGGTGCTCGCCGGTTCTGACGCGATTCCCTTGGCCGAAGACGTGCCTTCCCTCAAGCAATTTGACTGTGTCCTCGTCGCGGTGCCGCGCGGCGGCGGCTATCTTTTTCTCGATCCCTTCGCCGACGATTCCCAATACGGCTACTTTCTCGACGGGAAGGGCGCGAAAGGCCTGGTCGTAAAGCCCGGTGCGGCGGAAATCCGGGCGATCGAATGCCTCCCTGGAACAGAGAGCACATCCTTGGCCGAGATCAGGGCCGATCTTCTTCCGGACGGCGGCATCAAGGGCAAGGTCTCCCTGGAGCTTTCCGGGGTCTTCGACAGGATGGCCCGACAGGAGCTGAAGGACAAGACGGCGAACGAGATGAAGGAATTCACCGACGAGGCTGTCAACAAACTCCTCGACGAGGGGCAGGCCCTGGAGAACAGGATGAGCGACCCCAGGGACCTTACGAAGAAGATCACCCTATCTCAAGAATTCAAGGGAGAGAGCTACGGCATCTTCCAGGGGGCGATCATGCTCGTCAACATCCCCCGGCCGCCCTACGCCGTCGCGGACCTGCCGTCCATGCCGAGCCAGGCCAAACGGTCCTATCCCTTCCGAATCAGCGACGTGGCCAGGGCGGTGGCAAAGGTCGAGCTCAAGCTCCCGGCCGGCTTTACGCCGGTCTACATGCCCGAAGGATTCAAGCGCTCGCTGGAATGCGGCGAGTTCTCGCTCTCGGCGTCTTATGACGAGGCGAAGAACGTCATCGTCATCGAGCGAGAGATGTTGTTCACAAAGAAGGAAATCCCCGTCGCCGCGTACGACGCGTTCAAGAATGCCATGGACGAATTCGGGGTCCTGCGGAACACCCTGATATTGCTCGAAAGGAAGTGAACGGCGTTCTTCAGCGAATTATGATAAAATTGGCGGCGAAAAATTCCTGAAGGAAAAATGGCATGAGAAAAAGGCCGGCGTTCAAACTTCCTCATACTCTCGTCCTGATCTACATCCTCGTCATCGGTGTCTATGTTCTGGGCCTGGTCATCCCGTCCGGCGAGTTCAAGCGGACGGAAAAGACGTTCCAGGGCCAGACGCGGCTGATCACAGTCCCGGGGACTTACAGTGTCATCCTCAAGCACCGCCTCGGGCCCCAGTGGCTGCTCATCGCCCCCATCCGGGGTTTCCAGGATGCGAGTCTCATCATCTTCCTGATCTTCATCTTCGGGGGGACCTTCGCCATCCTGGGGAAAACGGGGGCCATCGAGGCCGGGATCCATCGACTCTCTCGATACTTCGCGCGCAAGCCGGGGTCTCAGAAGATCGTCATTCCGGTCCTGATGATCGTCTTTTCCCTGGCCGGGGGCGTCTACGGCATGTCCGAGGAATCCATCCCGTTCGTCCTGATCTTCATCCCGCTGGCCCTCTCCCTCGGCTATGATTCCATTGTCGGGGTGTCCCTGCCGTTCGTGGGGGCGGCCGCGGGTTTCGCGGCGGCCTTTTTTAACCCTTTCACGGTCGGCATCGCCCAGGGTTTTTCCGACCTGCCGCTCTACTCGGGTCTGATCTACAGGCTCGTCCTCTGGGTGATCGCAACCGCCATCTCTATCGTCTTTGTCATGATCTACGCTGAAAGGATCCGAAAGGACCCGAAGAAAAGCCCTGTCTACGAGATCGACAGTCAGCGTGGTTACTTGCCCTCCGAAATCCAGGCGAAAGAGGTCGCCTGGGGACTGCCCCAGAAGCTCGTCCTCATCACCCTCTTAGGAGGGGTCGGACTTCTCGTCTACGGGATCCTTGCCAAGGGATGGTATATGGAAGAGATCGCGGCCCTGTTCCTGGCCATCGGGCTTGCGGCCGGTTTCATCGGAAAGATCAAGGCTTCCGATATGGCCAGGCTCTTCGTCACGGGCGCCGGCGACCTCATGAACGTGACCTTGATCATCGCCGGCGGCCGGGCCATCCTGATCCTCATGAAGGAGGCCGTGGTCCTCGATACGGTCCTCCAGGCGATGGCCGGGGCGATCGCGGTCGTCCCCGGCATCATCACGGCCCAGATGATGTTCCTCACCCAGTGCGTCATCAATTTCTTCATCCACTCCGGGACGGGCCAGGCCGCCTTGACCATGCCGGTCATGGCCCCGCTCAGCGATCTCGTCGGGATCACCCGGCAGACGACCGTGCTTGCTTTCCAGCTCTGCGAGGTCGTCAATCCGATCCTTCCGACTTCGGCGGTGACCATGGGCGTCCTGGGTGTCGCAAAGATCCCGTGGGAGAAGTGGGCGAAGTGGTTCCTGCCCCTCATGCTCATCCTCGTCGTCTTCAGCCTCCTTGCCCTCGTCCCGCCCATCCTGATGAAATGGGGCCCGTTTTAGTTGGGGTCAAACCTACAATCTTAACAATCTTGTTAAGATTGTAGGTTTGACCCCAACTTTTGACTTTTTGCCTGGGCCTTTGTTATAAGACCTGATAGGGGAGGGGTCGCCATGAAAAAGCGTTTCGCGAAAACCGTTTTATTTCTTTTACTGATCGCTACGGCAATTCCCGTTCTGGGGCAAGATGGAACGGTCCCGGTTTTCAAATTCGAGCCGTGCGCCATTCAACTCTCTCGCCCGGCCCGGCCTCTGACCACCTTTGACAAGGTCGGCCGGAAGTTCGCCGTTCTCGGGTTCGAGAGCGGTTCCTTTGAAGCCTGGGCCTATCCGCTCAAGCTCTTCCGCAACTTCGAGTTTTCGTTCCTCATCGGTTCAAGTACGGTGCCCGTCCAGGGACGGGACATCGTCCGCTTCATCGATGTCACACCTGCACGGACGACGTTGACCTATGCGTACCAGTCGTTCACGATCAAAGCGCACTTTGTCACCGTGGTCGATGAGCCCGGGGCGTTCATCCTCCTCGAGGTCGACTCCACCGAGCCCCTGACCATCGTCTGCAGCTTTCTTCCCGTCCTCCAGCCGATGTGGCCGGCCGGCCTCGGCGGCCAATATGCCTATTGGGATGACGAACTCAAGGCTTATCTCATCTCCGAACCGATGCGGAGAAACTACGGCGTTATCGGGTCGCCGGCGGCCCGGGGGATCTCCTACACGCCTGCCCACATGCTTTCCGATGTCCCCAACCAGTTCAAGATCGCCGTGGAAGTCCCGCGGACCGTCAAAGGGAAATACCTGCCCATCATCATGACCGGAGGAAGGGGAAACCGAGAGGACGTCAAGCAGACCTATAAAAAGCTCGCCGCTTCTCCGGAAGCCTTTTGCCGGGCCGCCGAGAAACACTACAAAGAACTCCTCGCCGCGACGCTCCGCGTCAAGACGCCGAACAAGGAGCTGGACCTGGCTTTCGCCTGGGCCAAAGTCGCCATCGACAACCTCCTCGTCGACAATCCCGACCTGGGCAAAGGGCTCGTGGCCGGGCTCGGTCCGTCGGGGACGGGGGGCCGGCCTGGGTTCGGCTGGTTCTTCGGGAGCGACGCCTATATCAATTCGTTGAGTTTCAACAGCATGGGTCATTATGCGGCCTCGAGAGACGCCTTGGCCTTCACGCAAAAGTGGCAGCGCGGGGACGGCAAGATGGCCCATGAGCTGTCCCAAGCCGCCGGCACCCTCAACTGGTGGAAGGATTATCCTTACGGCTATATCCACGGCGATACGACGCCCTATTACATCGTGGCCATGGACGATTATTACTCGATGACCGGAGAAGCCGACTTCATCAGGAAGAGCTGGCTGTCACTCAAGAAAGCCTATGCCTGGTGCCTGACCACGGACGAGGACGCTGACGGCCTCATGGACAACAGCAAGGCCGGACTTGGCGCCCTTGAGTTCGGCGCCCTGACGGGGATCAGGACCGACATCTACCTCGCCGCCGTCTGGATCAAGGCGTGCGAAAGCATCCAGCGCCTGGCGGGGGCCATGGGCGATCCTGACCTGGTCAAGAGGGCAAAGGAAGACCATGCGCGTGCCCTGGGCGCCTTCAGAGAAAAATTTTGGGACGCGGAAAATGGGCAGTATTCCTATGCCTTCAACGGGAACGGCGACCTCGTCCACGAGCTGACGCCCTGGAGCGCCGTGGGCCTGATGTGGTCTCTGGGCACACCGGAAAGGAGTGCGAGCACCCTGGAGCGCCTGGGCTCCGCCGATTTCACGACGGACTGGGGCGTGCGCATGCTCTCGGTGAAAAGCCCCCTCTTCGAGCCTTTGAACTACAATTACGGCGCGGCCTGGCCCTTTCTGACGAGCTGGGTGGCCTTGGCCCAGTTCAAACACGATTTTCTGGTTCAAGGTTACAACTCCCTGATGACCTCGGTCCGTCACACCTTCGACAACGGCCTGGGCTGCGTCACCGAGGTCTTCTCAGGGGCCCAAAACATCTGGCCGCAGGAAGCGGTCGCTCACCAGGGCTTTTGCAGCGCCGGCGTCGTTCTGCCGTTCGTCAGGGGACTGCTGGGCCTCGAGGGGAACGCGCCGGGGAAAAGGATCGTTTTCGGGCCCCGTTTTCCTGCCGACTGGGATGAAGTGGGCATTGAGAACTTTCGGGTAGGGGAGGAGATCGTTTCGATCGGCTATGAGCGCCGGGACGGGAAGATCGAGGTGACCGTGGGGTCCGAGAATAAGCTTGGCCTCCAAATGACATTCAGCCCGGCCCTGGGCCCCGGCACAAAGGTCCTTCGGGCGCGGGTCAACGGGAAGCCGGCGGAGATAGGGGCCGGCTCAGGGTTGTCCCTTCAGGCCGTGCGCCCGACCATAGAATTTTCCCTGACCGGGAAGGACACGATCGTTCTGGAATTCGAGCCCTCGGCGGAGGTCCTGCCGCCGCCGACCCGGACACGGACGGGGGACGCCGACCAGGGGCTCAAGATCATCCGGACCGAGCTTGTGGGAAACAAGCTCAGGGTCGTGGTCGAGGGTCTGTCGGGAGAGACCTATGATCTGCCCATCGCCAACGCCGTCCGGATCGTTTCGGTCCAGGGGACGGAGATGGACGGAGGAACGCTCATCATCCGGATCCCGGACAAGCCCGAAGGCGGGTTTGTCCGGCACGAGATCGTTCTGGAGCTGAAGAAAGACGCAGAATAGGACTCGTGATGACAGCCCGCCGCTGCAGCGCGCGGCTACTTCTTGGGCGCGGCGGCCTTTAACGCGTCGTACCTCTTGATGACTTCATCCGTGATGTCAATCGTTGGGTTGAAGAAGACGATCCCGCTGGCCCCCAGGTCCAGGACCAGATCGTAACCCTTTTCCTTGGCGATGGCTTCGATGATCCCGACCATCTCGCCCCGGATCCGCTGGATCAAGGTGTACTGGAGCTGCTGCATGTCCCGGGTGGCGTCTTCTTCCAGGCGCTTCCGGGCGGTCGTCTTCTTGTCGATGTCGGACTGGATCTGGACGGCGGCTTCGTTGGTCAGGGTCATCTGTTGGGTGCTGAGCTTGGTCTGGAGCTGCTTGATCTCGTTGTCCAGCCTGGCCAGGTCGGCCTTGATCTTGTTGTCCTTGTCCTGCAGCTGCGCTTGGGCTTTCTTCCCCTCGATCGAAGCGGTGAAGGCGTTCTGGGAGTTGAGCACTCCGACCTTAAGCTGTTGGGCGAATCCCGCCGCGGTGAAACCGAGGACGAATAGAGCGATCAGCGGGGCCGTCATTTTCCGGATGGTCATCATCATCTCTCCTTTGATTTTATGGATTTGTGGTATTCAGACGCGCGTTCTTCCGACATCGTCGTCCGCGCAGGAAGCTTTCCGGCCCGTTCCGTAGATTCACTTCAGTTCTTTCAGGGCCTCCTCGACGCGCCCTAGGGCCGTGAGCAGGTAGGTCTCCTCCGGTCCGTAGCCGAACCGGAGGTAATGATCGACCTCGAAGTGGTCGCCCGGAACGAGGAGGACGCTCTTTTCCCGGATCAGCTTCTCGACGAGCTCGGTCGAGTTGATCGGGAGGCTGTAATGGGCGAAGAGGATCGCCCCGGCCTGAGGCGGCCGGAATGTGAAGATGCCGGCCTGCTTCTTGAGCCAAGCCTCGAGGACAGGGAAGTTCCTGTTGAGAATCCCCCGGGTCCGGGCAAGGATCCGGTCCCTGTTCCCAGAGTCTAGGGCGATCGCGGCCAGTTTGTCGCTCAGGGCTGAGGGGGAGATCGTGGTGTAGTCATGGTAGGGCCAGGTTTTTTCGATGACCTCTTCCGGCCCCACGATCCAGCCGATCCTCAGCCCGGGAAGACCGTAAGCCTTGGACAGGCCGTTGACAACGAGGACCTTGTCATATTTTCCCCAGAAGCTCGGTGTCCGGACGCCGTTGAGCTCAGCCCCCTGGTAGACCTCGTCGCAGAGGATCCAGGCGCCCACTTTGGCGGCGAGGCCGATGATGGTCTCCATCGACTCGGCGCTCAGGACCGAACCCGTCGGGTTGTTCGGGTTGGTCAGGACGATGATTTTGGTTTTGTCCGTGACGAGTTTCCGGAGCTCGTCCGGGTCGGGCTGCCAGCCCGCCTCCTCGCGCAGAGTGAAGGGCTTGACATTCGCCCCGAAAGCGCGGAGCAGGCCCCACATCTGCATGTAGTTCGGCAACTCGAAGAGGACCTCGTCGCCCGGTTCGATCAAGCTCCACATCAGGAGGAAGTTCGCCTCCGAAGAGCCCGCGGTTGCCAGGATCCCTTCGAGGCCGATCCCCGGGTAGAGGCGGGCGATCCGCTCCCGGAGCTCGGGCGTCCCGTTGGTCTGGGTGTATCCGATCCCGACCCGGCGGACCTCTTCGAGCTCGTCCGGCGTGAGCAGCTCATGGAGCGTCAGCGGGTGGACGCCGCTTTCCGAAAGATTGTATTCCACCACATTTTCCCATGTGGACTGCATGCGCTCCATCTTGAAAGCTTCAATCTTCATGATCGCTCCTTAGATTTCAACCTTGAAAACGCCTTTGAAGGCGAAGCCAAAGATGATGGACAGGACGAAGTAGACGACGAGCCAGTGGATGCGCCCGCCGAAAAGGTCCATGCGCGCCGCCGGGTACTTGAGCTCGACCGACCTGATGATCGATCCGGACGGCAGGGGCCGCTCTCCCGGATTAAAGACCTGGTCGAGGACGTTTCGGCCGACCCTGAGCGTCGATATCTTGGAAAGGGGTTTTGTCCCGACGGCTACGTCCTTGACGATTGTTTCACTCCCGACGACGAGCGTGAGGCGCCCGAGGCCGTTCTCCTTGGCTTTGACCCTCCAGTCGATCTCAGCTTCGTCCTCGATCCGCAGGGGGGGCGTCTCGATCACGATCTGAGGGGGCGGTTCCAGGTTCACGGTGACCTCGGAGGGGAAACGGTCCCCGCTCAGCTTGACCTTGAGGAGGACCGATTCGCCCGGCTTCAAGGACCGTGCGCCGAACCAGATGTTGAGCTGGATGAGGATGAGGAGAACCGGGACGATCATGACCAGCATGGGTTTCGAGTTGTGGCCGACGTACTTGAGGTTGGCCAGGAGGATCCGGCCCTGGGCCCGGAACTGGACGCGCATGTCGTCCGGAAACAGGCGGAGCTCAAGGAGGTGGGCCTTGATCAGGTTCTTGGCCTTCTTGATCCCGGTCTGGTTCGAGGTTTCCCGGAAGATGAAAAGCATCAGGAAGGAGGTCAGCAGGGAGATGAGGACCATACCTACCCAGGGACTCATATTCCGGAAGGGCAGGAAGATGACGTCAAAGAGCTTGTCGAGAACCGAATTGAAGAACCACATGTTGATCAGGAAATGTACCCCAATCCCTTGAGCTTCTTCTTGATCTCTTCCTCAGAATCCGCCTCCTCGATCTTGGCGATCTCCTTTTCCAGGAGGTGGGTGATGAATTCCTCGGGCGACGTGTAGCCAGACATCTCGGCGAATTTCTTGACCTTGTCGAAAAGGTTCTTCTCGATCTTCACTTTCGCTTTGCCCATGTCATTCTCCTTTCGACAGGACCGCCCGGCCGATCATCTCCTTGGGCTTTTCAATGCCGAAGATGTCGAGGATCGTCGCGGTCAGATCGTAGAGGGCCGGGGATTCCGCCTGGATCTTCCGGTTGGTGACCAGGACGCCGGGGATGACCTCAGCCGCGGACATGTGGTCGCCGCTCCACTTCTGGGTGTTGTCCTCCAGGACCTCCTTCGGGAATCCGCCGAGGGGCGAGCTCCAGGAGATGCGATAGCCGCGGTTAAACCCAAGGATGATGTCGGGCGCCATATCCACGTAAGGCCCCCGGTAGACGTCCTTGGAGATATAGGCTTTGAGGACCACCTTTTCTCCGGTCTTCGGGTCCGTGACCTGCTCGAGCTTCCGGGCGATCTCCCGGACGAGATTGTCTTTTTCCGGGCCGGCGGAGACGATGCCCTCGGTCTCGCGGCCCCCCTGGTTGATGTAGAGGCCGTTCAGGCCGATGCCGTAGGCCCGGCTCCGCGACCAGTCCGAGTTCTCGAAGAGGGAGCTTTCCGCCTGTTTGGCCTCTTTAATGAGCCGGTGGTAGCCGTTCTCCTTGAGCCAGGTGTTGAGGTTGAAACCCCGACGGAACGTGTTGAAGCCGTGGTCGGACATGACGATGAGGGTCGTGCCATTGTCTATTTTTTCCATCGTCCCGGCCAGAACCTTGTCCATGTCGGCATATGTCGACTCGATGACGTTCCCGAACCTTTCCGCGAGCTTTGCGTCGTAGGCCGGATGCCCGGGGTCAAAGAGCCGCCAGAACATGTGCTGGCGCTGGTCGGTGTTGGAAAAATAATAGAAGAGGAGCCCGGAGTCGAAACGCCCCAGTTCGTAGTCATACATGTCCAGGCTTTCGCGGAGGACCCTGTCGTCCATCTCCAGGAACTCCGCCTCATCCAGGATGCCGTTGTCCAGGGCGCTCGTGTCCGCGGGCAGCCCCTTGGTGAAATACGGGCCGAATTTCTTTTCGAGTTCTTCGGCGTAGGACCCGGGCGTCGAGATGGGCAGGGCCGGGTTTCCCGGATCGATGTTGACCGGGCTGATGTAGAGTTTGAATTTCGGCCGGACCTCCTTGAGGTAGAACAGGCAGGTCCCCCTGACGCTCTGGGTCGGGATGAGGCCGAAGCTCACCCTCTTCCAGCCGCTCCATTCCCCCTCCTTGAGGATGAACTCCTGGTCCTGAATGACGATCTTGGCGACCGGGTTCGCGGGGTCGATGTGGACCCTGAAGTCGACCGACGTCTCGGGACCGCCCTCCCGGAAGCTGTTATCCGGCCCCGGCAGTTTGGCCTCGACCCGGTTGCCGATGACGTAGACCTCGTGGACGCGGCCGCCGCCTCCCGCTTCCGAGGAGATCTGCCTGGATTCGTTGGTGTAGTAATTGAAAATGCCGTAGGATCCCTTGAGGTCGGGGGTCCCCATGCCGGAGAGGGTCCTCTGTTTCGTCTCGACGGGCGGGTAGTTGGAGGGGATCTTGAAGATGGTCGCCGGGATGTCGTTCTCCTCGAGGATCTGCCAGAAGGCCTTGCCCTTGCGGAGGTTCCTGACGCTTCCTCCGGACAAGGGGAGGATGATCGTCCCGAGCCTGACCGTCTTCTTCGCTCCCTCCGTGGCCGACGCTGAGAAGGTCGGGATGTAGGTCCGGGCGTCCCTGTGGATGAAGTCGAAGATGCCGTGGCCTCCAGGGTTCGTTCCGGCGATAAAGTTCGACCAGGCCACGGGGCTCTGGGGCGGGATGCTCGTTTGGAGGGGGCTGAAGCCTCCCCGGGCCGAGAGCTTCTTGAAGGCTGGGAGCTTCCCCTGGTCCATCCAGACCCGGACGAGCTGGGGGTCCAGGCCGTCGAAGCCGAGGACGATGACCTTGCGGGCCGTGGCCTTCTTGCCGGCCGCCCGGATCAGGGGCGCGCGGCCCGCGCCGAGGGCGAGCGCGGAGGCCGTCCCTAACCCTAACTTCATGAATTCCCTTCGGTCCATCATGCTCTTTTTCCTGTCGTTTGAAAGGGGCCGGCGTCGTCGACCAGGGTCTTTCCGTCCATGTGGGCGGGAGGCTTCAGCCCGAAAAGCTCGAGAACGGTGGGGGCGATGTCCATGATGGAGGGGCTCATCTCCTTCAGTCTGAGGCTTGAGAACAGGACCCCCGGAACGACCTTGGGGTCGATGCAGTGGTCGCCGCTCCAGGCCTTGATGTTGTCATCAAAGATGACGTCGTTCACTTTTCCGGTGACCGAATCCCAGGAGGCCCGGTAGCCTTCGGCGTAGCCGATGATGAGATCGGGCGCATTCCCCTTGTACGGGCCCGCATAGATCTTGTCGGTGTCATAAGCCTGGTTGACGGCCGTGGCGTTCTTCACGCCGTCGTTGAGACCGCCAAGCTTCTTGACCAGTTCGTCCTTGAGGGCCCCGGCTTCTTCGCCCGGAGTCACCGTGCCCTTGGCCTCGCGTCCCTTGAGGTTGAGATAGAGCCCGCCAAGCCCGAGGGCATAGGCCTTTGTCTTATCCCAATCGACGTCTT
>Ga0315289_10002118_pt1 | contig 30677 bp, 19 predicted proteins | sample YL17G11_40_MG_FD_203452 | JGI IMG/M metagenome (GOLD analysis project Ga0315289, IMG submission 203452) | Sediment microbial communities from Yellowstone Lake, YNP, Wyoming, USA - YL17G11_40 | ecosystem: Environmental > Aquatic > Freshwater > Lake > Sediment | place: USA: Wyoming | collected... | reverse complement strand
GGCCAGCCTATCGGGCGTCATTTCGAGCGCCTCTGCTACAGCCGCAAGTCCGACGGCCGAAACCACGGCCATCACCTGCTCGGAGGCAAGGCCGAGCATTATCGCCTTGCGCTGCTTGGGCGCGAGCAGCAAATACTCCTTCCAGAACCATTCGAGAACGTGATCGAGCCAGCCCGCGTCAACCACCTGCCGCTCCACGTCCACCTGCGGATCAACCAGCCACTCCACGGGGCTATCGGTGTCCTCATCGCCCTCGGGCTGGGAGTCAATCGAGAGCGGCTCCACGTCGCGCACGACCGTGAGCGCCGCAATGCACGAAACCAGATCGTCTATCGGCACCGGTCCCCCAACCCATTCCAGCACCCGGCAGACAAGCTCGGTCATGGGCACCTCGGCTGGGTCTCGGTTCTCCAGCATCCTGCGTGCGAAGGCCGCCGTACCCTCGGCGATCTCCCGGCATTTGGCCGCCCCTGAGTGGCTCATGCCTTCCCATTTCGCATAACCGCAGAGGCGTTCCTGACTGCCCTCGATGTTCCAAACCGCGAGACCGCCTACATTGAGCTTCCCGGAGAACATGTCGAGCAGCTCGAGCTTGAGGTTGTACCATCCCGGGCGCTTGCGACGGATGGCGTCGCAGTAACGATTGTGGACGGCGCGGCGCACAAATGCTTCGAGGTTCTCGATGCCAGTCTCGACCGCGCCGCGCTTGATTGCGTCTACCCGCGTCCAGATGGCCAGCAGACAGTCCTGCTCGAAGTCTTCGAGGTCGCCCGTCTCCCGTTTGATGAGCGACCGCCTTATAAGCTTGCGGATCTCTTCCGAAAGCGGTTCGAGGTACGCCTCGGACTCACCAGCCGGCAGGCTGATATACTTCTCCAACAATTCCTGAGGATCACTCATCAGCGCGGATCGCCGTAAAGCGCAAAACTCGCCCAATAGAACGGGTGTGCAAATTCCTTACCTTTAGATTCTATCATAGAAACCTGCGCACGTCGAAGCGCCTCCGCTTTGCGGCCGGTGGAGGCAAGAGAGCGGTAGAAGGCACCCATGAGCCTGACCGACGCGTCGTCGGAAACCTTCCACAGCCCTCCGATGATGGTGGGGAAGCCTGCAAGGGCGAAGATCTCGGCGGTGTAAGCGGTGCCCGTGATCCCAGCATCAGAAGAGCCCATGGTCTCGCAGGCTGAAAGGACGGCAAGTTGGAGGTTGGGATTGTTGATGCGGTTCAGGTCCGAGAGGCGTAAGGTGCCCGGACCGCCTGGTTGACCCGAAAGAACTATGTTGAACTTGCTCGGGTTTGGGTCCGGCCGGTGATGCGCGGCGATGTGGACGATATTGACAGACGAGGCGGCGCGGACAAAACGTTCCGCCGTAGCGACGGAGCCGGTGTAGATCTGGCTATTTCGGTAATACGTGCGGATGAGATTCGCCTCTCGCATAGCGCCTGGAAGCAAGATGGGCGATTGGGCGAAAATGGCTACACGTGCCCGCTTGGCACTGACGGGACCGGTGCCGGCGTTTGCGAGCTCCCCCAACATCCCCGCGCCCAGATAGGAGACGGCATAGTCCTGAACGACGAACCGGAGCGGACCAGGCTTCTCCCGAGGCAGCGCATGGAATGGGACACCTGCAAGCTCCTCCGGGAGTGCAATGGAGAGCATGGTGATCTTCGAGAGGTCGCCACGGAGCGGCTCGAACAACATCTCCTCGAGCTCGAACAGCGGATCGAGAACCGACAGGAGCGCCGGATCGCTCCAGCTCTTTGCCGGAGGAACGGGAACGCCCGCGCTGATCTTCTCTTCCAGCTCGCCTATCGCCTTGCGAAGAGCCTGGACAGCCGCATCAACTCTACCGCCGGTAGCCGGGAGCTGCCAGCAGCTCGCGGACCGTTTTGTGACAACAAGCGCGTAGGCAGCCGAATCGGAAACCGCATACTCGATGAGTGCGAGCTCAGCCGGCAGTTTGTCGCGAACCTTGTAGATTTCGCCAGCGTCAATCGGGCCGGTGCAGCCGGGATTGCGTCCTTCGCGGGCGAGCCGGGAGAACTGAGGAACCTGCCCAAGCACCGCCTGCCAACCTGAGGCAATCTTCTGCGCGCCCCCGGGCAGCGTCCGGGGCGGCATCCGGGCATCCCCGGCCGTCTTGCTCAGCTCCTCGAACACCTCAGCAGTCGCCGGATCCCCTGAGGCCAGCAGCAAGGACCGAAGCTTCCCGAACCAGGTGTACTGACCCCCGTTGCGAAGCCGCTCCAGTGCCTCGGCCTTGCGTCCCTGGCCGATTTCAAGACGCACAAGCTCGCGATACAGGCTCAGAAGCGTGTCCGCGCGCCCTGGCTCGCTATCCGGGGCCACCCCCTCATCAGCAGCCCAGTCCTCTATTCTTTGCACCGCAGCAGACAGGGATGCAATGGCGTCGCCAGGTTTTCCCGCTTTTTCCTGAACCTCAGCCAGCTTGGCGCGGGCCTCAGCCGCAGACCACGGTTCATCTACCTCCGCTTCATAGATGGCTACCGACTTCTCGAGGTCTCGCCGCGCGTCAGATGTCTGACCCATCGAGGCAAGAAGCGACCCTCTGGATTTGAGCGCGTCGGCCAGAGCCAGCATATCGCCCGAGCCTTCGATGACCTGCACGGACTCGCGGAGCGCTTCGAGCGCGGTGCCAGCATCCTGGGCCGCGAGAGCGCTGCGCTCTATATCGCCGAGGATATCAACCACCAGGGCGCGCTTGCCGATCTTCATACCCAGCTCGGCCGCCTGCCTGCGGGCCAACAGTGCGTTTTGGGGGTCTTTGAGCGCTTCGTAGTACGACGCAAGGCTGCGAAGGGCGCGAATTTCGTCGTCGTCACGCTTCAGGGCGTCGTAGGCTGCGACCACCGGCTTGAGGACGTCGAGTCCCTGCTGGTACTCACCGAGTGCGGCGCGGGCCGAGGCGCCCGTTTCTGCGGCTGCGAGCAAGGCGGACTGCTCTGCAGATGGAAGCGAACGATCGGCGAGCTTCGCGGCCGCTTCCGCGCCCTGCTCGGCAAGATCCGAGAGGACAGTTTTGCGCTTGGTCAGACAGGTGCGTGCGCTGGCCTCCTGGCCGGCCTTGGTCCAAGCAGTGGCCTCATCCTGCAGAACCGCGGCCACGAGCAAACGGTCGCCAGCGCGCGCAGCGACATCCTCTGCCTCGGTCAGGAGCTTCTGCCCGTCGGCGAGGCGTCCGCTCTCGGTGCAAAAGGAAGCGACTTGAAGAAGGAGCTGAGCGTGCGCGGCATAGCCGTTCTTGGCATAGGCATACTCGCGGCTGAGGTCAAGGCCGGTCAGCATGGCGGCGAGGGCGCGTTCGGGCTTTCCGTCGGCCGCGAGCGCGGACCCCGCGTTTATGAACTGCTGTCCGGCAAGATCACCGCGTGCGAGGGCCTGCCACTCCGCGGCAGAGGCCCCGTAGCTCCGGTGGGCGTCGTCATAGCGGCCGACCTGGGTGTTGAGGCGACCGAGATCGTCGAATATGCGAGCGACCTGGGCACGCAGGCCGTAGGCGGAGAAGACGGGATGCGCACGCTCGTAGTTAGCCTCTGCGTCGCGGTAGCGGCGCGTGGCGTAGAGCTGGCGTTCGGCAAGCCGCGCAGTCACGAACGCGTTCGAAAGATCCAATTTGAGCTTAGCCAGTGCGGCGGCGCAGGTCTCTAGACTCTCGATAGAGCGTGTCGGGTAGGTATCCGCGTAGTTCAGAGCTGCGCGCAGCGCCTGCCGTGCCTCGGACAGCGACTTGATAGTCTCGTCATTGGCCTCCGGGGGCAGCGGGCCCGTAGCCCAGTCCTTCGACCCGATGACGGCCGCCGCCCAGATTATCGCAGGATCACTGCTTGCCGAGGCGAGCGAACCGGCAATCTGGTCGAGGCGCTCGATCCCCGGATCGAGTTCGTAGGCGGCACTTGCCCAGCGGTAGAAAATCAGGTCAAGAGCCAGCCCGCGCGTTTCTTCCGGAGAGGCCGCAAAGGTTTCCGCCGCGCGCGCCGCAAGCTTCGCAGCAGGCGTAGAGATGAGGGAGCGCAAGATATCCGTACGATCCGCGGCCGCCAGCCCAGCCGATCCGCACGCGCACACAAGGCTTGCGCTGAGCGCCGCCACGAACAGCCGCACCTGATTTCTCCTCACATTCCGCTTCACAAGCAGACCTCGACCGCTAGAAGCCCGTTCCGGCACTACTCTTGGTTCTACGTCCACGACCCTTTACCCTCTTCGCCGGCTCCCGGCGCGCGCTTGGCCCAAGCCCCGTTGAGCCTAACACTCATGAACATGGACGACTCGGACGATGCTTCAGTTGCGTTTGACCGCCCGCGCAGGAGCATCCGCGGCTTGACCGGGAAGTCGGCAAGCGGGTAGAATACGCTGGACAGGAAACTGATCGGCGTATCGAGGAAGGATAGAATGACAGGCAGCGATTGGCAGCTCGGCGGGGCGCCGCTCTACGACGAGCGGCTGGTGAGTCGAAGTATCACTCACGAGAACAGAAAGGGCGAGAAAGGCCGCGGTGGGATGGCGGCGGGCGGGCGGAAGGGATCGGCGTGCGTGGGTCCGTTCGTCAACGGATCCCGCTTCGATATGGCCGACATCGAAGGCCCCGGGTGCATCCGGCACATCTGGATCACCACATTTCCCGGCGAACCACTGCACGACAGGAACATAATCCTGCGAGTGTTCTGGGATGGACAAACCCATGCCTCCGTCGAAGCGCCGCTTTCCGACTTCTTCGGCCTTGCCCACGGCCGCCGCACACATTTCCTTGCAGCCTACACCGGAATGCCAGAGGGCCGTGCCTTCAACTGTCTCTGGCCAATGCCCTTCGCCAAGCACTGCCGTATTGAGGTAGAAAACGACATCGGCGAGGACTGCCCGATGTTCTTCTACCAGGTTGATTATACGCTTGGCGACGAAGTGACGCCGGAGGTGCCTTACTTCCACGCCCAGTTCCGCCGGACAACCCGGACCACGATGCTGCAAGACTACACGTTACTCGATGGCGTCGAGGGGCGCGGCCGGTTTCTCGGATCCAACGTGGGCATAATCCCGTCGGCCCCCAGCCCACCTTTCTGGTGGGGCGAGGGCGAGGTCAAGGTCTACCTCGACGGCGACACCGACTTCCCTACCATCTGCGGCACCGGCTCTGAGGACTACGTCTGCTCGGGCTGGGGCTTGGGAGAGTTCTCAGGCCCCTATTTTGGCGCGCCGCTTCTGAAGCACGGCCTCGTCGCTTACTACCGCTACCATATACTCGACCCTATCTACTTCTCGGCCGACATCCGAGTGACCGTCCAGCAGATAGGAAGCGTCAGTGAGCACGAAGCAAGGCGGCGGAAGGAGTTCGTGGACGCGTGGCGCTCAGCCGGCAAGACCACGCTTGAGATCCCTGAGGAAGGTCCGTTCAGAGGCGGATTCGAGCGCGAGGACGATTACTGCTCCACTGCTTACTGGTACCAAACGCTCCCGACCAGGCCCTTCCCGCCGCCGCCGGACCGGGCGACGCGCTCGCACGACATCGGGCTCCGCGAGGAGGAGCTGGTGCAGCTCGACAACATAGCCGGCTGGCACCGGATGCTCCACCACGTGATCATGCGGAAGTAACGCCGGCACGCCGGGCGAGGTTGACGCGGGGCTTGAGGACCTGTATAATCGGGCTGATAGCAGGCCGAAGTGGCGGAATGGCAGACGCGCATGGTTCAGGACCATGTACCCGCAAGGGTGTGGGGGTTCGACTCCCCCCTTCGGCATTACCGCACATCGTTCCCGCACATGGTTCCGCTGTCCTGATACCCGTCAGGAGGGACCAAAATGGAAGACCTGTCCGCCGTTTTCGAGTCGTTCTTTCACTGACGCGAGTAAGGCCGGCGGGCTTCTTCTTCGCTCTCGCTTATCGCCTCCGGTACCGTACGATGCCTGCCATCCCACCCAGGCCGCACAGCAGGGCAGTGAGGCTGGAGGGCTCGGGGACGGGAGTCAGCAGGAGGGCGCCCCCGCGACCGGCGGGGTCGCTGCCCGTGCCCACAATCTGCCCCCGGCTGTTGATGCCGTACGCCTTACTGACCCGCCCGGACGCCGCGCCACCTACCAGGTAGTCGTTGAGGTTGTACATGACCCCGGCCTCCCAGAGCCAGCCGCCGCTGTCCCCGCGGCCGACAACCTGCTGACTGTCATTGACGTCGTCAGCCCAGGTGCTCTGGCCCGGAGTACCGAGGTCCTGGACAGTCAGATTCTGCCACAGCACCGCGCGCATGTCCGAACCTTCCCCCGCCGACCCAACTACCTGGCCTGACCCGTTTACCGCGTTGGCTGTGCTTTCCACGCCGTAGCCGAGGAGCCCGCCGATGTCATACATGTGCCCACTCTGCCACAGGACGCCGTGCGTGTGCCCATCGGGGGCCTCGGCCCAGCCCACTATCTGGCCGAAGTTGTTTATCGCGCGAGCGGATTCACCCCAGTAACCTGCGGGGACCTGCAGGTACTCCACCGCCCCGCCGTCCCAGAGGCAGGGGCGGCCGCCGGTCTCGCCGACCACCTGGCCGAGGTCGTTGATGCCGTTCGCGTCCTCGCCGGTGCCGAGCGGCCGCATAGTGCCGCCCTCCCAGATGAAGGCGCGGGTGCGACCTTGCTCGTCCTGCGCGAACCCCACCACCTGCCCGGAGCTGTTGACGGCGCGCGCTATGCTTCTCTCGCCGCCCAGCGTGCCGAGGTCCTGCATCGCACCGTTCTGCCACAGGAAGGCATGGTCGCGGCCCTGCGCGTTGGGCGAGGACCCAACGACCTGCCCCGCGTCGTTGACCCCGAACGGGCGGGCGAAGCCGCCGCCCAGGTCGCCGAGCCATGTCACCGTATAGAACGGCGGCGCGCCCGGCGCGGGGACGGCCCCGGCCAACAGCGCGCCAAGCACCAAAGCGGCCGTCCAGATTGATAGGTGTTTCATCTTTCCTTCCTCCCTCCGGCTCTCTTGGGAGCCTGATCGTGTTGTGGAACGAAAAAGCCCGCAGGCACTACCTCAGACTGCTGTCAGCCGGCCCGTGGCACTACCTGCGGGCTTCGACTGCATGATACCTCATGGCGCGCGGTTGTCAAGCTGGTACATGTGTGAACGCAGCGGCTAGACGCCGTGGTATCTTGCGCTGGAGTCGTCGGGGCGTGGAGGTTGGGCCCCCTGTCAGAATGCCCGTTCTTGCCGCCTGGAAGCCGATTTTGACGCCCTTAGGGCAACCGGGCGTATCTTTTTTTCTTCCCCTGGCCTGCCTCACGCAGAATCGAGCGCTGCGGTGCGTCAACGTTAGTGACCCGTCCAACGTGCCCGGCGAACTTCGCCTTTCCAGCTACCCGAGACGCGCCACGCCATCCCCGTGAACCGGTTCACGATGTAGACACAAGGGGTGTCCTGTGACGGACGCGCGGGCATAAATAAGGGCAGTTGCGAGCGACTGTCCCGCGCCGGGACAACCGTGTAGACTCCGCCGAGGAGCAGCATCCCCAGCAGGAACACTATCGCGCCTAATAGCAATCCGCCTACCTTGGGCATCTCCTCACCCCCTTTCGATGGCTGCGTTACCCAGTGCAGCGCACACCTCGGCTCTGCCGCATGCGTCGAGCGTAACAATACTGGTCGGCAGTCTCAACACCACCTCCTCGCGGCCATCGAGCGAGCGGGTCATGGTCTCGATTGTCAGGTACTTCTTGCAATCGCCGCCACTACAGGTACACGGAATGCAAGCTATCACCCGCCTATCACCATAGGTCGACGATGCCTTACTCATCCTTCACCTCCCTTGTCACAGCCGCCTTGCAGGTTAGGCTCCCCCAGAATGCCCGTTCTTGCCCCCTAGCCCCGAGGCATCGGGGCTAGGAGCCGATTCTGACGCGAGTAAGGCGGCCGGGCGTATCTTTTTTCCTGCCTGCCTTCCGCCCCGACCGTCGGGGCGGTGCGCCTTGCGTCCTACAGCCCCAGATACCGGGCGGAGGAGTCCCCCGGTCTGGCGTGCAGGTATTTCCCGGTTGTGCTGACGCTTGCGTGTCCGAGAGTAGCCTGCACGAGCGATATAGGGCAGCCCCTATCGAGCGCGTGGCTTGCGTGTGCGTGCCTGAGCCAGTGTGGGGAAACCGGCAACTCCACACCCGCCCGTCTTGCCGTCGCCTAAATAGAGGTCGGGTGCGCCCGGGGCAAGTGCGAACGGGACCCGGAGACTACCGGCCTCTGGGCCTCCAAAGTTGGCCTCGTCCGCGCAGGGGAGAGACCGTACCCGGGCCCGGCGCAGACACGGTCTGCGCGCGCGCTGGGCGGTTGCCGGTTGTTGACGTTCTACCTTCGCCTGAATCGTGCCGCGGCTGCCAGACCGGGTGCCCCGAGGAGGGCAAGAAGAAGGCTGGAAGGCTCCGGAATAACAGCAGCAGGTCCGTATCGCAGATTGTCATAGGCCGTGGCGTCGCGTCCGTCGCCGGGAAAAACGCCGGGCTCGGTCAGAATCCTCTTGATTGGGACGTCCGATATGACCCCGAAAAAGTGGAGCGGGTCAGCGGAATCCAGCAAGAGGTTGTTCGCGCCATCGTAGACCCATACGTGGAATTTCTCCCCATTTGAAAGTGCATCAAAAGCGGCGCTCGCGTAGCCGACAGTGAACGACATTTGCAGTTGTCCGTTGAATGTGCCTGTACCCGGCAGCATGCCGCCAACGCTGCCGTTAGTGCCTGGCCCACTGACGTGGTATACCAGTGACGGATCCGAGTACTCTGGCGACGTAAAAGTGACCTGGGAGGAGAAGCTCGTCCCAGGCACTATCGTGGTCGAGCTGGCGGGATCGAAGTCCAGCCCAATAGTGGTGTTGCCGCCGGCCGCCGTGTACGATGCAAGGTCCAGGTAACCGACCGTCGCGGCGTGCGCCGGCGGCGCGGTCGCGAGCACCACTAGGCTTGCGGCGAGTAGGACGTAGAGAAGAGATTCGGATTTCATTTGACAGCCTCCTTGCTTCAGCATACCACATTCCTGTGTCAGTGTCAATGTCCTCCTTCTCAGCCGTTGAAAGCACCAACTGGATTGTCTTTGGCTTCTGAACCCTCACATATAGACCACGAAACGACATTCAAGACGCGGCGGCTAGACACCGAGGTAGCTTGCGCTGGAGTCGTCAGGGCGTGGCGTTGCGTCTCACGGCCCCACTGCCGCCCCGACCGTCGGGGAACGCGAAGGCGTCCGCCTCCCGGCGAAATCGCAGGCTTTCTTCTGGGCGACGCCGCCTTCGCTTCCGACATTCCCCGCTACTGCTGATAACATAGCAGCACAGGATAGCTTACCGCACATGGTTCGGGCGGGAAAGTACCGGAAATTGCCCCGAAAACGGGGTGGTTTGTGCTCAGTGGGGGGCCGCTACCCGCGCATGGTTCAGGACCATGTACCCGCAAGGGTGTGGGGGTTCAACTCCCCCCTTCGGCACCAGACGAACCCACACCGTCCGGCCGAGTTGGGCTAGCTGAAGCCTGGAGCGGCGACTCAGGCTGCTTGAGGCTGGAGTAGCAGATCCTCAGCCACATGGAGGCTCTCCTCTGCCTCCGGATAATCCGGGCGCAGGGCGAGCGCCTGGCGGTAGGCGAGGGCAGCGGCATCACCCGCTCCCATTCGCAGGTAGCAGTTCCCGATCGCGAAGAAGCCCGCGGCGCTCTCTGGACTGTGCAAGAGCCCGCTTTGATAGATCTCCGCAGCCCGCTGATACTCTCCAGCCGCGTACAGGACATCGCCCGCCGCAAAGTACGCGTCCGCGTGAGTCGGGTCGGCGCCGACGGCGGCCGCGAAGCATTGAAGGGCTTCCACAACCCGGCCTTCGGCGGCCAAACGGCGTCCGAGATCAGTCTGGGTCTGGGCGTCCGCCCTGAGTTGAGCGGCCTGAGCGCTGTGACGGCGGGCCGCGTCATCTTCGCCCAGAGCCTTCATGCATTCCGCCAGCCTCGTCCGAATCGCCGGCGTGTCGTGCCCGGCCTCCAGCAGCACCCCGTACTGCTGCTTCGCTTCCTCGAACCGCCCCTGGCCGTGGTAAAGATCGGCGAGCCGCGCCGTTACCGACGAATCGCCGGGCTTCAAGCTGGCAAGCTGCAAGAGATGCTCCTCGGCCCGGTCGTGCAGTTTCACGCGCATACAGGCGGCTGCGGCAAGCTGGTGTGCCTCCGGGTCGTCAGGCTTCTGGGCGGCGGCCTTGCCTGCGAATTCCGCTGCCCTGGTGTAGTCACCGAGCTCCACGTAAGCCAATGCAATGCCGTAGTTGGCCTTATAGCCGAACGCGCCAGCCTCACCGACCCAGTGACCGTGCTGCCCAAGCGCTATCGCCTGCTGGAACGCGGCGATGGCTTCATCGAACCGCCTCAGCGCGGAAAACGCGCTGCCGCGGCAGTAGCTCAACTCCGGGCTGTAGAGCGACATGCCCTGAGCGCGGTCAAGCACCGCCATCGCATCTTCCGGCCTTGCAGTTGCGCATAGGGCATTTGCCAGGCTGGCAAAGAGGCGGGGCGCCGACTCGTGCTCGGGCAGAACGTGCTCCGCGGCGTCCAGGAGATACCGAACCGCATTCTCTTGGTCGCCCGCCGTCTGGTAGGCGACGCCCAGATTATACAGCCAGTAAACGTCGCCCGGGTTCTCGTCCAGCTCGGCGTGGAGGAGGGGAATGTATCTTTCGGACTTCTGGCGCGCCTCCATCGCTTCCCGACGGTAGCCGTAGTGATGGATTACTACGTCAAGCTGCTTGATGGTACCGCCGGACTCGACAATCGAAGGCGCGACCATCTCGTGCACCCGACCCCGGAAACCGTATTCCGGGCGGTTGCGGTAGAGGCGGCATGCGCGGTGCACGAAGACGTCGGGGTGAGTACCATCCGAGAGGTAGTTGCGGAAGACCAGATCATAGCCGTCGGCCGTGGGCTGCTGCACAGCTTTGAGCAACGCGTCTTTCGAGGCAGCGTCCAGGCGCTCATCAGCATCCATCACCAGGATCCAGTCCCCGGACGCATGCTTCTGGGCCTCGCACCGGGCTTCGGCGAAGCTATCGGTCCAACCGAAGCGGTGGACCGCGGCTCCGTTAGCGCTCGCAATCTCTGCAGTGCGGTCGGTCGAGCCTGTATCCACAACCACTATTTCGTCCACAACGTCCTTGACGCTATCCAGGCAGTCCTGTAGGGAGTCCTCCTCGTCCCGCACGATCATGCAGAGGGAGATCTTCGGGCGCTCCGGCGCATCGGGCTCCCTATCAGCCTGAGCTGCTCTCGCAAGCAGCGAGTTCATGCGGCTCAAGCGGGAATCTACATCCGCCTGGGTACACCCGCCGGACTGCCGGGCCGGTTTCCCCTTCTTCCTCGGTGCAGGCTTGATCGAGCGAATCAGCGGCCGAAGCTGCTCCAGGACGCGGGTGGCCTTCTGGTACGACGGATCCAGCTCCACGGCGCGGCAGGCGTTATCGGCGGCCTCGAGGATGCGGCCGTCGCGGGCAAGCATTACAGCCAGGTTCTGATAGGTAACCGCACAGTCGGGCACGGCCTTGACGGCCTGCGCCAGGATGGAGCGGGCTATCTTCCTATCGCCTGCCTCGGCGTGCGCGAGCGCGAGAGCGTTCAGCACTTCAACGTCCGCCGGGCACCCGTCAAGGCACCTTTCAAGACGGACGATCGCTTCCTGCCAGCGCTTCGCATCGAAGGCTTCCAGCCCACGCTGCTTGTCATCAGCCGAAGTGTTCGCTCCCGCCTTCGGCGTCCGTCCGGCTACGTGCAAAGGCATCTTGTTCTCTCCATTTCAGGCCGCGGGTCACGCCGCCGCGCGCTGCGAGTCCATGTCTGTGCAAGCGGCGGGGAACCTTGCGCGGAGATCTTCATCGAGTGGGCCGCCGGTCAGCACGACGCGCGTCGGCGGATCGGACGGAAGCTCAGCGGTAATCTCGATGTCGGGAGCCTCCTCCGGCGCGACGCCGACGCCTTGCAGGAACTGTGCGACGAGTTCATAGACGCTGTCAGGATCGCGGCCGCAGAGCTGCCCTGCGTAAAGCTGCAGCAGCCTTCCGTCGCCCGAGGACTGCGAGCGCAGATACTCGTCCATAATCGGGTGCCACGACCCCGGATCATCCCATTTCGGCGCTGCGAACCACCGCTCCAGGACCGGCGGATCGGTCGTGACGGGGCAGTAGTGGCGGCGCGGATCGAAGGGCTGCTGGAGAACCCATGACATGTCGTATGGCGCCTGGTACCCTAGGTCCTCGGGAAGCCCCCACTTCTTCTTGAAGACCTCCCAGTTGCGAAGCAGGAGTTCGTCACGGTCAATGGCTTCGCCTTCGAACGTCCTGCTTCCGAAATGGTGCACAAAGCAGTCTTTCGCCGTGACGCAAGAGAGACCGGCGATGGCGGCACGGATGCAGAAATCGTCGTCCTCGAAGTTCCCGATGCCAAAGCGCGTGTCAAGGCCTCCGATCAGGTCAATCACCGCGCGCCTGATCAGAACGCAGAATCCGACTACCCGCCAGACCACCTCCGTCTCGCCCGAATGCTCCTCTGCCCAGCGCTCAGAGAACTCGTTCAACCCCTCCAGGCTGGACGTGTCATAGGAAACGTCCGAAACCCGCTGCAGACCGGAGACCACGTTGGTGACAGGCCCGACGAGGCCCACTCGAAGGTTCTCCTCAGTCGGGGCTAGGAGCCGCTCCAGCCACCCAGGTGTGACCACCACGTCATTGTTGAGCAAAACTACATAGTCGCCGCCTGCAGCCGCGATGCCGGCGTTATTGCCTGCCGAGTAACCGAGGTTCCGCTCGTGCCGCACGATCTTGACTGCCTTGCAGAAGCCCGCCTCCTGCCGTCCGCGCTGACGGGACTCGCGCCACTGCCTGGCAAATCCCGCCAGGTACTGATCCGTGCCATCGGTGGAGCCATTATCCACGACGATCAGCTCGTACGGCACGGTGGTATGCTCCAGGACGCCCTCCAGGCAGGCCCGCGTGTAGGGAAGCTGGTTGCAGGCCAGAACCACGATTGACACCAGGCTCTCTGGCTCGGCCGGTTCGGCCTCCGGGAACATGGCCTGGAGCCGCACCTTCAGGGCCTCAGGAGACCACTGATCGGCCTTTGCCCTGCCGTTCTCGGAAAGGCTCTCCCACAACTGCTGGTCGCGATATGCCCTGACAACCTGCGCGCAGAAATCTTCGGGCGTGTCGGCGATGAGGACATCCTGCTCGTGAGCCAGGCCCATCCCTTCGGCGCCGACGGACGTGGTAACCACTGGCAGACCCCAGGAGAGCGCCTCGCCTACCTTGCCCTTTATTCCAGCTCCGTAGCGCAGCGGGTTAACGGAAAGCCGCGCCCGCAGGAGATACGGAGCCAGATCCTCGACGTAGCCCGTAACTATCACATGCTCTGAGGCAAGAGCCTGCACGCTCGGAGGAGGGCTGTTGCCAACTATATACAGCTTCACGTCCGGCAGCTCTCGCTGGATCAGAGGGAGCGTCTCGCCGCAGAAATACATGATTGCATCTTCGTTGGGCGGATGCTTGAAGTTGCCAACAAAAAGCAGATCGCTGGTCGCCTCAAACCTCTTTGCCTCGGTTACCGGGACATGGATGTTGGGCACCACGTCAACTGGCACATCCCCGACGAGGCCCGCTACGGCCTCCTTGTCGCCCTCCGACACTACCCACAGCCTGTCAGCCTTGCGATATACGGCAAGCTCCCGCTTCTTGTTCGACCTGACCCTGGCCCGCAGCTCGTCACCCCCCGCCAACTCCGCCTGGCGGGCCTCACGAATGAAGTGAATATCCACGCTGTCAACGATCACATTAGTCTCCGGCGACAGCCGCCGCAGCATGGGCAGGTAATGCTCGGCGACGCTCCAGAATGTGAGTAAGCCGTAATCGAAGCGCCGCTCGCGCAGCAGGGCCTCGTAGTTGATCGGCTCCGTTCCGAAAAGCGTGCAGCCCACAGCCTTCAGCGCCTCCACGTCCCCGGCGTAAACCTCGATGCCAAGGTCCTCGAGCAGCGGCCGATAGCGCTCCTCCAGTGACGGGTTTCTGGCTATGAACGTCACGTGGAAACCGAGCTCGCGGAGCAGCTTAAGCAACTGGAATGACCGCAGGGAGCCTGAGGCTCGATCAAAGAATGGTAGAAATGCGTCCGCCACGAGGATACTTCTTTGCGCCTGCCGGTTCGAGGCCTTTACGACGTTCGCTGGGCTGTTCCTGTGCTGGCGGGGGAGCTCGCTCGACCACTTCTCGATGAACTTCGGGCGGTTGGTGAGCTGGTGCTTCTTGTAGCCGGCTTCGAGGCTCCTGCCGGCGGTCTGGCCCTCGTAGTGAACGACGACGCTCTTCGGCTGGCAATAGACTTTGTAGCCCCGCTCGCGTATCTGGAAGCAGAGATCGGCGTCTTCGTAGTATGCGGGGGCGTAGCGGCGGTCGAAGCCGCCGATGCTGTCCCAGAGGTCATGCCGGACCAGGAGCGCCGCTGCGGAGCAGTAGTCAACCTCGCGAACGAAGTTGAACCTGGGGTCTTTCGGATCGAGGCCGCGTCCGTAGTTCCATCCGCTGCCGTCCGAGAAGATGATACAGCCTGCCTCCTGCAGCCTTCCGTCCGGGTAAACGAGCTTTGCGCCTACTGCCCCGACGGTCGGGGTCTTCTCCGCAAACTCCACCAGAGACTCCAGCCATCCCGGCTCCACCTGCGTGTCATTGTTAAGAAAGACAAGATACTTCGCCGACGCTGCCTGCGCTCCGGCGTTGCACGCCTCGCCGAACCCCAGGTTCTCGGAATTGTGAATTACAGAGACTTTCTCGCTTTCAAGCTCCCGGAGATACTGCGCCGTCCCGTCGCTCGATGCGTTGTCAACGACGATGACGCGATAGTCCGGGCAATGGGTATTCTCAAGAATGGAGTGCAGGCAGGCCTGCGTGAGCTTCAGGTTGTTGTGGACGGGAATGATGATCGCGACGCCGGAGGCCTCCGCCTTCAGGTGTTGATCACTGCCCGGACGAGATGCTTCGCCGAACAGAGCTTGCAGGCTCTCTGCCGCGGCGGAGTTTTCGGGTTCGACATCAAGCGCGCGCAGGTAGAAGACGCTGGCCTGCTCGACAGAGCCGGCCTGGCTGCACAAATGCCCAGCCGTAACCAGCGCCTCGACATCGTCCGGACGCTCCGCCAGGATGGCCTCGTAGGTGTCAACCGCTTCCTCAAACCGACCGAGATCGAGGCAGACGTCGGCCAGGTTCTTGCGGGCCGATAGATCGGCTGGATCAAGGCGCGCCGCCTGCTCCAGGTGCATCAGGGCCCGGTCCTTTTCGCCATCTTGGAAACACAGCACGCCCAGATCGTTGTGGGCCGAAGCGTGACATGAATCGAGCTGCAGCAGCCTTTCCAGCGCCTCGGCAGCCTTTTCGTGCTCGGCGCTCGCGATAAGCCGCTGGGCCTGCTCGTACAGTTCTTGTGCCCGCATCTCGTCCTGGTCGCTGTCCTGCACGGCTCCCTTGCCGACTCTCTCCCACTCGCCCGTCGCCCGGTTGAGCCGCTTGACAACTCGCGCCGGGTTCCCTACGGCCACGCTGAAAGCCGGAACGTCTCGCGTGACAACGGAGTTCGCGCCGATAACTGCATTCCTCCCGATGTGAACCTCCTTGCAGACCACCACGTTCTCGCCCAGCCACGTGCCGTCGTCAATCACAACCTTCCCGACAGAGAGCGGCTGGTCAATCGGCGGCCTGGTCGGATCGCGATAGCTGTGATCGTGGTCGAGGATGCTGACCCGGCCGGCTATCATCGCCTTTTTCCCGATTCGCACGAAATTGGCCGCGCCGATGTGGACGGACAGCTCGATCGCCGCGCCGTCCTCGATAACGAGGATAGGATCGTAACTCGCGCCGCCGTACTCCTTGATCGCCTCCAGCCGCGCGCCGGGACGGATAAGCACGTCGTTTCCGATCAGAATGCGGTCGGGGTTCGTGATGATGACCGGGTCCACGACCTGGGAGCCGCGGCCAAGAACGCCGTAAGCCGCGGCCTCAGACCCGTCTGCCCTTCCTGCATCGGTGGAACGGGCGCGCGCCAGCCTGGCCCTCGCCTCCTCCAGTCGCGCTACGGCCTCTTCCGCATCAGCCGGCGAAGGGTACTTGACCGCAAAGAACGCATGGAATCCGGGAATGTGGTAGTTGTCCAGAGTGAAAATGTGGTATCCGCGGCTGGAGAAGTCTTCCGGCGACCAGTAGCACCTGTGTGACTGAAGCTCGTGCTGATCCTCCGGGATGGTATCGTAGAGGCCCTGCATGAAGCCTTTGTACTCGGCCGACTCAACGAGCCTGTCGTTTTCTATGGGAACGAAGAGTATGATCTCCCGCTGAGCGAAACGCTCGACCGCCTCAAGCAGCTTCTCCCCATCGGCGCGGGGCAGGTGCTCGATGAAGTCGAACATGGTGACGCGATCGAACCTTTCGCCGCGCCGGGAAAGCTCCTCGACCAGTTCGCGGGCATCGCCCTCCAGGACCGTGTAACCTGCCTCGCGCAGCTTCTCGGCGGCTGGAGCGTACTTCTCGATGCAGGTGAGGCAGCTCGGATCGAGGCCCTTGAGCGGTACTCCCGTATTGCTTCCGATGTCCAGATGACGCTGCGACCCAGAAAGGTAGAACAGGCCGCTTTGCCACAACGGATTGCCGCACTTCATCAGCTCATCGGCCGCATCGCCGGCTGGCGCGAGCCGGACTATCGGAAGAGCGGCTTGGGGATCATCCATTCGAGCTTCCATTCTCCAGGTTGCCACGAACTCCACGGGTCCCCGGTAAGAATACCGGGTATTGTCAATTATCGGAAGCGGAATGGCGGTGCAGTAGGCCGAGGAGGCGGTTCTCTCGTGCGCCTGCCGCGTATACGTGGCGCGCCGAGACCGGCCAGTCCGCAGAGGAGGGTGGGGCGTTTGGGGATGGGGTCCAGGGGAGATCTCCCGGACCCTAAAGACGGCCCAGTCGGTCGACAACAGTCTTCAGCTCGCGCAGTTCGTCAGACAGGCCCACTAACTCGTACCGTTCCGGCCATACGTTCTTAAATGTCGCCAGGGTGCACACGCCAACCTCTCCGACGAGTTTGATTGCCAGTCCCTGCGCGAGCGGGTCAGGATTCAGGTAGAGGGTACGGTGCGTAGTCTTGCTTCCTTCGATTTCGATCCGCCAGTTTGTAGACAGTCCAAGCGGGTTAGGGTGTCCGCCGAGGGTGACGGTCAGGTCGTATAGGGTCTTGGTCGCGCGACCGGTCTGTGGGTCTGCCTGACGGAGTTCCTCCATCAGCGGGGTTATCGCGAACTCCGTGCTGACACGTGGCTTGCCCTTCTCAGTCTTTTCCCTGGCACCCCAAATCTCCGTGGACTCCGGGTTTGCATGCACATGAAATCCGTACACGGAGTTTTCGATACACGCCCTGAGCACAGGGTAGCACTCGTAGACCTGACCGCCTGCGGCGAGTCCCGCGCTGGCCATCCAGCAAGCGTGGGCTCTGAGCACAAACCACGAAGAGGGGATCGACTCCGGGTTGACCAGGTTGTCCCGGATCATCCTGTACGCTCTGTCCACACGGATAAGGACACTGAACATGTCTTGCCTGTTGGCGAACACCGCCAGGACATTCTGATGAGCGCCCGTCAGATAGTCTGACAGGGGGTCTGAACCCCATCCCGCAGGAACGCGTAACATGACGTGAACCTCCCTTTCCTGTCCTGGCCGGATGCGCAATCACCTGGGCTGTGTTACCCTCGTTACCGGCCATGTTGTGTCGCGTATGATCGGTTACCGGGCCTTCCCTCACCGTGCTGCCGCGCCGGCTCCCCCGACGGCAAGGAGCAGGGCGAGGACGGAGGAAGGCTCGGGGACCACCCGCATGATCGCCTCAGAACCGTGCCAGGAGATAGTTGTGACCCACGGTGTTCCGTCACACCACTTGCCGGTTAGTATCCCCGTTAGGCCAACAACGCGTTGTCCGTCCAAACTGAGACCGCCGAAAGCCCGGAAATCATAGCCGTAGAACGTGGCGCTGCTAGTCTCGTAGGCAGCAAGGTCGCCAAGACTGCCGCCGGAGATGTTCGCTGCGCCGCCGAAGCGGGCAACAAGGTTGCTAACGCTGCCGCCGGACATGTTCGCTACGCCGCCGTAGCGGGCAATCATGCGGCTAACGGTGCCGCCGGACGCGTTCACGACGCCGGTGCCATCGGCTCCGAGGTCGCCAACGCCGCCGCCGGACATGTTCGCTACACTGGTGTTGTAGGCAAATATGCTGCTAACATTACCGCCGGAGATGTTCACGACGCCGGTGTTGTAGGCATTTAGGTAGCCCACATCGCCGCCGGAGATGTTCGCTGCGCTGGTGTCGTAGGCGTCTAGATAGCTTACACCGCCGCTGGCAACACTGAGTACGCTACAGTCATTGGCATAAGCATGAAAGATGCTGCCGCCTGCCAGTACGTCGGCCGTACTGGAGTCATAGAGAACACCGTTTGCGTAAGCTGTGGTTACGTTCAGGTGCTGGTTGCCACTCAGGACGAAATCCCCCGCCTCGGCGACGCCTGCTACGAGACTTGTGGCAAGAAACACGCCAACTACAAACAAGCTAACTGAATTCATCCATTCTCCTCCCTTCGGCTCTCTCCGGAGCCTGATCGCGTTGTGGAAACAAAAAGCCCGCTGGCACTACCTCAGACTGCTATCAGCAGGCCCGTGGTACTACTTGCGGGCTCTTCAACTGCATGATACCTCATGGGGCGCAGTTGTCAAGCTGGTGAAAATGTGAACGGCACAGACACCTGGCAGGCGAGGGTCAGAGCGAACCTTTTTGCCTCACGGCCTCGGCCTCGATATCAGCGACAGGAATTCGTTCCTGGTAGCGGGAGAGTTGTGGAAGCTGCCGAGGACCGATGACGTGGTCATCATCGAGTTCTGCTTCTCGCGCCGCTCTTCCTCGCTGACCCCGATGATGCAGCGCACGAGGAGGTCTTTAATGAGGATTCTGTCCATCCAGGTACTCTTTCAAATGCCGGCCGCCGTCAACGTAGATCACCTGCCCCGTGATGAAATCGCTCCGGAGCAGGAACACGACCGCCTCCGCCACGTCTTCGGGGTCGCCATGGCGCTTCAGCGGGACAGTGCCTTTGATGCGATCAAGATAGCCTTCATCCTCGCCCGGCGGAGGCAGAATCAGGCCCGGCGCGACGGCGTTCACGGTAATATCCGGGGCGAACTCCAGCGCGGTCATCCTGGTCATCACGGCCAGCACGTGTTTGCTCCAGACGTAAGCCACGTGGCTCCAATCGTAGCCGGCGACGCGCGAGTCGAGCAGATTCACGATCTTCCCGCGCCCCACCTTCCTGGCAAACTCCCGGCTCAAGGCAAACGGAGCCCACGCATTCACCCGCAGGTTCCGGGCAACGTCGTCGAAGGTAACGTCCTGGAGCGTGCCCGGCGGGAATATCGAAGCGTTGTTGATGAGAATTTCTATGGAGCCGGCAGCCTGGATCGCGCGGTCAACGAGCGTCTCACAGTCCTCCGACTTCTCGAAGTCGGCCTGCACCGGCCACGCCTTTACTCCGCGCTCAGCAAGCTCGCGGCAGAGATCGGCGGCCTCGTCCGCAGAGCCGCGATAGTGGACGACGATATTCACTCCCTCGTCCGCAAGCGCCAGCGCAACCGCGCGGCCGATCCGCTTCGCCGCGCCGGTAATCAGGGCCGTTTTACCCTTCAGAGGACTCTGCTTCATATCAGCAATGCTTGTCTGACTGTCAGCACAGGATCAGTCACTACGATTTGAAGCGCGGGCGCCATCCTGAGCTTGTCGAAGGAGGCGCACTCCCGCTCAATCGCGTTATCCTTCAATGTCCAGGTCGGGGTTTCCTTCGCCGGATCGTCGGCATCGGTGGTTAGCACGTCAGCCAATCGCCCCTCGCAGGTCTTCAGCCGTCATCCGTTCGCCCTTCCTGATCAGCTCGCGGGCGGCCTCGACCTTGTCCCAGACGTTGCACATCATTGCGCCCCTCACCTTTCCGTCCTCGAGGTAGTAAACGACGCCGGTGTCGTTCTCTTTCTGCCAGCCGGCAAAGGTCTGGAGGCTGGAATTCACGTCGCCGACGGCCTCGTAACCGAACTCGAAGAGGTCGGAGAAGAAATAGGGCATGTAGGTGAAGGACTGGTTTGCGCCGGCCATGTTCAGCCCGGCGTGCTTTCCCTGGTTGAGCGCGTTGTCCCAGTGCTCTATCCGCATCCGCTGGCCGAGCGCCTGGTACGAAAAGAACGCGTTGTCACCGGCAGCGTAGATGGACGGATTTGAGGTCTGCAGGTACTCGTTCACGATGATTCCGTTCTGGGTTGCCAGGCCGGCCAGCTCGGCCAGGCGCACGGAGGGAGCAATCCCGATGCCGACGATCACCACGTCCGAGACGAGCTCCCGGTCACTCCTCATGCGGGTGACAAGCTTGCCGCCGCGCTTCTCGAAGGAGACAGGCGCGTCGCCCGCCAGAATCCTGACGCCGCGCTGGATGTAGCGCTCCTGAATCGCCCGACCGAGGCTTTCGGGGAATACCCGGTGAACGAGGTAAGGCTCAGGAAACACCATGGTCACGTCGAGCTTGTTGATCGAGAGCGCGGCGGCCATCTCAGAACCGATGAAGCCGCCGCCGATGACAACCGCCGATTTTCCCTCGTCCGCATCCGACCTGAGCCTGACGTAGTCGTCGAGGTAGCGGTAATAACTGATGCCGCCAAGATCGCCGCCGGGAATGCTGAGGCGCCGCGGCACGCCGCCGGTTGCAAGCAGCAGCTTGTCGTAGTGGTAACTCTGTCCCTGGCTATCGAGGAGCGTCCTGGACTCATCGTCCAACCCTACCAGTTCCACACCGAGGGCCAGCTCCACTTTGTTGGCTCTGTAGAACTCCTCGTCGTGGACGAAGATGTCCTCGACCTTCTTCTGACCGAACCACAGCTTCTTCGAGAGCGGCGGACGGTCGTAGGGCAGATGCTTCTCAAGGCCAATAAGGAGGATGGGGCCGTCCTTGTCCCGTTCTCTGATACCTTCGACGGCCGAGGCACCGGCCAGTCCGGCGCCTGCGATGATGTAACTGTAAGGCTGCTCCGACATCCATTACTCCTCCTGTTCGGACTTCTCGATCGGCCAGCGCATCTGGGAAACGAGCTCAGCGGTTCGTCGTCCAGGCGTGTCATACCCCACCTCCCCGATTCCGAAACTGCGGGGGATTTGCGGGGCGGCGCACGGATGGTTGACAACGACCGGCAGCATCTGGTATACCGCCCATGAAGAGAAATCGAGAGGTACGCCAACTTGAACGAAAGCGGAAAAATAAGGATCGGGGTTGTGGGCGGGGGATTCGGTGCGGAGTTCTACTGGGACGAACATCCCGACTGCACGGTCGAAGCCGTCAGCGACCTCAGGGCCGAAAGATGCAGCCACCTGATGCAGACCTATGAGTGCAGCAAGTCTTACGGGTCGCTCGAGGAACTGATCCAGGATCGGAACGTTGATGCCGTTGCCGTATTCACGGGTGCGCCGGACCACGCCCGGCACTGCATCGCTGCGCTCCGTGCGGGAAAACACGTCTTCTGCGCCGTGCCTGCCGCGACCACGCTCGAGGACTGCGAAGAGCTCCTCGCCACCGTCAAGCAAACCGGCCTTACCTACATGATGGCCGAGACGAGCTACTACTATCAGGCGGCGATTTCGGCGCGGCAGTTCTTCAAAGAGGCACGGTTCGGCGAGATCTTCTACACCGAGGCAGAGTACTATCACCCTGGCCTCGAGTGCCTCTGGTTCGAAAACGGAAAAAAGACGTGGCGGCATGGATACCCTCCTATGCTCTATCCGACACACTGCACAGCGTTCCTCGTCGGTGTAACCGGCGAACGATTGACCACGGTTTCGTGCCTGGGCTGGGGCGATGACTCACCGGTTCTCAAAGGCAACGCTTACAACAACCCCTTCTGGAACGAGACCGCCTTCTTCAAGACTGACAAGGGGAATGCGTTCCGGGTTGGAATCCACTGGAAGGGCGCACTCTGTGGCTGCGAAAGGGCACAATGGTTCGGCGACAAGATGAGCTTTCTTATGGAGAGCCCCGTTGGGCGCGGCCCGGTCATCGTGAAGGCCGGCAGCCTCACCGAGACCGACGACGCAGGGTTCATCCGGCAGCAGTCAGTCTTGGAAGATTACGATCAGCCCAAGCACTGGGAGACCGACCTCCTTCCCGAGCCGATGCGCCACGACAGTGGACACGACGGCTCACACACGTTCCTGGCCCACGAGTTCATCAGTGCGCTCATCAGCAACCGGCCTCCCGCGATTGACATTTACGAGGCCCTGGCCTACACCGCGCCGGGAATCGTCGCGCACAAGTCGGCGCTGGCAGGCGGCGTACAGATGCACATCCCAAGTTTCGATCCGTAAGGAGATGACCGAATGATAGTTGCACAACCCGGCACAGACACCTACTGGGCTCATGTTGACGCGGCATCGGTGCCGAATATAGCCGTGACTCCACCCGGGCCTCTGTCGAGGGAGCTTCACGCCAGAGCATCCGAATACATGAAAGGCTACTCCTCGCAGGTCCGGCTATTCCCCGTAGTGTTCAAGTCCGGATACGGCGTCACCCTCACCGACGTGGACGGGAACACCTACATTGACTTCTCCAGCGGCATTTACGTCACCAGCTTTGGGCACTGCCATCCGAAGGTTGTCCAGGCCGTGCAGAGAGCCGCAGGGGAGCTGATGAACTGCCACGATTTCACCACGCCGATCAGGGTGAAGCTGCTTGAAAAGCTCGCCGAGATACAGCCGTGGGACCTGACCGGGATGCAGATGTATGACTCAGGAACAGCGGCGGTCGAGGCGGGCCTGCGAATCTGTCGAGCGGCCACTGGAAAGATGGAGTTCATCAGTTTCCATCGAGATTTCCACGGAAAGACGATGGGAGCGGTCGGGCTTGCAAGGCTCGACCCAAGCCAGGGCCTGCGTGCGCCTGGATTCTTCCTCACGCCGCGGCCGAACTGCTACCGCTGCGCGTTCAAGCTCACCTGCCCTGAGTGCGGGATTCATTGCGTGGAGTACATCCGCGAGATCATCAAGGAGGAGACGTCGGGGCGTGTCGCCGGGATAGTGCTGGAGCCGATTCAGGGCTGGGCAGGCTCGGTTATCCCTCCCGATGAGTTCATGCCGCGCCTGAGAGCGCTTTGTGACGAGTACGGCATACTCCTCTTCGCCGACGAAGTGCTGACCTGCATGGCCAGAACCGGGAAGATGTTTTGCATGGAGCACTGGGATACGAGGCCGGACGTAGTGACGCTCGGCAAGAGCTTCGGCAACGGCTTCCCGGTCACTGCCATGCTCGTCAGCGAGCGCTACAAGGACTCCGCCGAGAAGATTTCGGCATCCACCAGCTACGGCGGAAACCCGATGGCGTGCGCGGCGGCCCTGGCGTCGCTCGAAGTTATCGAAGAGGAGGACCTGGTCAACCGCTCGGCCAGGCTGGGCGAATTCATCCTGAGCAAGCTCAAGGAGATCGGCAGCCGGCACAAGACGGTCGGCGAAGTCCGCGGCAAGGGCTGCCTTCTCGCGATCGAGCTGGTGAAGGATCGGACGACAAAGGAACCGTTCGAGGAAGCGGGCAGGCTTGTGTATCAGAAGGCTTTCCGGAAGGGCCTGGCCTGGGTTCCGGCGGGACACATCCTGCGGCTCTCTCCACCCATCGTGATGGAGGAGGAGATCGCCGCAAAGGCGCTTGGGATCATCGAGGAAGCCATAGAGGAGACGGAACGGGAACTGGGGTATGCGTAACCCCGTAGGGTCGAAGCATCTGCCGAGGGCTTTTCCTGCCATGCTTCGGGTTCCGCCGCAGGTGCTTCGCCCGCGCAATTCGGAGATACGTACGCCCGTAGGGTCGAAGCATCTGCCAAGCGCTTCTCCTGGCATGCTTCAGGTTTGGCCGCAGATGCTTCGCCCGCATTGTTGAGACATCGGAGGACTGGATGAAAGAACTGGCGGTAGGAATAGTCGGGGCAGCGTCGAGGGGGCGCAGCTTCTTCGCGGCGTTTGGCGGTAATCCGCATACCCGGATCACGGCTCTCTGCGACATCAACGAAGACGGCCTGGCGAAGGCTGCATCTGAGACTGGGGTGAACGCCACCTTCACGGACTATGAACAGATGCTGGACCGTGCGCGGCCGGACATCGTCGTCGTAGCGACGCCGATGCCTCTCCACGTGCCCCAGGCGATCATGGCGCTTGAGCGGGGCATCCACGTGCTCTCCGAAGTGACGGCGGCCGTCTCTATCGAAGAGGCGAGGGAACTCGTCCGGGCCTGCAAGAAGTCGAGCGGCAGGTACATGATGGGGGAGAACTACAACTACGTGCGGCACGTCGTGCTGGTGCTGCAGATCGCCCGGGCAGGGCTCTTCGGCGAGATGTACTTCGGCGAGGGAGAGTACGTCCATGAGTTGAAGGGCTTGAACGAGATCACCAAGTGGCGGCGGAAGTGGCATACGGGGATCAACGGCAACACCTACCCTACCCACTGCCTTGGGCCGCTGCTCGAGTGGATGGATGACCGGGTCGTGAGTGTTTCGTGCGTCGGCACCGGCCACCATTACCAGGACCCCAGGGGCGACCATTACGAGAACGAGGACAGCACGTTCATGGCCTGCCGGATGCGGAAAGGGGGCCTCGTGAACATCCGGCTGGACATGCTCTCAAACCGGCCGCCTAACATGAACTACCTCTCGCTCCAGGGAACGAAGGGCTGCTACGAGTCGGGACGCGGATTCGGCGATCATCCCAAGATATGGCTTGATTCCAGGTCCGATAAAGAGGAGTGGATTCCTCCGGAGACTCTGGAGGACGAGTTCCTGCCGACGGAGTGGCTGCACCCTCCGAAGGAGGCCCTGGAGGCCAGCCACTGGGGCTCGGACTATATGGAGGTTCAGGACTTCGTCCGGGCGATTGTCGAGGACCGCGAAATGCCCATAGACATCCACAGGGCGATGGACTACACACTCCCCGGCCTGGTCAGCCAGCAGTCGATCCAGCAGGGCTCGGTGTGGCTCCCGGTGCCGGATTCGAGGGAATGGTGAGGGAGTCGGGGGTCGGGTGCCAGGTGCCGGGTGTCGGCGTTCGTTGGGAGGCGATACGGAGATCGCCACGCAACAGCACGAAACGGGGAAAGCGTGAACGTGTAGGGTCGAAGCACTTGCCATGCGGATCTGGCGACGCTTTGCATGCCACAGCGCAAGTGCTTCGCCCGCGTCTCTCGGAGGTCAACTGATTGGACAAGCCTAAGATAGGACTGCTTCCGCTTTATATCGAGCTCTACGATAAGGCCCTGCCGGAGACCCGGCCGCGGGTAGAGGCGTTCTATGCGACGATAGCGGAGGAACTCGGCAAAAGAGGGCTTGAGGTGCTCACGTCGGCGGTTTGCCGGGTGAAGTCGGAGTTTGCGGCCGCGGTCAAGTCGTTCGAGGAAGGGCAGGCGGATGCCATTGTCACGCTGCATCTCGCCTACTCCCCGTCTCTTGAATCGGCGGACGTGCTGGCGGGAACGAAGCTGCCGATCATCGTCCTCGACACGACGCCGGCTTACTCATACGGGCCGAACCAGGACCCGGACGAGCTGATGTACAACCACGGCATCCACGGCGTGCAGGATATGTGCAACCTGCTCATCCGGAATGGAAAGCCTTTCCAGATCGAGGCTGGACACTGGGAGAAGTCGGATGTTCTCGACCGCGTCGCAGGCTGGGCGCGGGCGGCACGGATGGCCTCAGCGATGCGAACCGCGAGAGTCGGTCGGATCGGCAGACCGTTCAAGGGCATGGGAGATTTCGCCGTGCCGCCGCCGATCCTCAAGTCAACCGTCGGCGTCGAGACGGTGCCCTGCGATCCTGAGGTGATCCGCTCGCTCGTGCCAGCGCCGGACGACCCCGAGGTCGTAGCGGAGATGGCCGGCAATCTCGCCGCCTTCACCTGCGATGGGATAGACCCGGAAGCTCACCGCCGGACGGCACAGGCGTGCCTGGCCGTCCGCCGCTGGATCGAGAAGGAGAAGCTGACGGCGTTCACAATGAACTTCCTGGATATGGACCGCTCATCCGGCCTGCCGACCGTGCCGTTTCTCGAAGCCAGCAAAGCGATGGCGCGCGGGATCGGCTACGCCGGCGAAGGCGACGTTTTGACATCGGCCCTCGTCGGCGCCCTAGCCTCTGTCTATCCCGAAACCACTTTCACGGAGATGTTCTGCCCGGACTGGGAGGGACAAAGCATCTTCCTCAGCCACATGGGCGAGATGAACCTGAATCTTGCAGCGGAGAAGCCGCGGCTGCTCGCAAAACCGTTCCCGTGGACTGATGCAGACGACCCGGTCGTGGCCGTCGGGAGATTCCGCGGCGGGGAGGCCCTCCTTGTCAACCTTGCCCCTGGGCCGGATGATACTTACCGCCTGATTGTCGCTTCCGGCAAGATAACTCACGCGGACGGTGAGGACAGAATGGCTGACTCGGTTCATGGATGGTTCCGCCCGCTGGCCCCGGTCGCCGCGTTTCTTTCTGGCTACAGCCAAATGGGCGGCACCCATCACTCGGCTCTCGTATACAGCAGCGTCCCGGGCGGCATCGAACGTCTTGGCTGGATCATGGGGTGGCGCATCTCCCGAGGGCTCTCTCAGGGCTTCATCTGAACCAGACGAGGAGACATCTCACGTGAACACAATCGGGATTGGCACGGTCGGCTACGGTTTTATGGGCAAGATGCACACTTACGCCTATAAGTCGCTTTCGATGCTTTACGAGCCGGCCCCGGCAGCGATTCGCCTGGTCGGTGTAGCTGAGACGAGCGAATCGGCCGCAAAGCTTGCACTGGAGCAAGGCGGGTATGAGTTTTCGACGCAGGACTATCGCGACCTGCTCGCTCGCGAGGACATTGACGTAATAAGCTGCAGCGTTCCCAACAATCTCCACAGAGATGTGGTGGTGGATGCGATTCGCGCCGGAAAACACGTCTATGTGGACAAACCGCTGGCGCTCGACCTGGAGCAGGCGAGGGAAATCGTCAAGGTAGAGGCCGTAGCGGAGGCGGCGGGCATCCATCGGACGCGCCAGATGGCTCACAACTCCAGATACGTCCCGGCGCTGATGCGGGCAAGGGAGCTTATCGGTGAAGGCAGGCTGGGCCGCGTATATACATTCGCCATCCGGTACTTGCACAACAGCAACGCCGATCCAAATCGTCCGCTGCACTGGAAGTCTGATAAAGAGATCTGCGGCGGAGGCGTGCTGGTTGACCTTGGGGCGCACATCATTGACCTCACCAGGTTCCTGCTTGGCGACTTCAAGCAGGTGTGCGCGCATCCTTTCACTATGGTGACCGAGCGGCCTAACGGCAAAGGCGGGATGCGGACGGTGGATACCGACGACGCCTGCTTCGTTGTCGCCGAACTCGCAAGCGGGGCCGTGGGCACGCTGGAAGCGTCCAAGCTTGCCACAGGAGCAAACGACGAGCTCTCCGTCGAGATTCGGGGCCGGAACGGGGCATTGCTCTTCGACCTGATGGACCCGAACTGGCTGAAGTTCTACGACAACACCCGGCCCGATTCACCGCTCGGAGGCGAAAAGGGGTTCTTGCACATCGAATCCGTCCAGCGTTATCCGAAACCGGCCGTATTGCCCGGCCCGAAGTTCAGCGTCGGCTGGATGAGGTTCCACATCGCCAGCCTCTATGAGTTCATCAGACGAGTTGCCGCGGGCGAGCCGGGTGATCCGTCGCTCTCGGACGGCCTGGTGGTGCACGAGGTGATTGATGCGTGCTACCGCTCGCCGGGCGCCTGGACGAGCGTGGAAGACTAGAAAGGAAAAGGCATTGACTGGAAAAGAGATTCGGCTGAGTCGCTTGTTCTCGAGTGGAGAGAACGCCGTTGTGGTAGCCATAGACCACGGAGAGTTCGATGGGCCGCTGCCAGGCATGACAAACTTGCCCGAAGTGATCAGGAAGGTGGACCCCGGAGTTTCGGCCATTCTTCTGTCGCCGGGGATGCTCGCGCACTGCGGCCACGCGTTCAACTACAAGGGCTCGCCCATGGCAATAGTGCGGCTCAACTGGAGCACGGTCTATTGCTTCCATTGGGGCTATAACGACGCGGAAACCGTGCAGGCTCTAAGCCCGGCGGACGCATTTGCCGCTGGCGCGGATATTGTGCTCATCTCGCTCACGCTCCTCACGGGCAGCGAAGCGCGGGACGCGAGAAATGTCGAGGTGTTCTGCAGGCTCGCGAACGAAGCAAAGAAACTCGGCATACCTGTGATCGGAGAGTGCTTCCCAGCGCACTCCAGCGAGCTGTCCAAAGAGGAAATGCACGAGCAGGTTTACCGGTCGTGCCGCATAGTGGCCGAGCTCGGAGCCGACCTGATAAAGACTTTCTATACCTGCAAGTTCAGCGAGGTGACCGGGGCCTGCCCTGTGCCGATACTCGGATTGGGAGCAGAGAAGACCCCGACACAAATTCAGGCGCTCGAGCTTGCAGAGCGGATAGTGCAGGGCGGGGGCAAAGGAGTCGTGTTTGGGCGAAACGCCATCCAGGCGCCTGACCCGACGGCCTTCCAGAGGGCGCTCTGCGACGTCGTCAAGCGGGGCGTAGCGCCCGCTGAGGCAGCCAGGCAGCACGGTTTGAAGGACTAGCTTCGTTCCTCGGTAGGCCGCAACTAATCTCTCAAGCCCACGCCGAGGCGACTCATGGTATACTGTAGTACGGCGGCTCTCGCGCTGCAACGATTTTCCGCAGGCCAGCGGGGCTGACCGTCCTAAGATCGTGTTCCCGACACGAAGATAGTGAAAGGAGATTCTAATGAGCAGGGCTACGCAGTCCGCCGGCGGGACAGTCGTTCTGATTGCCCTCTGCCTGGCGTTTTCCGCTTTGCCGCTCGAGGCGCAGCAGGAGTCCTGGGCGTCCCTCGGACTTACCAACCTCAACACCCGGTGCGCCGCAGTCGCTCCGGGGAATTCGAACCTGATCCTGGCCGGTGGCAACAACCTTTACGTATCCGCCGACGGCGGCCAGACATGGAGCACGAAGTCACAGCCAGGCTCCGTCTGGTCCGTCACGTTTGGCTCCAACCAGAACGTCGCCTACGCCGGCGCCTGGAACAACGGCCTGTTCAAGTCAACCGACGGCTGCTTGACCTGGGTCCCGAAAGACAACGGACTGTTCAACACCGTCGTCAAGTCCATCTGCGTCTCCCCAACAGACGATAACACCGTCTATGCGGTGACGGAGTCCGGCCTGTTCAAGTCAACCAACGCCGCGGACTCCTGGAGCCAGATCTACAGCGGAGTGAACGGCAGCGCGGTGGCCGTCGCTCCGACGAACGCTCAGGTCGTCTACTTCGGCACCTGGGGGAGCGGCATGTGGAAGTCCACCGATGCCGGCTCCACGTGGAACCAGATGACCGTCGGGACGGTGCCGGCCGGCGCTACGTGCAACCGACTGGTCGTTGACCCGACCGACGAGAACATCGTCTACACGGTTTTTCAGGGCAATGGGGCCTGGTCGAGCTTCGACGGAGGGGCCAACTGGCAGGCGATCAGCCCAGCCTTCGAGGGGTTCTGCGTGACCGTTGACAAGCTGCGGCCGTGGTTCGTCTACGGCCTCGGCGGGTGGACGTATCCGCAGCGCTCCGGCTGCTACGGCGGCACCGGCTGGAACGCCATGACCACAAGCTACAACGGGTCGTTCGCGCTTGGCATAGCCGTTGACCCGAACGACTCCTCGAAGGTCTATGCCTGCACCCCAGCCGCCATCCTCCGCTGGATCGCCGACATCCAGCCGCCAAATCCGCCCGGGACTCTCTCTGCGGCTCCTTCGAGCAATGGGATTGCGCTCACCTGGTCGGCCAGCAGCTCGTCCGACTGCACCGGCTACTGGGTCTATCGCCGAGATTCCGGCGGATCTTACGGGCTTACTCCCAGCGCAGTCGTGCTCGGCCGCACGACCACTACCTTTAACGACATCGCCGTCATCGGCGGCTCGACTTACTACTATAAAGTTGCTGCTGTGGACAATGCACAGAACCACAGCACGTTCACCAACGAGGCGCACGCCACCGTCGCATCGAGCTATGACCTCGACGTCACCTATATAGCCCGGCTTCCCAGGGATACTTATTTCTACTGGGTGGAGTACCCCAATGGCATCCCCATAATCCATCCAGGCTATGAGAACTTGAAGCGCTGGCCTGCTTACGGCGAGGCCGTCACCTTCGTCGCCCATTTCATCAATAAGGGCACGGCGAACCCCGGGTCAGTCAACTACAGATGGAAGATAAATGGCGTGGTCGCTGGCACAGGCTCGGTGGCTGGCGTTGGGCCCGCTCAGGAAGGCACCGCGTCGCTCAACTGGACGTGGAACGTAAATGGCCTGGACACCGACCATTCCGATCAGACGGTCACCTTCGAGATTGACTACGATAGCCGAATTACTGAGACCTACGAAACCAACAACTCGCTTACTGATTACCTGGAAGGCGTGTGCTTGTTCTTCTTCGTCGAGCAGGCGCTGTACGACTCTATGAACAGCCGCCTGAACCTCGCGGGCACTTACAGCTTCGAGGACTGGCTGAAGAAGCAGATTGACGAGATGAACGCCATGTT
>Ga0315289_10002117_pt1 | contig 30682 bp, 17 predicted proteins | sample YL17G11_40_MG_FD_203452 | JGI IMG/M metagenome (GOLD analysis project Ga0315289, IMG submission 203452) | Sediment microbial communities from Yellowstone Lake, YNP, Wyoming, USA - YL17G11_40 | ecosystem: Environmental > Aquatic > Freshwater > Lake > Sediment | place: USA: Wyoming | collected... | reverse complement strand
TTCCCCGTCACGAACATCACCTCGTATCCCAGCCCCGGCTCCGGGTCCGTCGTCGCGTTCCACGAGTCCCCCAGCGCGCGCCCCGCTTTTGCAGGAGAATGGAAGTCAAAGGGGCCTCCCGCGACGGGCTCGACGGCGCCCGTCGGCAAAGCCGTGCCGTCGGCCCTCAGCACGGCGCGGTGCGTCGCGTCGATCGTGGTCCGCAGCTGCTTGATGGCTCGAGGGCCCGCGGCGTGGCCGTCGAGGTTGAAGTACGAGTGCTGGGCGATGTTGACCGGAGTCGCCTCCCTGTTGGCCTCGTCGGCCGCGACGACCATCGTCATCCTCAGGGAATCGTTTCTCAAAAGGTACGTCACGGAGACGTCTAGCGCGCCCGGGAACCTTTGGTCGCCGTCCGGGGACCTGAGCGCGTACGTGGCCGAGTCCCGCGTCGAGCTCGCGAGGTCCCACCTGCGGTGCGCCCAGCCGGGGCCGGCCCCCCCGTGCAGCGCCGAGCCGTGGTCGTCGTTGGGGCTCAGCTTGTGCCTCTTCCCGTCGAGCTCGTAGGACGCGTCGGCGATGCGGTTGATGAGCCTGCCGACGACGACGCCGAACATCGGGGAGTTTGTGGCCGGGGACTGAGATTTAGAAAAAGGGGGGAGGGGGGAGGAGGAGGGAGGAGGGGAGTTGAGTTCATGTTAAAAAAAGGTGACAAGGGAGAGAGAGAAGGGGAAAAAAAGGGACTCGAGAGAACTCAGTCGCGCTCTCCGAGGTCGCGCCTCCCCCCCCCCCTTACGTCGATTGCCTCCTTTTCAACTTCCGAAAAGCCTCTAAAATTTTGCACCTCGTATCTCGTCGGGTCGTCCCATCCGAGCGCGATGTCGTCGAGCTTGCCCTCGGCGTCCGGCACGAGCAGCCTCTGCAGGGCGGCCCCTCCGGGAACGAACGAGGCCGAGGCCCCGTTGGCGGCCGTGAGCGTGATGGCGCCCGGGTAATTGGAGGTGGAAGGAGGAGGAGCCGGAGGCTTCGCTGCCGTGGCTTTGTCCAGCTCGGGCTGCTGCTGCTGTTTTTTGTGTTTTTTTGGTTGATGATGGCGACGATGGCGAGACGCAGAGACAGAGACAGAGAGAAAGAGGGAGAGAGAGAGAGAGAGAGAGAAAGAGAGAGAGAGAAGAGAGCGTAAGTCCGACGGTCGGGGTTGAAGGAAGGGAATGCTAGGACGCCAGGAGGCCTGCTCATCGCAATTTGCGTCCCTCTCTTTCTCTCCTTCACGCGCTCGCTTCTATCCCACTGTTTCTCTCCCTCTCTCTCCTCCATCTCGACACGCGGAACGCACCGCAATAGCTACGACTGCGAGCAGCGCCAGGACCGCCGAGGCTGCTTTGGCCCCGGAGACGAGGCGGCGAGGCATCGCCGTCCTTTGTCGAGAGAGGGGTCGAAGTTGATTTTTTGTGCAAAGAAAGTTTTTTTTTTCCAGGTCGAAGCTAGCCAAGCTCACATCTCTGGCTTTCCCTCGCGCCGCGTTGTTCTCTCTCCGTGTTCGCCAGATTGATCGATCGAACGAGCCATTGAGGCAGATCTCTCTATCCTTAAATGACGACCGACGTCGCCCCCGCTGCTGCTGCGGCGCCGGCTCCTGCCGAAGAAGCCGCTCCTCCTTCGGCTCCTGCCGCCGCCGCCGCTGCTCCTGCTCCTGCTCCTCCTCCCCTCTCCGCTGCGGACGCGCTCAAGATCCGCCAGCAGGTCGAGTTCTACTTCTCTGACTCCAACGCGCCGCGCGACAAGTTCCTGCTTTCGAAGATCGAAGCTGACCCGGAGGTGAGAGCGGAAAGAGGGAGAGAGAAGCGGAGGGATGGACTCGGTTTTCAATTGACATGCGGCGGCTCAGTTCGGGAGGCATCAACTCTCTCTCTCTCTCTCTCTCCCTCTCTCTCATTCTTCGCCGTCGCCTTTCCCTCTGTGTCTTTCTTTCCACTCACAAAACAACAACAACAGGGCTGGGTCGACCTCGCGCTTGTGTGCACGTTCTCGAGGCTCGCGCAGGCCCTGGGACTCAAGAAAGACGACCCGAAGAGCAAGCAGCAATCGTCGTCGCAGCAGCAGCAGCGCCGCAACGGGAAGACCGACGCTGCCGCTCCCGCCGCCGCTGCTCCCGCTCCCGCTCTCGACGACTCGACGCTCGCCCGCGTCGCCTCGGCCCTCGCCGGCTCCTCCCTCCTCGTCGTCTCCGACTGCGGCAAGCGCGTGCGCCGCTCCAGCCCGCTGCGCCCGGCCGCGGAGCTCGCCGCCGAGGCCGACGGCAGGTCGCTCTACGTCGCGCCGCTGCCCTTCGACGCGACGCTCGACGGCCTGCGCGCCTTCTTCGACGCCGCCGCCGGGGCGCTCGCTCCCGCCTCTTCCGCGGCACCGTTCGTGGCCTCGGTGCGCCTGAGGCGCCATGTCGCCTCCAAGGACTTCAAGGGCTCGGCATTCGTCGAGTTCGCCTGCAGAGAGGTGTGCGACTCTTTGCTGGAGGCGCACGCCGCTTCCGCCGCTCCTGCCGCTACCGACGCCGACGGCGCCTCCGCTGCTGCTGCTCCTTCCTCTGCTTCCTTCTCTGCGCCGCTCGTCCACGCCGGGGCCCCGCTGCGCCTCGAGAGGAAGACCGACTTCGTGTCCCGGAAAGTGGTCGAGAGGAAGGCCAAGGCCGCCGCCGCCGCGGCGGCGACGCCGGCGACCCCAGAGATCGCCGCCCCTTCCCCCGGCAGCACCGCCGCCCCCGCCGCCGCCTCTGCCCCCGCGCCCACGTTCGAGCCCGGGCGAGTGCTCCGCTTCGCGCTCGCCGAGGGCGCCGACGCCTCGCAGGCCGAGTTCGGCGCCGTCAAGACGGCCTTCGGAGGGCGTGAGGCCGGCCTCGCCTTCGCCGAGGTCGACGAGGGCAACGGATCGGGACGCGTGCGCTTCCGGTCCGCGGCCGACGCCGAGGCCGCCGTCAAGCTCGCGAAGGAGGGCAAGGTCGAGCTCGGGGGGAAGCCCTGCGCCGAGGTGGAGCTGCTGGGCGGCGAGGAGGAGGTGGCGTTCTATCAGAGGGCCGAGGCGGCGAGGAAGGACGACAAGAACGGCGGCGGAGGTCGCGGCAGGGGAGGAGGTCGCGGAGGCGGTGGCCGAGGCCGCGGGGGCTTTGGCGGCGGCCGCGGCCGCGGCGGGCGAGGAGGAGGGGGAGGAGGCTTCAACAAGCGCGGGCGCGACGGCGGCGACGGCGGCGGCGGCGGAAAGAGGCAACGGTGAAATTGGGGAGGAAAGAGAGAGAGAGAGGAGAGCGTGATTTAAAGAAGAAGAGAAGAGAATGCAACCAAATAAACATCAGTCTTCTTTCTTTGCAACAGTCGCGCGGGTGATGAAAGAGAGAGCGAGCGAGCGAGCGAGGGAGAGAGCGAGCGAGCGGACGTGAGAGCGAGCGAGTCGGGGTCGAAAAATTATAGGAGGGAAGCGAGAAAGGGAGGCTTTATTTTTCAAAAAAAGAAACCACCTTCGGCGAAGGAGTTTCATTGCCACCAAAATGAAGCCGTCTCTTCGTTTCCCGTCGCCCAGGTCCCTGGCCCTTGCCCCAGGACGCGACGCGCGAAGGATAAGCCCCCAGATCGTGAGTCCCGCCAGCTCGTCGCCCGACGACGACGAAGCGGCGCGGGAGGGGGCGATGCCTTCCACCTCGACGCCGCGGCGACGCGATTTTGCCGACGCCGCAAATCGTCCTTTGTCGCCGTCGTCCTCGCGTCGAGCTGCCCGGATTCCTCGGGCCATCGCGCCCAGGAGCTCCGAAAGCGACTCGATGACGGCCTCGGACCGGAGAGCGGCCGGTCGGTACTGCTTCCAGGGCGAGGCGTTCGTCGACAGTCTCCCTCCGGCGCTCGGCGATGTTGGCTCGATGATGGAAGTTGACAGAGACCGACTCGAACAAAAAGACGCTTACGAAGACGAGGCCGCCGACGCCGACGAAGAAACCAGCTTCCTCGACGTCAAGAAGATCCTGTCCCAGGTGAAGGAGGGAGACCCCGTGCGGCAGCTGGAGATCAGCGAGGCCTACTGGCGAGCGCAGAAGAGGAGCACAGCGAAGAGGAGGACGACGAGCAAGAGCAAGAGCCCGCGCAACTCTGTCGTCGAGAGGCACGGCGCGGGGCGCCTCCTCTCCGAAGCGCTCTCTTCGTCTCCCTCTTCTTCCACCCACCTGGGAGACTTCGACGTCGTCGTGGCCGGGGGGACCCTGGGGCTGATGCTGGCCGCGGCGCTGCAGGGCAGTCCCCGTTCTCCTCCTCTCTCGACGGCGACGGCGACGACGGCGGAAAACAGCGGCAGCGGCAGCTCTTCTTCTTCCTCTCCTCCTTCTCCTTCTACCTCTCTCCGCTGCGCCGTCGTCGAGCGCGGCCCGCGAGTCGGCGGGGGCCGGGTCCAGGAGTGGAACTGCTCCAGGAGCGAGCTCGAGCCCCTCGTGGACCTCGGGATCCTGTCGAAGGAGGAGCTCGAAGGCGTCGTCGTGACCGAGTGCGGCCCCCTAAGCGTCTCGTTCCTGGGCTCGGGGGAAAAGGACGGGGCCCCTCCTCCCCCGCTGACCCTCACGGGCGTGCTCGACGTCGGAGTCTGCCCCGTGAAACTCATGGCGCTCCTTCGAGCGAAGTTCGAGGCCGCCGGCGGCGTCGTCTTCGAGTCGAGCGAGTTTTTCGGCGCCGAGGTCTTCGACGACGGCGTCCTCGTGAAGACGCGCCGGCCGAGGCGGCCGCTGCCCGAGAAGGGCTCGATGCCGCTCTCCTCGTGCCCTCCTGATCCTCCTTCGAGCTCTTCCTCCGAGTCTTCCTCCTCCGGCTCGTCGTCGCTGGCCTCCTCTTCTTTCGAAGGGGAGGAAAAGGAGGAGGAAAAGGAGGAGGAAAAGGAGGAGGGAAAGGAGGAGCAGGAGCACGAGGGCAGCGAAGAACGGAGCGAGAGGGAGAAGACCAGGACGCTCTCCGCGTCGCTGCTCGTCGACTGCATGGGCCACTGGTCCCCGCTCGTCAAGGCCGCGAGGGCGAGCCAGGAGAGGCCGGACGCCGTGTGCCTGGTGGTCGGGGCCTGCGTGCGGCTCAAAGAGGAAGAAGAAGAGGAGGAGGAAGAAGAAGAAGAAGAGGAGGAGGATGGGAAGCGGAAGGAGAGCAGCAGCAATGGCGGCCGCTTCTCGCTCCCGCGCTCCGGCGGCGAGTTCCTCGCTTCGCGCTCCCACGCCTCCGCCTCGGGCGCCCCGGACGACGACGTCCAGTGGCTCTGGGAGCAGTTCCCCGCAGCGGGCGGGCGCGCGCGGACGCTGTACCAGTTCGCGTACGTCGACGCCGCGGCCGAGAGGCCGGGCCTCGAGGCGAGCCTCGCGAGGTTCTTCGCCGACCTCCCCGGGGCGCTGGGAGCTTCTTCTCGCCCTTCCGCTCCTCCTTCCGGCGGCGCACGCGGCGGCAGCGACGGCAGCGCGAGGATCCCCCTCTGCGCGCTGCAGCTCGACCGCGTCCTCTTCGGCGCGTTCCCCAGCTATGCGCGCGCGCCGCTGCTGCCCTCGACCGACAGGGTCCTCCACGCCGGCGACGCCGCGGGGGGCGCCTCGCCGCTGTCGTTCGGCGGCTTCGGGGCGATGCTGCGGCACCTGCCCAGGCTGGCGAGCGGGGTGCCGGAGGCGCTGGAGGCGTCGAGGCTGAGCGCGGCGGCGGCGGCGGCGGCGGCGACGGCGGCGCGGGCCAAGAGAGGCGGCGGCGGCGGCCGCGGCAGCAAGGGCAAGGGCAGGAGGGCGTCGGCCGCGGCCGCCGCGGCGGCTGCGGCTTCTTCAAAGCCTCTCGGCAGGGGCGCCCTCGCGGCCCTCACCCCTTACTCCCCATCCCTGTCGACGACGTGGCTGTTCGCGTCGGCGATGAGGCTCCCCCCCGGGTCCGTGGAAAGCCGAGGAGGAGGAGGGGGAGGAGAGGCGGCGAAGGCAGCGGCGGAGGAGGGGCAAGGAAACCGCCGCGTCCACCGCGGGAGGCAGCGCCCTCCCCCTCCGCCTCCTCGCTCCCTTCCTCCCCAGCGCCGCCGGGGCGCCTTCCTTCCGGGGGACCACGTCTCGAGGCTCCTCGCCGCCAACTTCAGGGCGCTCTCCCTGCTCGGGCCGTGGGCCCTCGGCCCCTTCGTCCGCGAGCGCGTCCGCCTCCTGCCGCTCGCGGCGGCGCTGCTGGCGACGGGCACGCTCGCGCCGCGGACCGTGGCGAGGGTGCTGCGGCAGGTGGGGCCCCTCGAGCTGGCCCGGTGGGCTTTCCACGCGGCCGCGCTGGCGGCGTTCGCGCTACTGAGGGTGCTGGCGAGCCCGCTGAGGGGCTTCGTGTCGGCGGAGAGGAGCAGGCGGAGGCAGCGATCGGGAGCGGAGGCGGCGGCGTCGTCGTCGGCGGCGGGCGCGGCGGGGACAGCCAGCGCTTCTTCTCGGGCGAAGTTCCTGGCGCGGCGGGCCCTCGCTGCCCGCGCCTTCGCCGCCCTCGGGAGGCTCGTCGACGCCCTCGAGTACGGCAGCGGGCACGACGGGAGCGGGGAAGGGAGCAGCCCCGGCGTCCGGATCGTCTCTGCCTAAAAGTCTAAAAGGTTAAAATACGAAAAGAAATGCCCCCCAAAAAAAAAAAAAACAGCAACAAACAAAACCGATGACAATTTTCCAGCCTTCTTTATCTATATTCCTTTTTCCCGACTGAATTGCAACACAGTGAAAAACAAACGACAAAAAGAGGAACGACGGGATTTGTTACAGAGAATCTGTTCGACAAGCGAAAGAAGCGGGGGAAAGAGAGAGAGAGAGAAAAGAGAAAAAACGTTTTTCCTTCTCACTGATACATCGGGTCGGTAAGAATCTCGAGGCTCACTTTTTTTAGGCTCGGTCTCTCCTCGGAGCTCCAGACGCAGACGGTGCCGCCGTCGCTGCCGTCGGGCCTGAGCCTGCGGCGGAGGACCTGCCAGGCTCCCGGCCTTGAGTTTTTTTTTTTTTTTGGAAGGGGGAGTAAGCGAGCGAGGGAGGGAAAGGTGAGGGGTGAGTTTTCCCCCTTCTTTTTCTCCTTCGCCCCCCCCTTTTCTCTCGTCCTCGCCTTTCTAAAAAACTCGAAAAAAGAACCTCGGGGGGAGGGGAACTTCGGTTTTTGGAAACAAGAGGGGGTCGAGGATCGCGCCGCTCGATCGATCGAAAAAAGAGCGAGCGAAACTCACCAGCAGCGGTACAGGATCCCCGGGTTCGACCCCTTGAAGTTCTTGATGTAGTACGTCGCGTCCGACCCCGCCGAGGCCAGCACCCCGCCGTCCTTGGCGCTCGCGACCTTGGCCAGCCTCCGGTAGAACATCGGCGGGTAGTAGCCGGAATAGATCCGCTCAAGCTCGCCGTTGAAGATGACGACCGGAGGAGGCGGTTTCGAGGAGGAAGCTCCTTCTGCCGCTTTTGCCTTTGCTCTGCGGGCAGTCATCGCCTTCCACGCGTCGTCGACGGCGATCATCTCGTTGACGTTGAACGAGGGGTAGGCTATGACTAAGAGTTCGTCGCGCTCGCCTTTGCCGTCGGGGTCGAAGAGCTTGGAGGCGTCGCGCTTCTTGACGTCGAGGCCCATGTCCCCCAAGAAAGTGGGGTCGGTGAGGAAGTCGAGAGAGCACGAAGTCTGCGCGAACGACGCCTTCACCCCCGCGGAACCAGCGGCGGGGTCCATCCCTCTGCCTCTGGTGACGACGGCGAGCTCTTGTTTATCGGGGAAAAACACCCTGACCTTGCTCCCCAGCCGCGGCTCCCATTCTCTCAGAAAATCGCGCAGCAACTCTGCACTGTAGGTCATCTCGTTGGCGCCCTCGGCGTCGCCCATCACGGCGTAGAGCGCCGAGCTGGGCATCTCGACCTCGGCGACCGAGACGGCGCCCGAGTCGAGCGCGGCCCTGGTGGCCTTGCGCGCCATGCGGATGGCCTCGTCGAGCGAGGAAGGGAACGGCTGCGATGTTTTTTTGTTGTTGTTGTTGTTGGACTTCTTTTTGAGGCAAAGGAAAGGAAAGCAACAAGGGCGCCTCTCGTGTCGCTTCTCTTCATCTTCCTCTCTCTCGATCCTTTTACCTGCAGCTTGGTCTTCTCCGTCGAGAAGGAGGGCGACTGGGAGGAGGCCCGAGGGGCGATGACCGAGGTTTCTCCTCGGCAGCAGCGGCGACCGCCGGCGGGAGGTCGAAGAGGGCGAGAAGAGGAGGTCGAGGTCGAGGAGGTCGACAAAGTCGAACGAGATGATGATAAGGAAAGAGGCAATCTCCGAGTTGCTGCTGTTACTGCTGCTGCTCCTGCTGCTGCTCCTGCTGCTCTCGCCGCTGTTGCCGCAGGTCGCTGTGGCCTCGACGCTGCCCTGAGTCCCTTGGAGCCGATCGTCTGCATTGTCACGCGAGACAATCAAAGCTGAACGAGCGGTGAGAAAGCTGAAAAAATAAACTGTTAAGCGCCTGGAATGATCTCCGTCGACGTTATCGCCAACACAAAACCAAAGAGAAAAATCCTAGCCAAAAGTCGAAAACTCGAAACGAAACCAATATGGTTTCGACCCGAAGGACGGCGTCGAGCCTCAGCGCCCAGGCTGCCGGCAACAACCCCGACGACGGGACCACCGGCGCCGAGTCTCGCCTGACGCCCACGCCGGCGGAGAAGACGACGATGAAGACGACGACGACGAGCACACCGAAAGCAGCGGCAAAGTCGAAAAGCAATGCTGCCGCCGCGGCTGCTGCTCCTCCTCCTCCTCCTTCTTCTCCTCCCCGCCGCCGCGCCGCCGCCACTTTGCAGCCTATGACCGAAGCAGAGCGGACAGAGGAGGTTCATCTTGCCAAGCAACCGTCGTCTCCGCTCCGGAAAAGCGCACTGGGAAAGAAGCAAGCGTCGGCCAAGGCCACTGGCAGGAAGGCCAATGCCAAAGCCAAAGCCGCCGCCTCCGCCGCCTCCGCCGGAGGTTCCTCCTCGGACGAGGACGACGCCGGCGACGATGGCCTCGCCTGCCTCGCCCAGGGCATGCTCGACGCCCTGTGCGGGATGATTGGAGGACAGAAGAATCAGTTGGAGGGAGAGGGCAGCGAGAGCGAGAGCGACGACGACGATGCCGACTTGCCGCCGCCTGCGACGCCGACGAGCGTCGCCGCCGCCGCCGCCGCCGACGAGAACGGCGCTTCCTCTTCCTCGGACTCCGACTCCGACTCCGAAGGCTCCGACGACGAGGGAGGCAGGACCGCTGCCGCTCCCGTCAGCGTCTCCTGGGCGCCGAACTCCCTGCTCCTCCCTCGCCCGGCGACTGCGACCCGAGCGATCGAGCTCCTGGCACGGAGGGCCAAGGGGGCCGAGGCGCGGGCCAAGGCGGCGGCGGAGACCTCGGCCGGCCTCCTCGCCCTGCCGCGCCTCTCTCGCAAAGGGGGCACCGAGGCAGTCACGGCTGCCGCCTCGGCCCCTCGCCGCTCTTCCTGGTTCGACCTCCCGACGCAGACCCTGACTCCCGAGCTCAAGACCGACCTGCGCCTGCTCAGGCTGCGAGGGGCGATGGACCCCACGCGCCACTACAAGAGCGCCGACACGACCAAGCTGCCGACGCGCTTCCACGTCGGGACCGTCGTCGAGTCGAGCACCGACTTTTACTCTTCCCGCCTGGCCAGGAGCGAGCGAGGGCAGACCCTGACGCACGAGCTGCTGAAAGACAGGGCCCTGTCCGCGCAGCGCAAGCGGCGGTTCGGGGCGCTGCAGGAGGCGGCCGCTGCGCGCGGGAAGAGGGGCGGCGGCGGGAAAGGAGCCAAGGTGAGGAAGACGTCGATGCCGAGGTTGAGCAAGCACCGCGTGAGGCCCAAGCACTGAGAACGAAAGAAAAAAAACCTGTAATTTGGAAGGAAATGAAACGAATGCATGAATGGTGTGTGTGGGGGGAGGGGGGGGGGTCTAGTTTTATATTTGTCGAATCTTTACAATGAGGGGAGGGGACGAAAGAGAGTGGGGAAGAGCGGGGAAGAAGAATCGGGAAGAATGGGTGAAGAATTGTTTCTAAGTGGGGGGGGGGGTAGCTAAGACAACGCTCGTTTTTCGTTCTTGTTTTTTTCCTAAAGAGCTCTAATAACGGTAAAACAACTTGAGTCGAGATCAATCGCTGCTGCTAGCAGCGCCGTTGCCGGCCCCTCCGCCGTCGCCGTCGGAAAACTCCAGCCTCCTCTTGGCCGCAGAGGCGCCCGCGGCCCTGCCAGAGGGAGGAGACGGACACCCGTCTTCCTCCGAGCTCCCCCCTCCGCCATTTGAGGAGGAGGAGCGGAGCGATTTGCCGCGAGGCGAGCCGCGGAACGCCTCGTCGTTGACGAGCGCGGCGGAGGGGGCTCCTCCGGCAGCGGCGGCGCCGGCGCCCGCGGCGCCGGGGGCGGGGAGGCCGAGGCCGCCGGCGAGCCCCGGGGTGGGGGGAGGGGTGACGGTCCCGTCGTTCGATTCGAGACGAGGAGCGACTGCGGCAGCGGCGGCGGCCTTGGGGTCGAGATCCTCCATGCTGACAGAGGGCGTCCTCCTGTTCTTCACGGGCGAGCGGGAGAGGGAGCTGGTTGGAGGAAGAAGAGATGGAAGAAGGAAAAGAGGGAAGGACAAGGTTAGCGACCAACGGAGAGAGCTCGACCGTCCGTTGTAGATGCAACTGAAATCGTCCTCGGGTGCTTTCCCTTCACAGGCAATTCTGCTATTTCTCCTTCTGGGAGAACAAAGCAATTCTAAGATCACGCCCGCGTTGAAAAAGAAAACGCAATTTGCGGCAAAGGAAGCGGCGGTTGTTGGCGGGTGATTGGGAGGGCGTCGAAGAGGGCTTCCAATGGCCGTCAACAGATCGAAATGCACGTCCACTCACCGCCCGATACCCTCGGCAGCGCCGCTCACCGCGCCGACAGCGTAGTATATCTTGGTGATGAGAGGCAGGTCGCTCATGGTTTTGGAAAATAAAGACAAGGAAGGAGGGAGAAAGGCGGTCTCTTTGTTTGTTCCAGGCTTAAGTGGTCAAGAAGAGGGTCTGTTTTTTTTTGCGCTCTTCGTTCTCTCTCTTCTTTTCTCCCCCTTCTTTTTCTCTCTCTTCTTTTCGCTCTCTCTCTCTCTCTCTCTCAAGGCTGCGACGACAAATAAGAGGGCGAATTACACAAAGCGCGGATAGGCGGGTGCGATGGGGAGAAGTACACAGTTGGTTAGTTTGTTTAAGTTGGTTTGAAGGTTTTTGGTTATTATCAAAAGTGGGTGCGGGAGCCAAACGGCGAACGGCGAAAGATCAGGTCTTCCAGGAAAGCAAAGGTTGATGGAAAGGAACGCCCTCCGACGCTCTCGCAAAGTGAGTAGCAAGAAAGGGAAAGAAAAGGGGAGACAAGAAAAGGGGACGGCTGCGCCTCAAGTGGGCGCGCGTGCCCTTTCTTCTCGTCCCTCCCTCTCGAAAAGCTGATGAAAAGAAAACTGCTGCTAAAAAAAAAAATCGTTGGGTTGTTGCTGCTTCGCTCTTTCTCTTTTCCCGTCCCTCTCTCCGACGCCGCCACCCCTTGCTCTCCACTGGAAGGGAAGAAGAAATCATTGGCTTGCTGCTCTATCTCGGTGGAGGAGCGGCGGCCGTCGAAAAGAGAAGAAGGAGGGGAAATAGGGCACAAGAGCTGGTTTGTCAAAAAAAATGGTTCAAAGGAGGGGTACCCCCCCTCCCCTTTAGACGCCGCTCGTCACGGCCGAGCCCAGTGCCCCTGCGGCAGACGAAGGAGCAGCCGCAGCCGCCGCCGCAGCAGCGGCGTCGTCGTTGTCGTACTCGTCGCCGCTGCTGCCTCCCTTGCCAGCAGCAGCGGCGGCCGCCGCCTTTTCGGCGGCGGCCGCGGCGGCGGCCCCGGCGGGGCTCGTGATGTCGTGGATCGACGCCCTCCTCCGCTCGCGCCTCGCGCCGCCGGAAGCCAGGCGAATAAAGTACTTCTGGGCGTGGGAGGCGACCTGGGTCGGGGTGCGGGTCGTGACGCATCTGTTTTTGTTTTTGTTTTTGGTTTGCGAGTGTAGAGGTGAGAAAAGAGCAAAAGGAGGAAGAAAGACGAAGAAAAAAAAGACAAAAAAAAGTCGAAGAAAAAAGAAAAAGAGAGACAAAACTCACGCTCTCGAGATGTTCCTCCAGTCGCCCTTGCCGAACCTCGCCAGCCCGGCCAAAAAAGCCCTGTGCTCCTCCTCGGACCACGGCATCCCCTTGCGCTTCTCGCCCTCGGAGCGCGGGCCAGAGGTGGCGGCCGCGGGAGGAGCGGCGCCAGAGAGAGAGAGGTCGATGTCGCCGTCGTCGCCGTCGAGGTGCGAGGACGAGCAGGGGGAGTGGCGGCGCTTCTTGCCGCTGCCGTTCGCGGCGGCCGCGGCCCCGTTGCCGACTGTGTGAGCGACAGCCCCGCTCGCTGCCGCCGCGCTCCCGCCCTTGGCTCCAGCCTTGGCGCCCGCGCCGCCCCCCAGCGGGAAGGCCGCCGCAGCGGCGGCCGCGGCCGCGGCGGCCGCCCTTGCCGGCGCCGGCACCGAAGAGGCGTAGTCGGGGAGCGGCACCAGCCCGGCCTCGATCGCGACGAGATCGTCCTGGAGGAATGGAAAGCGAGAGAGAAGATGAGGCGAGAGAGACACGGGAGGAGCGGAAAAGCGTGAGGAGAGCGCCGGAGAGAACATAGACGGGGTTGGAGAAAAAATACCGAGGGAGCAAAAAAAAAAGGAAAAAGGACAAAGCAAAAAAACGTAAAACGTTCTTCGTACCTCGAGCAGCGCCAGCCTCGAGCGCACCCCGGCGCTGCCCCCGTGCGCCGCGGCGACGACGCCCAGCTTGGCCGCCACCGCGGCGTCCCGGTCAGGGCAGGACCAGAACTCGGCGAGGGCGACCTCGAATGCCTTGTCCTCCTCGACGCTGTTGTTGAGTTTTGGTTTTGGAGTTTTAGTTTTTTTTTGCGTGGGTTGAGGTTGAGAGAGAGGACGAAGTGAGAAGAAAAGAAAGCGCCTTTGCTCGGCTCTGCGCGCTTCGATCTCTAGATTCGCGTGCGTCGCTTGGACGTTTTATTCCCTTCCGATCCAACTTCTGAGCAGGTCGTTGGATAGCTGACGTCAAATTCTCACTTCCGAAGTCTGTCGCTGGGAGCGAAAAGTGCGGGTAGAGAGAAGACAAGGAGCATGATCCGTGGGAAACCTAGAAGAGAGCACGGCCGCCGTTCTTCATGCTACTGCTACGCTCGCGGATGCTTGCGACAATCCTCTCCCTTCTCTCCTTCTCTCTCGATTCTCTCCTTCTTACCTCCAGTCGAGCATGTCGAGCGCGTGAGCTCCCTCTCCGGGGGGCGCCATCTGTTTCTCAAGGGCGAAAAACGAAGCGAAGAAGCAACGGAGGACTACGCGAGAGAGTTGAAGAATTGGAGCGAGCGAGAGGAAGAGAAAGTGGAAGAAGCGACGAGGAGAAAGAGATAAGATTTTTTCTTCTTATCCTCCCGTACCAAGAAGCGCCTTGGAGGATTTCTATTTTACAAGGATTCCACCGCGGCGTCGCGAGACTTCACGCAGAATCGGAACCGGAGTCCGAGAGGGGGATGAAGACGACCTGGGGCCTCGACGACGGAGGCCTTTTGCCCTTTGCTTCCGCAGCAGCGGCAGCCGCCTCCCTCCACCCTGCGGGCTCTTCTCCTCCTCCCTCTCCCTCCTTTCCCTCCTCCTGCTGCTGCCGCCCTCCGTTGCCGTCCTCCTGGACCACCTCCGCCTCGACCAGCTCGTACCCGGGATGAGAGACGACCACGAAGGGGTGGTCGAGCATTTCCCGCGGCCGCAGGAGCTCGTCCAGGAGGCAGAGTTTCGCCGCTCGCGGGACAGCGACCGCGGCCGGCGGCACCAGCGTCGGCCCCCTGCCGCCGCCCCCGTCGCCGCCCCCATCGCCGTCGCCCGCCTCCCCTCCCGGCCCCTCGGCCTCGTCCGCGGCCGAGACGACGACCGGCCTCGAGAGCCCCGCGGCGACGATGTCCTCCTCCGTGACCCTGAGCACCCCTCCCGGAGCGGCGCCGCACCAGAAGTTGAAGAGCACCGTCGCCCGCCTGCCCTCGTTGAAGGGCGAGGACGTCGTGCCCTCTGGCTCCTCTCCTTCCTCGGCGGCGGCGGCGGCGGCGGAAGAGGCGCCGGCGCAGCTCGACAGCACGCAGTGCGCCAGCCTCCCGTCGAAGGCCGCGGCAGCTCCCTTCCGGGGCCACAGCAGGCTCGAGGAGGTCGGGGCCGCGGGCAGCGGCGCGCCGGATCTGGGGTGCAGCCTCTGGTTGACGACGACCGTCGCGCCGAGGGGGGTGCCGAGGCCCCCTCGCCTTCCCCCGCCGCCGCTCCCGCCGTCCCCCTCGCCGCCGTTCAGGTAGACCACGGTCGAGACCCGCGGGTGCCTCAGTGGCCTCTCTCCTCTCGCCGACGCCTCCTCGTCCTTGTCGTAGTGGGGGTCGAGGCCCCTTCCCTCTTCGTAGAGCTGGCACCAGCACTCGGCGCCGGAGACGACGAGCTCGTCTTCTTCCTCCTCTTCTTCTTCTCGCTCTTCTTCTTCGCGCTCTTCTCCTCCGCTCGCTCCTCTGCGGAAGACGGAGAGCAGCGGGTGGAGAGGAGGAGGCGAGTCCTCCTCCTCCTCCTCCTCCTCCGCCTTTTCCTTCGCCTCCGCCTTCGCTCCCTTCCTCCTCCTCCTCCTCCGCCTCCTCCTCCTCAAACACCTCTGGGCGAGCGCCGCGGCGGCCTGCTCGAAGGCGGCCAGCGCGGGCTCCTCGCCCGAGAGCACGGACAGCGGGACCCAGAAGTTGGAGCAGCAGGCGAGGCCCTCCGCGTCCCCTCGGAGGGCGGTGAGGAGCGGCGAGGGGAGGGCGTCGCGGAAGTAGGCTACTGGAGAGGAGAGGGCAGCTGTTGCTGCCGCTGCCGAAGGGGCAGAGGCGCCGCCGCCGTCGTCCAAGCCGATCGCCGGAGAAGAAGCGGGCTCCCCCATCTCCGTCGTCATTCTGGCTTCCTCCTCTTTTTCGAGAGCTGCCAGCTGTCACGGAGCGAGTGCGTTAGTGGACAAGATGCACGCGCTCTGTGGATTAAGATTCAGGGCGAAAAGAGCTTTCGAATCGTCGGAACTCAGCGGCCGTGGCAAGCACCCGTAAGCAGCTCGCTCTCGGCTCACTCAGCTCACTAGTGAAGAATCAGTGTTTTCCGCGTCTGCTTTTTTTTCAACCTCGAACTCCCTCTTCAACCTAGAAAAATCCAAACGATGGTGTCGTGTTGAGCTTTTTTTCTCGAGCCTCTCGCCGCCCTGACGTCCCTCAACGACCTCCCAGAACGTCTATCCTGCAAATGGTGAGTCGAAGAGGCGGGCAACTCGATGGGTCGGCAAATGGGTCGCTCTGCTTCTGAACATTTAAATTCGGAAAGGCAGAGCACAATTAAACAATTCACTCCCCAAAACTCTCCCTCCTTTTTTCTCTTCACGAGAACAGCAGCGCCCGCCCCTCTGCGGGTGTCGTCGCAACTCGCCGATGAGCAGCGCCCGGAGGGCCGCCTCCCTCGCCGCGGAGGCCCTGCTGCGCCGGCGGCGAGGGCCCTGCTGCGCTGGCTCCGAGCGGGCGCTCCCGCCGTCGGCGCCGGCGATGTCGTCGTTGACGGGCAGGCCGACGTCTCGATGTCGCGGCTTCTTCTCCTCCTCCTCGTCCTCTCTGCTTGCCCGAGCCTCGCTCGGCGACCTCGACGATACGAGATCCAAGTCCTCCTCGGACGGCTCCTGCTTCGACGGCGTCGGCAGCAGCGATCTCAGGCCCCAGAGGAAGAAGAAGTCGCTGCTGATTCACTCGGCGGCGACGGTGACGAGGCTGCCGACGGCCTTCTCGTCCTTCGCGGCCGCCTTCTCCTCCTCTTCTTTTTCCAAGCTCCACGACCCCATAGCCATCCCGGCGCACCCGTGCCACCAGGCCACCGCCGCGGCGATCGCGGAGGCCGAGGCGGCGCTCCTGGTGGCGGCGAAGGAAAAAGCAGGAGCGGAAGCAGCGGAAGGAGGAGCAGCTGCTGCTTCTGCTTGCTTGACGGCGGCGCAGAAACTGCAGAAACAGCAAAAACCGAAAAGCGCGCCGGCGGTCAGGTGGCAGGACGGCGGCGTCCCCCTCGAGGCCAAGGAGCGCATCCTGCGGCAGAAGGCCTGCGTCGTCTGGCTCACCGGCCTGCCCGCCTCGGGAAAGTCCGCCGTCGCCGCGGCGCTCGAGCGCGAGCTCGGCGAGAGAAACAGGGCGACGGCGCTGCTCGACGGCGACAACGTCAGGCACGGCCTCTGCGCCGACCTGGGCTTCTCCCCGGAAGACAGGGCGGAGAACGTGCGCCGCGTGGGAGAGGCCGCGAGGCTGCTGAGCTGCGGCGGCGGGAGCCTCATCGCGATCGCGGCGCTCGTGTCGCCCTATGCCGCCCACAGGGATGCCGTGAGGGCGTCGCTGCCCCCCGGCCGCTTCGTCGAGGTGTTCGTCGACTCGCCGCTCGCGCTCTGCGAGCGGCGGGACCCGAAGGGACTGTACAGGGCGGCCAGGGCCGGGGAGCTGCGGGGGCTGACCGGGATCGACGCGCCGTACGAGAGGCCGCGCAGGCCCGAGCTGACCGTCAGGCCGCGCGAGGCGGCGGGCGGGCCCGAGGCCGCGGCGGCAGAGGTGGTTCGTTTCTTGGAGGAGCGGGGGCTGATCCCTCCCGCAGAAGAGTGAGCGAGTGAGCGAAATGAGAATCGAGAGGGACGCGGCAAGCGGATAGGAGGAGGCACTGTATACGAGGGAAAGCGCCTTCGGGCGCGAGAAAAAACTCGAGAAGAAAATGAAAAACTGTAAAAGAGAGAGAGAGAAGAGAGAAGAGAAGAGAGGTCGAGCGTTGAGAGGAAAGACAAAAAGGCCAAAGAGCGAAACGCACGACACAACACGTTTGCATTGAGCAGAGAGAAAGAGAGGAGGCATGCAGAGCTCTCTCGGAGGGGGGGCCTCGAAGCGCTCTCGCGGCGCCCTGTCCCCGCAAGAACGCTACAACGATGTCGACGACCTTGACGAGGACGAGGCTCGAGGGAGCAAGCGGTTTTTGAGCGAGGTGCGAAGAGAGCCAACTTGGTTGCGCTTTTTTCCGTTCTCGTCCGCGACGCCACGTTTTTTCTTTTCGAAAAAACGCCTCTCGACCTCCTCCTCACTCTTCTCTTTTCCGCCTTGCTCGGCTCAAAAACGCCGCACCTCCGTCTCCGCACAAAAAACAAACAAACAAGCAGGACGTCGCCGCGAGCTTTATGAGCCGCCTCCGGGTAGATGCGACCGCGAGCAAGGAGCATGGCCCAGGAGGAGCAGCGGCGCCCAGGACAGCGAGAACGGCGGGAGGAGGGAACAGAGGAGGAGGAGCTGGGAGCGGCGTCGTCGTTGGCGGCGACGGCGTCGGCGACAACGACGACGAAAACGCCCCGGCTCTTCTCGCGTCCCCGACCCCGATGACGGACGGCGACAGCGAGTACTCGAAGGACCCGAGCTGCGCGTCTCCTGCGCGGGTCTTTGACGCGTTCGCAGCGGGAGGGCGCGAGAGCGGGAGTGGCGGCGAAAGAGGAGGGAGGGGAGAAAGCAGCAGCGGAGGCGGCGGCGGCTTTGGCGCCGTCCCAGTAGCGCCGTTCCTCCCTCTCGACTCGGCAGCAGCAACAGCAGCAGCAGCAGCAGGAGCCACCACCGAGACGACGGCCTTTTCCCCTCCCGCGCTGCTGCGGCGGGGGAGGTGGCCGTCGTCCCTGCGCGGCTTCGGGAGCGCCAAGCCGGCCTCGGCGTCGGCAGGAGGCGCGACGACCCCCCCGCCGCGCTTCCTCTCGGTGCCTCCCCTGCCTCCCCTGCTCCCGCGCCCGCCGCCGCCGCTCTCTTTCGCCGCCCTTCCGGCGACGATGACGACGAAGCCGGCGGGGGGAGCTCCACCGGGCTCGCTCGCCGCGCCGCCCTCGCTCTCGCCGGCTGCGGCCCGGCTCGCCTCGCTCGCGCTCGGCGACGACGGCGGCGACGGCGGCGACGGCGGCGAAGCCGCCCCCGCGCTCGCGGCCTTCGGGCGTGCCGCCACAGCGGCGGCGTCTGCCCCGGCCCCTCCCTCCTCGGACGACTTTGCCCCGGGGAAGAGGGTGGGAGCTGCCTCTGCTGCTGCTGCTCCCGCTGCTGCTGCTCCCCCTCCCCCTCTCCTCCCCCCGCCGTCCCCCTCCGCCTGCTCGCCCGGCTGCTTCCCTGCCCGCGGGGACCTGCGGAGGCGGGTGCTGCTGCGGCAGGCGGCGGCGCTGAGGAGCCACAACGGATGGGAAGGAACCGGAGCGTTCCCCCATTCGACGCCGGCGAGGGGCGCGCTGGCGCGGCCCCCGCCTCCTTCTCCTTGTTCCTCTCTGTCTCCTTCGCTGCTCTTGCTCCGGCGGCAGCAAGAGAGGCGACTGCCCCCGCCGCTCGCGCCTCCTCCTCGTCCGCAAGATCAGCAGCAGCAAAACCCCTGGACCTCTCCGTGGCCCCCCCCCTCTCCGCACGCGTGAAAAAGGCGCTCCCCCCCCCCCCCACACCCACTCCTACTGTTTCGAAAAACTTGAAGCCGAACAAAACAAACGCAGCTGTCTCTCCCCACCCACCCCACTTGTAATTCTCATTCAAACCTAAGAGCGGCGCTCCCCTCTGTCCTGAAAGCTTGAAACTGAAAGAAGAAAAAGACTGCCTCTCCCCATTCCAATTATAATTCTCATTTTCAACCTCTCGAGCCAACTTACATTGTCGTTTCTTTTTTTTCTTATCTTCGTCGTCCCCCCTCAGACCGCCCTCGTCGCGGGCTTGGTGATGACCCTGCTGTCGCCTCCCCTGCTCTTGGAGGCCGGAGGCGAGGACGGGAAATGCGGCAGAAGAAAGGAGGAACCATGCTCGACGGCGGCGGCGGCGGCCTCGAGGGCCGCGACCCGGCTGTTGACCGCCGCACTCGCGTCGGAGAGAGCGGCGGCGGCGGCCGAGCCCTGCGGAGGGGCGGAGGGCGGAGCTCGCGCTCGCGCAGCCGTAGCTTCCCTCAGAGCCTCCTCTGCAGCGACGCGCCCGGAGTCCGCGTCCGCGAGCGCCGCCAGCAGTTCGAGCTCCCTGGCCCTCCAGACGGAAACCGAGCGCCGCTCCCCGCCGTCGCCGCCTCCCTGCCCCTCGCCCTCCCTCGCCTCCTTCCCCTCCGCCTCTGCGCGGCGGCGGGCGGCCCTTTCCTCGGCGAGCGCCTCGGTCGCGTCCCTCAGGGCGGGCTCGATGCGGGCGAGGCGGGCCTCGGCGGTCTCGGCCCGCTTGCGGAGGAGGTCGAGCGAAGAGGGAGGGCCGGCGGCCTCGCCGTGCTCTCTCTCCTCGTCCGCCGCCGCCGCGGCGGCCGCGGCGGCGCGCTTCTTCTTCCTCTCCTCCTCCTCGTCCTCCGCCGCCGCGGTCGTCGCCGCTACCAGCTCCTCGAGCGCGCTTGCGGCGTCCGCCGCGACGCGCTCGGCCATTGCCGCGCGGGCCTCGGCCTCGGCGAGGGCGGCGCGGAGGCGCTGCTCGGTGGCCTCTCTGTCGGCGAGAGAGGAGGAGGAGCGAGCGCCGCCCCCGCTCCCGTTTTCGCCTCCGCTCGCGCTCGGTGCTGCGACCCTCTCAGCCGCGAGCGCCGCCTCTGCCCTCGCGGCCTTCTCCCTCTCGGAGCGAGCGGCGCTCTCGGCGGCGGCGAGGCGCTCGGAGAGCCCGCGCTCTCGCGCCTCTGCCGCGGACAGCCTTCCGAGAATACCGTCGCGGTCCTCGGCCCCGGAGAGCGCGGCGCGCTCGCCCTCCCGGGCTGCGGCAGCGACGCCCCGCGCCTGCTCCGCCTCGGCCCCGGCTTGGCGGGCCTCGGCGTCCGCGGCCGCGGCGCTCTCCCGCGCGGCAGAGAGCTCCTCCCGCAGCGACGCCGCCTCGCTCGAGAGCCGCTGGGCCGCGGCCTCGGCCTCGCGGAGCCTCGCGCGCGCGGCCCTGGCGACCTCCTTGTGCCTCCTGGCGTCGCCGCGGGCCGTCTCGGCCGCCGCCTCCGCCTCGGCGGCGCGGGCGCGAGCCTCGTCGGCGGAGGCTTCGCCGCAGAGAGCGCGAGCCGTCGCCGCCTCGGCCTCTGCGGAGGACTCGGCCGCGGAGGCCTCGGCCGCGGCAGCCCGCGCCTCCGCCGACCGCAGCGCCTCCCCGGCCGCCGCCGCAGCCGCCGCGGCCTCCTCGGCGCGCTCCCTCTGCGCCGCCGCCTCCCGCTCGTGCGCCGAGGCGCGCTCCTCGGCCTCGGACGCGCGCCGCGAGGCCGCCACGGCCCTCGCGTCAGCCGCCGCCGCGGCCGCGACGGCGTCGTCGGCCCTCCGCCGCTCGCCGACCGCCGCCGCGCCCCTCCGGCGCGTCCTCCGCCTCTCCGCGTCCAGCGCCGCCTCGGCCCGGCGCAGCGCGGCCTCCAGCCGGGCAACCTCGCCCTCCCTGAGCGAGAGCGTCGCGTCGGCGGCCCTGCGCGCCGCGGCGGAGCGGGCCACGAGAGAGACGTGCTGCTCCCTCAGAGCCAGGGAGGCCGCCTCCCTCTCGTCGAGGGCGGCGCGGAGGCGGGTGATCTCGTCGTAGGCGGCGATGGAGACGACGACGGCGCCCCCGGCAGCAGCGTCAATGGATGCTTCGGAAAGGGCAGGAGAGCGCGGGAGGAAAGACGAGGAATGGAATCCGACCTGGCCTCTTTCTCCTCCTTCCTCCCCGCGCGCGTCGGCGGCGGCGCGGCGGACCCGGGCGAGCGCCGAGGCGACGGCGGCGGAGGTGGGGATACCGTCGCAGCCGCTGTTCTCCCGTCCTACTGCTGTAATTCCTCCTCCTCCTGCTACTCCTCCTGTCTCGCGGCGGAGGACGGAGAAGCGCGCGCGCCACGACTCGTCCTCCTCTCTGCCTTCCTCGTCGTTTTCGTTGTTCCACCACCGCCGCTCTCTCCCTCCTTCTCTGTCTTCGAACCTCGCCCTTATCGTGGCCTCTGCGGGCTCCAGGGCCGGGGGCGGGGGCGCAAAGAACAGGCCCGTCTTGTTGTTGCTGCCTCGAGCAGCGCGGAAGGAGCTGTTGTTGTTAGAGGTGGAGAGGGCGAGGAAGGGCAAGTGAGCAAGAAAAAGAAGAGGTCGACGGCGGCGTCGCCAATTTCTCTTCGCAGGGGGCAAAAGAAAAGCACGCCGCGTTCTCCTCTTTCCTGTATTTCTTCTTCTTCTTTGAATCGCAGGCAGCGCAACACCAGCCTCTCTAGAGACCACCCGAGCACGCGCACGAGGAATTAGACGACATTTAGAGGCCGCCGCAATCGAATAAAGGCCACCGACAGGTGCAGCTGCTGCGGATTGAAAAAAAACGAAACGCGAAAAACTTACTCGGTTGGCGTCCTCTCTTCTTCTTCTGTTCCGCTGAACCCGACGTGCCTCTTTACCGGAGGCGGCGTGGGGAGGCCCAGCCTCGCCTCGACGGCCTCGAGCGCGGCGTCGAGATAGCTGTTGGTGGAGGCGGTCCGAAGAGCCATTGCGATTTTGGTTTCTGTTTTTCGTCCTCGACGTCGCTTTGGGTGCTGAAGCGCTCGCTCTTGAGACGCGGTGCGCGCGCGCGTGACTCCTCTCGAGAGATCACGACGCTCGCTGCACGCTCCCAGTTGCAGCCGCAGCAGCAGCAGCAGTAGCAAAGGCAGCAGCGCCGCTGGTGGGCGGGAAGAAGGCAGACAGAGTTTTTTTGTGTGTTTCGAGAGAAGAGAGAAAACAAAAAAAAAGTTACCGTTTCACTCTTTGCCGCCTCCTTTTTCAGCCGACTCAACTTCTTCTTCTTCCTTCTCCTCCTCTCCACCATGCGCGAGATCGTGGCCCTCCAGGCCGGCCAGTGCGGCAACCAGATCGGAGCCAAGTTCTGGGAGGTCACGTGCGACGAGCACGGCATCGACCAGAGCGGTAAGGCTCGCACACGAGAGGGAGAGAGCATGCTCTTTTTCTCGTCCGTCGTCGTTGCCGCCGCCGCTGCCGGGCATCGAGCGTCGAGCGTCGAGCGTCGGTCGGGGTGGGGGGGGGAATGCAACCAGAAAAGCTCGGCCAAGACGCCGGCATTCCTCCCTCTCGACCGCACGCGGGGCGCTCCTCGAGCCTCGGCTCGCGCCTCGCGACGAGATGAGGCGCTTTCGAGGGCCGCTTCCTAGCGAAAGAGACCCTCATCTTGCTCTCTTCTTCCCTCTCTCGTCTCGCGCGCGAATCGCTTTCGTCTCCTCTTTCTCCTGTCCTCTCACCCTCCCTCCCTCTCTTTTCACCCCCTCGCCACCTCCAAAACTCGCTCAACTCCACAGGCTCCTACGTCGGCGACTCCGACCTCCAGCTCGAGCGCGTGAATGTGTACGTTTGGAGGGCGGAGAGAGAGAGAGAGAGAGAGAGAGAGGGCGAAACGTTTTTTTCATTGCTCCTCTTCGGTCGCCGCTTTTCGTTCTTCCATGCTCACCTCTTTCGTCCTTCCCAACTCTCTCTGCAAAAAAAAACGAAACGAAAAAACCACCCCACCAAACACCACGACAGTTACTTCAACGAGGCGACCGGAGGACGCTACGTGCCCCGCGCCGTGCTCATGGACCTCGGTGAGAACAATTTGAGAAGAGAAGAGCAAGGGAGGGAAGGAGAGAGAGCGCGCGAAGGAAAGAGAGAGAGAGCAAGCGACGAGAAACTTGCAGCATGGCTGCTTTTTTTTTCTTTTCGAAAGAGAGCTGCTTCGACGGAGGCCGGCGCCGACGACGGCGTGAAACCTCGATGCCCTCTCGCTTTCAACGGGGGCAGTTACTCGCCCTCTCGCTCCTGAAGTGGCTTGCTCTCCACTGCGGGGAGCTCTCTGCGACACGCTCTCTGGCTCCTGCGCTCTGAAAAGAGAGCAGAGAGCGCAGGCCGAGGCGAAAGAGCGCGCGGAAGATGTCACGGCGTCAGTTGGAAAAGCAAAAGAAGAAAACCGCGGCGGCGAGCGGCGCGGCGCTCAGAAACGTCGGCCTTGTTTCGTCCTCGACCTCTCTCTTCTCACCTCAACAACGAAAAACAAAAAAACCCTTGCAAAATAAACAACGATAGAGCCCGGCACCATGGACTCTGTCCGCTCGGGCCCCTTTGGCGCGATCTTCCGGCCCGACAACTTCATCTTCGGACAGACCGGTGAGAGAGGGAGAAAGAGAGAGAGAAAGAAGAGAGAGCAACGACGATGAGCAGTTTTCTTTCTTTCCGCCTTTTTTCCCACCTCCTTCCTCCTCCTTTCTCTTTTCACGTCCCTTTCCCTCACCGCCGACGCCAACCCCGTCCTCCCGAAACTCCTCAAACGCACAAAAAAAACGCTCAAAGGCGCCGGAAACAACTGGGCCAAGGGGCACTACACCGAGGGCGCCGAGCTCATCGACTCGGTGATGGACGTCGTCCGCAAGGAGGCCGAGTCCTGCGACTGCCTCCAGGGCTTCCAGGTCTCGCACTCGCTGGGCGGCGGGACCGGCTCCGGCATGGGCACGCTGCTGATCAGCAAGATCCGTGAGGAGTACCCGGACCGCATGATGATGACCTTCTCCGTCGTGCCCTCGCCGAAAGTCTCGGACACCGTCGTCGAGCCGTACAACGCGACGCTCTCTGTGCACCAGCTCGTCGAGAACGCCGACGAGTGCATGGTGCTCGACAACGAGGCGCTCTACGACATCTGCTTCCGCACGCTCAAGCTGACCACGCCCACGTTCGGCGACCTCAACCACCTGATCTCGGCGGTCATGTCGGGCGTGACCTGCTGCCTGCGCTTCCCGGGGCAGCTCAACTCGGACCTGCGCAAGCTCGCGGTCAACCTGATCCCGTTCCCGCGCCTGCACTTCTTCATGGTCGGCTTCGCGCCGCTGACGTCGAGAGGGTCGCAGTCGTACAGGTCGCTGTCGGTGCCGGAGCTGACCCAGCAGATGTGAGTCTTTTTTGGAGCTTTGAGTTTTTTCCCTCCCCCTCGACCTCGACCTCGGAAACACTCCACCTCTTTTTTTTACTCACTCCAACTTTCTTTCTCTTTCTCTTTCCCTCGACCTCCCCCCCCCCCCCATCTCAGGTGGGACGCCAAGAACATGATGTGCGCCGCCGATCCGCGCCACGGCCGCTACCTCACCGCCTCGGCCCTCTTCCGCGGCCGCATGTCGACCAAGGAGGTCGACGAGCAGATGCTCAACGTGCAGAACAAGAACTCGAGCTACTTCGTCGAGTGGATCCCGAACAACGTCAAGTCCTCGGTCTGCGACATCCCGCCGCGCGGCCTCAAGATGGCCGCGACCTTCATCGGCAACTCGACGGCCATCCAGGAGATGTTCAAGCGCGTCTCGGAGCAGTTCACGGCGATGTTCCGCCGCAAGGCGTTCCTGCACTGGTACACGGGCGAGGGCATGGACGAGATGGAGTTTACGGAGGCCGAGTCCAACATGAACGACCTGGTGAGCGAGTACCAGCAGTACCAGGACGCGACGGCGGACGACGGGGACGACTACCTCGACGACGAGGAGCTGTAGAGAGAGAATGATGATGGGAGAGAGAGAGAGAGAAAGAAACCAAGAAAAGAAAAAGACAAAAAAGTCGGTGTCGGGTCTCTTCGTCTCTTTTGGAAGAACGCGGTCGGAACGACAACAACACTTATCCAACACTGTTCTTCCCCACTCCATTCGTGATTATTTCATTTTTCTTTGTTCGGCGTCGGGGCGAGAGAGAGAAGAGAAGAGAGAGAGAGAGAAGAGAGTGAGCGGAGAGAGAGCGTGAAAAAACTGCGAGTGAGAGTGGGGGTTTAGAGAGAGAGAGAGAGAAGGGAGCGTTTGAGTGTGGGGGGTTTTTGCGCCCGATTCTGTTTTTTGTTTTTGTTCTACGTATCTTCCTTTTCCCTTTGCGCAATCATTCAATAAGAAAAAAACACCCTTGCCCCTTTCTCTTTTCTTGTGTGATTCAAAAACAAAAACAAAAAAAATATAAAAAAGATCTTCTTCCTTTTTTTACACTTTTTCTCTTCTCTCACCCGAAAGACACGCGGCCGAGCAGCATGGCCCGGTGAGTGGCAGCAAAGTCATCGTCGTCGTCGTTGACGAGCACTTCGGGCGCCTCCGCAGCTGCGGCTGCAGCGAGCGCCCTCGCGGCCTCGCCCGCGGTCGCGGCGGCCCCGAGCAGCGCCGAGGCCTTGGCCGCGGCGAGCGGCCACGCGTTGCCGTCTTCTTCTTCCTCTTCTCCTTCTCCTTCTTCTCCTTCCAGGAACGACGCCAGCTCCACGGCGCGCCTGATGGAGTGGCACGCCTCGCAGAGCTTCCGCAAGGCGTCGGCGACGGGGCTAGAGGAGGAGGAGGAGGAGGAAGAAGAATAACGAAGAGAGGAGGAAGCGACGCGCGAGCGCCACCGTCCGAGCGCCGTCGCGGCCAGAGTCCAGGGCCCGGCTCCCCCTCCCGATCGCCTCCCTCCCCCTCCTCCCTGGAGCCGCAGCAGCACCGCGTCCAGCTCCCTGTCGGCCGGCGCGAGCACGTCTTCCCTCAGGTGCGAGAGGGCGCCCCGAACGGCGAAGGACGCGTCCCGGTGGGCGCGCCACAGAGGGAGCAGGGCGGCGTTTCCGCCTCCGTTTCCGGCGGCGACGGCGGCAGCAGCGGAGGTGAAGGGAAGGGGAAGCGTCCGCCCCCCTCTCGCGGCGCTCCTGAGGGAGAGGTGGGCCTCTCCGAGTGAGAGAGAGGCCCTCTCGAGCGCCAGGAGCGTGGAGAAGAGGGAGTCGACTGTTCTCCAGGGGTCGGGGGGGGAGGAGCCGGTTTCGCAGCCGCTGGGTTCGGAAGAGCGAGGCGGCGACGAGAACAGGGGGCTCAGCAGCCCCAGGGGCCAGGCTGCCGCCCCCTCCCTGCGCACCCTCAGCCTGGACCAGAGCGCCTCTTCTTCTTCTTCTCCTTCTTTGCCGCCTCCCTCCCGGATCCTGTTGGCAGGGACTCGAGCGTTGGGCTCCTCGAGGACGAGAGAGAGGCGGAGCGGGGCCTCGGGGGAGAAGAGCGCCCTGAGCGCAGCGGGGGTCGCGGCGCCGCGGGCGTCGTCCGCGGCGGCCTCGAGCGCCGACGAGACGTTCTTTCCTCCTCCCCCGCTCCCGCTCCCCGCCTTCTCCGCCGTCCTCTCCAGCAGCAGCGCGGCCCGCAGGTGCCCCGAGCGCAGGGCGGTGCCCCACAGTGCCGCGTCTCCGAGGAGCGCGACTCGGCGCAGGGACTCGAGCGCCGCTCGCAGGAGGGAGGGAGTGGGAGTCGCCGCCGCCGCCGCCGGGGAGGAAGAGAAGCAGCGACGGAAGAGCCGGCGCTCGGCTCTTCCGCGGGCCGCAGCGAGCGCCGAGGCCGCCGCGGTCGGGCGAATCGTCGTCGCGGGGAGTCTGCTGTCGTCCCCGGGAGCTGCTTCCGAGGAAAGGAGGGAGAGAAGCGCGGAGCGAGTTTCCTCCTCCTCCTCCTCCTCCTCCTCCTCCTCGGCGTCGTCGCCGTCTTCGCCGCCGTCGTAGTCTCCTTCTCCCGCGCCCCTCCTCCCCCCTCCCGAAGAAAACGCCCTCGCCGCGCAGCCGACAAAAAGTGCGTCCCGCGCCGCTTCGGCGGAGAGGAAGGGCGGGAGCGCGGCAGGAACGAGCTCGAAGGAGGAGAAAGGGTCGTCGGTTTCGGCTTCCCGCGAGACGACCCAAGAGCCCCCCCCCGCGCCTCCCCCTCCCCCTCCTTCGGCCCCGGCAGCGGGGGGTCCCTCCCCGCGGGCGCACCAGCGGGAGAGCGCGAGGAGCTGAGCCCTCTCGATCGCAGAGGAAAGCCTGCTCGCGGCGGCCTCGACGCGCGGGGCGCCGCAGCGGGAGAGCGCCGCCGCGGCCCTGGCGAGCGCCGCCGCGGGAGGGACCGCTGAGGGTTTTTGCTTCGTTTTCTTCTTTTCGCCTTCTCCTTCTTCGACCACGCTTTCGAGGGCCAGCTCCGCGAGTGTCGCGACTTCTTCAAGCACGACTGGCCACTCCCCCAGGTGGAGCCTGATCCGAGGGACCGGGAGCGGCAGAGAAGAAGAAGAGGAGGAGGAAGAAGGAGAGGAAGGAGCCCTTACTTGGTTGCCGTTGCCTTCCGCAGCGGCAGCAGCTGCCGCCGCCGCTTCCTCCTCCTCCGAGGCCCTCGCCTCCAGCTCCAGGACGCACTCTCGATAGTCTTCGAGGACGCGAGAGAGCTCCCAGCCAAAGGCGCAGGCCTCTGGTGGTGGTGGTGCTGCTGCTGTTGCCGCCCCGTTGCTGCTCGTCAGGACCCTCGCCGCGGCCTCGAGAAAGGCGGCCGTCGCCCCGAGGGAAGCTATCGACGAGAGCTGCTGCTGCTCCCCGGAATCTTTGTTCGAATTCGAATTCGAATCTGAGCTCGTCACGAGGCGCGCCCGGAGGCTATGTCTTGTGCGGCGGTGGCGCCTGGAGGCGAGGGCGCGGTCGTCGAGGGCGTCGAGGGCGTCGAGGTCGGGGTCGTCGAGGGAGTTGGGAGAGGAAGGGGTCGACGTCGAGGGCGTCGGTCGAGTTTTCACCTGCGGAAGAATGGCTTCGCCGTTCTCCTTCCCTGAGGGCTCTGCTTCTCCGCCTCTCTCGTCGACGAGGGAGAAGACGCTACCATAGTCTCCAGTGAGAGCGTGGCAGAGATCCCGGAGCAGGGAGGGAGACGCGGAGCGGTGCGCGGAGCTGGTCATCTTGTTTTTTTTCAAAACGAGAGCCTTTCGATCGACGTCCGCCGTTTTGTGTGGGAGTCTCAGGTTGCATTTCTTCCCGTTGTCGGCGGCTCTCCTAGTAGAGCTCTCTCTCTTTCTCTCTTTCTCTTCTCGAGCAGAGTGCATCGCCGTTCTTATCCGTCTCTTCTTTCTGTGATGACCTCCGCGGCCCTCGCGGTGGCCACCCACGTCGTGGTCGACGAAAGAGACACCAGGGCCCCCGCCAAGGGAAAGGGAAAGCAGAAATCCGCTGCCGCCGCCGCCGCTCCCGCCACCGCCATCGACGGCGCCGCTGCCGCTGCCGCCCCTCGCCGCGAGCTCCGTCGCCTCAGGGAGGGCGACGCCTTTATTCTCGACATCAATGGGGACAGGCAGTGCTTGATGCACGCCAGGGCGAGCAGGTGAGTGTTTTTTTGGGTTTTTTGGCATCGACGTTCGAAAGAGCCTAGCCGTCGTCGTCGTCGTCGTCGTCGTCGTCGTCGTCGTCGTCGTCGTTTTTCTCCTTCCGTTTCGACCTCTCCTCTCAAAAAAAAAAATCTCCTCTCTCTCTCATAGCACCATCCGCGTCGGCCACGCCACCGTGCCCATGCGCCCCTTACTCAACGCGCCCTTCGGCGCCTGCTTCGAGCTCGACGCCAAGTCAGAGGCCCTGATGCGTTGCGACCCCGCGAAGGTGGAGTTGGACGACGGCGACGACGACGAAGGCGAAGCAGGCGGCGATGGAGGAGGCGAGGGCGAGGAGGACGACGGCGAGAAAGGAGAGCTCCCCGCCGCCAAAGGAGGAGGAGGCGACCCAGCCAACGAGCTCCGCAACAACGCCTCGCTCCAGGACGGCCACGGCGCCGCGCAGCGCCTCCAGCACGACGCCATCGACGCCCTCCGACGCTCGGGCGCGAGCGGCTCCGAGGTCGTCGCCGCGCTCGTCGCGGGCTCGGCGACCTTCGCGTCGAAGACCGCGCTCTCGCAGCAGAAGTGGGTCCGCCGGAAGGTGCGCAAGCACGTCGTCCGCGTCTCCATCCGCCGGCCCTCTGCCGCGGCGCTGGCGGCGCACGCGGCGCGGGGAAGGGGCGGCACGAGCAGCAACGGCGGGAGCAGCAGCCACACGGGAGGCAACGCGGCGATCGGCTGCCTGCGCCCCGAGGGCGTCGCGCTCCTGCTGAACCTGGGCGGCGTCGGCCCCGGGGCGAAGGTGCTCGTCGTCGACGGGGTCGGGGGCCTGCTGGCCGCTTCCGTGGCGGAGAGGCTGGGCGGGCACGGGCTCGCGGTGGTCGCCTTCGGGGGCGGCGGCGGCGGCGGAGGCGGAGGCGGAAACGCACGCATGCGAGGCGACGGCGGCAGCACCAACAGCAGCAGCAAGCGCGGCCGGAACAGCAGCAGCAGCAGCAGCAGCGCTCCTTCTTTTTCCTCCCCGCCGCAGCTGGACTCGCTGAGGCACGTGGACATCTCTCAGGCAGCGAGGGACGCCGTGGTGACCGCACCGCTGGCCTCGCTGCTGGAGGCCGCGGCCGAGGCGCGAGAGGGCGAGAAGGGGGCGCAAGGCGCCGGCGGAGGAACCGAGGGCGAGGCGGGAGAGGAGACGGAGCGAGACAGCGAGGGAGGAGGGACGAAGGAAGAGAAAGCAGCAGCGCCTGCCGCAGCCGTCGTCAAGGACCCCGCGGGGGCCGAGCGCGCAGCCGCGAAGAAGGCCGCCGGCGCCCGGCGGCAGCGCTCGGCCAGGGCCGCCGCGGCGCGCGGCTTTGACGCCTTTGTCTGCGCGGCGCCGGCGCTCGACCCCAGGTCCCTGCTGCTGCGCGTCGCGCCGCTGCTGGCCCCCTCGGCGTCGTTCGCGATGCACGTGGCCTGGCTGCAGCCCGCCGCGGAGCTGGCTTCCGCGGCGATGGAGGGGGTGAGCGCGACGAAAAGCTGCCCGTCTGACAGCGGCGGCGGCGGCGGCGGCGGCGACCGCGGCGGCAGAGGAGGAGGGAGAGACGAACGAGGAGGGGAAGGAGCGGCGGAAGACGAGGCGGCGGCAGCCCGAGCGGAGGCCGCCACCCCCTTCGCGGCGGCGGCGGTCCACCTCGTGGAGCCCTGGCTCCGCCGCTACCAGGTCCTCCCGCGACGCACGCATCCCGAGATGTGGGCGAGCGGGACGGGGGGGTACCTCGTCCACGGCGTCTCGCTGCCCGAGGGCGGCGCCGCGAGCTGCGGCGGGGCGCGGGCGGCGGCGGCGGCGGCGGCGGCGGCTGCGGCGGAGAGGAAGGCGGCGGCGGCGGCGGCAGGAGCGGGAGCGGGAGCGGGAGCGGGAGCAGCAGCAGCAGCGAAGGCAGCACCGTCTCCCGCTGCTGCCGAGGAGGAGAAGAGGAACGGCACCGCCGCTTCTGCTGACGACGAGTACGATCCGGAACTCAGCGACTGAAGGAAAAAAAGGGAAACGTTTTTTTTTCCAAACCAATTTTTTCTTCACCTGTAAAAAAAAACAGAACGAAAGCGAGACAAAAAACCAGACTACTTTTTCTTTTCTTGGCGAACGAAACTCAAAGACAGCAACGACGCCAGGGAAGAGGCGGCGGCGGCGCAGAGAGCTCGGGGGAATCCTTTCTCCCCCCTCCTCAACCTTTTTACAGGAAAGCGAGAGGATGAAAAACCAAAAAAGCCCCCAAAACACGCAACAAACGCTTGCGCTTTTCCTCCCCTTGCCCCCCCGGTCTGATCTCTCTCCTTCGAAGAGAAAGCAAAACGAGGGCGCGGCGTTGACGCCTTTTCTTCCTCCTATTCTTCTTTTCTCAAATCACGACGAGGGGGAGGTTACACGGAGGAGGTTGAAGAGAGGAGGGAAATGAGCGATGAATCGAAAAGTGTTTCACCACTCTCAGAGACACCTCTTTCTCCCTCTCCCGCTCCCCCTCCGCGCCCGCGCCCCTCGCTGCTCATTGTATGTACCTCGCTGTTCTTTCCGCTCGATCCAGTAACGCCCAGGCAAATGAAATCTTCAAAAGAGGCATTTTTTTTTTATTTTTTTAAAA
>Ga0315289_10002116_pt1 | contig 30694 bp, 26 predicted proteins | sample YL17G11_40_MG_FD_203452 | JGI IMG/M metagenome (GOLD analysis project Ga0315289, IMG submission 203452) | Sediment microbial communities from Yellowstone Lake, YNP, Wyoming, USA - YL17G11_40 | ecosystem: Environmental > Aquatic > Freshwater > Lake > Sediment | place: USA: Wyoming | collected... | reverse complement strand
TTCATGGAGCCGGTTGCTCCGATCTCTCGACAGGCTCTTTCCCTAAGTCGTATGTGTTTGCCTCAACGGAGAACTTTCACTATCGATTACTCAGCCCTCCTTGGCCACCCAGTCCTTTGGCAACGGCCAGGGAAAAGCAAATCGATCTACCTACCGTTCTCGACGCGCCCCACATGTTGTGTTCCCCGCGAACGCGGGGTCAGGGGGGCCGCCCGCGGCCTTGAGCGGGAGCTAAGGGCACCGTGGCGATACAGAAATAAGCGCAGTAGTAAGTCGTCCGTTTGGAGCAAGAGGGTCATCAACTTGTGGCGAAAGCGGCGTCAATATTGGGGCTAAAGCCATGTGCAGTTTGGAAATAAGCTCCATGTGAAATCCACGGCCAACGTTAGTAGCTCTTCAGCACCTTCCCATGCCTGTCGATCTTTCCCTCAGATATCCTGGTGGAGCTTATCCCGATCTCATCCTGTGCCATCTGGCACTCGATGACCGAGATCTTAATGGGCTTCATGCCCCTCTTCTCCCTGAGGCGGTTGATCTTCTCGGCCATGGGCAGCGTCTCTGTGGAGACCACGATGTAGTCGAAGTCCTCGTAAAGGGATGAGCCGCATTGGTCGTGGATCTTGATGACAGAGAACTCCTCTTCAGAGAGCTCCGTTTTCAGGACCTCTCTTAAGTTCCTGAGCCGACTGTCGTAGTCCCTGACCGGCCTATTTCTGGTCTTTCTGGCCATCTCGTCTGAGGTGAGGCCTATGACCACCTTGCCGCCCCGGCCTAGCTCAAATGCCCGCCTCAGCAGGACAAGATGACCATCATGAAGAGGGTCGAAGGTGCCTCCCACAGCTACTCTGGCCATACAGGCCCGCGAACGCTGGAGCCGTATAAGTACTTGGCGCCCTTATTCTTGCCGGCCTGCAAAGCGCTCCAGGATTTTCTTCACTATCTGATGGGAGCTCTGCAGCTCAAAAGACAGATCGGCCTCGATTCTGACTATCCTCGGATGCAGTCCCCGCCTGGAAAGCTCCGCCTCCAGAGCTGCCGGGTCGAAGTGCTGGTCGTATCCCAGGGTGATGATATCCGGCTTGAGCTTTTCGATGCTCTTAAAGATATCGGTCTTGCTTCCGAGCATTGCTCTGTCAACGACCGAGAGCGCGCTTATCATCCGCAGCCTCTGAGCCTCCGGAATAATGGGCACTGGCTTGTGTCTGACGTTTACATCCCTGGCTACTATCACCGCTAGCTCGTCTCCGAGCGCTCTCGACCTCTCCAGGTAGAAAACATGGCCGGGATGCAGTATGTCGAAGACCCCTGTGGCCACCACCAGAGTCAAAGCCCGTCCTCCAGGGTCAAATCTCCTCCTCCAGTATCAAAGCCCCTCCTCCTCAGCCCAAGCCCCTCCTCCAGTATCAAAGCTCGTCCTCCGGAATCAAAGCTCCTCCCCCTCCAGGATCAAGCTCCTCCTTCAGAATCAAAGCTCATCCTCCAGATCGTCTTTGAACTCCACATCCAGGACGGGAAGATCTCTCCTCTCTCCTGAGGCATCATAGCAGGCCCAGCTCTTCTCGTTGAAGGGCAGGCCGGCGATTATGTGATAGTCCCCTGTGCGGGAGAAGAAGGCCAGGTCCTCCTGGGAGGGCCTGATGCTGCCCGACGGATGGCTGTGCACCGATCCTGCGATCTTCATGTTGGGCAGCATATAGAGCCTGACAAACGCGCTCATGCGGGAGGACTCCGTCCCGGGCAGGATCATTACCTCTGTGATCACCCCATCTTCCGCCTGGAGGAGCCCGGCGAACTCTTCGGGAAGGCTGTCCCGGGAAGCCTCCAGTATGAACTCCAGGGTGTCCCTGGCTATTCCTCTGACCTTTCTTCCTCTCATGCTTCCTCCCGGCCGCGCAGGTGCAGGCAGTCTCCAGCCAGGACGCGCTGCAGGCCGTTCTCCGTCTTGATGCAGAGGGAGCCATCCTCTCCCAGGCTCACGGCCTCGCCCTCAAAATCACCTTCTAGAGAGCTTATGCGCACATATCTTCCTGTTGTGGCCGAGAGACTCCGCCACTCTTCAAAGATCTCCTCGCTCCCCAACTTGAGATAGGCCTCTTCTATTTCGCGAAGAATCTCCTGGACCAGCTCAGTCCTGCTGACGTCGTGGCCCAGCTGATCCGATATGGAGGTGGCATTCCACTCTGCGGGAAACCGGGATGGATCGATGTTGACGTTTAAGCCTACTCCGGCAATGACATAATCCAGCCTGTCCAGCTCCGCCCTGACCTCCATGAGGATTCCGGAGATTTTCCGCCCTCCGATAAGGATGTCGTTCGGCCACTTGATCGCTGCTCTGAGCTGATAGAGACGGGAGAGGGCTTTGGCCACGGCCAGGCTCACCGCCATGTTAGCCCTATATGCCCGGGAAAGAGGCAACGCAGGCTTGAGGACTACGCTCATCCAGATCCCGCCCGGGGGCGAGGCCCAGGATCTGGCCAGCCTGCCTCTGCCCCGGGTCTGAACCTCGGCCAGAACCACAGTGCCGTCAGGGCAGCTCTCTGCTAGGGACCGGGAAACGTCGTTGGTGGACTCGACCTCCCTAAAATAGTGCAGCTCCCGTCCCAAGAATTTGGTCTGCAGGCCGGAGCGAATCCGCTCCGGGTCCAGGCGATCTGCCTCCAGCAGGCGGTAGCCCCTCCTGGGGGACGACTCAATGCGATACCCGCTGGCTCTCAGCGCCCGAACCTGCTTCCAGACGGCTGCCCGGGATACGCCCATTTGCGCAGCGATCTCCTCCCCCGATATCCAGAGGCCGGGGCAGAGGAAGCAGAGAGCACCATGGGCCAAGATCAGCTCCTCTCTCCAGTCTTCTGGGAGAGGTAGGTTCCCACAGCAGCGGAGATGGCGGCCACCTTGCGGCTGTCCGCTCCGAGGGCGGAGGCCAGGGACATACCCTTCTCGTAGTCCTCTACCGCCACCTCTTTCACAGCTTCTGCAATGTTCTCTTCCTTGATGAAATGGGTGTTGATGTCTCCGCGCAGGAACCTGGCATTCCTGAGCACTGCCTTGTGGAAGATGATATTGGTCTTTACCCCCACTACGATGTACTCATAGAGGGCGCGCTGCATCCTGGCGATGGCCTCCTGGCGGTCCCTCCCATGAGCCACCAGCTTGGAGATGAGGGAGTCGTAGTAGGGAGGTATGACGTAGCCGGTGTAAACTCCGCTATCCACCCTGATCCCCGGGCCGCCGGGGCTTCTATACCTCTTGATCTTGCCCGGAGAGGGCGCAAAGTCGTTGAGCGGATCCTCGGCGTTTATGCGGCATTCGATCGCCCAGCCCCTGATATCGATTTCGTCCTGGGAGTAGCTCAGGTCATCCCCAGATGCAATGAGGATCTGCTCCTTGCACAGGTCTACGCCGGTCACCATCTCGGTGATGGGATGCTCTACCTGGAGACGGGTGTTCATCTCCAGGAAGTAGAAGTCGCCGCGGGAGTACATGAACTCCACTGTGCCTGCGCTCACGTATCCTATAGCCTGGGCGGCCCGCACAGCGATTGAGCCCATCCTCTCCCTGAGGTCCGGGGTCATGACTGGAGAGGGCGACTCCTCGATGAGCTTCTGATGGCGGCGCTGGATGGAGCACTCTCTTTCGAAGAGGTAGATGGTCCTCCCTTTTTTGTCTGCCAGTATCTGGAACTCGATGTGTCTGGGCTCGGCCAGGTACTTCTCGATGTAGATTGTGTCGTCGCCGAAGGCTGAGCGGGCAACAGACTGCGATGAATCCAGAGCCGGCAGTAGCTCCTGCTCGCTTTTCACGATCTTCATGCCGATGCCGCCGCCCCCTGCAGCGGGCTTGAGGATTATAGGATAGCCGATGCTTTCCGCAATCCCTGCCGCCTCTTTTGGATCGGATATTCCCTCTTCAATTCCCGGCACAATGGGCACTCCCGCTCTCTTCATGGTCTGCCGTGCCGTGATCTTGGAGCCCATGGCATCGATGGCGCTGCTCGGCGGCCCGATGAAAGTTATTCCGTTCTCCTCACAGGCGGTTGCAAAGCGGGTGTTCTCTGCCAGGAAGCCGTATCCGGGATGGATGGCCTCAGCTCCCGTCTCTTGCGCAGCCTTGATGATGTTCTCGATATTCAGGTAGCTCTGCGCAGAAGGTGAGGGGCCGATGTAGACCGCCTCGTCGGCGTATTTTGCAAAGAGGGCGTTCTTATCTGCCTCAGAGTAGACGGCCACGGTGGAGATTCCCAGCTCCCGGCAGGCTCTCATCACCCGGATGGCGATCTCTCCTCGGTTGGCGACTAGGATCTTATTGAACATCCCTAAGGCGGTGGCGCTACGAAGGTAAAAAGGTTTGGAGCATTGGACAGTCTCTGGAAATTGCACCATTTCCATGACTGTGAGTATATATCCCCACAAACCAGACAGCACACTCTCCCCCTCATATTCCCGGGCGTTACCGAAGGTGGTTTCTGGAGGGGCGCTCCCCTCCTCGGGGGCCCGTCGGCGCCAAGAGTGAAGGGCAAATCGATCTATCAACCCTTTCGCCGTGGGGTGTTCCCCGCGAACGCCCCGGGATTCGCGGCCTTGAGCGGGATCTAAGGGTCGAGGCGACACATGAAGAAGCATAATCGTCGTCAGTTTTGGGGGAGAAGCACCGAGGAAGCCAGATCTGGAGGAGAGCCGAGCCAAACCAGCATGGACAGCTCCTTGTCATACCACACCACACTTGAAAGCACATCAAACATCGCAGCAGTAAGTGGGAAAAAGATGGCATTATAAAATTCAAACTAACTAGAAGTTCCCGACAAAATTTTGGCCTGCAGTGGAAAAATATAAAAAGTAATAAACAAGCGTATAGAGATGGAGCATCAAATGAACAGGGGCACCATAGCCATTCTGTTGGGCTTGCTCGTGGTGTTGACGGGTGTAGCTCTGGTTGCAGTTCAGGTTTACGAGGGTCGTGGCCAGGAGATGACGGAGCACAGCTTCAAGCTCATAGGAGCCGAAGCCGGAGATACCAAGTTCCAGGTGGAGACATCTTTTCCTGGTGTACCACTGATAGCTCTTGGACTCTTGCTCCTCGTTGCCGGCGGATTTATGTCGCGCGAATGACAGGACGGGTTTAGCCAAAGGATATAACCCTTTAAGGCCGACTTAAAAGCTATGAGGCCGAGGGACCTAACTTTTCAGGAATGCGAGGCTATTTTATCCGAGTCCAGGTACGGGCGGCTGGGCCTGTGCGCCGATGGCAAGCCCTACGTCGTGCCGATGTCATACGTTTACTCTCCAGGCAAGATCTTCCTTCACTCCCGCTCCTCGGGGAAGAAGGTCGATCTTGCCAAAAAAAATCTGGAGGTATGCTTCCAGGTGGACCTTCTCGATAAGGACCGTTGGTCGAGCGTTATCGCCTATGGCAAGGCTCGGCTATCCTCGGATCAGGAGGCTAAGCGCCGCATGTTCGAATCCTTCACCGCCAGGGATCTGGAGGGGCACGGGGGCAAGGCCTTTTCTCGGGGGGATCTGAAGAAGATGGAGATGACCATCTGGGAGATTGAGGTTGAGGAGATGTCGGGCCGAGAGGGCATCTGGTAGATGGGGCAACGAGGTTGATCAGGCACCTATTGGAGAGGCTCGCCGGAAGAAGAGGGGCATTGAGGTAAATGCCTGTAAAGTGGACTGAGAAGTACAGGCCCGGCACTTTGCGGGAAGTTCTGGGAAACAATAAGGCTGTAGAGGAGCTGCGCAAGTGGGCTGCCTCCTGGGAGGCGGGAAGGCCGGAGATCAGGGCTGCCATCATGTACGGGTCGGCTGGAGTGGGCAAGACCTCTGCCGCCCTAGCTCTGGCCAAGGAGCTGGACTGGGACGCGATCGAGATGAACGCCAGCGACATTCGCACTGCGGGCATGATACAGAAGGTGGCCGGGCCGGCCAGCCGGAGCAGCACCTTCTCCGGCCAGAAACGGTTGATAATCCTGGACGAGGCCGACAACCTCCATGGAACGGCTGACCGAGGAGGAGCTGCAGCAATGCTACGGCTGGCTAGGGAGACCCGCCAGCCCCTGCTCCTGATAGCCAACGAATACTACGAGATCGAGAAGCCCTTGAGGGACGCTAGCATGGGAATTCAGTTTCGTTCCATAAGGAGCACGACCATCGCCTCGGCGCTGAGAGAGATCTGCCGAAAGGAGGGAATAAGCTGCGATCCCGATGCACTAGAGCTCATCGCAGAGAGGGCAGGAGGGGACATAAGGAGCGCCATCAACGATCTCCAGGCAGCAGCCGAGGGAGCTTCTCACTTTTCCCTAGAGGATGTGGCCACGGCAGAGCGCGACGTGCGGGAGTCCATCTTCAAAGTTCTGGAGATCATCTTCAAGGGAAGCGCTGCCAGAGAAGCCCTGCAGGCTGCCTATACACTGGACGAGAGCCCTGAGGATCTGGTGCACTGGGTGGACGAGAACCTCCCCCTGGCCTACCAGGGAGAAGACCTCTTCCGGGGCTATGAGAGCCTGGCCCGATCGGACATCTTTCTGGGCCGGGTGAGAAGGAGGCAGGTCTACGGCCTGTGGCGTTACGCCAGCTACCTGATGACGGGAGGGGTTCAGGCTGCCCGAGCGGGGCATAGGCACGGCTATATTGCCTTCAGGCCACCAGGCCTATGGCGCAGGCTGGCTCAGAGCAGGAGAGCCCGGGGCATCAGGGATTCGGCCGCCAAGAAGATCGGAGGGCGCTGCCATGTCTCGGCCAGCTTTGTCCGCGCAGAGCTCATGGGCTTTATGGGGCTTCTTCTGAAAGAAAAGAAAACGGCTGTAGGGCTGGCAGCGGAGCTTGACCTGGACGCCGAGGAGATCGCCCTTCTGATAGGGAGCACCCCCTCCACCAAGAAAGTGCAGAGCATATTCGAGGAGGCGCAGAAGATGAAGGCGCAGGCCCAGGCGGAGGAGATCGATCTGGCCTGGAGGGGTCCGGTCACGTCCATGAAGGCGCAGCATGCCAGATCAGAGACGGTAGAGGTAATAGCAGAGGCAAGTGCAGGGGCAAAAGAAGGAGAAAGAGCGGAAGCAAGAGAAGAGGCAAAAGAAGAGAAGAAGACCGCAGGACGCAAGGAGATGATCCTCAAGCCAGCCAAGCCTCAGGCCGACAAGAGGCAGAAATCGCTCTTCGAGTTCGATACGTGATAGAGAGAAGAGACAAGAAGGATTGTTTCTTGAGATCCGCCTTTACATGCTTTTTCGCGCCTCAATTAGTGAAATTTCGTCATCAAGCTATTGGAATATTCAGCCACCGCTATCCAGTTAGCTGCGATTCCCAAGCTCAACTTTTTTAGTACGTGCTCAGCTCTCCCTTGAAGAGCATCTGCTGCAGCTTGGATATATTAGCCAGCCAGTCGTCCACCATCTCACTGGCCCCGGCTTCGATGCGGGCGAAGTCTGCTCCCTCGCGGGGGACAACCTGTATGCTGGCAATGTGAGGCTGGTCGATGGGCTTGCCAATCTGGGAGAGGATCTTGATGTAGACCTCTTCGATGCCCTGCACCTCTTCTGCAATCTGCTTGGCAGCTACCATGGAGAGGAGATTGTAGAGCTTGCCCGCATGGTTGATGGGGTTCTTGCCGCAGGTGGCCTCCAGGCTCATGGGCCTGTTGGGGGTGATCAGGCCGTTGGCCCTGTTGCCCCTGCCCACAGCGCCGTCGTCGCCCATCTCTGCAGAGGTGCCTGTAACCGTCAGGTAGACTGAGCCCTCCTCGATATGGTCTGCCACGTTCATATGGGCTTTAATATGGCGAGAGGTGAACTGGGAAGCATATCTGGTGATGTGCTCTACGATGAACTTCTTAGTCTCCTGGTACTCTTTGATGTCTTCCACATATCTGTCAACGATGGCGCAGGCGATGGTGAGGTTGATGGTCTCCCCCTCTCGCATGCCCATGACCTTTATGTCCTCGCCTATGGCTGGGATCCTCTTCTTGAGGGACATCAGCTCTCTCTCGGTGTTGTAGACTATCCTCTCGGTCTCGGAGAGCGGCGCATAGCCCACGCCGAAGGAGGTGTCATTGGCGCTGGGAATCTGGCGGCTGAAGACATCCCGCAGGTCGGAGGACCCCATGCCGATCTTGGCGTCGAGGATGGTATGGATGTTGACATCCAGGTTGGAGAGCGATTCCTGCAAGAGCTTTCTGGCGGCCTTGATGGCGATGGTATCCACAGGTATCTCCTCCTCTTTGAAAACTCTTGTAGCCCGTCCCGTGAGCAGAATGTAAATGGGGCAGATCACCTCGCCTCCCCCGAAGGCGGGCTTGGACCGGCCCGCCACTATCTGGGTCTTATCGGTATTGTGATGCAGCACTGCGCCGAACCTGGCAAGGTATTCCTGACATAGAGCTCGACTGATGGACTCAGCCAGTCCGTCGGCCACGCTGTCGGGATGGCCTATGCCCTTGCGTTCCACCAGCTCTATCTCCTGCTGCTCAAGGGGTCTCTGATTTAGGCGTTCGACCTTGATATTTCTCTTCATGACCTCTCCTCTTGTGGGCTTAAAGCTCGGATCTCGACTTCAGGAAGATTCCTCAATCATATTAATGCTTTGCAGGCCTTGGAGGCATCCATTTGTACGGCCCCGCCGGATCCGGCCCTGGCGAACCTGTAAAAAGTTTTTGGATTGCAAATCAGAGGGGATACCCCAAGATTGCGGGCTCGAGGAAAATTCGCTGGAACTCAAGCTGGAACGCCGTTGATCGCAGGTCCGATTATGGCTCTGATCTGTCCTTGAGTCTATAGAAGAATGGTATGTGTTTAGCTCCCCAAAAATCGTTCGTACGATCTCGATTTTGGTCAATGAAGGATTGCAGAATAGCAATTTGCGCCATATAGAAAAACATCATCTGTAGACGAAGTTGCTTGAAGCTAGCTCTTTGGAACTGGCCATGCAAGGAATCCTGAAATGAGCTTATAGATGCTGATTAAGATGAGCTAAACACATACGAAGAATGCAATCGAATCGAATGGATCGGCGTAATATGATACAATTATAAACGATGATGCAAAAGAGGGCATGTCCGGGCTGCCCTCTTGCAGCCGGGAACGGCGGGCTATTTTTCTGGGCTGAACTTGATCACTCTATCGTAGAGGATCTCATCGTAGCTCGATCCCACCGCTCTGTTCTGCTCCATGTATCCCCGGAATCCCACAAAGGCCGGCTGATTAAGCTCGATGCCATAGGCTTTGACGCCCCACGGTATTTCAAGGCAATGTGGGTCTCCGCTGCAATTTCGCGCCACCTTCCAGACGTAAAGATACTTGGCCTCGGGATTTCCGGGCAGGTACTCAACGGCCGTGCCGGAGAGGTTCTGGCTATTTACACAACCCACCCCGTTCAGGATATCAGCGCCATACAGGGCAAAGTTGGAGTAAGTTGCCTTCCCTGTTGCGGCATGGTCGACTCCATAGACTATCAAGAACTCATCGGCATCGTTGCCCAATGTAAAGGTTGTCGTGTTGAGGTAGAATGCATCCCTATTGGGGCCGAGCACCATTACCGCTCTCTGGATGCCATCATACCCTTGGGCAGGGGTATAAAGCCAGACATGTGTTCCCGTCTCGGCTGCGCTTAAGTTGTCGTATTTGGCCAGGATGGCCGCTCTCAGCTCATCCAGAGCGGGCATCAGATCAAGCTCGCTGGCATCTCCTGTGCCGCGGACTCTTAGCTGGGGCACGGCATAGAGATCGGGCTTCACAGGCTGCTTGGGAGTCATGCGAAGGACAGTGCCAGGCGGATGGCTGACATAAGCATTCCCGGCAAGAGGATCTTGGAAGAAGTTCAGACGGATGATGAAAGCGAAGGTATCTGAGCTGTTGTCAAGGCCCATGTTCAGAATTGATGAGGGAATTACGTCGGTGTTTATGATGGACGAGGGATAACCTGCCAGATTGGCCGCCCCAATAATGCGTTCAGCTATCTTTCTGTCGGCAGCTGATACGACGATAGTTGTCTGGTTGAAGGGATTGCCAACGCTTCCATCGGGCGTTCCTTCGGTCTTGATGGTCTTTAGATTCAGTGCATCGCCCAGATCTCCGAAGACGCGCTTATACTGGCCTTCATGGGGATAGAACTTATCAAATACGTAGCTCCGGTAGCTGAAGTAGCTGCACTCGGGAGGAGTCCGGCCGATGTAGACTACGGCCTCATCCTTGCCAAGATGCCAATCTACTGCCAGGCCTTTGGGACTCTTAAGAATGCTCCTTCCAGTCTGTCCCGGACCGGGCGGCAGCCAGAAAGCTACATAAGGAGTGGCAGGATTGTTGCCGAAGCAGCTTTTTGTGTAACCTTTATTGTAGAATCCAATGACGTCGAAGAAGCTCAGATTTCCCTCTTGTACCATGAACCCATCCTTCTCTAGCAGAGCCTGGAAGGCGCTGATGTTACCCTTTGCCATATTTGGGGCTGCTTGCCCGTCTGTCGGGGTGCCATCAGCCGACGCCTTTTCACAACCGGCCACTCCAACAATAAAAGCCAAAGCTATGCTGGAAAGCACGATCGATAACGGATAGAAGATTCTTTTGGAAATCAACCTTATCCCTCCCATAAACTATCCTGCTATATCTCATATGAAGGTTTCGATTTGCTCCAGGCGGCTGGTTCTTGGCGATGAACTCCCTTTCTATATTTCCGATAATTCATGCTTGCAGCACTCTAGCCCTTCTTGGCATTCTCAGATCCTTTTTTGCATTATATCCTCCACGTCGGAAGGCGGGGGCGCCTTAAAGACCCCGCTCGGCCTCGCCCCGGATCTCCTTGGCCGCCCTCCAGCCTCAGGTCGCTCGGGCTGTTCAGCAGGCTTTATGCCGTCCAGCCTTCAGGCCGACGCTATCAAGGCCATCTCATAAAGGAGGCTCTAAAGAATTATAAGGCCAATAGTCTGGTCATTTTGATAGCTTTTCCAATGCCTCCTGGAAGCTTTTATTGGCATACTGGAAGTACGTCTCCATTGGCATGAGCTCTCGGCCGACGGCTTTGAGAGCTTCAGGAGAGATCGATCCCATCGTGGCAAGCTGCCGACCGGCATCCTTAGCCGCCTCAAAGATATCGTCAAGGGGCAGCCCCATTTCCATCATCGTCCTCAGGCCCCCGCCATGAGGCCTCAGAAGCGCTCCTGCAAAATCCAAGGACGCGTTTTTACAGAAGGCCTTCATGTGGACTATGAGGGGATCGAAGTTGTCCATCTCCCAGAAGCCGCAGTTAGAGACGAGCACCATCTTGCCCTGTCCCGTCCTCGCCCGGCTGGGATGGCGGCAATGACTTTGCCGCAGCTCAAAAGTTGGCAGCGCAAGGGGTATAGACCTATCCATGAGGTTCTTCAAGGGACCTGTTATGCCGTCACAGTAGACGGGAGTGGCAAGAACAAGGACGTCTGCCTGGCCCATCTTGGGAAGAAGCATGTCCATGTCATCCTTCTGAATACATTTCCCGGGCGTCTTCACCCAGCAGCTGAAACAGCCCAAGCAGGGATCTATATTGAGCTTTCTCGTGTAAAACAGTTCGACCTCTGCTCCATCCTCTCTCAATCCTTCTAAAAAGGGCTCGAGAATTAATGCCGTATTGCCCCTCTCCATCCTAGGGCTTGAATTGATGGCCAGCACTTTCATAATTATCTCCTCGAATATATTTCTGTGCGTTCGGGGATCGCTGATGCCCGCTGTCAAGGTCTAGACAGACTTAATTCATTTTAAATCTTTTTGGGGCGATCCCGTATGCAGATGATGCAGCAATGGTGTTCTTGACAGTCAATGTCGAGATGATCTTGATTGGCCGATGTCCGAGATGGGGTTCTGGCCATGAAATCATTGGCTGAGATTGTAGATGGCCAGCTGTCGACATCGGCCACAGGGCAGCTCTCCAAAGAGCAACTCCCGTGCCAGTCTGGGACCTCACAGGCCTATCGTTTGCGCCGCCTTGGCCATCCATAGCTTTGCCCCGTATATGGCTTTCAAGCAGGCCAAGGAATTCAAAAGGGTAGCTAGCGGCTTCTCGTGGCCGCTACAATCCTGAAATATCCGATACGAGCAATGGGTGGAGATTATTTATAATATGATTGGCAAAAGAGTCCGGGATTGGAGTATAAAATGGAGGTCCAGCTTTGAGCACGAGATATATCGGCCTTTCAATAGCGAAGCTGATCGGCTTTACAGCGCTTCTCTTAGCTGCTGCATCCAGCGGCGCCATGTCTCAGGACAATAGCACCGCAGGCGAGAATGAGACATCTAATGCCACTGCGGTTGCTCTCCCTGTCGTGGAGGCGCCGCCATCCGCCCCGGAGCCCTTGATAGTCTCCGAACCTGCAGATGTAAAGGGTCTGTGGAGTGTCTCCCTGGCAGGAGTCCAGATCACTTTAGCCCTGAATCAATCGGGAGACTCTCTCTTTGGCCGGGCAAAGTTCGAGGGAGACCATCCCTGGAATGGGATCATAGCTGGGTCAATATCCGGCAGGCAGGTCTACATAGCCCTGGCCGCCATGCAGGGAAAGGTCCTGGTCTCCACAGAGCTCATAGGGGCTGCGGACGGAGATATAATCCAGGGAACCTACGTCAGATCGGATAGCCAGGGCAGGGCTGCAAAGGGCGATATGAAGGCTGAAAGGTTCAATCTGGAGACTGAAGGGTACACTCCCGTCACAGAGGAGGCAACTCCACCGCCGGCTACTGAGGAGGTTCCTCAATCTCCGAAGGTGGAGACAGCCGTGCAGAGCACGAGCACTAGAGGATCCTTCAAGGACGTCAGAGAGCTGGCCAAAGGAATAAATCCGAACATCATGCCTTCATCTGTCTCGCTTTAGAGATGGGACCCGGCCCCCTGAAGCGCCTTTCCATGGGGCGTCTATTCTTTTTTCCTAATTTTTTTGATGATTGGCAATGGGAAAATGTCCCTGGAGCTCTAGCATCTGCCAAGCTTATCTATGAAACCATTCAAATATTTCCAGGATCAGTATGATCGTTAGAGACATACGGAAGTGCAGCTGCTTCAAGGCTACCGATAACACAACTCTCTGCGAGCTGCTCCACCCGGATCGCGAAGGGCTGAATCTCCCCTACAGCCTGGCCTACGCCGTCCTGAAGCCGGGCACAGCCTCGCTGCCCCACATGCTCAAGGGGGCCTCAGAGGTGTACTACATTCTGCAGGGCCGGGGCAGGATGCACGTAGAGGACGAATCGGCAGATGTCAGGGCCGGCCAGGCCGTCTACATACCCCCAGGCTCAAGGCAGCTTGTTCAGAACTCAGGGATCGAGGATTTGAAGTTCTTGTGCATCGTCCACCCCGTGTGGAGAAAGGACAATGAGGAAGTGCTAGGAGCCGAAATACCATAGCAAAATCCTAGTACGGTTTGCCGGGCTTTTCAAGGATCTCTTTTTCAAGGATCTTTAATACAAAGCTGCCCAAGGATCTCCGCTGCGACTGCCATTTGGTCGCAGAAATTGGATCCGGTTCCGGCCAGAGGATGATCCCAAAGGGAGAAGAGGGAGACTAAAGTGGCATGCATTCTTCCTCTGGCGGCTCTACAAGACGCTAGACAATAGCGGTGGACTTAAGACTTTTTACTGTCTTTGCAGGGATTATGTGGTTAAACAGATTAATCTGCTAGATAGCATCGATAGCATCCGGGCGGGCATCCATTGCTTGATCGGAATATGTAAGCTTCGCTTTTGCCGATCATTCTGGATTTTGCCAGCCGCTCTGAAGGCTCTTCGCTATGTCCTCTGGCGGTTCCGGATTTCTGGCAGATTTCGGAATGTCTCTTGCATTTTCTGGCCGTTCTGGTCGGTCTAAAAGACTTTATGCAGAACCTTTCGGAGGATGAGTGCGATAAGGACTAATGCAACAAGCTTCGCGGCCAAAATGTATTCAGGAGGCCAATAGCCTGGCTGGTCCATGACGCCTAGGGTTGATAGAGCCAATCCATCACTTCCCTCTGTTCTTTGTCTTATCCATATCTTCTCTTATCTATCTTCTCATCTCGCCAATTTTTTATGTTTCGTATCACCCTTTCCGCAGATAGACTCCATCAACGGGCAGGGCCACGCCTGGGAAGCTGGCCTCTTCTGATAGCAGAAATAGCACCGCGCTGGAGATCTCCTCCGGCCTGCCCAGGCGCCTCATGGCATGGGCATTGACCAGCTGGTTGAACCTTTCCTCTCCCATCCTCTCAAATAGAGGTATGGTCAGCTCCGTGCGTACGTATCCCGGGCAAACCGCGTTGACCCTGATAGCTCGGCTGGGAATCCAAGCTGATAACGGGAGCCTTCTCTCTCGGCATTTTCTGTGGCATTGCTTTTCTCATAAGAGAGAGACGGAATCCTGAACCCTTAGTCGACCTGAGGCTTATCAACAATCTTAGCTTTCTCCTGCCCAATTTTGGGGGCCTGCTAATGGTGCTGGCCTTTGGGGGAGCCCTATTCGTTCTGCCATTTTATATGGAGCTGGGTCTGGGGTTCCCTACTATGGTAGCTAGCTTATTTTTGACCATTGCATCAATAGCCGCAGCAGTATCAGCTCCCATCGGGGGAGGCTTATATGACCGCCTGGGTCCCAGAATTGCCTGCCTGATCGCCTCCGGGAGCTCTCTCCTGGCCTTTCTTATTTTCTTCTCCTTGGGAGTAGGCGAGCCTCAGAGGATGATCCTTGTACTGGCCCTCGCCCTCATGGGAATAAGCTACGGAATGTATGCCCCGCCCACTCTCAGCATAGTCCTGGGCCTGTGTCCTCAAAACCAGGGGCAGGCTTCGAGCATTATGATGACCTTCCATGCGTCATCGGTTAAGACCGGCATGCATAGAATTGGACCTCTGAAATTTTTCATGCCCAATTCTGCAATAAAGGCTCGAGCCCACAGGGGACTGATTTCAATTGATTTCGAATTTTGGCACAATTACAAAGTGTAAAATGAGATATTAATATAATATCATAAAATCCTTAACCGAAGACATATGGATGACCTTCAGGACCATGGGGATTATGATAGGAATTGCCCTCTTCGAGACTGCTTTCAGCGTTACGTCTCAAGGCGAAGCCTCGCTTCATCAGGCCTCCTCGCAGATAATCGCCCTCGGTTTTCACCAGGCCGTTTTCTTGGGAGTTCTGGTCTCTCTGATGGCCCTAGCTATTTCCTTGATAATTCGGAAATGAGGCGGTCTGACCCATTAGGACGAAGGCGCGAGATTCGTGATTGGATAATGCGGGCTGATAAAACTATCAATCAATTATAGCGGTCAAAATTTTCAGGTTGAATATTGTCTTAGCTCAACGTATGAGAGAGGAAAAGCACCAGCCTTCCTCATTTCAGCTCCCAGCCCAGATTCTCCTTTATGATCATATAGCTCATCTCCGGAGGGATGAGGCCCACCTCAGTGCAGATGATATCTATATATTGGCGAGGGGTGAGGTCGAAGGCCGGGTTGCGGGCCCGGACGTGGCTATACTTTGAGATGTCAGGAAGAACCTCCTCCTGCTCTCGCTCTTCTATGGGCACCAGATCTCCCAGGATGGTCAGGGGGCTGAACTTGTAGGTCTCGGCCGCCACCATGAAACATGTTCGAGCCTCGTGAGCGCAGAGGGCGATCTGCCCTGTTCCAATCTTGTTGACGAGCATGCCGTTGGCAGCTATCACATCCGCTCCCACTACCACCAGATCCACCTCATTCATGACCATCCTTACGGCTGAATCCACTATCAGCTCCGTAGAAATGCCCAGCTCCTCCAGCATCCCAATTGTGGTCAGGCCCTGGTACCTAGGCCGGGACTCAGTGGCTATCACCCTGATCTCCTTTCCCGCCCTGTGGGCAGCAGAGATGACGGAGAGCGCTGCCATGGAGTTGCAGTGGGTCAGAACAGTATCTCCAGAGCGGATCCTCTTTCCGCCGAACTCTCCTATCTTCTGCACTGCAATGCTCGAGCTCTCGATGAAGCGATCCGCATTGCTGACTACTGCTCTTCGCGCCTTCTCGAGGTCTGCTGCTTCATATCTGGTGACCATCCTGACTGCATTGTAGAGAGAGATGGCAGTTGGGCGGGTGCTGAGCAGAAGCTGGGCAGCCTTATCCATCTCCAGATTGAACTCCTCAGGGCTGCTGGCATCAAGCTGCAAAGCGAAATCTCGCAAGGATGCAGCAGCTGCTGCTGCTATCCTGCCCGCGCCCCTGATCTCCATGCTTTTGATCTTTTCAGCCGTCTCAGCTACCTGGTCTAGTGGCGTCATCCTTCTTAACCTAGCTTTCTAGCTAATCCTGGGAATAAATCGGTTCCTGCTGCAGTGGAGCCGGAAGAAAAAGGGGCTGGCTGTCATCTGCCGAGCTTGCTGGCCAGCACTGCAACCCTGGCTCCAAGCAGCGTGGCAGTCTGCAAGGCCTCGCTCCCCGGCTCTCCGACGGCAATAGCCCCGTAGTGGCCGCCGGACTCCATGGGATCTCCTACTACTATCATGGCATGGATGAGCATAGCATTGAGTATGGAGAGGAGCGTGGTCTGGTTGCCCCCCTCAAAGCTGGCCGAGGAGGTGAAAGCAGCTCCCACCTTTCCCTCCAGATCTCCTCTCACCTCCGAGGATCTGTCGAAGAGCTGCTTTACCTCTGCGGCCATCAGGCCGTAGTAGGTGGGTGAGCCGATGACAATCCCGCCTGCCTCCTTCAAATCCTGCATGGAGACTGCTCCCACCGCCTTCAGAACTGCCTCCGCTCCTGCAGACCTGACGCCTGCAGCCACTGCCTCCGCCATCTTGGCCGTGTTACCTGTTCGAGAATGGTATGCTACCAAGACCTTCACAGAATCATCTCCTAGGGTAATCTCCTAATACGATATCAGGGTCTGATTTTATATCATAATCTGATTCAATACCATTATCTGATTTTAGTATCATAATCAAATTATATATCATAATCTTTTTAATGATATACAATCTCCCTCTTTTACTTTTTCGAATAGCTCCAGTCCTTCTACTACCTTGCCCAGGTGGTTGACAGGCGAGTAGGGCTGAGTATGGCCAAAGAAAATGCAGAAAGCTGGTCCAGGCGACCAGTAGGAAACATCACCTCGGGCCGCGTTAGGGGAGGGATTCTCGTCTTTCATCTCCAGGGGCAGATTGAAGTAGACCTCCTCGCCCCACAGGCTGGCCAGAGCCTCCAGCGGCAGAATCCGGCAGAAAGCCTCTACTATAGCGGGATTCCTGCTGTCCAGCTCTGCCAGAGCTTTTCCTTTCCCAGCCACCTCAATCTCTATGATCCTGGGGTCCATCTCCACACCTATTATTGTCAAAGATACTCTAGCCGCTACAGCATTAATCTTTTCCTTCCTCCTGGCAAGCGGCTGCTCTGATCACTTTCGCTCCGCTTGGCCAAGATATTAAGCTCTATTAGTAATACTATGATCTATGCCGCTCGCTATAACTCTTTTCCGAGTGCTCCCGGCGGGCGGTTCATCCCCTCAAGGCCCTTGGGGCTATATAATGGCTATATCCGCATATTCGTTCCCATAGATCCGGGGCACAGTTTAACTACCTTCAGGCTGCAAATGAGAAAAGAGCGTTACCAGAGCTCAAAAGGAGGATCTTGAAAAGATGGCGAAGCTGGAAGATCTTGGAATTGTGGGCATAAAGGGCTTGATCTTCGACCTCTACAACACCCTGATAGACATCAGGACTGATGAGGAGAGCATAAGCACCTACGAGCCGGTCAGCAAGTGGCTGATCTATCAGGGTGTCAAGATATCTCCCGAAGACCTCAAGGCGGAGTACAGGCGGCTGGTCAAAAAAGATATGGAGAGCAGGTGGGAAAAGTATCCCGAGGTGAGGGTGGAGCAGGTCTTCGCCAGGATCTGCAAGAGCCATGCCCTGTGGGAGATAGACCAGACCCTTATGGGAGCACTGGGAGCAGAAACTGCACGCGCCTTCAGGGCCGGCTCTCTGCGCCGGCTTCAGGTGTTCCCTCAGAGCTTAAACCTCCTCCAGGAGTTAGAGGCCTACCCCAAAATCATAGTCTCCAACGGCCAGCGGGTTTTCTCAGAGAAAGAGATGAGGTACTTCGGCCTCTACGATCGCTTCCAGTCTGTGATATTCTCCTCGGACTTCGGCCGGAAGAAGCCTGATCCCAGGATATTCCTGGAGGCCGTCAGGGTGCTGGGCCTGGAGCCCGAGGAGATCATGTGCATCGGCGATAACTTCGACAACGACATCACTCCGGCGGCCAGGCTGGGCATGAGGGCCCTGCACATCGAGGAGGCCTGGAAGCTGTTCAAAGTTATTTGATAAATAGTTGGGCAGCTGTTCAAAGCTGTAAAAAAGATAGTTAAGCAATGAAATAGTATCTATAATTCTTATCCTCAGATGTTGTTCGAAGCGATCAGAAGACCGAAAAAAGGAATACTTGCATGGCAAAGGAAAGAAGAGCAGCCACCCTGAAGCCGGGAGATGTCTTCCGGGACTGGCTGGTGGACGTCCTGGGTGACAGGATAAGAAACGAGGACTGCCACGTCAAGGTCTACAGGATCTTTCCTGCATCCCATACCGTTTGCAGATTCGAGCTCGAGGACCAGGGCACAAGCATAATGGCCAAGTTCTATGCCGAGCCCACAGGCTGGAAGAGGGACTATGATGCTGCCAGATCTATGAACAGAGAGTTCGATATCCTTCAGAAGCTGCAGCAGATCATCGATGTTCCCAGACCTCTGGCGAAGAATGAGAGCTTCAATTGTGTCCTGGTCACCGAATATGTCAAAGGAAGATCCATGTTCAAGCTGATGAAGGCCGAGGATGGCCTCTATGACAGGCTCACTGCTGTGGCCCGGATTCAGAGAAGGCTTCACGATAGCACCATAGCCCATTACCGCAAGGACAGGGAGTTCGCCCGGTTCCACAAGGTCCTCGACCAGCTGAAATTCGATCCTTCCTCCAGAGCGAGATATGACCAGATGCTGGGAGAGTGGTGGCGCAGCTCTCTACTGGACAGGTCCTGGGGCTGCAGAATACACAGCGACGCCACGCCTGCCAACTACATCTTCAACCGGGATAGAGTATATGCCCTGGACTTCGAGAGCTCTTGGAAGCATGCCAACCCAGTCCACGATCTGGGGATAATGTCCGCGGAGCTCAAGCACTACTTTGCCATCCACAGAGGAAACGGAGGGAGAGCAGAGCCCTACATCGGCCACTTCCTCTGGCAGTACAGCCAGAGTCAGGATGAGTTTCGAAAGATAACCCAAGCACTGCCCTTCTTCATGAGCTTGGGGCTCCTGCGCATAATGCGGCTGGGCCTGAGCCCGGGGCATCGATCCTACATATTCCGCGAGTCGCTGGCCTGTCTGGGCGCTTACGACAAGGCCTAAGAGATATGATTGTCAGGTCCCAGCAGGGGATTCTGCCATCGAAACGAAAACAGCATCTTGCGATCTTTCGAACTTGCATCATTCCCGTGCCCTTGCGTAGAGATCCCCACAGACCGGACCACACCAATCCCCCTTACAGCTTTTTCTCCTCACCCAGTCCTTTGGCACCGAGGGTAAAGAGCAAATCGATCCATCAACCCTTTCGCCGTGTAGTGTTCCCCGCGAACGCCCCGGGATTCGCGGCCTCGAGCGGGAGCTAAAGGCATCGGGGCGATACAGGAAGAAACGTTCATGACTTCATGTCACCCATGAGGACGAAAATGATCTCAGAATCGGGGCCTTTTTCCTACCAGACCCACATGATTCAGAGACTCAAACATGAAGGATGAAAATCGCTGACTGGTAACACATTTTCATGAGAAGCATAATTGTGAAAAGTCGCAAGCTTCCTAACGCCCGAAGACTGACAGACCTGGAACGTGGGCAACTTTCGCTTTTCTCCGGCCTATCTTCTGCCCAGCCTGATGTGCAGCCTGTCCGAGTAGTTCACGCCCAGCCGCAGAGCCAGATCCCAGGCCCTCCTCGCGTCCTTCATCTCGGGATCTGCTCCGAAGGGCATTATCCATACCCTGTCTCGGGGCAAGGAGGCGACCATCTCCTCCAGCACCTCCGCAGACCAGCACCAGGATGCCGGCCCGACCACGAACTTGAGGTGCACATTTTGTTCTCTCGACCAGAGGTCCAGCTCTACCTCTGACCCCTGCTTAGGGCTGACCACTACATAACGAAACTTGCTCAGGACCTCTTCAGGGATGGCAATAGTACCGTTGGTCTCCATATGCAGCTCCAGGCCTTTTTGAAAGAGGAGATCGACCAGCCTGGCCAGCTCATCCCTCTGGAGGGCCGGCTCGCCTCCGGTGATGACCACGCGACTTCCCCGAATGCCCTCGGCCAGCTGCGAAGGAGAAATAGCCCACCCTGCCGCCATGGGCGTATCACAGCCTTCACAGCTGAGGTTGCAGCCCGCTAACCTGACAAAAGTGGCAGGCCTTCCCATGGCCGGCCCTTCTCCCTGGATAGATTGAAAGATCTCTAGGATGCGCATCCTGGCACTACCATCGAAAGCCGCCATAGCCAAAGGAAGCGGACCTGTTTGATCATTGGAAGATGGCCTGCCTCTGGCTCTTGGCATGATTTTATTTCTGCCAGGGGTTTGATGACTGATAATCTTTTCCGGATCGGCGCGATCTGCCGGGAACCAGGGGGGGCAAGTCCCCTGAGGAAAACCAGCTGGCAAAGAGAAAGGATAACATGGGCCGCTCGCTCCCAAAATACTAATCGCTTTCCTCTGCCCGGTTTGATGGAGAACAATCATGCTCAGATCTGTTTCAACTATCTTTATGCAACGCAATTAAATAAATATTAATAAATGTTTTTTAATGCTTAGACTTCAGTGGCTCAAATTCGCGCCAAGGCGCTAGCCAGCATGATAGGGCCGATGAAGTCTCCTCTGGCCCTGCTGGAGTCCACGAAGACCTCCTCCATCAGGACCGGAGCTCCAAAGGCCCTGGCCCGGCAGAGAAATAGCAGGGTTCGGAAGGCAAGGTTTCCCGAGATTCCCTCCGGGGCAACTATCAGGTCGTCCCCCATGCAGCTCTCGATCAGGATTCCTCGATGGCTGGCAGTAATCCCCTGATCCCTTGCAAGGGAAGCGATGAGCTCGCCCTCCGCCAGGCTTCTGTCAACGCGCTCGCTCCTTCCCAGGTCCTCCAGGCGGCCCCCAGAGAGGACTGAGACCTGGGGCACGATCCCCAGCCGTTTCAGAAACTTTGCTCCCTCAGTGACCAGGCTCAGGCGGTCGGAGACGGTCTCTCCCTCATCTATGCCCACCGGACCCAAGAAGAAGCTCCAGCCGGGGATGGCCAGCAGAGCCAGTCGCCTGACTCTGATCTCAAACTGCCTGGCCAGAGCGCGCATGGTCCGGGAGGCGGGCAGGTTTCCTCTGACTGCGCCATCGATCTCTCCTGCAGCCAGCATTCTCGCCAGCTCCTGCCAGGGCTCCTCTGAGGAGACGACCTCGAGGTCGGATTGGCCTTCAATCTGGCCCACCAGGAGCAAGTCGGCATACTCCCTCGATCCTTGCAGGGAGGATATCAGCTCTCCATCGCCCTTCCAGATGCCTATGCCTATGCGGGCGTGATTTTCTCTGGCCCGCGCCTCCAGATCGCTCAAGAACTGGGCGTTCATGCCATCAACCGATGCCTGTTACGCTCTCTCTGTATAGGTCGAAGAGCACCGTCCTATCCTTCCCGGAGCTGATGTGCAGCTTGCGCTCCTCTATCACATCTCCGATGACCGCAGCCGTTAGACCTCGCCGCTCAAAGACTCTTCTAACTTCTTGTTCATCCTCCGGCCTGGCCGTGACCACAAAGCCCATTCCAGGGTACATCTTCAGCCAGGCCGAGAGGCTCATCCCCTCTGGAACCGGCAAGGCCTCCAGATCTATCCTGGCGCCAGCTCTGCTGGTCTCCAGCAGCATTCCCAGCGTTCCCAGGGCGCCGGGATTGCTGATGTCCTTTCCCGCCCTGACCAGCTTGCGCTCGCCCAGCTCGCGCATGGAGCCCAGCTGATCCCTCATTGCCTGTGCAGGCTTGAAGCTGGTGGAGTCAAAGTTGATCTGGAACTTAGGGTGCACCCGTCCGTCCAGATCAGCCGCCATGATCACCTTCTCCCCGGGCTGGGCAGTGCTGCTCAAGATGACTGAATCCTTTCGGGCCTTGCCCAGAATGGCTACATCCAGGGCGCTGTACGGGGTGTCGGGATGCAGGTGCCCTCCGATGATGGGCACATTGAACTTCTCTATGCCCTTGTGCAGGCCGCGCAGAACCTGCTCCGCTACCTCCTGGGAGCTGACGGATAGGACATCCACCATGGCCAGAGGCCAGCCTCCCATGGCTGCGATGTCGTGCACGTTGACCAGGACAGCACAGTATCCTGACCACTCCGGATCGGCCTCCATGAGCCGGGACCAGATGCCGTCTGCGGCCAGGAGAAGCACCTCCTCGCCGTCGTCTATGACCGCGGCATCCTCGCCGAAGGAGGCCATAATGCCCTTCGAGCTGATAGGGAAATAGGGGAGAAGATCTCCTATCGGCTTCTTGCGGGTAATCCCTGCAAACCCGCGGAGCTCCGCCGCCAGGGACTGGATGTTCATCCTTTGTAGATGGACTCTGCCAACCAAAAATAGGTATCGCTCCCATTAGAGTTCTCTCGCCGATGGAAGCGATCATGCTCTGCAGCTCCAGTGGAAATATTGCTATACAAAACCGAGACCGGCCTTGCAGCTATTGAAAATTCTAAACTTATTTAATTATAAAACCGATTTATCTCAAGCTTAAACGAATAAACAATAATGTTAAGGATTGTACCCATCAGAAGCCAGGGGGTAAAGGTATAATATATCTGCTAAAGATAAGCTTGAAAGATCTGTAACTTCCCCGAGCAGGCAACTAGGGGGATATAGGCTAAGAACCTTCCCCTCGACCAACCGCGTGGTTCAATAGGCAGAAAAAAGTATGCACTGGGGAAGTGTGGAAAAGATAGCCATTGGAGCCAAGGGCGGCGGACGAAGGGGGGATGTAATCGAAAAATGATATTGAGCTCTGGTGCAGAGGCGCCGAGGTTGACAAGGAAGAGGAATTGCTCAGGTCGATATCTGCGGGCTAGATTTGAAGGCGGCCGGGATTTAACCGGCCAATTCTCCCCGGGCAAAGAAGACGGCATTCTGAGCGCTGATCTATGGGGAGATGGGAGCCTTGATGCCGGACAGCTCCGGGCTTTTTCGAGCAGGCGAAAAGGGGAGATACGACCGATATCTGGGGTTGAAGGACCATCGGAGCTGGCTTGCTGCGGGGGATGTCTCTTGTCGAATGATGGCCTGTCCCTTGGGGAGCGGGAGCACTATCCCCCGCAAGCCTTTTCGAGGACCTTTTAGAAATGAAAAGCAGAGGTGAAATGTGAGGAGCGAGGAGTACTTCCGGGATCTGGAGGATGGTCTAGGCCGGGCCATGGCCCTAGCCCAAGAGGCGCGGGCGGAAGGGAAGGATCCCACAGATTTTGTGGAGATACCCCTGGCCGTCGATCTGGCTGAGCGAGTGGAGAAGCTCATAGGCATAGAAGGAATCGCCGCTCGGGTGAGGGAGCTGGAGGCAGAAGGATTGAGCCGGGAGGAGATGGCCCTGGCCATAGGCTTAGACTTTGCGCGGGGGAGGCTGGCCTCCGGCTCCAGGATAGAGTCGGTGGAGATGGCCATTCGCACTGCTGTGGCCCTTCTCACTGAGGGTGTGGTGGCTGCTCCCATCGAGGGCATTGCGCGCGTGGATCTGGGAAGAAACGACGACGGTACGGACTATCTCAAGGTCTACTATGCCGGTCCCATCAGGTCTGCGGGAGGCACTGCCCAGGCCTTATCAGTTCTGGTGGCAGACTATGTGAGGAGGAGCGTTGGCATTGGCTCCTGGAAGCCCAGGCCAGAGGAGGTCGAGCGCTATGTGGAGGAGATCGGCCTCTACAAGAGGCTGGCCGGCCTTCAGTATGCGCCATCGGACGAGGAGATCAGGATCATAGTGCGCAACTGTCCCATCTGCATCGACGGCGAGCCCACTGAGGAGGAGGAGGTCTCCGGCTTTCGCGACCTTCCCAGAATCGAGACCAATAGGGTAAGGGGAGGCATAGCCCTCGTCGCAGCCGAAGGAATAGCGCTGAAGAGGCCCAAGCTGAAAAAGCACGTCTCCAAGCTGGGGATTGAGGGCTGGGAATGGCTGGACGCTCTCGCGAGCAGCAAGAAGGAGGGCGATGACTCGAGCCCCAAGTTTCTCCGCGATCTCATTGCTGGAAGGCCGGTCTTCTCCCATCCCTCCCGGCCGGGAGGCTTCAGGCTCCGCTACGGCCGGGCCAGGAACACCGGGCTAGCTGCGGCAGGAATCAATCCCGCTTCCATGATTCTTCTGGGAGAGTTTCTTGCCCCGGGTACCCAGATCAAGGTGGAGCAGCCTGGAAAGGCAGCGGCAGTGGCACCGGTGAGCTCCATCGAAGGGCCCACATTGCGCCTCAAAAACGGAGATGTGCTGCGCATCGACTCTCCCGAGGATATCCCCCTCTTGATCCCGGGCTGCAGAGATGGCTCAGTGGCTGTCCTGAGAGATTATGTCTCCGAGATACTGGACCTGGGGGAGATCCTGATCAGCTATGGTGAGTTCCTGGAGAACAACCGTCCTTTAGCGCCGGCCTCCTACACCTGGGAGTGGTGGGCAGCGGAGCTGAAAGAGGCGGGAGGGGATCCCCAGGGTCTAGAGAAGATCTCGGGGGAGGAGGCTGTGGCCATCTCCAGAAACTTTGGCGTGCCCCTTCATCCCCGTCATACCTACCTCTGGCACGACCTTTCCCTGGAAGATTTCCAGAAGCTGGCCTCGATCGTCTCCTCCCGGGGTCGGTTAGCGGATGGAGCTCTGGTCCTCCCGCAGGAGGCCAAGGAGGCCCTGGAGACACTTCTGGTCCTTCACACCGTGAGAGAGGGTGAGATACTGGTCGAGGATCCCCTGCCCTTCCTCGTCTGTCTGGGGATCGAGCCCCAGGGCCTGAAACGAACCTGGGATGAGATTGAGGGCTCAACTCTGGAGGCCGTGAACAGCCTTTCGGGATTCGTCGTCAGGGCTCGGGCGCCCACGCGCATCGGGGCCAGGATGGGACGGCCCGAGAAGTCCGACCGCAGGCTTATGAAGCCGCCTCCTCATGTGCTCTTTCCCATAGGCGATGCCGGGGGCAAGACCCGCTCGGTTCAGGAGGCTGCCAGGCATGCTCAGGGAAACCATGCCGGAGTTGTGGACGTGGAGATTGAACGCCGCGTATGCAGGGTCTGCCACAAGGAGGGCTTCTCCAACAGGTGTCAGTGCGGAGGCCGCACGGTGCAGAAGAGGGTCTGCCCGGCATGCAATATTCCTGCCAGAGATAAATGTCCCAAGTGCGGGATGGAGACCTCCGCCGCCGCCAAAATGAGAGTGGATGTCCGGAAGCTCTACCATCAGGCTCTGGAGCAGCTGGGAGAAAGAGAGCCGGAGATCCTGAAGGGCGTGCTGGGCCTTACCTCCCGGGACAAGACCCCCGAGCCTCTTGAGAAGGGGATTCTGAGGGCCAAGCACGGGGTGAATATCTTCAAGGACGGCACTGTGAGGTACGACCTTACAGACCTTCCTCTCACCCATTTTCGGCCGCGCGAAGTGGGCACAAGTCTGCAGAAGCTGAGAGAGATAGGCTATACAGAGGACATGAAGGGAGAACCTTTGACGGGAGAGGACCAGATCTGTGAGCTGAAGGTCCAGGACATCATCCTCTCCTGGGATGCAGGCGACTATCTCCTCCATGTCGCCGGATTCGTAGACGATCTCCTGGTCAAGTTCTACGGCCAGGAGCCCTTTTACAGGGCCAGCTCTCCCCAGGACCTGATAGGCGCCCTCCTCTTAGGTCTTGCCCCCCATACCTCAGCCGGCGTGCTGTGTCGTCTCATAGGATACACCTCTGCCTCTGCAGGCTTGGCCCACCCCATCTTTCATGCTGCCAAGCGCCGGAACTGCGACGGAGACGAGGACTGCGTAATGCTTCTAATGGACGCCCTCCTCAACTTCTCCCGGTCCTATCTGCCCAAGAGACGGGGGGGAAAGATGGACGCCCCTCTGGTCCTGACGACAAGGCTCAACCCTCGGGAGGTGGACAAGGAGGCCCATAACCTGGACCTTACAGAGGTCTACCCTCTGGAGTTCTACCAGGCCACTCTGCTGAGCGCCAACCCCAAGGACCTGGAGGCCAAGTTCGATCTGCTATCCAAGAGGCTGGGAAGCGAGGCGCAGTACCAGGGATTGGGCTTCAGCCACGACACCCGGGATATCGCCGCCGGCCCAAAGAACAGCGCCTATAAGACGCTGGGGACCATGATCGAAAAGATGGAGGCCCAGCTGGAGCTGGCCAGGCTGATAAAGGCAGTGGACGAGAGGGACGTGGCGGAGAGGGTCATAAACTCCCACTTTCTGCCGGATCTGATAGGCAATCTCCATGCCTTCTCCAAGCAGAAGGTGAGATGCGTGAAATGCGGAGCCAAGCACAGGAGGCCGCCCCTCAAAGGGGTTTGCCCTCGATGCGGAGGAAGGATAGTCCTAACTGTGCACGAGGGAAGCGTGAGGAAGTACCTCCAGGTCTCCAAGAAGGTAGCTGAGAAGTACGGGGTTAGCCTTTATACCAGGCAACGCTTGGAGCTGCTCCAGCTGGAGATCGATTCTCTCTTCAAGAACGATAAGTGCAAGCAGATGGGCCTGGCGGACTTCATGTGACCAGCCAATGCGATCGCAGACGGGAAGCGTGCAGATAATTATCCGATCTATAATTTTAAATAGGAAGGCCCAATAATCTATACATTGCTTGAGGAGGATAAGAGATGACCAGATGGATTATTCTCGTGGCCTTAATTTTTTTATTATTAGGGAGTGGAACTTGTGAAGTGGCGAAGATTTACGCCTCGCAGGACGTCTACTTCAGCCTGCAGAGCGAGAAGGTATTCAGCAATGACACCCTTCTGAGGTGCGAGGTCAACGTGAGTAGAGAGAACGGCCAGAACATCGAGTATCCGGGGATGCCCATGGTGCAGTTCAATATCTCCGGCCTGAAAATCGGTGAAGACGACATTGGAATTCTGGTTCTCAAAGCAGAGTCGGTAAAAAAAGATGACGCCAGTGGAATGGTGGCAGTCGTCCCTGTCGACTCCGACTGGGATGAGAACTCAGAGTTCCTGGAGCTAGCCCTCAATCTGCTGCCGCTTTGGAAGTCTATAAAAAAGAATGAGCTGGCTGGCCAGATAGGCATAGATTCCGATGGCGACAAGATATTCGCCTATGATGTCTCTGGAAAGCTGAAAGAGACAAAGGAAGATCGCATATCCTTCTTCCTGGAGGCAGTAAGCAACAGCAGCTATCGGGCGGACTTCAAGTCCCGGGAGAGCGGAGAAGGTCCCTATCTGATGGTCATCCCCTACCCCTCTGTGCTCAGGATCGATTTGACAAAGAACCAGACCTTGAACCAGAGCCAAAACTTGACTTTGAACCAAACCATGAACCAAACCATGAACCAGAGCATCAAACAAGTGCTAGAAAATGCGTCGAATGAGTCCGGAATGGAGAATAAGACAGCTTCGGCCCCTGAGGTGACTGTAATACGTCAGGAAGAGATGGAGCCGCTCAAAAGCTAGGAAGCAGGGTGACGGAAGGGCTTCATCTATTATAGTTCATCCGCACCCTGATTTGCCAGAAATGTCGGCGAATCAGGGTGCGTTTTTATTTTCAGTCGAATTTCGGAGCATGGCGTGGAGATTGCCAGCGTCCCGTGAGTAAGAGACGGCCTGATTTTGCCCAAAATGCCTATTTCCGGTTGGGTGTCTTTCCTGGCTCACCGGGATGAATACGGCAAACTCAGCTGGAAAGGGCTCTCCCAAGGGGGGGGGGAACCATTAGGTCTTCCGACAGCCTCAGCCACAAAGTCTCAAAGAAAGATTGAGGTCTAGCTGATGCAAATTAAGAAGCAAATTTTTAAAATTTATCATTAATTTTAAGTTTTCAAGGACTGAAATATAACTAAGAATTATATAGTTCTGGCATTAGAATAGAACTAGGATCCTCAATGAGATCGGGGCAGGAAAATATGGATCTTGGGACCAAAGGCGCCGGCATCGCGCCTGAAAGTGAGCGCGTTCGCAAGGCTCTGGCAAAGGAGCTGAAAGGGCTCGAGCGTCATGCAAAGAATATTGGAGTGGGCATTGCCCTGATCTCAAGAGATTATCGAACAATTTGGGCAAATGATTTTCTCAAGGAGATATTCGGGGAGGTTGAAGGAAAGGCATGCTACTCTACCTACAATCAGCAACCATCCGTCTGCCCTTGGTGTGGTGTTCGTCAGGTCTTTGAGACTGGAAAGGAGAAGGTGGTTACAGAGGCCGTAGGAAAAGATAGGGAGGGCCGTCAAATCTGGTCGCAGATTGTCGCCACTCCGGTATATGATGAAGCAGGAGACATAATTGCCGTTATGGAAGCGGTAATGCCAATAACCGAGCGCAAGCGTGCCGAGATGGCCTTGGCCGAATCTGAGGAGAAATACCGGCTGTTGATTGAAAATGCCAATGAGGTCATTGCTGTGGCCCAGGACGGCTTTCTAAAATTTTTCAATGACAGAGCCGTGGAGCTCTCGGGGTATTCGAGAGAAGAGCTGGCATCAAAGCCGTTTGTAGAGATCATATACCCAGAAGACAGAGATCTTGTGCTGGGAAATTACTTCAAAAGGCTTAGAGGCATAGATGTTCCCAGAGTCTATGACTTTAGGGTTGTTGATAGATCAGGCAAGATCAAATGGGTTCAGATAAACGCTGTTTTCATAACCTGGGCGGGAAGACCTGCATCCCTGATCTTCATCAGTGATGTGACAGATCGCAGGAGAGCTGAAGAGGCATACCATACCCTGGTTGAACAGTCTCTCCAGGGATTGGTGATCCTCCAGGAAGGCAGCATTGTATTCGCAAATCATGCCTTAGCTCAGATGCTGGGCTCCTCCCCCGAAGAGCTGCTCTCCCTATCGCAAGAGGAGGTGCATGCCCTTGTACATCCCGAAGATCGAACCATGATATGGGAACGCTACCGGGAACGCTTGAACGGGGAACGATTGCCAGAGCATTACGAGTTTCGAGCCTTCAGAAAGAATGGTGCAGCCATCTGGCTGGAAGTATACACAAAGTTGATCGACTACCGGGAAAAGCCTGCATTACAGGCGACGCTCATCGATATAAGCGACCGCAAGGCGGTCGAAGAGGCTTTGCGCCAAGCCAAAGAAGCTGCAGAGACGGCTACCAGGACAAAGTCAGAGTTCCTGGCCAGCATGAGCCACGAGATCCGCACCCCCATGAACGCAGTGGTAGGCGTAACCGGACTGCTCTTAGAAACGGAGCTGAGCCAGGAGCAAAAGGAGTACGTCGAGACCATACGCAACAGCGGAGAGGCAGTGCTCTCCATCATGAATGACATCCTCGACCTTTCCAAGATCGAAGGGGGAAGGATGGAGCTGGAGAGTCGGCCATTGGAACTTCAGAGCTGCATCAAAGCACCCATGGCCATTGTGGCTTCATATGCCCATGAGAAAGGCTTGAAGCTGAGCCAAAAGATCGATAACAATGTTCCCGAAATGATCCTGGGAGACTCCATGAGGCTCAAGCAGGTCTTGGTCAATCTGCTTAGTAACGCCGTGAAGTTCACGGATAAGGGCGAGGTAGAGGTCTCGATCTCGGGCCAGAAGCTGGAGGGGGGCCGTTACAGGATACACTTTGCAGTCAAAGACACTGGAATCGGAATCCCGGCAGAGAAGATGAGCTGCCTGTTTCATCCTTTCAGCCAGGTTGATGCTTCGATTGCCCGCCTGTATGGAGGCACTGGCCTTGGCCTGGCCATAAGTAAGCGGCTGGTGGAGCTGATGGGAGGCGAGATATGGGCGGAGAGTTGGCCGGGCAAGGGCTCAACCTTCCATTTCACGATCCTTTCTGAGGCTGCAGCGGCAAAGACCATCAGCTCTGCGGCCCTCCCTTCCCGGCCTGGCACGGGAGTGAAGTCCAGCCCTGGTTCTCTAAGCATCCTGCTCGCAGAGGACAATATCATGAGCAAGAAGATTACACTGCAGATCCTCAAGAAGATCGGCTACGTTGCCGACGTAGCTTCTAACGGGGTCGAGGTCTTAGCCGCCCTGGAACATCATCCTTATGATGTGGTCCTAATGGATGTCCAGATGCCCAAGATGGACGGGATTGAAGCGACCAAGAAGATCCGGGAACGATGGCCGAACGGGCCTAAGATCGTAGCCATTACCGCCCATGCCCTACAGGGCGATAGAGAGAAGTGCCTGGCAGCGGGGATGGATGATTTCATAAGCAAGCCCGTAAAGCTGGAAAAGCTGCGAGCCCTGCTCGCGTCCTACGTTTAGCATCGGGAACGAATAGATCGTACAGACTGGTTGTCAAATAGCCTCATGAACGTGAGAATCCCAATAACGGCTTTTGCCAAAGGATAAGAATGATCCTCATAGCGCTATTTTTATCTTGAATGCTTACGTGTGGGTCGTGAACCCTAATTCAGCTCTGCTTTTAACTTGACATTGTCATATAATATCATTACTATCCCATAGATGCTGCAATTGATCTTCGGTGATGCGATTCTCTTGCAGAAAGCCTAGATCTATGCTTTGCTTTGATGATCTCAAGTATTTCCCGGTCA
>Ga0315289_10002115_pt1 | contig 30708 bp, 43 predicted proteins | sample YL17G11_40_MG_FD_203452 | JGI IMG/M metagenome (GOLD analysis project Ga0315289, IMG submission 203452) | Sediment microbial communities from Yellowstone Lake, YNP, Wyoming, USA - YL17G11_40 | ecosystem: Environmental > Aquatic > Freshwater > Lake > Sediment | place: USA: Wyoming | collected... | reverse complement strand
CAGCTCTTTTCGGTTGAATAATCCGCTGGATGCTGGCGCCTTTTGCAACTTCGGTATTTGCTAATCTAGCTTTCAGCAACAGCTTTAAAAATAATCAAAAACTTCTAATGCCGCGCTTGAAAACAGCGTATCTGTTTTCGGCGTGCTGAAAATCCGATGATTTTCATCATGCCCGGATGGCCCAACGGTACGGCGCATTATTAAGAACATTTAAATATCTTCTTTTTCTTCTATTAATATGGATAGAAACCAAAATAATAAACTAGTGGCAATTTCAAGATGGAGAAAAATACAAGAAAAAGAAATAGAATTTATTAGGAAGAACTCTATCCAAAATAATTATCTAAAAATGAGATTATTAGGATACCTTGCTGGAGACGGTTATGTATCTATTAGAGAAGACAGAACTGGAATCCATCATGAAATTAGATTTTTTCCAGATCATAAATCACTTATTAAACCTTTTGTAGAAGCATCACAAAAAGTGTATAATAAAATTCCAATAATTAAAAAGTTAAAAAATCATTACATGTTAAGAATTTACTCTAAAGTCGTGGTATTAGACCTCTTAAAAGAAGGTGATTTAAGAAGTAATGTTTGGGAATTGCCTAAAAATTTTAATAATAAAAAAGAAAAAAAAGAATGGTTAAGGGCATTTTTTGATTCAGAAGCATCTGTGGCAAAAAATAAGATAAGCATGGGCTCTATAAATGAAAAGGGGATGATGCAAATTAAAAACCTATTAGAAGAATTTAATATTGACTCTAAAATTTATAAGTATATCCAAAAAAATGAAAAATGGAGCAATGTATTTTTCTTGAATATATTAAAAAAAGAAAGTAGGAAGAATTATCTTAATGAAATAGGATTTAATCATTCTTTAAAAACAGAAAAATTAAAAAGGTGTTTTACCAATCAATAATATGCCCGGATGGCCCAACGGTACGGCGCAGATTTTCTCAAGAAAAATCTTGGAAAAGCGTAAGCCTTGAGTACCTTTATGGAAAGCCTGTTTCCTTCGGGATATCCAGGTTCGACTCCTGGTCCGGGCGTCCTAAAAAATCAGAGATTTTTGGGACACTGAAAGCTGAAAGTTTTCGAGTGTTTTGACTTCCTAAAATTGCATTTAATCTTCTTCTGCGAATTTCTTTATTTCTTCAAAGTTCTCGACAATCAGCTTTGCCTTTGATTTTCCAAAGCTGAATGGAAACTGGTCTTCCTCGCTTCTTTTCAAAGAAATTATCTTTTTTCCCTTAAATTCTGAATAGCTTGTTGTCATGTTTTGTTCTTGCTTTATTTTGTTTTTAAATGTTTTCATGGAAAGAGTTAAAAATATGTTTTTGCTTTATATTGCATGAAAAAGATAAATGTTCTTGTGATATGTCTTTTGATAGTTATTGTCGTGGCTTCTGTTGGAGGAATTTTTACATCTCCTGCTGTCAACAGCCTGTGGTATGAAACTGTTAAACCAAGCATAACACCTCCAAATTATATTTTTCCGGTTGCATGGACAATCATTTTCTTTTTGATAGCTCTTGCAATGTATTTCGTATGGATTAATGCGAATAAAAAACAGAAAAAAACTATTGCGGTTGTTTTCAGCATCAATTTTTTCTTTAATATTTTGTGGAGCGTTCTTTATTTCGGAATGAAAAATGCCTTGCTTGCATTTTTTGATGTGATTCTGCTATGGGTTTCTATACTCGTGATGATAGCTGCGTTATGGAAAATAGACAAAAAGGCAAGTTATTTGCTTGTCCCTTACTTTCTTTGGGTTACTTTTGCCTCTGTTTTGAATTTTCTTTCTATAAAATGATGAAGATCATAGATCTTTAGCATGCAGAAAATGCAATGCATTTTCGAGCATAAAGCAAGATTTAAAAATAAAAACTCCTTACTATAGGCATGAAAACAGCAGTTTTTTGGACAGGGATTGCAGTGCTGATTTTAAGCATAATTTTAGGCATTTTAGCAGGGGCTGTATTTCCTGGAAATGCGACTGTTCCTGTTATTTATGGCAGCAACCAGGTTGCTTATGTATTCACTGCAATAATCGGCATAGTGATTGCGGTTGCAGGAGCAGCTCTTGGAAAAAAGAGCACAGTTCAAGATAGATAAAGGCAAATGCTTATAAAGGCACTTCTTATGACTTAATTGTAAAAAAACAAGATTATTATTAATGTTGTTGATGATAAGAAAATGTGTAATTAAATTATGCTTTTTCTTATAAAAAATATAAATTATGGAAAAATTCAGAAGACTGGGTATAATAGAGCCCATCTTGAAGTCAATTCAAGAGCAGAAATTTGTAGAACCAAGCGAAATTCAGGAAAAATCAATTCCTTTGATTCTTGCTGGAAAGGATGTTATAGCCGAGGCTGCGACAGGAAGCGGGAAAACACTCGCATTTGCGGCAGGAATAATAAGAGACACTGAAAAAACTGGAAGAATACAGTCGCTTATATTAACTCCGACAAGGGAATTAGCAGAGCAAGTAGCTTGTTCATTGCAAAGATTCTCTAAGCACAAGCATCTTGAAATTATCCCCATTTATGGCGGATTGTCAATAAACCCGCAAATTGAAAAATTGAGAACAGCAGATGTTGTTGTAGGAACTCCCGGAAGAATACTTGACCACCTTGAAAGAAGAACAATATCTTTCAGCAGTGTTAAACTTCTTGTTTTGGACGAGGCTGACAGAATGCTTGATATGGGTTTCAAAGACGATGTTGAAAAAATAATAAGAAACTGCCCAAGAAACAGGCAGACTCTCTTGTTTTCAGCAACTATCTCGCATGATATCGCGGTTCTTGCAAAAAGATACATGAACAATCCTGTGCTTGTTTCTGCGCAAAATTATGTTGACCCTGCAAAACTGACGCAATTTTATTATGATGTCCCGAGCGAGATGAAATTTTCATTGCTTGTTCATCTTTTGAAAAATGAAAAATCAAGATTATCAATGGTTTTCTGCAATACGAAGCAAAATACAGACTTTGTAGCGAAGAATCTCAGATATAACGGCATAAATGCCCTTGCAATTCACGGCGGGCATTCCCAGGAAAAAAGAGGCAATACAATGGACCAGTTCAACACTCAGAAAGCCAATATCCTTGTCTGCACAGATGTTGCTGCGAGAGGACTTGACATTCCAGGAGTTTCTCACGTATACAATTATGACATCCCAAAATGCAGCAAAGACTACATACACAGAATTGGGAGAACAGCAAGAGCTGGAAAAGAAGGAAAAGCTGTGAGCATTGTTTCAAGAAGAGATTATGAAAATTTTAACAATGTTCTTGAAGACAGCTCATTGCACATAAAAACGCTGCCTCTTCCAACCTTTCAAAAAGTGAGGGTTGTTTTGTTTGATGACTCAAGAAGGAATTTTAGAAGACCTTTTAACAGGAATTTCAGGCATAGAAGAAGATACTAAAAAATTTTCGCTCGAAAACTCGCGAGTTTTCGGCGCGCAAAGAAATTGTTTTGCAATTTCTTGCGCAGGAAATTTCGATTTCCTTGCGCCAGAAACCTGTTGGTTTATGAGCGTTTCATTTTAGACTGTTTATTATACACTCTTTCAAAAATATCCTGGACAATTTCTTTTATTTTGTCCCTGCTTTTCTCACAATGCTTCAGTGATATAAATATTAAAAACTCATCGCCGGCAGACTCATTAAGCCTGTGCCCTATGACTTCAACAACCCTTTCTTCAGAAGTCGACAGTTTTCTGCTTCGCAATGTATTTACTACTTCTTTGCCTATCATTTCAAGGTATTCATCAACTTTCAAATATCCGAGCTTAGAATTCCAATAATGCAAATCATCAAGATCAAATAAGACATAATAGCCGTCAGTTATCCCTTTTTTCCTCAACTCCTCGAGCTTTATCACGAAACCTGTTTTGTTAAGCAGCCCTGTAATCGGGTCATGAAAAGAAATACTTTGAAGGGAGTTTATCTGTTCTTTATTCAGGGTTTTTGCAAGTTTGAAATAATCTTTTGCCCTTTTTTTGAAATTTTTATGAATCATGCTTCTGAGCTTATGGCCCTCATAGAACCTAAGATTAAATTTTGTTTTTGATTTTTTGGCTTCTGCAACAGCCACCATTGCCTCTTTGAAGCTTCTTCCTATGCCGCAGGACATTGTGATAATTTCTGCCATTTTTTTCGCTTTTTAAGATATAGACTTTCAAAAAAAGAGGTTTATAAATTTTCCTCTATGCATTGGGTTAATCTTTTAAGCTTATTCTTTGCATAAAAAACGATAAAATTTTGCTTTCAAGGCAAAAATATTGATATTTTTTATTCTAATGGTTCACAACTGTTATTTATACAACTGCAATTTTTTATTTTGCAGTTGTACATTGCAATGCATATGATATCTTTTGGGCAATCGTTTGGCATGTATGATGAGGCGTTGCTTTTCAGAACGCATTTTTCTTCCCCTCCCATATTGCAAGGGCAACAGGTTGTCTGAACCTTGACACAATCCCCATTCTTTTGGCATTGCTGTTGCTGAATGCAGCCGCTGCATAAAATAAGAAGAGCTGCGAGCAAAAAAACAAGAAAAATTTTCATTTTATTTTTATTGGGCTGAATTGCTTGCAAGCATTGACTGCGAAATCGAGTTTTTCATCTGTTTCAGCGTAGATTCTCATCAATAACTGCCCTTTCCTGACTTTATAGCCATTATGAACTTGCAGATAAATCCCCGCTGACTTGTCTGCAGGGCATCCAGCTGCTCTTGCAATTGCAGCAATCGCTTTGTTGTTTATTCCTGCAATTTTTCCATTTTTCTCAGCAACAATGTCTTTGCCCAGTTTTGCAAGCCTTAGTTTTTTGTCAATATTTTCCAAGGAGCCTTTCTGCGCTTCAATGATCTGTTTAAATTTTTTATATGCCTGCCCAGAATCAAGAATTTTTCTTGCCATCTCAATTCCTTTTCCTTTTTTCGCTTTTTTCGCCATTTCAAAAATTTTTCCAGCAATCATGACTGATTTGTTTTCAAGGTCTATCGGCCTTTTTTTATCTTTTCTCAAGACAAAGATTACGTCTCTTGCCTCGAGAACAGGGCCTATGCCGTTTCCAATAGGCTCATTTCCATCTGTGATAATTGTTTCAAGATTCAATCTTAATTTTCCAGCGATTTTTTTGAATTTTCTTGCAAGCTCAAGAGCTTCTTTCTTTTTCACTTTCGCATTTTCCCCGAAAGGGATGTCTATCAGAATATTTGAGGCGTTTACCGCAAGTTTTTTTGCAAGAATGCTTGCAAGAAGCTGCGCGTCTGAATCAAGAGAAAGAAGCCTTTCAACCTGTATTATTTTGTCATCCGCAGGAGCGAGCCCAAGAGCGCCGCCCCAAACCATGCAGCCATTTGTTTTCTTTATAATCGATTTTATCTCTTCTATGGAGAATTCAACATCTGCAAGGCATTCTATCACATCTGCAGTTCCTGCGGCTGAAGTAATCGCCCTGCTTGATGTCTTTGGCATTATCAATCCTGCCGAGCAGCATATTGAAACAACTATCGGCGTAGTTCTGTTTCCCGGAATGCCGCCTATTGAATGCTTGTCAACACTGCTTTTGATTCCAAGCGTTTTTCCCGTCTTTACCATGGCCTTAGTTAAATTGATTGTTTCCTCAATATTCATTCCATTGATATAGACTCCCGAAACAAAATAGGCTATTTCGGCTTCTGTCAACGAATTGTCCACTATGTCTTCCATTATCGAGAGTATTTTTTCATAATTCAATTTCTTTCCGTTCAGTTTTTCATTTATATAATCGGTGCTTTTTGGCCTTGAAGCGGCGCTTATTTCAATAAGCTCATTTTCCTTGAGTCCAAGTTCTTGAATTATTTCTCCTGACAGCGCAATTTCATCTTCATGAAGAATTCCCTCGGCAATATCGATAATCGCGACAATCGCATTATTCCCGTGCTTTTTTATTCTTACTCTCTCACTTACGTAAACAGCGAGTTTTTTTGCGGTTTTGGCATGCATTATAGCAACAGGTCTCCCCGCAAACAAATTCAAAAATTTTACTTTTAGTAGCATTTTAAATAATATTATTTATTTTTCTTTTTCTGTAAACTTCAAGAACCATAAGAGCATAATCAAGAACCAAAGGACCGATGAAAACTCCGACAATTCCGAAAACTTCAAATCCTCCGAAGATTCCTAAAAGAACCACTACTTGTGATATCCTTGCTTTCTTGCTTATGAAATAAGGTCTTATTATGTTATCAACGTGGCTCACTATAACAATCCCGTAAATGAGCAGCGCAATGCCGTTTGTAGCATCTCCTGTCGCTATCATTGAAATGCCTAAAGGAGCCCAGATTATCCATGAGCCAACAAAGGGTATCATTCCAAAAAGTACTGAAAGGGCTGTAAGCAATACTGCTTGATCAGCTGCTCCGAAAAGAATATAACCAAGACCTGCAACAAGACCTTGGACAACGCCGACTGCAAATACTCCATAAATCAGCGCCCATGTGATTTCTTCAAATCTTTTAAAGAGATGATTTTTCACTTTATCCCTAAATGGAAGAATGCCTCTTAATACTCCTATAATTGAATCTCCATCTCTCAAAAAGAAAAACAGGACAAAGAACATCACGAATATCTGCAAGGCTAAAGAAGGAACATCTGAGATGAAATTGCTGAAGGCGCTTGTAGCAAATGCAGCTAGCTTCTCAACCCCTTTGTCAAAGAAAAGCGAAATCTGGGAGGGGTCTGTCCCGAAAATTTTGGCAATTGAAGCCTTTAATGGGGCGACATAATCATATGTCTGGAATTTTGTGTAAAGGTCTATTGATTCTTTTACCAGCATTTGCAGTGAAAACCAGATAAGAACCACTGCAATAATGACAGCTATTGTCACGATTATTCCAGAAGCGATTCCTGGACTTTTTATTTTTTTATTCAATGTCTTTCTTAATGGTATTAAGATATATGCAAGAACTACTGCCATCAAAATCGCCGCAATGAATGGCTTGAGAATCAAAAAAGAGATTATGACTAACGCGACAAGAATTGTTGCAAGAGCTATTTTTTCTATTGGGTAAGGCATATTATAAGGTGGATAAATTATCTTATAAACCTTTTTATGAATAAAGGTTTTAGTTATAGAAAATTTTATAAATCATTTTCACAAAACAATACTATGTTATTCATAAAAAAACTGTTTTTAGGACAGGCAGATGACTCTGTCCATGCCCAGTTTGTGCGCTTTGGAAAGGGGATTTTTGAAAACAAGGCTGTTTATTCCGCAGCAAAAAGCGGCCAGATAAAGATAAACGGGACTTTTGAGCTTGCAAATGACTTTGTGAAGTTTGCGGCTGCAAATTCCAAAAAGATGAATGTAAAAGGGATTATCATGGCAAGAGAAGATTTAGGTCTTGGAGAAAGCAAAGAGAAAAAAGGGCTTTTTTATTTTGATGTTGACAAAGAAATTGGCTCAGAAGAACTGTTAAAAATTGGCGAAAAGGCTTACGCAATGCTGCTCGATTGCGAGGCAGAAGGAATCAGCATAAAGATGAAGAAAAAAATTCCAAGGCCAAAAGCGCAGATTGGAGATAAACTACCCAAAATAGATGACAAATTCTGTGTCATGTTCCTGCCGCAAGGCTTGTGGAGCAAAGCAAAGGATGAGTTTTTGTTCGGGCTGCCCGAAGGAAAAAAATACAAGCTAAGCCATTCATACACTATCAGCGAGATTATCCTGCCAAAAGGTGAAAAAGACTTTGAAAAGATGAGGCTTCTTGCAAAGAAAAAAGGCACAATAAAAAGGATTGCGCTCGTTGACGGCAAAGAGATAGTGCAGGAAAAAGAATTTTTGGTGTAAATAGCACAAGATTTATAAACAAACTTATTTTTCACAATTCAGGGTTCGGGAAGATGTTCACGGTGATAGAAAACATAGTAAATGGTACATCATCCACGTTCAGGAAGTTTGCAGTTTTGGCCGAGAAAAAGGGCCAATAAAATTTTGCCTAGTGCGAACTGGAAGATACTTGAAAACGCTGTTTCTGACAAAAAAATTCTTGGTTTTGTGGGATATAAAGTCGGAATGCTTTCAGCTCTTGTCAAAGACAATACGCCGAACTCAATAACAAAAGGAAAGCAGATTGTCATGCCTGTTACGATTATTGAATGCCCTCCTATGAAAATTCTTTCGATAAGATTTTATAAAAACGGGATTCCAGCAACTGAAATGCTCGCTGAAAATCTTGATAAAAACCTTGCGAGAAAAATAAAGATTCCAAAGAAAAAATCAAATATTGAAGAAATTGAAACGCTCGGAAACAAAGTTTCCGGCGCGCCGAAAATTAGTGAATTTTCGAGCGAAAAACTTTCTGAATATGACAATTTAAGGCTGATTGTTTATACTTCTGCCGACAAGACAGGATTGAAAAAATCACCAGATATAATTGAAGTCGGAGTTTCAGGAAAAATCGAGGATAAGTTTAAAATCGCAAAAGAAATGCTTGGAAAAGAGATTAATTTTTCTGATGCTTTCAGCAAGGGGCAGGTTGTTGATGCCCATGTTGTCACAAAAGGAAAAGGGACGCAAGGTCCTGTAAAGCGTTTTGGAATTACTTTAAAGCCGCATAAAACAGAAAAAGGAGTAAGAAGACCGGGCTCGCTTGGACCATGGCATCCTGCCAAAGTCATATTCAGAGTTCCAATGGCTGGACAAGTCGGTTTTTTTACAAGAGTGCAGAACAACAACAAACTAATCGACTTGAACAAAAAAGAAGATTATCCTTTCCAGCATTATGGGAACATAAAAACCAATTTTTGCATAATCAAAGGCTCTATTGGAGGCCCTATAAAGCGGCCTCTTCTATTAACTTTCGCCGCAAGGCCAAGCAAGAAAATTGAAAAAGAAAATTTTGAGCTTGTGAGGCTGATAAAATGATGAAAATTAGCGTAATAAGCGTTGATGGGCAGAAAAAATCACAGATTGAAATGCCACAAGTTTTCGAAACTAGAATAAGAAAAGACATTCTTGACAAAGTCTGCGGGATTGAAAATGCTAAAAGGCCGTCTTACGGCACCGATATAATGGCTGGAAAAAGAACCGCTTCTTCAGGAAAAATAAGGCACAGAAGAAGAAAATGGAAATCAAGATGCCAAAAGGGAATATCAAGGGTTCCAAGAAAAATAATCACAAGAAGAGGCTCTTCATTCAACTGGATAGGCGCCTTCACTCCAGGAACAAGAGGTGGAAGAAGAGCGCACCCCCCAAAAGGGAGCAAGATATGGGCGATGACACCTATGAAAAAAGAGAAGTTGCTTGCGCTAAAATCTGCAATCGCTCTCACATCATCAAAACCAAAAAACTCTCCTCTCGATTTTCCAATAGTTGTTGAAAGCAAGATCGAAGAGCTGAAAAAAGCAAAAGAGCTGAAGAATGCATTAAAAAATATTTTCGGAACTGCACAAAAGAACATTTTGATAATCTCTGAAAAAGAGATAAAACCCGCAAAAAACATCGGGGTTGAAAATATAACTCTCAAAGAAATAAGCGCGAGCGGAATTTCTGGGAAAATTGTCTTGTGGACAGAGAATGCAATAAAAGAGATGGAGAAGCTAAAATGGTGATTCAATATCCTGTTTCAACAGAAAAAGCGATAAGGCTTATAGAATTGGAAAACAAGATTACATTCATAGTTGACAGAAAAGCGAGAAAAAAGCAGATTAAAGATGAATTTGAAAAGCAATTTAATGTCAAGACAGAAAAAATAAATGTTCAAATCAAGGGAGGAAAAAAAATAGCGATTGTCAAGCTGAAAGCGGAAACGCCGGCAATAGACATTGCTACCAAGATAGGGCTTATTTAAAATGGGAAAAAGGATAATTCAGCAGAGAAGAGGAAAGGGAAGCGCCACTCATAGAGTCAGCGAGAAAGCTTACGCCATGAATCTTCGGTACCCTCATCAAGAGGGCGAAGCTGAAATAATAAGGCTGGAAAATGAAAGAGGATACACTTATCCAATTGCAAAACTAAAATTGGGAAATGAAATATTTTTCAACATTGCTGTTGAGGGAATAAAAATCGGGGACAAGATTATGGTTGGAAAAAATGTTCCTATGGAAAAAGGAAATATAACCTCTCTTGAAAACATCCCTATAGGGACTTTTATCTGCAATGTTGAAATAAGGCCTTACAGCAGAGGACAGCTTGTTAAATCTGCGGGAACATCTGCGCAGGTTGCAAAAAAAACACCTCAGGGAACAATAATAATTCTGCCTTCAAAAAAGGAAAAATTAATCGACAACAGGGCGAGAGCAACAATCGGAATTGTCTCCGGAGCAGGAAGGCCTGAAAAACCTTTTATAAAAGCCGGAAACAGATGGCATGTGATGAAATCGAAAAACAAGCTTTATCCAAGAACATCTCCTGTCAAGATGAATGCTGTAAATCATCCTTTCGGCGGGGGAAGGGGGAAGAACATAGGAAAAACAAGCATTGCCCCGAGAAATGCTCCGCCAGGAAGAAAAGTCGGATTGCTAAGGCCAAGAAAAACAGGGAGAGGAAAGTAAAATGGCACAGCAAATATTTTACAAGGGAAAAACAATCGAAGAATTGGGCAAGCTTGATGTGAGGGAATTTGCAAAATATCTTCCTTCAAGAAAAAAAAGAAGCCTGCTAAGGCAGTTTAATGATATTGAAAAATTCATACAGCAGAACAAGAAGAAGATAGAGGAAAAAAAGAAGATAAGAGTCCATGCGCGGGATTTGATTATAGTGCCCCAGATGGTTGGATGGACAATTTTCGTCCATTCCGGAAAAGAATTTGTGCCTGTTGGAATAACAATGGAGATGCTCGGGCACAGGCTTGGAGAGTTTGTCGCAACTAGAAAGAAAGTGGAGCACAGCGCGCCAGGTATAGGGGCAACAAGAAGCTCTGCCGCATTGTCTGTAAAATAAAATGGAAAACGAAAAAATAGCAACAGTAAATGCAAAGTTCCTGCCTATTTCGAAAAAGCATTCAATCGCCATATGCAGGGCAATAAAGGGAAAAACCGCAAAAGAAGCTATTGAAATGCTTGAAAAAGTCGCAAAAAAGAAAAAAGCGATAAAATTTACTGGGGAAATTCCGCACAGAAAAGGAGAAGGGATGATGTCCGGAAGATATCCTGTGAATGCATCAAAGGTTTTCATGAAATTGATAAAGGGGCTTGTTGCAAATGCGAATGTAAAAGGAATTGATGCTGAGAAATCAACAATATCTGCAAAGGCGGACGATGCCGGAAAACATATGAGGGCGGGAAGGAAAAGAAGAAAATTCAAGAGGTGCCATGTCACTCTGCAAATGCGGGAGATTGGGGAGATTGAAAAAAAATGATTGAAAAAAAATTCATAGCGCTTAAGAAAGAAGAGATTGCCATAAAGGAGTTTGTAAAAAAATCAATTGGAAAGGGAAAAATCTCTTCAATACGTGTGGAAAGAACACCCATAGGCGAGCATATAATAATCTCAACATGCAAGCCCGGGCTTGTAATTGGCTCAGGGGGAGAAAGCATCCAAAATTTGACTGAATTATTGAAAAAACAGTTCAATCTTGAAAACCCGAAGCTTGAAATTGCCGAAATACAGCATCCTGAATTTGATGCCCAAAGCATAGCAGACCAAATCGCGCTTTCGCTTGAAAGATTCGGTCCGGGATCATTCAAAATAACCGCATACAAAATGCTTGAGAGGATAAAATCTGCCGGCGCCCTCGGAACAGAGATACTGCTTAGCGGAAAACTGCCAGGCGAAAAGGCAAGAACATGGAGATTCTGCTTCGGATATTTGATGAAAACGGGAGATACAGCAAATCTTGTTAACAGGGCGATAGCGGTTGCTAACACAAAACCGGGAAGCGTCGGGATAAAAGTGGCAATACTCCCAAAAGACGCGAAGCTGCCGGATAAAATCACAATAATCAAAGAAGAGGTAAAAAAAGAAGCTGAAATGCTCGGAAACAAAGTTTCCGGCGCGCCGAAAACTCGTGAGTTTTCGAGCGTAAAAGAAGAGGCAAAAAAAGAACCTGAAAAGAAAGAATAAAATGGCTATACTAAAAAACAAGGATATCAAGGGAATGTCAAAAGAAGAAAGACTGAATAAATTAAAAGACCTCAAGCTTGAATTAATAAAAGCAAGAGCTAAAAAATCATCGCAAGGGGTTTCACTTAAAACAAAAGAAATTAAAAGGACTATTGCACGAATATTAACTCATATTAGCAAACAATAAATATGGAGATTTGCCCAAGATGTGGCTTGCCAAAAGAAGCTTGTGTCTGTGAGGGAATAGCGAAAGCGAAACAGAGAATAAAAGTAACGACAGTGAAGAGAAAATACGGAAAGATAATAACAACAGTGACGGGAATTGACCCGAAAGACATTGACCTGAAAGAAGTCGCAAAACAGCTCAAATCAGAGCTTGCGTGCGGCGGAACAGTAAAAAACGACCAAATCGAACTGCAGGGAGATCATGTCAAAAAAACAAAAGAAAAGCTTGTAGAGCTCGGATTCCCTAAAGAAACAATCGACTGAAAGCAACTGAAACAGTAAAATGAAAAAACAAGAAAAGGAAATATGTAAAGACAAGAAGTGCCCGTTTCACGGCGAGCTTAGCGTGAGAGGAAGGCATTTTCAAGGATACGTGAAAAAGATAGTCGGAACAAGAGCTGTGATTGTATGGGAAAAATTCGTGTATTTTCCAAAATATGAAAGATACGCGAGAAAAAGAAGCAAGATTCACGCGCATATACCTTCATGTTTGATAAATGAAATAAAATTAAATGATTATGTTGAAGCAGGCGAATGCAGGCCAATAAGCAAAATAACCCATTTCGTTGTGCTCAAAAAAATAGAAAAATGAAAGCAATGTCAGCAAGAGCTACGAGAGGAATTAATATCGGTTCTATTGTAAACGCGGCCGACAATAGTGGGGCAAAGATAGTGAGAATCGTGGCTGTCAAAAGAGGAAAAGTGACAAGAGGAAGGCAGGTTTACGCCAAAATAGGAGACAGAGTTAAAGTAAGCGTGAGAAAGGGAATTCCAGAATTAAGAAAACAGGTGCTTGATGCTGTTGTAGTAAGATTAAGAAAAGAATACAGAAGACTGACTGGGGAAAGAATAAGCTTTTCAGATAATGCTGTTGTGATTTTAAAAGATGACAAATCCGGAGATCCAAAAGGGACTCAGATTAAAGGGCCTATTGCAAAAGAGATTACAGAAAGATGGCCTGAGATAACAAAAATCGCAAGCATTGTGGTGTAAAATGATGAAAATAAGAAATTTTCAGCATGCAGAAAATCTGGAGGATTTTCAAGCATGAAAAAGAAATTTTCAAAATCATGGAAATCGAGCAGTAAGGCTAGAAAGCAGAGAAAATACAGATATAATGCTCCGGTTAATATTGCTCGCAAGCTGATGTCCTCAAATCTTTCAAAAGAATTAAGAAAAACATACAAAAAAAGAAGCTTTCCTGTAAAAAAAGGCGATACTGTAAGAATAATGCGGGGGGGATTTTCAGGAAAAAAGGGAAAAATCGCTTCAATTGATAGGTATAACAAAAAAGTTTACATTGAAGGAATTCAAAGAGCGAAGAAAGAAGGAACAAAAGTCAATGTTCCTTTTGAGCCCTCAAATATCCAGATAATTGAATTAAACACAGAAGACAAAAAAAGACTGGGAGAGAAAAAATGACGCATTTGAAAAGATCTGCGATGCCGAAAACATGGCCGTTGCCAAGAAAAGGAACAAAATACATAATTACGCCTAAAGGAGCTTATGGAATGAATGGAATTCCTGTTGCAATATTCTTAAAAACAGTTCTGAAACTTGCAGAAAGCCTGAACCAAATAAGGGAAATTTTAAATGAAAAGCAAGTAAGTGTAAACGGCAAAATTGTAAAAGAGCCTAAATTCTCTGTCGGAATATTTGACATAATAACAATCTCAAAGCTGAAGAAGAATTATCTTGTTGTTATAGAAAACAAGAAGATTGCCGCAAAAGAAATTTCCGCTGCAGATGCAAAAAACAAGTTCTGCAAGATAATCGGAAAAAAGAAACTGGCTAAAGGCAAGATGCAAATCAACCTTTACGGCGGAAGAAATATCTTGACAGATGAAAAAATAGGGATAAATGACAGCATAATTTTGAATCTTGAAAAAAACAAGGTGATGAAGATACTTCCCTTGAAAGAAGGCTCTTTTGTCAAAATAATAGGAGGAAAGCATATCGGCGCTTCTGGAGAAGTTAAAAAAATTGAAAAAAGAATTCTTGTAAAGTTGGAAGGCAAGCTAGCAGAAGTTGAAAAAAAGAATATTTTTGTTTTTGAACGATGAAAAATAACATAATGAGAGAAATAAAACTTGAAAAAGTCACGCTTAATTGCGGAACCGGGACAGAGAAAGACAAGCTTGAAAAATCATTCAGGCTGCTCCAGATAATAAGCGGAGAAAAGCCAATAAAGATAGAGACAAAAAAAAGAATTCCGGGATTTAATGTAAGGCCGGGGCTTGAGATAGGATGCAAAGTTACAATACGAAAAGAAAAGGCAAGAGAACTGCTTAAAAGGCTGCTCGAGGGAATAGGCAACAAATTAAAGAAAAAACAGATAATTCCCGGCTCTTTTGCATTCGGAATAAAAGAATATCTCCAGATTCCGGGGATAGCTTATCAAAGAGATATTGGGATGCTTGGGCTGGAAGTCTGCGCGACTTTGATAAGAGCCGGATACAATGTCAAAGACAGAAAAATAAAGAGGGGCAAACTGCCCCAAAGGCAGAGAATAACAAAGGAAGAGACAATCAAATTCATTGAAGATAACTTCAAGGTGGAGATACAATGACACAAAGTGACTGGCAAAAATTAACAAAGCAGCTTCAAAACAAGCCTGAAAAATTAAAAAGGTTTTTGAAATACTGCAAGCCAAAGAAAAGGAAGTTTGGAATATCCATCCATAAATGCGTGAGATGTGGAAGAATAGGCGCCCATGTGGGCCAGTATGGAATAAACATGTGCAGGCAATGCTTCAGGGAGATGGCAGAAAGCCTGGGATTCAAAAAATACCGTTAAAATGGACACACTTGCAAATGCGCTAAACTGCTTGATGAATGCCAAAAGAGCCGGCAAATTTAGTTGCACAATCAAGCCTGTATCAAAATTTGTCATATCTGTTCTGGAGATAATGAAGAAAAAAGGGCATATTGAATACTCAGTAAACAAGGACAACCAGCAAGCAGTTGATGTAAAAATCAAAAACCTCAATAAATGCGGGGCTATAAAGCCAAGATTTTACGCGAAAAAAGATGAGGTCATAAAATATATCAAAAGATATCTTCCTGCAAGAGACTTTGGATTTTTGATAATCTCAACATCAAAAGGAATCATGGATGACAAAGATGCTGCTGAAAAGGAAACAGGAGGCTCTTTGATTGCATATTGCTATTAAAATAAAAAAATGAAAGAAAAAATTGAAAAAATAATTGAAATCCCCGAAGGGGTGGAAATCAAAGTAGACAGCAAGATTTCTGTCAAGGGGCCAAAGGGAGAGATTGAAAGAAGATTTTCATATCCAAATATTAGCATTGAAATTTCAGGAAACAAACTTCTGATAGTTTCTGAAAAAGGGACAAAAAGAGAGAAGAAGATAATCATGACAACTGCCGCCCATATAAAAAATATGATAAATGGTGTCAAAGAAGGATTCAAGTACAGGCTCCAAGTGTGCTCGGTGCACTTTCCAATCACTGTAAAAATTGAGGGGGATTTCCTGAAAGTAAAGAATTTCTTCGGAGAGACAAAAGAAAGAAAAGCATTGATATTGCCAGGAGTCAAGGCAGAAATTAAAGGAGATATAATAGAAGTCGAATCCATAGACAGAGAAAAGGCAGGGCAGACAGCCGCGAACATAGAAACAGCGACAAAAATAAGATCAAGAGACAGAAGGATTTTCCAGGATGGGATTTACATAATTGAAAAAGCTTAAAATGAAAAACAGAAAATTTTTGAGAAGAGACTGGCAGAAAAGAATCAGGCTGAGCAACAGAAGGAAAAAGCTCAGATGGAGAAAGCCAAAGGGAAGGCATAATCAAATGAGGCTTAAAAGAGCCGGCTATGCTCCTGTTGTTTCAATAGGCTACGGCACAAGAAAAGCGACAAGAAACCTGATTCACGGAAAAAAGCCCGTTATAGCCAGCAATTTGAATGAGCTGCTTGCTGTTAAAGCAGATGAAATACCAATCCTTTCATCCACTCTTGGTGCAAAGAAAAAGATTGAGATTGCAAAAAAAGCGATTGAAAAGAAAATCAAGATTTTGAACTTTAATCCTGAAAAATTCCTTGCAGACATTGAAAAAAAGAAGGAAGAGAATAAAAAAGCCGAAGAGGAAGAGAAAAAGAAGAAAGAAAAACATGCTGTAAAAGAGAAAAAGAAAACAGAAGCGAAAGAAGAGAAAAAAGAAGAAGCCAAAGAAGAAAAGGTAGATGAGAAGAAGAAGGAAAACAAATGAAAACGCTCGTCACACAAAAAAAGCTTGCGGCAAAAGTCTTTGATGTAGGAACAGGAAGAATACTTTTTGACAAGCTTAGATTAAATGACATAATGCAGGCGATAACAAGAGAAGACATAAGGGATTTGTCAAAAGAGGGGGTGATAAAAATAAAGCCTGTCAGAGGAGTAAGAAAATTGAAAAAAAGAGGCAAAAGGGGAACAGGAAGCAGAAGGCAAGTTCCATCCACAAGAAAAAGAGATTATGTTAGAAGAATAAGAAAAATGAGAAGATTTTTAATCAAGCTTAAAAGCGATAAGAAGATATCATCGCAAGAGCATGACATCATAAGAAAGCTCGCAAAGGCGGGCCAGTTCAAAAGCAAAAGGCATCTTGAAGAATACATCGGAGGAAGAAAATGAGAACAATATTAAGAAGAAGAATGGAAGGAAAAACAGATTACGGCGCTAGAATGAATCTCCTAAAGAGCAAGGCTCCAAGGCTTGTTGTAAGAATAACAAACAGGTACATAATCGCGCAGATTATCAAAAGCAGAGAAGCGCAGGACAATGTTGTCTGCACCGCTAATTCAAAAGAGCTTGTTAAATATGGCATGGCAGAGACATTTTCAATGAAAAATGTAAATCATGGTTATCTGACAGGCATCCTGATAGGAAAAAAAGCAAAAGAGAAAAAAATCAGCGAAGCAATACTAGACATTGGATTAAAAAAGTCAACAAAAGGCTCAAAAATTTATGCTGTTGTAAAAGGCTGCGCTGATTCCGGCATAAGCATAAAATATTCGGAAGAGCTTGTTCCAAAAATATCTGAAGATACAACAAGAATAAAGGAGAAGATTTTAAAATGATGAAAATAAAAAATTTTCAACATGGGCAGAAATTACAGATAATTTCTGAACACAGGAAATCAAGATTTCCTTGTGCAGAAAACAGAGGTTTTCAAGCATAAAATGGAAAAAGAAAATAAAACTCCAGAAGAGGAATTAAAGGAATTAATTCCAGTAATAACAAAGGAAGAGATAAAGAAAGAAAGCCCAAGAAGCGACAGGGAAGCTGAAAGGAGAGCCGAGTCTCTTTCAAAATGGAAGCCAAAGACAAAATTAGGCGTTGCTGTCAGAGAAGGGAAGATAAAAAATATTGATGAGATATTTGAGCAGGGAATAAAGATTATGGAGACTGAAATTGTAGACACTTTACTTAATTTGCAGACTGATTTCCTGCTTATAGGGCAGGCAAAAGGAAAGTTCGGAGGGGGAAAAAGAAGAATATGGAGGCAGACCCAGAAAAAGACCGCTGAAGGAAATGTTCCCAAGTTCTCATGCATGGCGGTTGTCGGGGATGGAAATGGGCATATAGGCATAGGTTTGGGGAAATCATCTGAGACACTGCCATCAAGAGAAAAAGCAGTAAAACAGGCAAAGATCAATATGATAAGGATAAAGAGAGGATGCGGTTCTTTTGAATGCGGATGCTCTGAAAACCACAGCATACCTTTTATGGTGGAAGGAAAAGTCGGAAGCAGCAGGATAAAATTAATCCCTGCTCCAAAAGGAACAGGGCTTGCAATTGAAGATGAATGCAAGAAGCTTATGAAGCTTGCAGGAGTAAAAGATATTTACAGCAGAACATTCGGGCAGACAAGGACAAAAATCAATCTCATTAGAGCCTGCTTTGACGCATTGAGAAAAACAAGGGAGATTAAAAAATGAAATTAATAGTAATAAGAATAGCTGGACTGACAGGAATTGATGAAAGGATAAAATACAATCTTGACAGCTTGAAGCTGAGAAAGAAATATTCCGCAGTATTGATTGATGATGCTCCGGACATGCTTGGAATGCTGAATAAAGTAAAAAATTTTACAGCTTTCGGAGAGATTGACAAAGACACATTGAAGCATTTGATATTAAAAAGAGGCAGAGTTTCAGGGGATAAGATGATTGATGAAAAAAAAGTGACAGAATCTTTTATTAATGATTTGATTGATGGAAAGAAAAGAATGAAAGATATAGGGGCGAAGGAATTTTTCAGGCTTCACCCTCCGAAAGGCGGATTTAAAAAAAGCACAAAACATTTGTATCCTAAAGGGGTTCTTGGAAATCAAGGCAAAGACATAAACAAGCTCATTTCGAGGATGATATAAAATGATGAAAAAAAGAAGCAAGCGCTCAAGATTGAGGGGAAGAAAAACATGCGGGTGGGGAAGCAGAAAAAAGCACAGGGGAAAAGGCTCAAGAGGCGGAAAAGGAATGGCTGGAACAGGAAAAAAAGCCGGACAGAAAATAACATACATTCTCAGATATTTCCCAGATTATATGGGGAAAAGCGGATTCATAAGCAGGCAGAAGATAAAAAAAGAAATAAATGCCATAAATCTTGAAGATATCAATAAAAAGATGGACACTTTCATAAAAGAAGGAATCGCTAAAAAAACTGCCGAAGGCACTGAAATAAATCTACCAGATTACAAGATTTTGAGCAAAGGGAAATTAAAAGAAAAAGTTATTGTCAAGGCAAAAGCTTTTTCAGAAAAGGCAAAAGAAAAAATAGAGGCTATTGGCGGAAAAGCTCTTGAAATTTAAATGGGACTAAAAGAACTGTTGATGAATTTGCCGGAAGTAAAAAAACCGGAAGAAAAGAGGCTAAGCTTCAATGTCAAGCTTAAATGGACTCTTATAGTTCTGGCTGCTTTTTTTGTTCTTGCGAACATCCCTCTTTACGGTCTTGCCGAGAACTCGCTCGCCCAGTTCGAATATCTTGCCCTTATAATGGGAACAGAGTTCGGCTCTGTGACATCCCTAGGAATTGGCCCAATAGTTATGGCTTCTATTATACTGCAGCTGCTAGTCGGCTCGGGAATTTTAGGAATAGACATGAAAACCCCTGACGGAAAAAGATACTTTCAGGGGCTTCAGAAACTGCTCGCGATTTTTTTCTGCATATTTGAAGCAACTGTTTATGTTGCAATGGGAGGATTGGCAGCAATGCCAGGGTTAGGATGGCTTCTTATTCTTCAGCTTTTCATAGGCGGAATCTTGATTATGTTTATGGACGAAGTCATAACCAAATGGGGGTTTGGCTCAGGAGTATCATTATTCATCGCAGCCGGAGTCGGTTGGCACGTATTCGCAGCTGCTTTTGGATTCCTTGACTCTCAGATGCAGATAGCTACAGTGGGAAAAGTGTGGGTATTGCTAAAAGCAATATCAGCTGCTGACACAATAAACGCGGCATCTGCCGCTGCAGCGATATTTGCAACTGTTCTTATCTTTTTGATTGTTGTCTGGGCACAGGCAATAAAAGTTGAAATTCCATTATCATTTGGAAGAATAAGAGGGTTCGGAATGCGATGGCCTCTTAGTTTCTTTTATACTAGCAATATTCCTGTTATCCTGACAGCATCATTGCTGGCATCCATGCAGCTTGCAGCCAAACTGCTAGAAAATATAGCAGGAGGCCCTACATTTTTAGGAGGATTCTCTCAAGGGGTTCCTGTTTCAGGGCTCGCGGCTTTCCTCTCTTCACCGCAGATTCTTGAAAGCATAATCAGAGGCTCTTTCCAGACAGCATTTATCTGGCAGGCTCTTGTTTATGTTATTTTCATGATTGCCGGCTCTATTATGTTTGCTGCATTCTGGGTAAAAACATCCGGAATGGATGCATCAAATCAGGCGCAGCAAATACTTGCAAGCGGTTTGCAGATTCCAGGATTCAGAAGAGACCCAAGAGTTCTTGAATCAATTCTTTCAAGATATATAATGCCCTTGACAGTAATGGGCGGAGCAGCAGTAGGGCTTCTTGCAGCAACAGCTGACCTTCTTGGAGCAATAGGAAGAGGGACAGCAATTTTGCTTGCAGTCATGATTGTTTACAAGCTTTATGAAGAAATAGCAAAACAGCACGCATATGACATGCATCCTGCACTAAAGAAAATAATGAAAATAGATTAAAATGACATTGATGGAGATATTGACAGAATTTGTAAAAGCGCAACCGTTGCTCAGCATAGCCTTGTTTTCTCTTCTGGCAACCTTAATCTCTGTTTTCTCATACAAATGGTTTACTCCGCAGCAAAGAATGAAGGAGATAAGAGAGCAAGTCAAAGAGTATCAGAAAAAAATCAAAGAAGAACAAGACCAGAACAAAAAGCTTGAACTGACAAATGAAATGACAAAAATAAGCATGGAGCAGATGAAGCTCACAATGAAGCCCACTATGATTACAATGATTCCTTTTTTGCTTATACTTGCCGGATTAAGAAGCCTTTATCTTGGATCAGGAATCGGAAACATAATTTATTGGGGAGTGAATCTGCCCTTAGTTGGAGACGGAGCTGGATGGCTTTTAAGCTACATCATTTTCAGCATAATATTCAGCCTTGTTTTGAGAAAATATCTGAAAATCTACTAATATGATGGCAGAAGTTAAAATCCAGAAAGCAACAATAAATAATTTGAAAGACATACAGGAGCTTAATCTCGCGCTTTTTAAGAAAGAATATGGCGAATTTGATAATACATTAAACTGTAATTGGCCCTTTAGTAAAAAGGGGGAAGAATATTTTAAAAACAAAATAACTGAAAGGGGTAGCTGTGCATTTGTAGCAATTAAAGGCAATATAATTGTTGGATATTTAGTAGGAGGACTACAAAGAGGAGAGGCATATAGGACAGTCTTGAACTTCGCTGAACTAGAAAATATGTTCGTTCTTGAAAAATATAGGGGCTTAGGAATTGGAACAAAATTAACCCAAGCTTTTATTAAGTGGTGTAAATTTAAAAAAGTTAAGAGAATTAAAGTAACTGTTACCACTCAGAATACTGAAGCAATTAATTTTTATAAAAGAAATAATTTTTCAGAATATAGCATAACATTAGAGGAAGAGAATTAATATGGAAAAAAACAAACAGCAAATGATGCTTGAATTCAATATTCTTGAAAATCAGGCAAAGCAGATTGAGCAGCAGATTCTTCTTCTTGACCAGCAGTTGATGGATTTTCAAATTCTGCAGAAGTCTCTTGAAGACGCGAAAAAAGTTAAAAATCAGAAAGTTCTTTCCCCAATAGGAAAAGGAATATTTTTTGAGAGCGAGGCAAAAGAAATCAAGGAAGTTTTTTTGGATATCGGCTCAGGTATTGTGTTAAAAAAGGACATTGGAAAGGCGAATGAGATAATAGAAAAGCAAAAAGAAAAGTTTCTTGATGCAAGAATCGAGCTAAGCAATGAACTTGGAAAACTCATTCAGAGAATAAATGAAATTGGCAAAGAAATACAGATTTAAGTGAATTTTTCTAAGGCTTCCTTTAATTCTTTGTGTGTTTTTGAATATTTTTCAAGTGAAATGCCTTTCATTGCAGCATCTATTGCCTGTCTTGCTGCTCTTTCATTATCATATTTTACACTAATTAATTTTATAGTTACAATAAAGATTTATAAATTCAGACTACTTTGTAATAGAGTAATGAAAACTTATCTTAGCTTCAATGTTAGAAAATTAGTTAAAAAAATAAATTCAAAAACTGAATTTTATGAGATAAGTCTCAATAAAAATAATCTTGATATTGATAAAAAATACAAAAGCAAAAAAGGGAGGCCATTTTCTCTAAAATTGCCCCCTAATATTAAAATTACGCCAGAAGTTGTTGGTTTAATTGTCGGCGAAGGGTATATTGGGTGCAGGCATTTTGTATTCGCGAATTCCAATGAAAAAGCAATCAGCGAAGTTTTAGACTTCCTAAAACAGTTCAATTTGCCAATAAAAATGTATTTGGAAATATCAATCAAAAACAAAGAAAAAAAGTTTGAAATTGAATGCAAAAAGTTCTGGGAAAATTATCTAAAAAGGGAATTAAAAAGAATAAGATTAAGAAAAGAGTTTAGTAGCATTACAAAATATGGAACGATCCACCTTATTCTAAATAATTCTTTAGTAGCCAAACTCCTTATGGAAATAATCCTTCTCTCAAAAGCAAAAATCGAGAATAACAAACTATTTTCAATAAGCTATCTTAAAGGAATCATTGCTGCTGAAGGAAATGTTAATGTCAAGAAGTCTACAAATTGTGTTTACATGGTTAGAATTAGCGCATCTAAACCGGAAGAAAGGGAGCATTATAAAAGATGTCTCAAAAAAGCTGGGATAAATGTTTCATGTAAGGATATGCCAACAATTTCTAAAGAAGAAGGAATTAAGAAAGGATGGAAAACAAATAAAGGAAGAGCCGGAGCAGTTATAATCTCTGGTTGGGATAATTTTATTAAAATATTTATGTTAGACTTATTAATCTTGCATCAAGAAAAACAAGAGAAATTCCTGAGATATTTTGTAAATAATAAATTTACAAAACAATTTATAGACTTTAATTATTTTATCGGAAAAAGATTTACCATGAAAGAAGCACAAGATTATTTTAATTTTAAAGGAAGATGTTTAGATAGAGTATTAACATTCTTAAAAAAAGGATATTTATCTAGAAGAAAAATAAATGGGGCAAAATATGCCTATAAATTAACAGATAAATACACTGAACTTTATAAAAAATTTATGAATCTTTATTCAACTTCTTTCTGAAATTTCTGACTGCTTTTTCTCAAAGAAATTTATTGCTTCTGCCAATTCTTTGTGAGTTTTAGAATATTTATGAATATCTATTCCTTTTTGATAAGCCTCGCATGCTTGTACCAATGCTCTTGCTCCCGCCTTTGTTCCTTGTGGATGGGCATGACATCCAGCACCCATAGTGGTTATAAAATCTATATTCCCCATTAGATCAATAAATGGCTTTAATAAAGTTGGATTAAGCCCTCCGGAGATAATTGGACAACATTTTTTTATGCCCCTCCAACTGTCATCTTCAAGAATAGATTGATGCGCAAGGTCTTTATTGACAAGATTTATCGCATCCTTGTCTTTTTCTGGAATTTTTGCCCATTCTTGCTCGAAAAAATATCCTTTATCTTTAAAATGGAGGATATTATGCGCTGAAATAATATCTTCTTCTGGTGATCCTTTCATCTTGCCTATGCCTGCTGTTCCGGTATGTATTCCTGAAGCACCTGCAAGCCTTGCAAATTTTGATAATACCAAAACTGAAAATCCTATTGGATTTTCTTGGCGAGTAAATGCGCCATGAGCTGCCCTATGAAAATGGATGAATATTTTTGGATATTTTCTTCTTAAAGTTTGTACAGCCATCCATCCTGCTGTAATTCCATCAATCAAAAAGGCATAGCTTCCAATTTCAAATCCTGCATTTATTATCATTTCACATCTTGATATCATTGTATCAAAATCTGCGGCTGAAACATTGAATGAATGAATTTTCTTTCTACCAGTTTCTTTAACTGCTTTGTCCATTGCTTTTTTCACATAATTGACCATTTTGTCATAAGGGCAAAAATCCTGGTCTGCCTGTGGCTCATCATTTTTAACAAAGTCTCCCCCACCAACCCAGAAATCATAGCACACTTCAGCATACTCTGAAGGAGTAAGCCCCATTTTGGGTTTGATAATTGTACCTAAAATAGGCCTATCATAAATGTTCAAATATTTCCTCATATCATCTAATGTATAACTCGGACCATCATACTGTTCCAGCATCGATGAAGGAAACCAAACATCTATTAATTTCAAGGCACTTATTTCTTTCATTCCAAGTACGTTCCCTACAATATAAGTCAAGATATTTTGTATATTGCCATTTCTGTCAAAAAGCCTCCATGGATAAGCGATCCATACTAAGTTTCTTTTTGTATCCAGCTGATAAACAAGGGCATTTAGCTCCTTAGAAAAAGGTGTTTCAGTTTTAACTTTAAAATTAGTCCCAGTGGAAGATTCTGCTGCAACTTCTGCTGCTGCCTGTAAAATATTCGACTTTTTTCCAGGAATTAAATGAAAAACTGAGAGAAGATATTCTCCATTCTTTGGATTTTTCAAATTTAATTTTACATAATCTCTTTGTTTCTGATTAAGGGTTTTAAATAATTTGTTAATTTCTTTTTTCATTTTATCCTCTTTTTTTGAAGTGCTCTTTTTGAAAAAGCTTCGGGCTTTAATACCCCTAATTCTGAGACAATTGCTTTTATATATTTTGATTTTACAACTTCAAATGCTGGATTTTGTATTTTAACATTTTTCGGGGCGTGTTTCCAGATTTCTCCATGCTCCCTTTCCTCTATTTTCACATCTCTTCTTGAAAATTTCCATGAATCTGCTATGACATAAACAGGAATTTTATTATCAAATGCGAGTTCAGCAAACATGTTTGAGCCTATTTTGTTTATAACATCCCCGCTTTTTAGCAGAGCATCCGCCCCGATGAACATCATATCTGCTTTTTTTATTGTTCCGCCTTTTTCCAAGACCTCTCCCGCAGCGGTATCTGCAATCATAGTAACTTTTATACCAGCTTTTGCAAGCTCCTTCGCTGTTCTATGCCCCTGAAACAACGGCCTTGTTTCAGTATTGAAAACTTCAAAATGTTTTCCGTGTTTTTTAGCATAAATCATTGCATTAACCACATTCGTGCTGTGGCAATGTGTGAAAATTCTTGAATTGTTCTTTATTATTTTAAAAACAAATTTGTTCATCTTATCCTGTGCTTCGTCAAAATGCCGCAGTATCTTTTTTTCAGAATATGCATTGGCAAGAGCGAGAACATTAACGAGCATTGGCTCTGTGGGCCTTAATCCAAGAAGAATATTTTTTGCCTTTGCTGCAGGGTTTAAATTATAAGCGAGCAGCGCCGCTCTTGCGATATTTCTTGCGCCCTGAATTCTGACCTCTTTTATATCTTTACAGATTTTCTCGAATCTGTCCATTCAACGAGAAGCCGTGGAAAGTATAAAAAGGTTTTTATATCGCAAGATTTTAGAGATAAAATGTTTGAAACATTGCTTAACCCAAAAAAAGCTGAAAGAAAGCCTTGGGAACTTTTTTTCGTCGGTTTTTTTTACGCGATTGTTTCAACAATATTGTGTGTATGGATGTTTTCTAAAAGCCCTGTTTTTTCCCAGCATATGGGAATACTGGTTGTTACATTCACGGTAATGCTAAGCCTCCCTTTTGTGTACTATATGATAAAGCTTGAAGAGGAAAAGGAAATGAAAATAAAAAAGCGCTTTTTTCTGATAAAAGAGCATGGAAAGGCCATTGTGTCTTTGTTATATTTATTTTTGGGATTTCTTATAGCTTTTTCACTTATCTACATTGCTCTGCCGCAAACTGCCCCTTTAATTTTCAATGCACAAATAAGCCAGTTTTGCGAAATAAATATGCCTAATAATGTTGAAGGGTGCAAAGAGAACTGCGGGATAACATCTGCGATAACATGCAGTACAAGCAGCAACATAGGTGATATTTGGAGTATCTTCATCAATAACATCTATGTTCTTGTTTTTTGTATTATTTTCTCTCTTGTTTTCGGAGCTGGAGCCATTTTTATACTTGCATGGAATGCGACTGTTATTGCGGCCGCAATAGGGATGTTTGCAGAATCTTCTCTTTTAAACCTGCCATCTGCAATTTTGAGATATATGCTTCATGGATTGCCTGAAATAGCCGCCTATCTAATAGCCGCGCTTGCGGGCGGAATAATAAGCATTGCAGTGATAAGACATAATTTCAAAGAAGACAGATTTTGGAAGGTGATTGAAGATTCAATAGGGTTAATAATTCTTTCAGTAGCAGTTTTAGTAGTCGCTTTATTAGTTGAATTTTTTGTAACGCCCAGATTTTTTTAATGTTTGTTCAGTCCACAAAACTTTATATATTTGATATTGCTTGATTTTTCATGATTAAACTTTATTGCATAGGATGCAGATACAGATTTGAAGCAGAAAAGGTGCCTCTGAACTGTCCTTACTGTGCAAAAAAGGGGGCTATCAGGCAGGAAGAAAGCGCATCAGACCTGCTTGAAGAAGTGAATAAGATGCTGGAAAACGAAAAGAGCTGATAGAGTTAACTTTTTAAATTCGTTTTATCTTCTCCAAAGATGGCTGAGGGAGAAACAAGCACAGAAAAAATTCTAGAAGAAAGACGAAGAAAGGTTTTTGATTTCTTTGCGAAAAACAAGAATCTTATCTATATTATTGCGCTTATAGCGATAGTAATCTTTACTGCCGGGGTAAGGACAAGCAATGTCCAGGATTTAAAGGATGTTACAACAGGGAATTATACTCTTGGCCCTGACCTTGACCCATTTCTTTTCTTAAGATATTCCCAATACATAGAAGAGCATGGAAGCTTAATGCAAAATGACACTATGCGGTATGTTCCTGTGGGCTATGACCCAAATAAAGAGCTCATATTGCTTTCATATAGCATAGTTTGGACACATGATATAATCAAGATTTTTTCTCCTGCATCTACATTAGAATATGCGGCTATTATTTATCCTGTAATCTGCTTTTGCCTGGCAATAATTGTTTTTTTCTTTTTTGTAAGAAAAGTTTTTGAAAGAAAAAAGAACTCAAATCTCATTGCCTTGATATCTACTGCATTGTTTGCAGTTTTGCCGCATTTGCTGCATAGAACAGTTGCAGGAATCCCTGAAAAAGAAGCCCCTGGAATTTTATTTATGTTCCTTGCATTCTGGCTCTTCACTTGCGCTTTAAAGGCAAAAAACGCAAAGTCTTCTTTAATTTATGGCATTCTTGCAGGGATAGCAACCGGTTTGATGGGGCTAGTTTGGGGGGGAGTAACTTTTGTTTTTATAAGTATTGCTCTCGCGGTCTTTATTTTGTTTTTCCTAGGGGCATTTAATAAAAAAAATGTTCTTTCTTATTATGGCTGGATCCTTACTTTTACATTCGTGCTTTCAGTATTTACAGAGCATTATGGAGGCTTATCAGGACTAATAAGCTCGACAACAACAGCTTTTGTCTATCTAGTCGCAACAATTTTATTGGTGGATGTTCTTGGCTACAAGACAAAGATTAGGGAAAAATTAAAGCTTGAAAAAATAAAACTTCCTGAAAAATTAATTTCTTTTATAATTGCCGCAATTTTAATATTTATAGTAGTATTAATTTTTGAGCCTTCATTGATATCTCATATGTTTGAGGACATAAGCACGAATCTGCTTCATCCTGTTGGAACAAACAGGTTTACATTGACTGTTGCTGAGAATAATCAGCCTTATTTTGATACATGGGCTGGAAATTTCGGACCTTCATTATTCGGAAAAATCCCATTGTATTTCTGGCTCTTTTTTATAGCATCTATTGCTCTGTTTTATAAAGCTGTAAATAAACTCAGCCAAAAATGGATTTTAACATCTGCCTATACTTTATTTTTATTTGCTTTGGTATTTTCAAGACTGTCCCAGAGTTCAGCTCTTAATGGAACAAGCCTCTTAAGCCAGGTTGTTTATTTTGGCGGGATGTTTTTGTTTGTTTTGGTTTTTGCATGGGTTTATTTTGATCTTTTCAGGAAAGAAAAGCTTTCTGAATTGGGCGCAATTTACAAGGAATATATCCTTATTTTAGCAATGTTTTTCTTTGCAATAATATCTGCAAGAGGTGCCATAAGATTATTCTTTTTGTTAAGCCCAATAACTGCCATTCTTGCTGGGTTTATTTCTGTTGGGGCTGGAGAAAAAATAATGCGTGTGTTCAAAGAAAAAAGGAGGGATTCGAAAAGTATAATCTGTGCAGTTTTTGGAATAATAATAGTAATATCATCGCTATATTCATTTATTGTTTTTGAAAAATCAACAGCAGACGAGGCAAGATACACTGTGCCTTCGTACTACACAGTGCAATGGCAAAAAGCGATGAGCTGGGTTAGAGAAAGCACTCCTGAAGACTCTGTTTTTGCGCACTGGTGGGATTATGGCTATTGGGTGCAAAGCATAGGGCAAAGGGCAACTGTTTTGGATGGTGGCAACTTTATAGTTTATTGGGATCATTTAATGGGAAGGCACGTCTTGACAGGCCAAAATGAAACAGAAGCTCTTGAATTTTTAAAGACGCATAATGCCAATTATCTTTTAATAGATCCAACTGATATTGGAAAATATTCTGCTTACAGCAGCATCGGCTCTGATGAGGATTATGACAGGTACAGCTGGATTCAGACTTTTGCGCTTGATGAAAAATCAAGCAAAGAGACAAGAAACAGCACCATTTATGTTTACAAAGGAGGAGTGGCAACAGATGCAGATATAATTTGGAAAGACAAAATTTATCCAAGAGGAAATGCAATAATGGGCGGTTTCTTTATGCCCATTGAAACATCGGAAACAGGTTCGGCATTAAGCCAGCCAACCGCGGTATTGATTTATCAGGGGAAACAAGTGCAGATTCCATTAAGATACGCTTATCTTGACAAGCTTTATGATTTCAAAAATGGGCTTGAAGGATGCCTATATGTTATTCCGACAATTGACAAGCAAGGAATGAATAAAATAGGCGCCGCGATGTTTATCAGCGAGAAAAGCATGAAAGCGTTATGGGTGAAGCTTTACTTATTAAACCAAAGCGAAAATTTTGAGCTTGTTCATTCCGAGCAAGACACTATAATCTCGAGCTATCGTTCACAATATAATATCACAATCCCAGACATCATTTATTATAACCAAATATTAGGCCCTATAAAAATATGGAAAATAAATTATCCTGAAAATATAAATACCAAAGAAGAATACCTCAGTTTGGTTTATTTGAATCCCAAATTGGAGACGTCTTCACGGGAATTTTGATATGGAATCTATTTTGATTATATGCTTTGCAGTTAGTTTTTTGATAACTTTGTTTATAACACCTTATTGGGCAAATTACGCGAGAAAGGCCAATCTTGCAGTAAGAGACATGAATAAAGCAAACAAACCAATAGTCCCAACTGCTGGAGGAGTTCCAGTAATCGCAGGATTTCTTTTTGGATTGCTTTTTTATATAGCATTAAAAACCTTCATTTTCAAAAATCTGACTAATGCGACAGCAGTCAATTTATTTGCAATCTTATGCGTTATTTTAATAAGCTGTTCAATCGGCTTTCTGGATGATGTTCTTGGAAGAATAAGTCTAAGAAAATCGCATAGGATAATTTTATGCTTGATAGCGGCAATACCTCTTGTTGCATTAAATAGCGGAAAAAGCATGATGTCTATCCCATTTATAGGGATGGTAGATTTTGGGGTTATTTATCCTTTAATTCTTATCCCATTAGGAGTAAGCGGAGCGGCAAATGGTTTTGATATGATTGGAGGGTATAATGGTCTGCAAACAGGGCTTGGAATAATTATTCTTTCTGCCCTCGGCATCTTAACATGGATGCATGGTTCAGGATGGCTGGCAGTTGTCTGTTTTTGCATGGTTTTTGCATTAATCGCTTTTTTAATGTTCAATAAATATCCTGCAAAGGTTCTTGATGGAAACACACTGAGTTATATCGTAGGGGCATTAATAGCCTGTATAGCAATAGTCGGAAACACAGAAAAAGCCGCATTGATTCTTTTCATTCCTTATTTTATTGAACTGCTACTGAAGGCAAGGGGCGGAATGAGAAAAGAATCTTTTGCTGTTCCAAATAAAGACGGAAGCCTTGATGTGCCTTATCAAAAGATTTATGGGCTCGAGCATGCTGCAATCGCATTGCTTAAAAAAATAAAGCCGAGCCACAAAGTTCATGAAAAAGATGTTACATCAAGCCTCATTTTTCTAGAGGTTATATTCGCAATTGCTGTTTTGATTTAAAATGCCAAATAATATTCTAAAAAATTTTTCTTCCGAGCTGGCGCGGGGGAGCATATTTTTACTGGCTGGCACGCTTATCTTTAATATTTTAAATTATATATTCCATTTTTCAATGGCAAGAATGCTTGGCCCATCTGATTACGGGGTGCTGGCTTCACTTTTTGCGATTATTTACATTTTTGCTATTCCTTCTGAAACTATACAGATGACTGTTGCCAGATATGCTGCGATTTTTAATACCCGAAAGGAAGGCGGAAAAATAAAATCGCTAATCAAGAGAGTTTTAAAAAAATCTTGGGTTTTTGGTGGATGCGGCATAATAATCTTTTTGATTATTTCTCCTTTTATTAAAAATTTTCTTAATTTCAGCTCTATTCTCCCTCTAATCGTGCTTTCATTGCTTATACTCCCGACACTTATTCTGCCCATAGTAAGAGGGGTATTGCAAGGCGTTAAAAAATTTAAAATTTTGGGGCTAAATATGACTATAG
>Ga0315289_10002114_pt1 | contig 30715 bp, 17 predicted proteins | sample YL17G11_40_MG_FD_203452 | JGI IMG/M metagenome (GOLD analysis project Ga0315289, IMG submission 203452) | Sediment microbial communities from Yellowstone Lake, YNP, Wyoming, USA - YL17G11_40 | ecosystem: Environmental > Aquatic > Freshwater > Lake > Sediment | place: USA: Wyoming | collected... | reverse complement strand
GGCCTGGAGGAGATCGAGCCCAAGAATGAGGGGAATATCGAGGCCGCCCTGCACGTGGCCGCGGAGATGTGCAAGGGCAGATCGCTCATTGTCATCATCTCCGATCTTCTCCAGGAACCGGACCGCATTCTGCGCGGCATCCACCATCTGTATCACGACGGCAAGGACGTGACGCTCCTGCACGTTCTCGATCCGGCGGAGTTGTCTCTGCCGATGAGCGGCCTGGTAGAGGTCGTGTCGCTCGAAACGCGGGAGAAGCTGGTTGTCGATCTCCGGCAGATTCGCGAGGCCTACCTCGCCCAGATGCATGAATACCTGGAGCAGTTGCGGCGCGGCTGCCAGGAGGTCCGAGCCGACTATCTCCTCGCCGAGACGAGAATGGATGCGTACGACGTCATTTTGAAGCGGAGCCGCGCGGTATGATCTTCTCGGCTCCCATTCTGCTGTATCTGCTGCCGCTGGCCGGCTTGCCCATCGTCTTTCACTTGATTCTCAAGCAGAAGAAGCGGACGATGGTCTTCTCCACCCTGATGTTCTTTCACCAGGTGGACCCGAAGCTGAACACCCGCCGACAGATCCGGGAGTGGCTGCTGCTCCTGCTGCGGGTGCTGATGATTGCCTTGGTCCTGCTGGCCCTGTCCCGGCCGACCCTGCGGTCGGCGGTGGGCACAGGTCGCAAGCTGTCGCTGGTGGCGATTATCGACAACTCCGGCTCCATGACCGCCGCCTCGGATCAAGGCGACCTGACCAAGCTCGAATGTGCCAGAGAGGGCGCGCGCAGGCTCCTGTCGTCCCTGGAGCAAGGCACCGACGCCGCCCTTGTGCTGGTGGTCGAAGACATGGCCGTCGGCGTTCCCAAATCGCTGACCGCCGACCGGGAGGAGCTGCTCCGGTGCCTGGACCGAATCGCTCCCACCGAAGCTACAGGAGACGCCCAACGCGCGTTTTCGCAGGCGTTCGAGCTTCTGCGCGGCACGGCGGCCAAAGGCGGGGTCGTGCATGTCTTCAGCGACCTCCAGCAAGTCGAATGGGGTGAAAACGCCAAACGTTTCGAGGCCAAGGACGGGCTCGTGCACACATACCTTCATCGGATTGGGACCTCGCCGCAGCCGCGGGCCAACGTGGCGGTCACGGCGGTCGTGCTCCCCGAACAGAGAATCCTCATCGGTCAGCCTTATGAGGTCGGACTGTCTCTTCGCAACAACTCCGACCTGACGGCGGACGTGCGGGTCAATTGCATCAACAGCCAGAGCGAGCGCAGCACGCAGAATCTCTCCCTGCAAAAGCAACAGATCGCGACGGTGCGGCTGCCGACGACGATGAACGAACAGGGATACCACTGGCTCAAAGCTTGGGTCGAGGGCGATGGCTTCGCCGCCGATAACACGGCCGGCACGGGTCTGTTCTGCGAAGGGATGGGCCCCGTACTCTTCGCCGGAGAGCCGAGGCAATTCGGCATGCTGCCCATGGCCCTGTGTCCTTCGGGAGGCGGGCAATTGACGGGCTTGGTCACAAGGTTCTCCCCGTCGGTCCAGCTCGGCCAAGAGGGCGTCCCCGTCCTGGTTGTGACGACCTGGGGTGGGCTGGCGGCCGCAGGCTCCACTCCGACGGAGCTTCTGAAATACCTTGAGGATGGCGGCAACCTGCTGGTGGTCCCCTCCTTATCGCCGGGGTCCGACGCCGCGGCTCAAGCGCCGGCCTGGTTGGGCGCGAGCCTCCACTCGCGCGAAGCATACAAGAGCGGCGTGCGTCTCGCCATTCTCAATCGCGACGCCCCGTTCTGGCGCCAGATGGAGCAGGCGGTCGGAGACATCTCCGCCGAGCCGATCGTGGCGTACGCCTTCTGCCCCATTGAGCTTCCGTCGGGCGCTACGCCTTTGCTCGGCGCCGGCGTCAAGAAGGCCGTCCTGGCGCACAAGGCTCTGGGCAAAGGCAATCTCTTTCTCAGCGGCGTGGCTTTCTCTTCGCGGTGGAGCACGTTGCCTCTGTCGGGCCTCGGGGTCGTTATGGCCCAGCGAATGGCCGTCGCCGGCGGCTCCGGCAATGGCGCGCACATCGTGTCGCTGGTCGCGGGAGAACGGCCGCAGGCCTGGCCGGCGGAGGGCGAGACGGAACTCCTGTCTCTCTCGGGCGATGCCCTGGAATGGAAGGGCCCCGCCGCGGAAATGCCGGCTTTCCCCAGGACGGGCGTCTATCTGGCGACCGCCGGCAGCGGGAAGTACGGTATCTCTGTGCGTGCCTCGCCGAAAGAAGGCGAATACCGGTTCGTCGAAGGCTTTCATGTCCCGATCCTGGCTTCGGCAGCGCACACTGTCATCCCGTTTGCCGCCAACGAGGACTACACGCAGTACCACGCCGGCCAGGCAAGAGCCGTGGAGCTCTATATCCCCATGCTCCTGCTCTTGACGCTGGTCGTGCTTTTCGAAGGACTTCTCGGTGCCTCGGGGATTCGCCGCTCGCGCGAAGAGAGTCTTGTGAAGCGTTTCTTACTTGGCGTCGCTTCACGTCTGACGCTTCCCGCTTCGCGCCTGCTGCTCCATGGGAGGAGAACCTGATGGGCTCCCTCTACTGGCGCTCTGGGTTGCACCCGTTCTTCGCGGCAGCCTTGCTGCTGGGCATGGGCGTTTGGCTCGTGGTTCTGTTCCGACGCCACCGGTCGCAACATTCGACCCGTCGGACAGCGGCGCTGGTCCTGCCGAAGGCGGCGGTTGCCCTTCTGCTGGTGATGGCCTATTTCGATCCGGTCTGGAAGGTGATTCGCAATCCGGATGAGGTACGGAAGATCGCCGTCCTGGTGGACGGCTCCTCGTCGATGCAGGTCCCGGACGCCACGGAAGGCACCCGGGCCGCACGGTCCGCGAAGCTGCTCGAAGAGTTGAAGGATAAGCTGCACGCGGTCATCGCCTGTGACGCTTACGAGTTCGACCGGGAAGTGAAGCCGTATGGCGGCGACCCAGCTACCCTGGACCCGATCCGGGAGACCGACCTGGGGGCGTCCCTGATGACGATGGCGGACAAGCCCGACATCACCAAGTATCTGGGCGTGGTCGTCATCACTGACGGCGGCGATGAGCTGATCCAGAACGCTCGGCTTCCCGAGGTGCCTGTGTACGTGGCCGGCGTGGGCAGCAATCCCGAGGGATGGGACGATGTCGCCATTGCCGGCCTCAATGCTCCCGCCGTCGTGGAAACGCAGAGTAAATTCACGGTCGCGGCGGAGGTCGTCATTCGGCGCGGCTCCGACCGTCTGGCCCCCAAGCAGACGCAGGCCCAGGCCCTCCTGGAAGAACGTGCGGCCCAGGGTTGGTTGGTCAGAGCGAGCGGACAGATCGATCTGCGCCTGGACCGCCAGCGCCTCGAGTTGAACGTCGAGGGTCCGGACCAACGGGGAGTGCGGGACTATCGCCTGCGGATCGATCCGCTCGATGGTGAGCTTTCCGCTCTGAACAACGTGCGGATTTTTTCCGTGGAGATCGGCCGGGACAAGCTGCCCGTCCTGCTCTTCGCCCAGGAAGTGGATTGGGATTTCGGCACGGTCCGCCGCGAGCTGGCCCGTGATCCTTCGCTGGCCTTGACCACCCTCTATCGCATCAGTGAAGACCGGTTCGTCATCCAGGACAACCGCCAGGAGGGAGACCAGGTTCTGGAGGCAGGCTTCCCGACCGAGAAGAAGGTTCTGGACCTCTACAAATGCGTTATCGTCGGTTCCTTCCCGGCCTCGCAATGGCAAGCGGCCCAGATGCAGACGCTGCTGGAGTACGTGCGGCAAGGTGGCGCCGTCATCTTCCTGGGGGGCGGCTCTTCCTACGCTTCCGGCGGCTACGGCAACACCGCCCTGGAGCCCTTGTTCCCCTGGCGATTGGATTCCGGGGGCCGCGAGCTGCGCACCGGACAGTTCGCCGTGAACGTACCCGTCGCGGCGACGAATCACCGCATCGTAGCGGAAATGGCCAAATCGCTGGCCCGAGACAGCGGGCCGAAGATCCAAAGCCTGAATTCCATCGGCCCCCTGCGCAGTGGAGCCGTCGTCCTGTTGGAGGCCAATGCCGGCGGCGGCAGTATGCCGGTCGTCGCGCTGCAGCATTACGGACAGGGATACTGTATGGCGCTCGCCACCGACACTCTGTGGAAGTGGCCGAAGGCGTCGCAGGCCCTGAAGGAAGCCTTCAGCCAGTTTTGGCGGCAGGCCGTGCGAAATGTCTCCCAGTGGCAGGAGGGGGAACGGTTCCTCTCCGTCCGATGGGATCAACCGCACTACCGGCCCGGCGAGCGGGCCACCGCGACCATCGGCGTAGCGGGGCGGTACGAGGCAGGCCAGGTACACCTGAAGGCGACTCTCCGCGTAGGTCGTGCGTCCCCGCACGACCCTTCTCAGGCGAGCGAGGACGGGGTCCCCAAACGCGATGAACCGCGTTTGGGAGCCCAGGCTCGCCCTATGAAGAACGAGCAATCCGAAGTCCTGGACATCGCCGGTGCTTTGGGCTCGGAAAACGAGTTCAGCACGAGCATGGTCTTTCGCACCCGAGGGGAGTACGTGTTCGAGGTCAAGGCGTTTGTGGGGGAGAAGCTGCTGGAGTCGTACGAGAAGACGTTGCGGGTCGGGCCGGTGCTGAATGAGGGCGCCAAGCTGGAGGTGGATCATGCCTTCCTCGATTACCTGGCCACGCAGAGCGGCGGCGCGTACTTCCGCGAGGGTGATTTCAACAAGCTCGTTGAGACACTCCGCGGCCGCGTCGTGGAGCAGGCGGTCGCGACGGATGTGCCGCTGGTGCAGCACAATTACGTGTATATTATCGTGTTGTTGGTGATTCTGGCCTTCGAATGGACGCTGCGCCGAAAGATGAACCTGTTTTGAGGAGACCTCGCTTGAGATCGCAAGTGTTCCTTTCTTTCGCGGCTTGCTTCGCGATTTCTGGCCTTGCCGCCGTGGGCCAGGAGGCAAAGAAGGACGGCACGCGACCGGCAGTGGTGTCCCTGTCCAATGGCGAGGTGTTTACGGGGGACATCTCGTTGACGCCGGGGCGGAGCTTCAAGCTCAACATCCCGAAAGCTGGCGAGCTGAAAACGAGCGACATGATTACCGGGGCGGACGTGCAGTATGGCAAGGTCCGCACGTTCACGTTCGCGCCGGTGCGCGAGATTGAATTCTACGCCGAGCGGGAGGAAATGACGCGCGACTGGCGGTTCACAGAAACGACCAAGTACGATGAGAAGACCGGCGAGGCCGACTACTCCCCTGCCAAGAAGGAATTCTCCGGTAAGCCCCATCCGGTCCGCTACCTCGCGGCCACCGTGACTTTCGAGAGCGGCGAGTCGCTGCAGGGGCATCTGTACACGACCACAATCTACCTCAAAACAAAGGAGAAGACGCTCCGCTGGGTCCTGCGCAGCAAGGAGCAGGGCAAAGAGGGCCAATCCTTGGACGATCTCGTGTACGTTGAGCAGATTCGGATGCTGGATAAGCAAAAGGACATGGCGGCACAAGTGAAGGTGAAGCTCACCGGCGTGAAACTGGGGCCGAAAGACGCCGTCCAGGCCCTGACGCGGGAGTCCATGACGCCCGTGCCGACCAAGGTCACGGGTGAGGACACTTGCGTTGTGGCGTCGACCTTCGGCGAAGACTTCTACCTGGCGGTGCGGCAAGACGGCAAGTACGTCGTGGGGTGGCCCGCCCAGAAGGACGCAGAGCTGTTCGCTCTGGCGGAGGACCATCTCAAGAGAGCGAGGGACTTCTATAATGAGCGACAGTTGCTGGGCGTCATTCTCAGCCCGGACGGTCGCGAAGTCCTGACATTGGTGAATCTGCGCCGGCGTGTGGCGCCGACGAACTTCGGCGAGATCGGCGGCGAGTGGGATAAAGAACGCGGGGCCCTGGTCGAGCCCTGGCGGCTCAGCCTCTGGCGTTGGAAGTATGACCGCCAGAACCGGGAAATGGCTCTCGCAACACGCGGTACGTTCTTTCGGCGGATCTTCCTGCCGAAGGACCCCACGCCGCCAGTGGAGCTGTCGGAATCCCTGTGGCGCATGCAGCGCCAGGGGGACACGGTTATCGTGGGTGCAAAATGATCGGACGCAGGCGTACAAAACGAGAGTCTGAGCCGGTGCCGGTTCAAGGCCCGGTCGCCGGGGTCGTTGCCAAAGGCCGGCGCATCATGATCGCCAACCGCCTCGCCATCGGGGCCTTGATCTGCATGGCCGCTGCGCTCGGCATGTGGCTGCCGCTTTGTCTCCTGGACAACGCGCTGCACCTGCCGCCGGGGCTGCGGCTGGCCTTGTCCCTGGGGGCGCTCGTGTCGCTGGCCTGGCTGCTCTGGACGAACGTGGTTCAACCGGGACTCAGACCGCAATCCCTGGCCCACGCGGCTCTGACATTGGAAAGGCTGTTCGAAATCCCGGAGAATTTGTTGATCAATGCGCTGTGTTTCGAGGGACGGCATTTCCATGCGGCGGAAAGACCCTTCGCACGCGAGACCGTCAAGGCGGCCCTGGCGCAGATGCCGGCCACAGACCTCGGCGAGCTATGGGAAAGGCGACGCATCGCACGATGGGCCATTCCGATTGCCCTCATCCTGCTGCTGTGGAGCATTTATGCCCTCGCCTTCGGACGCCAGGCGACCAATGCCCTGACACGGTATCTTTCGCCCCTGTCCGACACCCCGCCGGCCGGGTCGCTGATCCTGGAGGTCACGCCCGACCATGATGTAACGCTGTCGGAAGGGGACGATCTCAACGTAGTCGTCCGCATCGGCGGGCGCGTGGAGACCTTGCGCAGCTATCCGCAGATCGTCTGGCGGGACGATGGGACACCGATCGATCCCGAGCAGCGAGCCGGCGAGAAGACGACCATGCGGGCCGCCAGCGGCAAATCTCAAGAGTTCAATCACACCTTCGAGAAAGTCAGCCGCTCGTTCGAATTCCGCGTTTTCGCGGGGGACACGTATAGTTCCAACATCAAGGTGACAGTGAACCGGATTCCGCGGATCGTCGAGTCTCATTTCCGCGTCACCCCCCCGCCGTATACGGGGCTGGACGCGATCGACGGTATGGGTCCGCCCGAACCCCTGTCCGGTCTTCCCGATTCGCCCGCCCTGGTAACGGTCCGGCTGGACAAGAAGGCCGAGCGCCTCCGCTGGAAAACAGCGGACGAGACGATTGAGTTCGAGCAGGTCGATGAACTGTGGCAGGCCAAGACGCGTCTGCGAAAGCCCGGCACCTACGAGATCGACGTTCGCGCCTCAGAAGCGTCCAAGGACGTGACGATCGCGTCGGGATCGATCTTCCTGCGGCAGGATGCCCCGCCGCAGATCGAGTTTGAGACGGAGGGCAATCGGCTGCTCGCGGACCCCGGCCAGCGGCTGCAACTGCCCATCCGGGCCTCGGATGACTTCGGCATCCGACAGCTCGAAGCGACGCTGCGGCAGAGCCAGGCCGACAGCAATGCCATCAGCCTGCAAAAGTGGACGTACGAGGGGCCGCCCGGCAGGAAGGGTCCCCTCTCCGAGACCTTGCTCCTGACCATCGACAGCGCGCGTTTCCAGCCGGGCAATAGCTACATTCTGGAAGCCTCCGGCCGGGACTTCTGTCCGCAAGGCAACACGGGCCGATCGCAACCGCTGACGATTCAGGTCAAAGCGTTGAATGAGCTGACGGTCTCCGCGGATGCGCCGGCCGCCGGCGCGTTTGACGCTCTGGACAAGGCCATCCAGGCCCAGCAGACCGCGTTGGGCGCCACCCGGAACCTGGCGGCCAATCTGGACGACGTGATCGTCGCCACCCGCAAGGCCTCTGAGAACGCCGAGGCCCTGGGCCGGCATCGTGATGAGTTAAGCAAGAGACAGGGCCGTGTGGGCGAGTGCATGACCGAGGCGTGGAACGCTTCGACCGAGCCGCGTCCCAGTTTCGTCCAGAAGCTCGTCGCGCTGCGGGATAGCGAACACAAGCAAGCAATGGACAAGATCAAAACGCTAAGCCCAGCGGGCAAAGACCCCGACAAGGCGGGCGCCGAACGCTCGCTCAGATCCGCGGAGCGGTTGCAAGCGTATATTCTGGACCAGTTGATCGCTCTCAAGGGTGCTTTCGCGCGGGAGAATGAGGCGCAGACGGAAAAGGCAGCGGAAGAAGTCCTGGGCAAGCCCGAGGACCTGGAGCCGGACCCCAAAGAGGCTATGGAGGCGTTCAAGAATGAGCTGAAGTCGTTTGCCGAGGAGCAAAAGAGGATCATGCACGACCGGCAGATGATTACGGACCTGCCGCCGGAGGATCTGAGCGATGAGCAGAAGGATCGCCTGGAAGCACTGGCTCTCGACCAGTCGAAGCTGGCCGAGATCCTGTCGAGCGCCGTGAATGACTTCACCAATCTGGACCTCCAGGACTTCGGCGATAATACGATGGTCGAGAAGACCAAGAGTGTATTCGAGCAGGCCAAGGAACTCGATAAGACGGCCGAAGAAGCGGCCGAGATGCGCCAGGCGCGGCAGGATGCCTACCGGCTGGAGACCGAGGCCGTCGAGATGGCCGAAAAGCTCATGATCAACTGCGAAGCCACGATGGGCTTCTATGACAATATCCAGTTTGTCGCCGAAGTCCCGGAGGATGAACAGTTGGTCGCTCCTTTGGCAGACCTGCCCTCGGAATTGGAGGACCTCGTGGGCGACCTGGTCACCTCAGAGCAGGAGATGCGGCCGGAAGTGGAAGACATCGGCAGCTATCTCAATTCGCTCGACCACACGGCCGGGCCCATCGCCGACGGCACGATCAGCAGCACCAGCGCCAAAGGCAAGACCGGCGACCAGAGGCCCGAGGATAACATCATCCAGGGCCGCAGCGGCGCCGGCCGAAGCGGCATGGCGGATGGGCAATTGGTCGAGTCCGTGGCCAAGGCGTTGCCCGACAACGAGTATGGTCTGCGCGAGCGTACGTCGAAGACGCCTCTGGAGAGCGGCCAAGTGAAGGATGAGGACACAAAGGCCCAGACCGGGGGCACCGGCTTGGGCAAGACAACCGACGGCACGACGATGTTCGGCGTGGGCGGCCGTCTGCCGGTGAAGGTGCTGGACATGATGCAGACGACGACGGCCCGGCAGCTCGAAATCCGCCGCTCGGCCCAGGAGATCGTCCCCAAGCTGAAGTCCCACAACCTGCCGATGGCGGAGCTGGAGCAGTCGGTCACCGCCATGAAGGCCGTCGAGGAGGCCTTAAGCAAGAGAGACGGCGTGGGGATTCGATCCGCCTATGCCTCGGCCGTAGACTCGCTGAGCCGGTCGCGCAGCGCCATCGGCAAGCGCGTGGTCGTACAGCGCACCCAGGATGCGGCCCTCGCCCGCCGGCTGGAAGAAATGCAGTCCCAGGGCGCGGTCCATCCGTTCAAAGGCTACGAGCAGATCATCAGCGCCTACTTCGAAGCTCTGGCCCGTCAGGGCACGACCGCCGGAAAGGACGCCCCATGAGTCTCGTAGGGTGGGCTGCGCCCACCACTCCTCTTTCCCAGCGACGCGTGTTTGGTGGGCACAGCCCACCCTACGTACTCGCCCTCTGGCTCTTGTCCGGCCTGTGCTGCGCCGCGGCCGCGTCGTCCGACTCCTGGCAAGTCCCGGGGGCGGTCCTCAAATTCACCGTGGAGGCAGACCCGAATCAGCCGCAGGTGCCCAGCATCGACATCTCCGGCCAAAAACGCGGAGACTGGTCGGGCGCCTACTACCGCATCGACGGCAAGACCTACAAGAACGCCGTCGCTATGACGTGTCCGGGCAAGGCGGTCTATGGGTGCAAGGAAGATTTCCGCCGATTCGTGGCCTTGATCGGCGTGCGAGAGGACGCTGGCGAATCAGCGGCAATCGTCTTTGAAGTCTTCGCCGGCACACGAAAGCTCTACACCTCGCCCCCTTTGACCAAGTATTCCACCGCGGTGGGGATCGACGTCCCTATCCCGGGCAGAACCAAGGAGATCCGGCTGGTCACGAGCGGCTCCAGTTCCGAAGGACATCACTGGGCCGGTTGGGCGAACGCCGGCTTCCAGACGCGCGAGGAGACTCCGCGCGTCGGATATGTCACGTTGCCCGTGCCGGGCTACGATCCGTCGAAGTACGAGGCGGCCGTGTTCGCCATCAACGGCGGCCGAGTTCCCAGCGTGCGTCTGGCGACGCCGGAAGAGGGAAGAATCGACCGGCTCTTCTTCGGAGGCCAGGGCTGGTTGACGTACTATGCCTACCTGGTTCCGAAGGACAACTATGAGCCGGGGCCGCAAGACTGGCTGCCCAATGCCGGCCTGGTCCTGGAAACCCGGCGCGTGGACAAAAGCCGGCAACGCGCCTGTGAAGACTTGCCGGGCCTGGTGAAGGTCTGGAATGGAGCGGATCAAATCGTCGGCCGAAGCCTCGTGGCGGGCATTCATCACGGCTCCCCGGTCCATCCCCGGCTGCTGGAAATCGGAAACGAAGCGGCCAAGAACAGCCTGGCCCTGTACCGCTATATCGGCTTCTTTGAAGCCGATCGCGCGGGAGAGTACCTCTTCGCGACGGCCTCCAACTGGGGCTCGCACCTGCTCGTCGATGATAAGCTGGTCGTCAGTTGGCCGGGAAATCACAATTATCGGGAAGGAATCACCGGCCAGAAACAGGGAAAGGTGGTCCTGCAGCCGGGCGTCCACAAGCTGGATTACTTCAACTATAGTCCCTGGGGCACGATGTTCACGTTGGCCGCCTGGCAACCTCCGGGCGGCAAACTCGGCGTGATGGCCGGGAGCGATTTTCCCGCCACGCGCGGCTTTGTCGTTACAGGCGTCGAGTACAATACGGCCGCCGACAAGAAGCCGAGTTTCGAGTGGAACGTCGTCGATGATTGGCGGCTCGATCATGATAAGATCGCGCTGATCCGCATGAGATTCCGGGCCCTCCCGGATCGGGGAACAGAGGACAGAGGACAGAGGACGGAAGACGGAAAACCGAAGACAGAAAGCGCGCCGTCCTCCGTCCGCCGTCCGCCGTCCGCCGATTTCCGCTGGACATTCGATGACGGGGTCGTCAAGACAGGTCGGATGATCGAGCGCGTGTTCCTGGACTCCGGCAAGCATACCGTCACAGTGCAGATGTTCACAGGCACTCAGGTGCTCGCGGAAATCAAACAGATCGTGTACGCGGGGGCGCTGGCGGACAAGATGTGGGTCGAGCCGCGCCATCCCAAGGCGTTCCAGCAAGGAATAGCGCAGATCGACTTTCGCAAGGCCCCGATTCAGAATGTGGTGCGTCTGCATGCCCTCGGCAACGAGTTGGAGGAACCTTCGTGGAAGAAGACGGCGGTGCAGATCCTCTTGGAGCGGGTGAGCGAATTGATGGCCCGGCCGGAGTATCAGCCTCTTTGCCTGGAGTTGGGACAGCACCTGAGCTCGGCGGCCGTCCAGCAATATGACCAGGCGCTGAGCCTCTATACCAGGCTCCAGGAGAAGACACGCGAGGGCACGCCCCTCCGACAGCAGACGATGGTCGCGGCGGGCGAGCTGACCCTGCGGTGCCTCGGCAAGCCGGAGGCCGCCCTGCGGCTTTTGAATCAGGCACGCTGGGAGAAGGCCCAGGACAAGACGTGGACGATCCGCCTGGGCCTGGCCCGCGCGGAGGCGCTGCTGGCGCTGGGAGACAGGAAGGAACTGGATGCCCAGATGCGTCAACTCCAGGAGCTGCAGGGCAAACAGGACCCGCGGCGTCAGGATCTCCGGCGTGCCGGGCTCCTGGATCAGGCGGCTTTTCTGGCCCGGGAGAAGAACGACCCCGCACAGTGGGACTATGCGATGGGCAACGTGGAGACCATCCTCCGGGAGGAGCCGGACCAGGTTCTGTCGCCGGGCCTGAACCTGATCAGATTCGATATTCATCTGGCCCGAGGCGAATACAGGATCGCACGCCACCTGGCGGAGCGGCTGGCCAAGCTGGACCTGACTCCCTACGACCGCGCCCAAGTGCTCGTGCGGCACATCAGGGCCCTGTGCGCGCTGGGCGACCCGGACTCGGCCCGGAAAGTCCTGGAGCAACTCACCCAGGTATATCCTAACTCGGAGCAGGCCGCACAGGCGAAAGCCCTCGTGATTGAGGCCGCGAGGAAGGTACGTAGCCGGTAGGATGACCGGTCTCAAACAGCCCGATATCGGGGGCCTTGCCGTAGTAGGTATCTGCAGCGGCATCGCCTGCGTCCACACAGGGGCTGTCCGGCTTGATCGTAAAGTCCAGTGCGGCCGCATTGACGAAGACCGGATCGACCCGGAGGTTATGCGGCCCATAGGTGTAGGCCGGCGAGGCGGTGGTGACGGCGGCCTCGGGGGCGATGCAGTTGTAGTCGGCGAGGTTGTCTCTCGGATCGTGGTCCACACCGAAGGCTTTTCCCGGTCCCCAAAAGATATTGTTCTTGACCACGGCGTGGCGGCAAGCGTCGCGGAAGAAGAAAAGCCCGCCCTCGTGATTCCCAAAAATGACGTTGTGCAAAACCCTGGCTTCCGGCCCGCCGAGGATGATTCCGTAATCCGCGTGGCCCGCGACGATATTGTGGCTGATGACAAGGCGCGCGGGCGTGCTGTACGCGTGGACGCCGTAGCCGGCCGAGTTGAGGATGAGGTTCCGGCGGAGGACCCCGTCGTCGGACGGGCAATAGATGCCGTGATCGTGCTGGGTGTGCCCGAGGTCGTGAATGAGGTTGCCTTCGATCAGAAAACCGTGTTCGCCGTGGCTCATCGGCTTAACGCCGCAGTGACCGACATTCTCGATCTCGTTGTAGAGGACTCGGTAGCCGGTGCCGCCGGAAATGGAGACGCCGTTCTCCGAGTAGAGATTGTGGGGCAGGCGGTCGCGCACGCCGACCAAGTGCAGGCCGCTGACCTCGACGAAGCCGCCCGCGAGTGTCAGCAGCCCCGGGTAGTGCCTGCTTTGGCCATCCTTGCCCATCGCCCGGTTGCGAATGTCCGGGGACGGCTGGAGGCTAGCCAGCTTGCCGGCCTCGGCCCTGATCCATTCCTCGCTGTAGGTGACGATGACTTCGGCGCCCTCGACCGCCCGGATCGCCGCCGGAGCCTTCTCTGTGCCCTGCGTCCGCACGGTCGCCGGCCCGTAGTAGGTCCCCGCCCGCAGATAAACGACCATGCCGGGCCTGAGCATTGTGCATGCCTTTTGCAGAGTCCGCCACGGCTTGTCCTCGGTGCCCGGATTCGCGTCGTCACCGTCGGGACTGACGAACCGGGTCGCGCCGGTGAGCTGGAAGCGGGAGTCGGTCGCAACGCCGGGGATTTCCAGCGTCCGAAGCCGCTGCCACGCCTCCCAGAGCGTCTGACGAGGCACCCGGATATGCCAGGGTTTATCGAATGACGCCGCCTGCGCCAATGACGCCAAGACAACGACAGTCAGGAGACCCGCTGCTGTTCTTGTCATTGTAGCCCTTTCTCACAATCACCCACGCGTGGACGGTGTTCGTTTTCGATCCACACAGAGTAAGAAGAGATGAGTTCGGGATCAAGCGTCCGGTCTTGTACACGGGAGATTCGCCGGGTAGGATGAGCCTGCACGACTTCGCGTGTGAGTGAACAGGGCCCTACTGCTTGGAGGTGCAGCGCGTATGAACCGCCTCGCTCTTGTGATCTTGATTCTCTTCGCGAGTAGGCCCACTTGGGCCACGGACCAAACCCAGCCAGCGCCGTTGTGGGAGATCGGCAAAGCCGACCGGAGCAACGCCGAGTTCGCGCTGGCGCCGGGCGGCTACGCACAATTCCAGAACGACGGCTTTTTCGTCGTCGGCAGTTCGGACCCGAAGAGGGATTGGCCCTACGTTCATCCGGGCCCGGTGGACAGTTGGGCAGGGTCGCGGCCGCACACCTTCATCGTGCTGTTCGGACTCAAGGCCCTCCCCGCGGCAGGCGACTGCCGTCTGGAGTTCCGCCTGATCGATGCCCAGGGCATCAGTCCGCCCACGGTGCGTGTGGAGGTGAATGGCCCGGCGTTCACACACGCGCTGCCCGTCGGAGCGGGCGATGCCTCGGTTCACGGTCAGCCGGACAAGGGCCGGGAGCACAGATTCACCCTCCCGTTCCCGTCGAGCCTGCTCAAAGCCGGGGACAATGAGGTCCGCATCACGACCCTCAAGGGCAGTTGGATGCTTTACGATGGGCTGGCGATGACGGCGCCTGCCGGCGCCGAATTGGGCCCGATACAGTCGCGAACACTCCTGGATGAAGTGAGACCCATTCGCGCATTGCAGGAGCGAGACGGAAAGGCATTCCAGCCGATTCTAGTGACCTTGCGGCACTTCGGCGCGGATACCGATGCCGTCGTTCGTCTGCAAAATGGACCCGCCGCAACGTTGCGTCTCAAGAGCGGTTCGCAGGAGACGGAATTGATGGCGCAAGCTGTCGAGACGGAGACGAAGCGGCAGATCAGTGTCGAAGTAAATGGCAAGACGGTCGCCTCTCGCGAGGTCACGCTCAAGCCGGTGAAGAAGCTCACGGTGTACATCACGCCTCACTCGCACACCGACATCGGCTACACGGAGATCCAGACCGCCATTGAAAAGAAGCAGGTGCAGAACCTGGTCGACGGCATGGCGGCGGCCAAACGCACGGCCGATTATCCGCCCGGCGCTCGGTTCGTCTGGAATGTCGAGGTACTCTGGGCGGCGGACCTGTATCTCCATCGGCTCGACGATCAGCAAAAAGCAGACTTCCTCGACGCGGTCAAGAAGGGCCAGGTTGTGCTCAACGGCATGTATCTCAACGAGCTGACCGGCCTGTGCCGGCCGGAAGAGTTGGTGCGTCTGTTCCGCTATTCGACGCAACTGGCCGAGCAGACCGGCGTGCCGATTGACGCCGTCATGACCTCGGATGTGCCGGGCCAGACGTGGGGCACGGTCACCGCCATGGTCCACGCCGGCCTTCGCTATTTCTCCACCGCCCCGAACTACTTCGACCGCATCGGCACCATCCTGCAGGAATGGGAGAACCGCCCGTTCTACTGGGTCGGGCCGGACGGCCGGGCGAAGGTGCTCGTTTGGATCCCGTTCTGGGGCTATGCGATGTCGCACCGGTACGGGAAGATGTCGCCGGGATTGGTCGAGGACATGTACGCCGGATTGGAGAAACGCAACTACCCGTTCGACATCGCCTATGTGCGCTGGAGCGGCCATGGGGACAACGCGGTGCCCGATCCGGCGATCTGCGAGTTCGTCCGCGACTGGAACGCCAAGTACACCTGGCCGCACTTCATCATCTCCGGCACGAGCGAGGCCTTCCGGGCCTTCGAGCAGCGTTATGGCAACCGTCTCCCCAACGTGCGCGGTGACTGGACGCCCTATTGGGAGGACGGCGCGGGCTCGTCCGCGCTGGAGACCGCCATGAACCGCGCCAGCTCGGACCGGCTCGCCCAAGCGGAAACGCTCTTTGCCATGCTCCAGCCTTCCGCCTATCCGGCGGCCGCGTTCGAGGACGCGTGGAACAAGGTGCTGCTCTACTCGGAGCACACCTGGGGTGCGGACGTGAGCGTCACCCAGCCCGAAAGCCGGAAGACCCGCGAGCAATGGGAGATCAAGAGGAGCTATGCGGAGGCGGCAGACAGACAATCGCACGAGCTGCTGGCAGCCGCGTTGACGCCGGAACGCCCCGATTCCAGCACGCCGGCGGGAGCGTTGGACGTCTTCAACACGCTCTCTTGGCCACGCACGGAACTGGTGACCCTGCCCAAGGAGCTTTCCACGGCCGGCGAGCGCGTTGTCGACGACAAGGGAAAGGCGGTCCCGTCACAACGATTGTCGTCGGGCGAGCTGGTCTTCCTCGCGAACGAGGTGCCGCCTTTCGCGGAACGTCGCTACACGTTGAGTGGCAGCATCAAGGCCGAAGACCTCGTTCGTAGTGTGCCCGTAAGGGCATCGACGGAAACGCCTGACGGCGTCACTACAAACAGCCAAGCCGTAGCACAGGGTACGACGCTGGACAACGGCGTCATCCTCCTGCGCGTGGACGAAAAGAGCGGCGGCATCATCGAGTTGACGGCCCAGGGCACGAACGACAACTTCGCCGACACCAGGGGCGGGGAAGCGCTGAACGATTACCTCTATCTGCCGGGTGACAATCTGAAGGACCTTCAGCGCAATGGTCCCGTGACGATTCGCGTTGGCGAGAAGGGCCCGCTGGTCGCATCCCTCATCATCGAGTCGGCGGCGCCGGGCTGCCAGAAGCTGGTGCGCGAGCTGCGCGTGGTCGCCGGGCTCGATTACGTGGAACTCATCAATACCGTGGACAAAGAGCGATTGCAGGCCAAGAGCTACCATGCGAAAGAGGGCAAGGAAAGCGTGAACTTTGCGTTCCCCTTTGCCGTGCCGAATGGCAATATCCTCATGGACATTCCGTTTGGCATGATGCGGCCGGAGGCCGACCAGATGCCCAGTGCCTGCAAGAACTGGTTCAGCGTGGGCCGCTGGGCCGATGTCTCGAACAAGACCCGCGGCGTCACATGGGTGACGCTCGATGCGCCGCTGGTGCAGGTGGGCGGCTTGACGGCCACGCTGCTCAATTCGCAGACCGACCCGAATGTCTGGCGCAAGCATGTCGAGCCCACGCAGAAGCTCTACGTGTGGGCCATGAACAACCACTGGGGCACGAACTACCGGGCCTACCAGGAGGGGCCGACCATATTCCGTTTCGTCCTGCGGCCGCACGGCCGGCGCGACGCGGCCGAGGCGTCGCGCTTCGCCGCTGCCTTTAGTCAGCCGCTCCTCGCGGTTCCCGCCCGCGGCGAGGAGCCCGCGACCACGCCGCGGCTGACCGTCCAGCCGCGCGACGTCCTCGTGACCGCCCTCAAACCCAGCGATGACGGCAAAGCGTTGATCGTACGGCTGTTCGGAGCCTCGGCAAAGGCCCAGTTCGCCGATCTCACCTGGGGCGGCTCGAAGCCCAAAGCCGTGTTCCTGAGTGATACCAGCGAGCGGCCGGGCAAGCGTGTCGGCAGCCGGATCAAAGTCCCGGCCTCCGGTCTTGTGACCTTACGGGCGGAATTGTAGCCCCTGCTGCTTCTGCCATCGACGTTGAATTGTCCGCATGGGCTAAAGCCCATCCTACGTGCGGCGGGCCGAGTTCAAGTGGTCTGTAGGAGAGTGCCCAATGAAGCGGATTGTGGGATTGCTTCTGCTGTACGAGTTGCTCGTGCCAACAGCCGCCTCGGCCGAGGTCCGCGAGGTCATTGTTACCTTCAAGACCCACTTCGATATCGGCTACACGGACTTGGCGAGCAACGTGGTGCAGCGCTATCGCACGACGATGATCGACCAGGCCCTCAAGGTGGTTGAGCAGAATCGCAGCCTGCCGCCGGAGCAGCAATTTGTGTGGACGATCCCCGGCTGGCCGATGAGCAAGATCCTCGAGGATTGGCCCGGTCAGACCCCCGACCGCAAGCAGCAGATCGTGCAGGCCTTCAAAGACGGCCGCTTCGTGGTGCACGCGCTGCCCTTCACCCTGCATACGGAACTGCTGGAGCCGGAAGACCTGGTGCGCGGGCTCGGATTCGCCGCGCGGCTGTCGCGCGACACCGGCCTGATCCTGCCGCGGGACGCCAAGATGACCGATGTCCCCTGCCACTCGTGGATTCTGCCCACCCTGCTCAAACACGCCGGCATCGACTTCCTGCACCTGGGCTGCAACTCGGCCAGCAGTTCGCCCGAGGTGCCGCCGCTATTCTGGTGGGAAGGCCCCGACGGCTCACGGCTGCTGACGATGTATTCGGCCTCGGGCTACGGCACCGGGCTGGTCCCTCCCCAAGACTGGCCCTACCGCACCTGGTTGGCGTTACAGCACACGGGCGACAACCACGGCCCGCCCACGCCCGCCGAGGTTCAGAAGTTGCTCACGGAAGCGACACAGAGGCTCCCCGGCGTGAAGGTCCGCATCGGACGGTTGTCGGATTTTGCGGACGCCCTTATCGCCGAGAAGGCCGACCTCCCGGTGGTTCGCGGCGACATGCCGGACACCTGGATTCACGGCCCGATGTGCGACCCCGCCGGCGCGAAAATCGCCCGCAACCTCCGGCCTGCTCTGGGCTACGCCGAATCGTTGAATGCCCTGCTGGGCATTTGGGGCGTGTCTGCGCAAACGGGTGGCAGCCTCAAGGCCGGAGGCCTTGGGGATGGCGCCGGTACGCACGACCATCCCCAAGCTGCGCTTGAGGCTGCCACCCGGATCATTGCCGACGCGCGCGAGGGCAGCTTGCTCTATGGCGAGCACACCTGGGGCGGTGCACTCTATTGGATCACGAAATACGGAAAGGACCTGAAGTGGAGCTACGGCGACGCCTGGAAAGCCGAGCGTGCGGCAGGCCGGTTCTCCAGATTGGAGGCCTCCTGGGCGGAACACACCGCCTACATTGAGAAAGCTCGCGATCTCGTCGCGCCCGTCCTGGAAGGGGGCATGCGGGCGTTAGCCCAATCCGTCGGTCCCGAGGGCCGGCGCGTCATCGTGTTCAACCCACTCCCCTGGCTGCGTGATGGCCTCGTGCGGATGAAGGCCGCAGGGTGGGCTGGGCCCACCAGCCGCGACGCGCGGCCGAAGAAAGTTGATCGGTACAGCCTACCCGACGCGCTGCAGCCAGTTGATGGAGGGCCTGCGGTGCCGGTCGTCACAGAAGGCGACGAGTTTTGTTTCATGGCTCGCCTTGTTCCGCCCATGGGCTACCGCACCTTTGTTCCGGCCAAGGTGGGCGCGCCGAAGGATGATTTGCGCGGCGATATGGAGGCGGGCGTCATCGAGAATGAGTCCTTCAAAGTCACGCTCGACCCGGCGCGCGGCGGAATTCGCTCCGTGGTGGACAAGCATACGAACCGTGAACTGGTGGACCAGAGGTCCAGCTACACGCTCGGCCAGTATCTCTATGAGCGTTTCGATGCCAATCAGGTCGCGGCCTACACCAAGGCCTATGTGAAGAACCGCTCGGATTGGGCCATTGCCGAACTGGGCAAGCCCGCCATGCCGCCGGCCGGCAAAGTGCCTTATCAGGCCGCATCGCCACGCTATGATGGAGTCCTCTTTACCCGGTCGCCCGTGTCCGTCACGGCCACCATGCGCTCGGAGCCGACCGCCAGTCTGTCGCACGCCGTGACAACCAAGGTAATCCTCTACGCGGGCGCGCCGTATCTTGACCTTGAGGTCACGCTCCACGACAAACCCGCGGACGACTGGCCGGAGGCCGGCTGGATCTGCCTGCCGGTGAACGTCGAGAAGCCGCAATTCCGCCTCGGCCGCTTGGGCGGCATCGCGGACCCCGCCCGGGATTTCGTGCGCGGTTCCAACCACGATCTCCAGGCCGTGAACACCGGCGTCACAATCGCGGACACAGAAGGTCGTGGCGTGGGCCTCTGCCCGCTCGACAGCCCGCTCGTGAGTCTCGACCGGCCGGGGCTCTGGCGATACTCGCCCGACTTTGTTCCGAGCAGACCGGCGGTATTCATCAACCTCTTCAACAACCAGTGGACTACAAACTTCCGTCTCTGGAACGAAGGCACGTGGACGATGCGGGTCCGTCTCTGGGCGTTCGACCGCTTCGACGCCCAAGCCAGTCTCATCACGCCGTCGCTCGAAGCGAGATGCCCGCTGCTGGCGGCCGCGACTAACGGAGAAGCCGGAACGCTGCCCGCCGCACAAAGAGGCGTGGAACTCTCAGCACGTGGCACTCTTGTGACGGCGTTCGGCCCGAACCCGGATGGGCCCGGCACAGTCCTGCGGCTGTGGGAGCACGCGGGCGTCCGAGGTCCCTGCCAGGTTCGTCTGCCGGCGGGACTCGACGTCAAAGAAGTCCAGCCGGCGAATCTCCGCGGCGTGCCACTCGGTCCGCCGCTGTCGGTGGAAGAGGGCGTGTTCACCACGAATCTGAACGCCTTCGCCCCCGTAAGCTTCATCATCCCCAATACCTCGAAAGGAAGGCCGTAAGAGCATGCACGAACAGACTGCAGACAAGACACGCGAAGCTCGCGGGGGTGCCGTACTGCTAGTCAGCGCGATTGCCGCCGCTTTGGGATCGTTTCTGTTCGGATTCGACACGGCGGTGATCTCCGGCACGACTGAAACGCTGCAGAAGCTGTATTCTCTCAGCCCCGGTCGTCTGGGTTTTACGGTGTCTAGCGCCCTAATCGGGACGCTATTTGGCGCTTTGCTGGTGGGCCGGCCGTCGGACCGGTGGGGCCGGAGACCGGTGTTGATGGTGCTGGCTGTCGTGTTCCTCCTATCGGCCATCGGCTGCGGTCTGGCCTGGAACTGGTACGCGCTGCTATTCTTCCGATGGCTGGGCGGTCTGGCGATCGGCGGGACGTCCGTCGTGTCGCCGGTATATATCACCGAAATCGCGCCGGCCCGACGACGCGGCCTGCTCGTCGCCGTCAGTCAGTTGAATATCGTCGTGGGCATCCTGGTGTCCTACCTCTCCAACTACATCGTGGCGCTGGTCCTGGGGCCGGAGCATCCGGCCGTGTGGCGCTGGATGTTCGCCGTGGCGGCGGCGCCCTCGGTGGCGTTCTTCCTCGCCTCCCTGGCGATTCCGGAGAGCCCCCGCTGGCTCATCAAGATGGGGAAACGCGCGCTGGCCGAGAGCATCTTAGCGCGGTTCGGCCATGAGAATCCGCGGCGGGAGGCCGACGAGATCGAGCAATCCCTCCGAACCGGGAGGGCCGAGGGGCACCAGCGGCTCTTTCAGCCGAGGTACTACAAGCCCCTGCTGCTGGCGGCCATGGTCGCCGCCTTCAACCAGCTCGATGGCATCAATGCCGTCATCTACTATACCGCGAAAATCTTCCGGGAAGCCGGGGCCAGCGAGAGCGACGCCCTGATGCTCTCGGTGGTCGTCGGCTTGACCAATCTCGTGATGACGATCGTAGCGATGGGTCTGATCGACCGGGTCGGGCGCAAGTCGCTCCTGCTGGTCGGGTCGGTGACCTTCGTCCTGTCCCATCTCTTGGCGGCCTGGGTCATCGCCCCCGGCGCCGAACGCTGGCTGGTAATGGCCGCCCTGATGGGGATCGTCGGCTCGCACGCTTATTCCCAGGGCGCCGTGGTGTGGGTCATCATCAACGAACTGCTGCCCAACACGATCCGGGCGGCGGGTTCTGCCGCGATCACCTTCCTGCTCTGGCTGCTGGACATCGCGGTGACATGGTCCTTCCCGCCCCTGGTCCGTCATTCCGGTTCCGCTGTCTTTGTCTTCTTCGCCGCGATGATGGTGCTGCAATTCTTCCTGGTCCTCAAGTACCTGCCTGAGACCAAGGGAGCGTCCCTGGAAGAGCTTCAGACCCAACTGGCCGGCGGATAACAGACGAGAAGGTAGGAGGAGAAGAAGGTAGGAAGGCAAGACGTCCGTGCCGAGGACAGGGTGCCTTTGTCTTCCGACCTTCTCACGTTCTTACCTTCTCACTTTCGTCTTCACGCGTAGAACCCATGCTGGTGGGCAGCGGCGAAGAGAGCGGCGATGTTTTCGGGGGGCACGTCGGCCTGAATATTGTGGACGCTGTTGAACACGTAACCCCCGCCAGGCTTGAACGCCTCCAGGTTCCGGCGCACGTGCTCGCGGACCTCCTCCGGGCCGGCGAAGCTGAGAACCTTCTGTGTGTCGATCCCGCCGCCCCAGAAGGTGAGCCGATTGCCGAAATCGGCCTTGAGATCGCGCGGGTCCATGTCGGCGGCGCTGATCTGGACCGGGTTGAGAATGTCGATGCCGTTGTCGAGCAGGTCCGGGATAAGCTGCCGGACGGAGCCGCAGGTGTGGTACCAGATTTTAGCAGGCGTCAGGCTCTTGATATGCTGAACAAGCCTCTTATGCCGGGGCTTGACGACCCGGCGGTAGAACTGGGGCGAGAATAACGGGCCCGACTGGCCGCCGATATCGTCGCCGATCATCACCACGTCCACGAGGTCGCCGATTTCCTTCATGAACTCGGTGTAGTAGCCTAGCCAGAACGCGAGAGTCCGGTCCAGCAGGGCCTCGCAGAAGGCCGGGTTCTCGATCATGTCCATGAACCACCGTTCCAGGCCGCGCAGGTACCAGCAGATCTCGTAGACGACGCCCCCGATGCCGGTCGAGAGGGCATAGGGCGTCTCCCGCCGGAGCGTTTGCGCCTGCTCGCGGAGGCCGGTAAACCGCGTCGGATCGTCGCCCTTCGGAAAAGGATAGTCGGTCAGATCGGCGAGCGTGGCCGTGGCCAGGGGATGGTGGGAGATGTCCATGTACAGCGGCTGATCGTCAGGCATAGACCAGACGACGCCGAATTCGTCCTTGAGGTCGTGCCAGAGCCGACCATCGCGGGTGTTCTGCTCGATGCCGCCGTGGAAGCTCTCCGGCCCGTGGGCGATGATGTAGCGGATATCGACATGGAATCGCTCCAGCAGCTCGTCGCAAGGCCGCGCCAGTTGCTGCACCGGGTCCAGGATCGTCATCTCATCGCGGATGCCCAGGTAATCGAGCAACTGGGCATAAGCGCCCTTGTGAATCCCCGTCTGGAACCCGCCCAGGTCGATAGGGACCCGGTCCGGCGTCTCATGGTTGAGGGCCTTGAGCACCCGCTGTCTCGAACTCATCGTTTCTCTGTGTGCCATTACAACGCCTCGTTGTGCAATTCGTGGCGAGGGCGCGAGCGCCCTTGTTCTTCAGTGGCGCGGGCATCTTGCCCTCGCACGCGGGCAGGATGCCCGCGACACGCAAGGCCGGGACGGCCTCGCCACGAAGTCAACCGCAACCGCCCAACGGTCGCTGCCAACTCACTCCTCGACAAGCTGTCTCAACGTGAACGGCTCATAAAGGCCGTAGTCGATAGTATCATAGCTGTTGCCCGCTGGCGGGCCGTTCTCGGGAGCCTTCTGGAATGAAGCGGGCCAGGCACTGCCGCGCAGCGTACCACTGTGGTGCGGCCCCAGAGTGTTCTTCAGCGTGCCGATTATCCGGACCTCAACCGTATTCGTCCCGGCCTTGATGAACTTCGTCACATCGCACTGCCAAGGCTGGTAGGCGATGTACCCGGCGGGTTTCTTGTTGACGATCACTTCCGCCACGCTGCCATACCACTGGCCCAGCTCGACAACATACTTCCCGGCACGCCGCGGGACCATGAATTGACGGCTGTAGGAGACCCCGGCGGAATAAAGCGGGTAGCCCTGGCCCTTCCAACTGCCGAGAGCCAGCGACGGCTTGCGTTCGCCGAGAATGACAAACCCGGAATCCACGGCCTTGAGTCGGAACGTCCCAAGGACATAGGCGGATTCCAACTCATGGTAGATCGTGAAAGGTGCTGCCTGGATGGTCACAACGTTCTCGCCGAGTTGCGCCGCCTTCGTGATGTCGATCCGTCCGAACGCTTTGTCCAACCACCAGGCGTTGCTGCCGGCCGAGACTTTCTTGTCGTTGCAGGTGATTGTGTAAAGATCGGGCCTCTCGATCACAATCGAGAGACGTTCGGGCAGACGTTCCTCAATGGTGAAGCGATAGGTGGCCTCGAAGCCGCTGTTGGGGTCGAACTTCTTGCTGATCAGCTCATCCTTGAACTGGACGGAGCTATCCCACGGATTGCGCGGCATACCGTTCTGGGCAAAGGCGAACTGGGACGCCCGATAGAAGTAGAGGTTCTTCTTCGTTTCGCCGCCGGCCGTGACATCGACGTAGTCCAACGTCAAAACGTTGTCTTCCAGAGGAACAATCCGAAGCTCCGTCGTCGCCTCGATCACATTGATATTGTACGTGGGTTGATTCCGTGGTGTCCGAGCCTTCTGGGACAGAAACAGCAATTGACTACCGCACGGCGGAAGCGTAAACGTGGCCCTTACACCGGTCTCGGCAGTCTCAAAAGGAAAAGCCGATCTCGTGCCGGTAGCCGGGTCCCAGCGCTCGATGCCCTGGGCTTTCGACGTGATCGTGCCGGTCGAGGGGGCGTCAATACTCGTATTGACGAGGAGAACGAACTCGCCGTCCCCGACCACCCGCCTGTGGTGGAAGAGGTTGCCTTTGTCGCCGCTCTGGCGTTCGATGCCGAAGCCGCTCTCGTTGCGAGCCAAGAGCGCGGTCGGGACCTCGGATGCTTCCACCCGTTTCCACCCCGGCTGCTTGGAGGCGGTTTCAGCGCGATCTGAGGGACGGCCATCCACGCGAGCAGGAGCATCGCCGCAACAGAGCACCACGCCTTGGGCCTTCGAGTAGACATCAAGCAAGTTCATCGTTGGGCGGTTGAGATTCTCTGTCAGAGGCGGCAGCACGACCGTGTTATACGACGCCTTATCGATTCTGATGCTCGCGCCTTCGGCCGAGCCGTCCCGGGCGAGGATGTCCTCGCAACCGATGTCGTACTCTACTTGCGCCCGCTCCAGAGCCACCAGCAGCGCTTGGAAGCGGTCGCCAATCTCCTTTTGTTTCGGGTCGCCCTGGTACATCCACGCCGTGGTCGTCGGCTCGATCACGAGGACCCGATTGATCTGACGACCTTGAGACATGATGAATGACAGCCGCGTGAAATAGGACGCCATCACGTGATAGTCCTTCCACCAGGGCTCGTGATAGGAGAACGACTGCGGGTGGTCGCGCTTGCGGGCGCCCCGGATCGTGACGTACGAGAGGTGCTCGTTGAGCGTGTTGACGCCCAGCACGTAGATCCAGTCGCCGATGCGCTTCATATCCTCAAAGCGCAGGTCCCAGCCGCCCGCGCCGTAAGCCTCGCAGAGCGTTCGCGCTGCGCCGAGCTGGTTGGCCACGCTCGACAGTTCCTTGACGGCCCGGATGTTGCCGAATTGGGCATGGGTCCCCTCGTCATACTGGTTCATCAGAATGTCGATCGAGGGCCGCTGGTGCCAGGCGTACATCGCCATGTTGTCGGGCGACATAAGGGAGTTGGGCCACTCGTGCTCCCAGTAGTGGCCGGTGAACTCGATACCGTGCTTGGCGCAATAGTCATGATAGGGCTTAGCCCAGCGCTCGATGAACACTTCCAGCAAGACCTGAAGATAGTCGTGCCGGACCTGTTTCCAATCGCCCACCGGCCGGACGAGGCTGGGCAAACTCGTGATCAGATCGTAGCGCCACCGCTTTTGAAACACCGCCGGCAGATCGTCCGCCCAAGGCAGCCCCCCCGCCACCGGCAGGAGTTCCGGCTCATCGGTGAAGACGCCGGGAACGCGCTTGCCGTACTGGTCGCCGATCTCGCGGGTGTAGGCGTCCATGGTGATCGCCAGGAATTTTTCCGTCACGCCCGGCGTCAGGAGGTTGACGTAGAACTTGCCCCCATGCCAGGGCGAGGTGCCGGCCCAGCGCAAGGACGCGACCATGTACTTGCCCTCCGCGAGCTGCCCTGCTTTCGCCTGTTTCGTGACATCTTCATAGCGGTCTTGCACGGGCCGGAGCACCGCCACGCAATTCTCATCGAGCTTGAGCGGAGCCTGCTGCTCCCGGATCTCCAGCCCCTTGCCACGGGACTCGGGCATCGCATCTGGGACGAACCCGCCGGCGAAGCCCGACGGATACGAGTTCTCATCGTAGATCCACACGTTCATGTCGAGCCGCTCCGCCTCTCTCAGCGCGACCTTCCACAGTCGAAACCAGTCATCCGACAGGTAAGGGATCATCAGGCCGGGCCGAGGATGCACGAACACCTGCTTGACATTCTGGCCCGCCAGGTCGCGCAGTGTGCCGACAATCTGCTCCTCCGTGAGCATGTCGTTCCAGACCCACAGCGGCGCGGAGCTATACTGCCGCGGCGGATTCGCGAATTGGCTCCGCAAACTTGTCGAGTCCGCCGCTTGTAGTGTGCCCGTAAGGGCATCGAAAGGAACGCCTGACGGCGTCACTACAAACCACATCCCCGCAAGGATGAAAGCCAGGCGCGTGCGGGAACGAAAGAGAAACGGCGGTCTTGGGAGAGCGGGTCGATACATGGCACATTACCTCCGTTGAGCAGGCGATCCGATTGCCGCATGCAGAAGCCCGATTACCAGAGCGACAGCCACTTCGGCGTTCGCCTGAAGGAGAATGATAAAAGGGTCCCGACAGGATTGCAAGGACGCGACCGAGCCTCCAGATAACAACACAGGGCAAGCACAAGGTCGTTCGACGGCCCTGCCCGGCATGTCCCTGCGAGCGAAGCGAAGCAATCTCCCCTCCGACGGATTGAGATTGCTTCCCCCGCCTGTGCTGGGGCAGGCTTCGCTGCGCTCCTCGCAACGGCATGAATGTGATCCGCCAGCAACTTTGCGTCCGCCCTAACCACGGCGGGATTTGGCTTTACGGGAGGCGCCGGACGGATTACTCTGGAAGCCAAGCCTATTGTGGGGTGTGAATCGTGAGAGAACCATCGAGAGTTTTCCTGGCAGTCTTGGCGGTGCTGGTCGGCCTTTCCGGCGGGTGCAGCGCGATCAACAAGGGGATCACGGAAACCGTTCTGGCCCGCAAGAAGCTGCGGGAGTGGAGCATTCACTACGCCAGCCGCAGCCTGTACACGCTCACCGACAGGACGTTGCTGGAGGTGGAGTTCGAAGGCTCGCGGAACGCGGGCGATACGGTGGTCCGCTATCAGCGCGGTCTGGGCGACCAGGCCCAGTGCCTCGCCGATAAGACCGCGGCCCTGCTGCAGGCGGTACACCAGCGAACCGGGGTGGTCATCACGACCCACAGCACGATCTACCTGCTGCGCTTCGACCAGCAGCCGCAGGACTTCAGTGTCAGCCTGACCTCCGAGCCGAACGAGTTTCTGTTGCCTCTGTTCATCCAGGCCGGCCAGGAGTCGTGCGAGGCGATCGTAGCCCAGAGCCGCAGTTACCCCTATCTGCTGGTGCACGAGCTGGTGGAAACCTCGCTGGTCCGAAAGGCGGGCGGCTCCGTTCTGCCGGACCTTTCCTGGGGCACGCCCGGCCTGACCATGCACGTCAACAACTACACGCGCTGGTTTCGCGACGGCTTCGCCAACTACGCAGGCTATGTCGCCTTTGAAATCGTCGCCGGAGAGGTCCCGAGCGAGAAAAAGCTGTACCAGCAGGAGGCTCTCGTGCACACGGAGCCGTTTTCCTGCCTCGCGCAGGTTGGGGACAAGCTGTTTTCCTGGCCCCAATCGTCCAAGATGGAACTCGAGCGCGTTTACTATAATGCGTCCCTCGGTCTGTTTCTTCTGATCGCCGACAGGTTCGGCGAGCCGGCGATCCGCGACATCGTTCACGAGATCGCGCCGCGGCGGGCGACCAACGGACGCGATCTGATCGAGATCACCAACCGCGTGCTCCAGAGCGACGTGAGGGAATTGGCCCGAAGTTTTGAGTTTCCGCAGGTCGGGGCTCACGTGGAGCAGATGACCCCGGCGCTGGCCCTGAACGAGGGCGTCGAGCCGCACGCGGGTCTGTTCGTTCTGGCCGTCCCGGGCGGCACCCTCGCCGCAAGAGCGGGCCTCCAGGAGAAGGACGTGATTATCGCCGTCGGCGACACGCCGGTAACCAATCACTTGGACTTCGAGCTGGGCCTGTTCAAAGTGCGAAACCAGGAGTTCGTTCCCCTGACCGTTCAGAGGGTGGGCGTGGGGACGCTGACCCTCGACCTGCCACTGCGATAGCCACAGAATCCACTGAGAAGGCGCGATAGGCTGCCGGTAGTCCGCGCGGCATCGTCCGATCGCCGCTTGCTTCTCATAATGCTGTAAGTTGTTGTTTTCACTGCTCTTACTGGCAGACTACGACCCAGTCCAACCGCCTCCTTCCCACCCTTGCCTCTTGGCTTGGTCGTCCGTTCCTCTCCGCCGAAATACGATCGGAAGAAAATTGCGAAAATCTGTAAGATTGACTTGACACAATGTAATGTGTAGCGTACATTATGTACTGTTGATAGTACACATCCGAGTTCGCGGAGTCTGATGTCGGAAAGGAGAGACGGTATGAACAAGGCACAGAAAGCAGCGTGGTTCACCTTGATCGTTCTGGCTACCGCTTTGGGATTGAGCTTGGCAGCGTTCTGTGTAGGGTACTTCGTTCTCGGAGTTCCAGCCAGCCGAGCGGCGGCCGGATTCGGGTTCATGGGGATTACGGTCAACTACCTTCCGTGGCTGGTATTCGGCGGACTCTGCGTTGTCATGCTCGTGCAGGCATTGGTCACCCTTCAGCAGTGCGGCTGGACCAGCCAGGAGGCAAACCATGAATAGAGCACAAGAAGCTTCATTGGCCCTCATGATCCTGATGCCGCTGGGTGCCCTGATTACAGGCTCCGTAGCCGTGCTGCTGGTGTACACCCAGGGTACTCATCTCATTCCGTTGTTCATGTTCACCCTGGCCATCGTTCTGGGGAGTCTCTTTTGGCTGCTACCCCCTATTGTGCAGAAGATCCACAAGAGCAAGAAGGTCCAGTCCGATGAGCGGGACGTGCTGATCTACAAAAACGGTGCCGTGGCCGCTCATATCGTTCTGTGGCTGTACTTCGCCATCGTGTGCCTTGTGGCCTGGTGGCTGGTAGGCCCGGAAGGTATGGTCTCGGTAAACGTGATGCCTCTGGTGCTCATCGGGGCTGTGGCCCTTTTTCTGCTGGTGGAGTATCTGGCCGCCTTTATCCAGTACGGCCGGGGAGGAAATAGCGATGAATAGGACACAGAAATGCGCATGGTTCACGCTGGGAATCAGCAGCCTGCTGATCCTTTTCCTGGCGTTCGTACTTCGGTCCATGTTCGTTCCCGGCGACAGAATGGCAGGAGTGGGCTTGGTGATGTCCTGGCTCTGGCTGGTTCTGCTGTTCGTGGTCGTCTCTCTGCTTCTCGTCTTTTACAAACAGAGTCCCACCGAGCCTGCCGCCGATGAACGAGACCGTCTCATCAAGAGAAACGCCGTCCTGGCCTCATTTGTCGCGGTTTGGATCTTGCTGGCCGTGGAAGCCGTATTGCCCTCGAAGCTCGTGGGCGACGCCGGATCAATTCCCGTCGCGGTGGTTCCCATCGTCAACACGGCGATTCTCTTCACGGCCATACTGGTCTATTCCGCCGCCGTTCTGGTCCAATATGGCCGGGGGGTCAGAAATGAACAATGACCACATCAGCAACCAGATCCGCCGGCTGCGGTTCGACCACGGCGAGATGACCCAGCAGCAGTTGGCCGATAAGGTCGGCGTGACGCGCCAGACGATCATCGCCATCGAAGCCGGCAAGTACGCCCCCTCCCTGCCCCTGGCCTTCCGGGTCGCGCGTGCCTTCCATACCTCCGTCGAGAACGTGTTCCAATATCCGGACGGCGAAGCATCTTCCGATGCTGCCGTACCGGCTCCTTGACATCTCATGAACCTGGGTGCCATGCCTACGCTCGCGCAGGCATGTCTTCTCCATCGTCGTGGAGCATGTCGAGGCACCTGCCTTGTGTCACGCGAACTCCTGGAGCAGGGCGAGAAGTTTGCGGTCGAGTTTGTGGCCGTGGAAGTCCTCGTATGGGACATCGGTCCGGCCGGAGTCGAGAATGCCGAACGAGCCTCGGAAGTTCCACAGCGCCAACCCGATGCCGTGACCTGTGAGAATCTCCAGGACATCCCGCAGCCAGGCCAACACCACGCCATGCGGCGTCTTGTTGAACGCCCCGCCCTCGCCGCAGTGGACGCCGACGCCCATCCGAGCGAGGTCGGCCCATTTCTTGTAGTGCTCCTTCAGCCGCTTGCGGTCCCAGCCGTTGCCCGGCCAGGCGGGCTGCGGGTAGTTGCCGCTATCGACCCACGAGGCCCCGTAGTGACTGATGAACATCGGCTGGTAGGCCCGCGTGCTCTGGCCGATCTTGAGGTCGGCCAACTCCGGGGCGGTCTCATTGCCATAGCTGATGCCGTCGGCGACGACGAGCCGGTCCGGGCTGACGGCGCGAATCGCCGCCACCGTCGTCCGAACAACCCGCTCGTGGTCCGCCCGGCTCATGACCTTGCCGAGCGACGGCGGCTCGTTGACCAGATCGAAACTGAGCTTATCCTTCGAGATGCCCTTGTACCGCTTGGCCATCAATTGCCAATGGAAGCAGAAGGCATCCAGCGCGGACTTGTCTTTCCACAGGTTGTGCGGCTCCTTGAATTCCGCGTTGACCGAGTAGCCGGGCGCCCGATGGAAGTTCAGGCTCACGTGGAGGCCGGCCTGGTTGGCCAATTCGATCCCGCGGTCGAGCTTAGCCAGCATGGATTCTTTGATCTTGTAGTCGTCGCCATCCTCGATCCAGAGCCGGTAGACGGTGGGAAAGCGCACGAAATCAAACCCCCAGTCCCGAATCCACTTGAAGTCGTCTTCGACGAAATCCCCCCGGCTTCGCATCGTGAACATCTCCAGCAGATTGAACCCCCGCCACCGGGGAATGGCCGTCTGGGCCTTGGCCTGACCAGACTGCCTCTGTCCCTGCTGAGCGTGTAGAGGCACAACCATCGCGGCGGACCCCACCACGGCCTGCTTCAGAAAGCCCCGTCGGCTACTATCCATTTCGACACCTCCACAGTTCCACTATTGTCCCGCTACCGATACCGTCTGGGCGCCCCCGCGTCAACTGCAATGTCCCCAAGCCCCGCCCTCGGGTACGGTCGGCACTATGACAAACCGGACACTCGTTTCGGCCCGCTTGACGCGCCCGACCGGCCATGCTATGATTCCTGTCGTGAGCAGGTGAGAATCGGATGTTGGGAGCGCACAGGCCGATCCACATAAGGTGCTGAGATAAGAGAGCCAGTTCAATGCAACAGATTGATGTGAAATAGCTAAGACTTGATCTGACACTTTG
>Ga0315289_10002113_pt1 | contig 30715 bp, 42 predicted proteins | sample YL17G11_40_MG_FD_203452 | JGI IMG/M metagenome (GOLD analysis project Ga0315289, IMG submission 203452) | Sediment microbial communities from Yellowstone Lake, YNP, Wyoming, USA - YL17G11_40 | ecosystem: Environmental > Aquatic > Freshwater > Lake > Sediment | place: USA: Wyoming | collected... | reverse complement strand
CTCGGGAAACCAGATAGTTGCCTCAGAGGAGCGATTGTCATGATTAATTGTGATTCTATCGACCTTGGCTCCCCAGACAATTTGCCAATTCGTGTCGTAATCCGGCGGGGAGCCATAACCACGCTTGGCCTCAACAACCAGGTATTGAGCGACCCTATCCAGGCTTGTGGCATCATCCAAACTCATATCAAAATCCGTGCGAAACAGACAAAATTACAGGTGACATAACCTTCGGCCGTCCAGTGGAAGGCCTTGCCATCGGCATCAGGTATAAGCTGAAATTTATCAAAAAGTACATTCAGATAAAAAGTGCCGGCGAAGCTGTAATCAGCAGCACCAGCCCAGAGATATTCCTCGATATCATCGATGACCGCCTGCAGATTGCTTCGGGCATTATCATACCCCGAACCGCTCGAAGCGAGGGTACCGGTAATGACGAGCTGACTGCCGTGAGAACCCATGGACATAGCAGCCAGGCCATGAGCACCGGGGAAGCCGACATACTGGCGGTCAACTTGCCGAGGCTGTTGATATACCTTGATTTCGTTGCCGAAAATCGTTGTTAATTTAGTTGCCATATTAGTCCTGATTGAATCTGATTAATCCTGAACAAATGGCGCCCCGATTTCCCTGTCCTTCTTGCTGCCGGTAACAGGATTATGAATAGTTTCGTTATGATAATGGATATTGATTTGTTGGGCGGCCTTTTCAACACCGGCAAGCCGCTCTTCTTCAGAAATTCCGCCCCAACCGGGAGGATTTTCATACATACGTTTTGCTATTTTGCCGGCACCATAAGTCGGAATAACACCTATTGCTATTGTTTCAAAAAGCCCAGGTGGTTTTTCTGTAGGCTGACCTGTTCGCCAAAGTTCCCGGGCGGCCATTTCCTCCTCGGCAGTTTCCGATAAACCGAGGAACTTGATTGCCTGATATTTTACGGGATTAACAATGCGAAGATATTCAAGATAAGCCTTACCTTGTTCACGTATAAGTATTTGAGTTGTTTTTTCAGGCGTTACTGCCGCTTCCGGCCTCACCGCCTTGCCTTTGGTCATTTTAAGTTGGACTTCTTCTGTTTTTTGCCATTCGAGGAAATTCTGGCGTGCTTTTTCTGCGGCCTCCGGCGTGGCGGTATAGGTGAGTGTCGCCTGTATCTCGGGTGAGATTGGCTCAAAAAGCATTTTGGTAACATAAGGAGCCATAGTTCCATATAGACGTTTTAGTATGATTCTGTTTTGTTCAGGTGTCATTGTCGCAACTTTTGCCTGAAGCCATTCGATGCGTGCCTGTTCTGATGCGGCGATTTTTGGCGGAACTTTCATTTTACGAGCTTCTTCTTCAGTGAATCCTTCAAGAGATTCAAATAGACCTCGCATAACACGGCTCGATTCGGCTTCAGAAAGGCCGGCAAGGGCTTTACCCGTATATGTTATTGCCTGCTCAGGTGACCAGCCCAAGTATTTGAATCTTTGAGCGTGGGCGGTAATAGGTCCAATCAGTTCTTCATCTGTTAATTTGCTTTCTTTAGCAACAGCGGAAATCATCCGCATAATTTGGCCTTGATGCTCTGGGGTCTTTATGCCGGATTCAGCCATCCAGCGAATCAGGTCGGTCGTTTGCGCACCCGCATGAAGCTGCCAATATGCAGCAAATTGCTGTGTAGATTGCGGACTAATTTCACCAAAGGCACGTTTCTGAGTTTCAAGGAGCTGCATCGATGCTTCAAAGGGTAGGCCGGTTGCAGCCTGAACACCTCTCGCCTGAGTAAGGGCGGCCTTACGCTTCGGGCCAGAATATGCATCGAAGGCTTCGAAGTAACTTGCGGCGGCACGCTGCTGGTTAGCAAGTTCCTGAACGGCCTCAGCGGCGGCCTTTTTCATATCATCAAAGGCGGCGATGATTCTGCGGATTCCGGCGACGGCAAGAGTAACGATGCCTGCGATGCCGAGCGGGCCAACAAGGGCACGAAATGCTTCTCTTATTCCTTCGGATATTTTCCCGGAGGCACGTTCCATTTTGGACCCTGTTTGTTCTACGACATCGCCGCCCTTTTGAGTTTCGAGCCATAATGCTTGAAGCTCCGCTTCTGAATCGGCAACACCTGAAGTTTTTACATGTATATTTACGTCTTTGGCCATATTCTCGATTCTCGATGCTTGATACTCGATACTCGTTAGTTGGATGACTATTCACTATTGACTATTCACTCTTCACTAATTAAGTGGCATCTGCGATAGTGATAATTTTGTTCGTTCCGGCCAGGGTAAGTGGCGTAGTAGTATTATTGGCTACATCAAAATTGGCGGTGTGCTCGGTGAAGTCGGCACCGACATCGGAATTACTGTCGAGATTATTGAAATCCACCCCGGCAATTGTGATTATCTTATTTGCCGCAGCCTGAGCCTGCTTAACGGTAAGAACCAGAGTGCCCCTTCCGGCCACCAGGAGTTTTTGACTAACAAAAGTGGCTGTAACAATGTCAGAATCCTGAAAACCGATGGAACCATTGGCAGTAAGACCATCAAGCCGTGTATCAACACAGGTATAGCCGACATCCCCATCGTTACAGGCTTTAACAAGCGGCATCGTCAGATTAAAATTGAAACGCATCAAGTGATAGACCGCTTGTGCTATATGCAGGCAACTTATGATTCTGAATCCACCGCGAGCCGCTGCGACATAGGTCGGCGCTGCCTGACTATCAGTCGGGACCCATATATCGGCAATACCTTTAGTCGGGTCGGCAGCCAGGCATTCAAAATCAAAGCCGCAGGTTGCATAACCTTTATTCGCGAAGTTAAGAGTGAATCGATGTATGACCGGATTGGTGATGGTATGCTTGATAAAGCCTGTCGCCTCGGCAACTCCGCTTTTCCGCTCATAGAAAACATACGAACCAACGGTACCAATCATCAGCAGGATTGCCTTCGCCCAGTCCTGAGTTACGACATTACCCCGCACAAACTCAATTTCCTTGTCTTTAACAGGGACCTGCAGGCCATCCGGCGAGGAGCGAAGAATATTGTCGTAGCCGGCATTAATTCTTGCGGTCATTGCGCCGGCGGCATCAATGCCATTAATTAATACGCCGCGAGGCAGGCCTACTCGATTATTAACTGTTGCTGTCATTTTTTTATCTCCTTATTTGTTCATTGTTATTTGTTCATTGTTTATCAATGAACTACGAACCATAAATTCAGGTTAATTGACTGACTTCGAAATTCATCTGGATACAATGACGTTTCGGCATATCGAGAACCTCGACCTCGCCGATATAATAGAATTCATCACAGGTAAATCCTGTATCAGCGGGCCGCTTTTTGTCGAAGGCGGCAATAACAAGGTCGCGGATTTTGCTTGTGCCAAGGACTGTGGCAGAGCCGATTCGGGCAATACTATCCTCTTTGGATTCAGCACCGATTAGAACAGCGAAACTGAGCATTTGGCGAAGGTCATGGTCGCCTTCTCTTGCGGAATCGCCAGCCTGATAGCTGACAAACGCAAATGGGGCGTAACGGGTAAAGGCCTCCATTCCGGATGAAGTTGCTGCAATCTGGTGTTTCCAAACATCGGCGGACTTAAAGACCAGAACATCATCATTCTTAAGGGCCGCCAATGTCTCGGCCATCCATTGCTCGAGTATAGCTATAAGACCGCCGTCATTAGTCATTATGTCACCTTATAGACTTCCTGTTGAATAGTGTCCACTATCTGGTCCTCGCTCTCGAGGACACCATCTAAAAGGGCGTCGGAACCCTGAATAAATACGCTTTTAACGAGGACAAATAATGGACGGAACTTTCCTTTTTTGCCTCTTACATATCCCAAGACGTTTTTTCCTTTTGGCCGAAAAATATCCATCCCAAGTTGCATTTCCGCCTGCATTACCGATTCAAATCTTGGCGCACCGGCTGCTGTTAAAGCTTCTCCGATGGGAATCGTCAGAAATTTTGCATTTTTCGGCGTGATGGTTTTCGATTCGCCGCCCAGGAGCCATTTGTATTTTGAAATAGCAGTATTATCAGGCACACCAACAACACCTTCGAGCTGCCCAGCCATCCAGCCATCGACACTGCGGGCGAGCATGCCTGTCCGCCTTTTTAAACTTTGACCAGTGAGATAATCAGAAACGACTTTGCCGGCGGCAAACTTAACACCTTTTTTGAGACCTTCAGAACAGGCCGCTGTAACAGACTGACCCATCCCGCCAAGCTCGATGAGCGTCTGCTGAAATTCCGGACCCATCTCAAGTTGAATCATCATAATGATGGTCTCCTGTAATTATCGAGGACCTGTTTAACCATCGGCAATAGTTCCATGTCAGAGAACTTACTGATTGAGCCACCCTGCATACTCACACCAGACAGACCTATATCATCACGGCGCTTAAAGATAAAAGTTGCCTGCTCAATAGCTGCCTCTCGCAGGTCGGCAGGCATTGCATATTCGCCCTCACCGGGAGTCTGGCCTGCGGAGCAGAAACTACCGCGATAAATGACCTGAATCGAATCAGGAATCTCGACAGGCTTATAAATAGGGAAATAAATTATTCCATTTGCGCCGCCATTGACCAAACGATAACCGTTATTGGCATCGAATTCATCGGCATCATCGAAATTATAATCCAGCGCCTGTTTGAGTGTGGTAATATTAACGACCGGCCAGCGATTGAGTTGCAGATAATTGCCTTCGGGCGAATAGTACTCGGTGACATCAGTCTCAGTGACAATCAATTTCCGTTTTGTGTATGAATTGAAAATACCTTCGATGGACGTAATAATGCGGGTGATTACGGAATCGTGCTCATCGGACAGGCCGAGCCGCTCCTTGACATCGGCGAGCGTGCAAATAAGGCCTGTCGATTCGCTGTCGGCAATAGCTTCCGTACCGAGGCAGATAAAAGAAAAGACCTGCGTTATTGCGACATCTGCAACAATTGCGGAAATGCGGATTGTATAGGTCTTGAATTTCTCGAAGCCATTGGCGATTGTGGCGGCCACAAGTTCGCTATAAAAGCCCGTTTGGGCCGCCAGTTTAACCATAGAGCCTTCCAGGATGGCCGTAGCGGCCTCATCCTCATAGATGGCATACGAAACAGTTCCTGTCGCATCACAAGGGGCTCCTGTGCCATCGTGCCATTGGACCGTGAAAACTAAGTCTTTACCTTGAATACATATTGCAGGACAGCTCATTTATTCTCCTCCCGGAGCCCCACCTGAATCTCCTCCCGGAACTCCGCCTGATAATGTTCCATTAACATCATCAATAGTTACTCCTTTTTTTATATTTGCCGCTTCACAATTAACAATTGATGAAGCTACCTTTGTGCCATTCACTTCACTATTTGCTCCGAATACGGCTGTATGCCAAACCTCATTTGCTTCTGGTTCGTGATATATCCCAATAAGCGGAACACAGGGATCGCCATAATTTCCAGATGTGCTTACTGCCTTTGCGACCGGACAATCAACCCGTGTTCCTATCAGACCGCCGTGATTTACGTTCGCTAAAACTTGATGGTCTAAAAGCTGTTGTGGAAACGTGATTCCTGCTATCTGTATATAATACTGGCTACCGGCAGTTAAAGTCGGACGATAACCCATATAAGGTGTCGTATAATTGCTAAAAATCAAATTACCAGTTATGTTTATTATACCTGTTGAACCATTACGAACACCATAAGCAGTTATGTAATTGCCACCTATTATGTTACCGGTTATATATATTGTGCCTGTTGAAGTGTTATTAACACCATAAGCAGTTGCGGCAGGGCCACCTGTTATAGTGCCAGAAATACCGCAATCGATTATAAGAGTATAAATTGTCCCAGTTACAGATATGAGTCCGGTAATTTTTGTTCCAGCCTGAATTGTCGTTGCATTAATTGTCTGATTTCCAATGGCATTCAAATTTACAGTTAATTGTCCTATTGATGTTGCTTTTAATACCGCAAGAGAACCACCGCCCACTGGAATCGTGTTAACATCCATTGTGATGGTATAATTACTCAGATCAACAGTATCTCCAGCGATAGGGGCACTGTTGGTATCCCATACCGTATTATTACTCCAGTTACCGGCTTTTGTTGCCGTTAATGTTGCTGCCTGACAAATTCTTGCCAAAACCAGCAATAGAATTACAATTTTTTTCATTTTTAAATCCTATTTAAAAAGATTTTACGTACCGGTTAAAGGCTTTTTGTTCGGTAGTTACGGCCCGCTTTTTCGGGCGTGTATTGCCTATTCTCCGGAGATTCCTGCATCTTTTCAGGCCTTCGACGGCCAGTCGATTCCAGCTGTTTTGGCAAGCTTTTTCGCGTTGTTGATTGCTGCATTTTGCTCCTTTTGTAATTTGGCCAGTCGCTGCTGGCCGGCTTTAATCGAGTTATTTAGACCATCAATTTCGGCGGTAATGGACTCGGTCTTTTTGATTGCAGCATGTGCATCTTCGAGTTGTTTATTTTTCTCAGCGGCCTTTTTGTCGATGTGTTCATCCCATGGAGCGCAGGTCTGCTCGTACGAATTTTTAGGCAATTTCTTGACAATATCTGCAGGCAGGTCATATTTGTTGCCTTTCAAAAAGATGCCGAGAGGCCCTGTGTAAATTACTTTCATTAAGATCCACATAATCTAATCTCCTTTTTTCACCGACATCTTCATTCGCATCAAGTCGGTTATATTTATTATTTTGAAATGGTTACAGATTACCTGCGGGTCGATTCTGACCCGCAGGCCGGCTTCGTTGCATTTGCGGAAGAAGAAAATATCCTCTGATTCCTGCCGGCCATTTTCGGTCTCGACCCATCGAAACCAGGGCCAAATGACTTTATCGAAGACATCCCGATGGATAAGCAGGCAACCGGCCCCGCCGGCGTCGACCTCGAAGGGTTTGTCCTGCGAAGGAAGCCATTCGAGGAGCCGGTAGAGCCGGTCGCTGTCTGCGTTCAGTAATGCCCAGCGGAAACCCTGCTGCATAAGCACAGGATAACAACCGCCGGCAAGCGGAGCATTCAAGGCTAATAATCTCTCAATGCAATCCAACGGCGGCTCGGTGTCGGAATCGAGCAGGAACAGGTGTGTAAAATCGCCAGCGAGAAAGATGCGGATAAAATTGTTCCGCACAAAATCGACGGGCCTGCCCTGAGCGATAATACCGAGATCATCGAGACCAGCGAACTTCACACGGTCACGGTATCTATATGCAATTGCCTCGCGCCACGCAGCACATCGCTCGTGAAGACCGCCCGCAGTCGGAGTTGTAATGAGGATTTTTGCCATTTTGCTCCTTAGGCCTCAATCAGTTCGGCAAGACCCATCCCTGCTGCATTTTTCGGGAGCTGGTCGCTCGGAAAGCCGATGTAGAATGCCGACATATTAACGCCGGTAGTTCCGTTGCCGGCGTGCGGGGCTTTGATGCGCAAATACCGCTTATGGGTCTTTGCCAGGTTAACAAAGATTCCGAAGAAACTGTTGTCCTCGGTTGCGGCTATCGCATCGGCAAGGGCCGCATCGGTGATTTCCGTATAGGTACCGTCAGTGGTGTTGCATTCCTCGAGGCAAACGGCAGTGCCTTCGGCGGTCGTGCCGATGGCGGCGTCGATGGTGCCGGTCTGAATGACCGCCAGAATGGCCGACAGACCGAGCATATCGGCGTAATTATTGCCGGCCAGGTCACCGTCATCCTTGAGCTGCGGGGGAACAAGCTCGCCGATTTTCAAGGCCTTCAAAATTGCTCGTAAATCCATGTTTAAATCTCCAAAAAAAGGTTCATTGTTTATTGCTCATTGTTCATTATTCATTCTGCGAATTATAAATTTACAACTATCAACTCAATTAGCTGGCTGCTGTAATCAGGCCGCAGAGCGGACCAGCATTGGTTGTGTCACCGACTCCATGCGCATTGAGAGCAACACGGTCACGGACGCGGATGCCGATAAGGCCCTGGTCAAAATAGCGATGCTCGGACTGGGCGATTTCAATACCGCCTCTTGTTCCAAGCACAAAGCCCTGACGCAGATTGGCAAGCAGAGCACAAATCTGGCTATTGGCCTCAGCTCGTGGCATTACCTGCGTGAACTCGACCGGATAGCCGAGATACTGCTTCTGCCGTGCACCTGCACCAAGAATAACCTCCGAAGCCATTGATGTAGAGGTCAGGGCGAGTCTTATCATTACAGTCCAGAAGAAATAACGGTGTGCATACCACTTGGCATTGCCATCATCGGCTTTGTCGGGCAGAATGCCCGGGACTTTTTCGAAGTCGGCGAGGACCAGCTCGCTATAGGCGTTGCCGGTGCCGACAACAAGCGATTTGATGCTGGCGATTGTCGAACTGACGGCTAACAATGCGGCCGCAATACCCTTAAAGCCGAAATAGGTGCTTGTTCCATCACCGATGAATCCGCAAAGGTCTTCATAATAGGCACAGCTTCGAGCGAAAAGCCCGGCGAGCAACTCGCCCAAAGCGACAAGCGAATCTTCCTCGAGCTCTGTGCTGTATGCGGTAAGACCGCACAGGGTCTTCGGGACCAGGGTGATGGCTGGAATCGTAGGAGTCGCCTGCGTGATTGCGCCGCCTTCGCCGGGAACATACATCGTCAGTAAGCCATCGACCTTAGGTATGAGGGTTTGTCCGGCACCCATTGGCCAGACAGTTGCGTTGGCACGAAGCTTGCCATAAGTCTCCAGTAAATCGATGATGCTTGGTACCTGCTCGACCATAACGAGCGTGCCGCCTGCAACCTGTGAGGAGCCGGTCATCGCCTTTGTGCCTGAGTCTGTCACTCTATATGGGTCGATGCCCATTGCATCGAGCTGTTTTTTGGCCCAGTCGAATTTCGAGGCGACCTTGGTATCCTCCGTGCTGGCCAAGATACACAGTAAAGCGAAGGCCTTAGCTTCTTGCGGAGAAGAGAGAAGACCTTTGTATCTGCTGCCTTCGATAAAAGATGAGCTGCGAATCTGCCTGACATTGCGAAGCTGTGTTTGCAGCTCTTTTATCGCTTCGCCGGCTTCGACGAGGCCGGTATTAATTTGCTCGATGCTGCCCTTGTGAGCGGCGAGCATCTCCTTATCAGTTTTGGTGCGGTCATCGATGAGATCGGACACTTCCTTTTTTGTGGCCTTTTTTTCGTTGATATCCTTGATGCCTTTTTCAATGATATCAGCAGTGGCCTTCAGCTGCTGTTCTATTTGTTCAGGTGTTAGCATTTGATGATTCCTTAAAAGAATTTTGGATACGTTCAAACTGTTGCTCGATATTATTTTCGCCGGCGTGGTTGGACAGCTCGTCAAGGTCCTCGAGCAACAGACCCTTCGACAGTCCATCCGGATCGGCGATTAAAAGCGATTTGATTTCATCGAGATTTTTCTCTAAAGCTGTGAATTTTTCATTCAGCCAAATATAAGCCTCGCCGTACTTATCCATGTCTTTTAAACCCAAATCAAAATCCGGGTCGTAATAACCCTTAGCGCGGGCCAGGGCGTTACGATTAGCGGGGACGGCGACGGCGGAGACTTCAAGTAATTCAATTTCCGTCCAGATCCAGGTGCGTTTGCTGCTGATATCCCGATACTCACCCTTTAGAGGTTTAAAGCCGATGGAGAAGGCACGCATAACTTTTTTGCGGTATTTGCGGGCATATTTTGAACCAAGCTCATCGTCATCAAAAAGAATATCAGCATCAATCTGATGCTCGCCAATACGAACACTTTCAGGCAGGACGTTGCCGATGACAGGCGGCTCGCCGTTTGCCAGTCGCGGTTGATGACATCCAAGAACGACGGGATTGGCAATAAAGGCAGGGAGCGATTCTTTGATTGCGGCCGGCTCGACAACCTCATCGTAGCGGTCGATTTCATCCGTGCTGATAGTTGTATGCACGAGATTAGGATTTTCTGCATCAACTTCTTTGACAAGAGCAAAAAGGTGACGCTGAGTTAGGTCCCTGTCGATTTTATTTTTTGCCGGTTCCATAACAGAATCCTTCCTGCCCCCGCCCCCACTCTTGCTTCGCAAGAAGCTGTGGGGACGAATCGGGGCGACAGGTCAAACGGTTAAGTCGCAGACCATAGCCGAATAAGAGTAAAATTGTACAATTGCATAAAACTCAATTCCGAATTCCTTACCTGCTGCACGTTTTGCGATTTCAACGCAGCGGCAATTGATAATATTGGCGGCTGAACCTGCCGGATCGCCCGGGTACATCAGGTTCTCGCCTGCGACGATGAAAGGCAAATTAAGAGCAATACCATCGGCGTATTTTTCGCCCGCCTGCCGATGCGAAGAGCGAACCGTCTCATCGCCGGCCGTTAACCAGCTCTTCAGCTCGATACCGGCGGATTTCATCCCGGTGTGGCGGCCACTGCCGACGGCTCCTGCCGTTTGTGTTCGTGCGATGCGTAATGCCCTGGCACGATTGGAGCCGAGGACAGTTTTTATCCGATTGGTTAAATCGTTCAGTCCCTCGCCGGCTTCGAGACCAGCCTTTAACTGACGGGCGACGAGCTGCTGAGTTACCTTGTTGACGCCGGATATTTTCTGCGTTGAAACAATCAATTTACCTCTTAAATATGGCGAGAGTTTAGCCTGCTCGACTTTTTCTTTGAGCTTGTCGCCTGATAAGCCGAGGACCTCAGATAATGATTGACGGATGCCCAGCTCAGAGGCCTTCTGAAAGAAGGTCTGGTTGATTACACGCAACTTGCCATCCTCGACCTTCAGGTCGAAAACAATGCGGGCGATGAGCTCGTCATTGGATGCTCGATACTCGATACTCGTAGATTTGGATTCCTCCAGAACTTTTTTGAGTTTGGCGATAAGGATACGCTGCTGACGAACAAAGAATACACGCATCGCATTATGATATTCCCGCTCGAGGCCGGCCCAGCTCATAGTCCAGTTATTCCAGATGCGAAGGCGGCGAGGGTCATCATCGGCCTTTTCCGCCACGACTTTACCAGTTTGGTCAATGAATTTTCCACAATGGGGACACTTGATGTAGCCCATCCCCGATTCTTGCGCATCGTTATATTTCACAGGATTGTTGCATCCCTGGCAGATAATTTGGTCATCGTAAGTTTTGCCCGGCTCAGGTTTTTCCTCTTCGGGGGGCTGCTCGCCCGGGTAAGGCGGGCCGGTGATTCCTTCGAGGCCGGCTTCGAGAATATACCTTGCCGGGACCTGTCCCATTCCAATCCACCAATCATCGCCCCAGGGGACCTGCTCGTAAGGCAGGTCGTGAGCCTCAATAAGATTATTAAGCTTGACGCCGGACTGGCCGAATTTAAGGACCTTCTCGGCGACCTCATTCTGATATTCCTGGATTGTCGGATGCTGGCTCGAATCGAACCAGGCGAAGGCCTTGCCCTGAGCTGAGACCGCCTTCTGGCGGGCGGCACGGAAGAAACGATTGGTTCGAAGCGGTTGCCTGCGGCTGCCTCTATAAAATTTCGATTCCAAAAATTCGATGGAGAGAAAATTATTACCGAATACTTTGGAGCCGGTGAATCGATTTATAATGCCTGTTGTGATATGGTCCGCAAAGACCTGAGCTAACGGGATAATAGTATTAAATATAAATTGTCTCATCGCAGGACCATGAGAATATTGTGCCTCGGTAATAAGACCGACCACTCCCGGAGGGACGCCGAAGGCGGAACAGATTTTTTTATCGGATAGTTCCGTAATCTGTGCGACTTCGAGGTCGGCAAGCGATTGTGCGATTGTTTTAATATCGCCGCCGCCTGTTATTATGGCTGTTTTTTTTGCCTTGCCCGCCCCTTTATGGCGGGAGTCGAAACGGTCCAAAATCATATTTGCCTGGTCGGTATCGAGCTTGCCGGGGATGGTGATAATCGCACCTGGCTCGGCGCCGTTGGCAAGGGCGGAGGCATTATGGAGCGAGGCGGCAAAATCATAATTAATATCATTGGCGGCGGCGGTAATTGCACCGAAGCCATGGAACCTGTCATAAGGATTAAAACCTTTCCACTGGTGACATTCAGCCAGTGATAAACGGATACGCTTACCGCTCAGGCCCCACATCTCCCAGCTGATTAGTTCGCCCTTATCAGAGCCGGTGGAAGTTACGGCATGCATCTGAGAGCCGGGGACGATGAGAATATTTTTGACCTGCAGGCCGACACCGCCTGAGACGGGAAGGCCCTGCTCATCGGTAAAGACCCAGAAAACATCACGACCGAGGGCGTAATGGCCGATAGTCTGCGTGACGAAATCAGCGAAGGTCTGTTTATTATTAAAAAGCAGGTCATAAACGGGACCTGATTCGATGATTTTTTCATCAATAGTAGAAAGGACCAGCGGCAGGGAATTGAGACCATCTATCAACGCATTAATACAGGTGAAGACGAGCGAAACCTGCTTGTATGGATTGCGTGCCTTACTGCCTGATTCGTCGATGAGGTCGCTGCCGGTATCCCACAGCCGGGCCAGTTCGGTCAGGTTGAGATTAAAGGCCTTCGCTACGCCGCCTACAATCGCCTTGCCTATTTGCTGTTTTATACTCATAATTTTTTAAGCCGCTGAAACAAAAATCTGGGGGATAGTCATTCCTTCGGCAGCCATGAAAGACAGAGACATCGCCCAGAAACGGTCGGCGTGACCATCCTTTGTCCGCTCGGCATCAAACCGTACGTTGCCGGCGACAGTCGTTGTCTTTTTGATGCTGTGAAGGTCGTTGCGAAGAGACTGGCTGACCGGTATTCGAATAAGACGGTCCTGAAATTTGCGGAGGGTCCGCGTAGCCAAATCATTTTTGACCTTGGCCGTAAATTCGACCGGCTCAACGCGATAAGAGCCGAATTTATTTGAGAGGTTTTCGGCGAGCTGGGCGCCTATGCCGGTAGAATCGATGCAGACGCGGGAGGCGTTCGTTTTAATGATTACGCTGCCGATAAAATCCTCCTGCATCTGAAAATGAACTTTGCGAAGAACAATAATCGCGCGTGTGACGGCCACATCGCCGATAAGCTCGATTATATAAATGACGGTAAGGTCATGTTTGCGACCAATATCAACTCCGATGAAAGTAATTCCCGAAGCTTTATAGCCGAGAATTGACGGGTCAAAAGACTCGAAATCGACCTCTGTAGAAACGCCGTCCGACTCGCAGGTCGCAATCAATTCGTAAGTCAGGAAGGCCGTTGCTTCATCGAGAAACTGGACGAGATATTCCTGCTGCCAGGCATCCTCATCGTCAATGCCCTTGCGAAGCTCCTCGATATTAAAAGGAACACCATCGGCAACCGCCTTATAAATATCGACCACGTGCCTGGTGAAGCCATTCTCTTGATTCGTGCAAATTGAATAAAATTTATTCTGCTTACCCTGCGGAGTCGATACGACCGACAGTTTATAACCGCGAGAAATAGTCGGAAACAGGGCCGTCCAGATTTTATCGCTATCCCTGTGAAACGCGAACTCATCCAGCCGGACGTTACCTGTAAAGCCGCGAGCGGTATCGGGATTAGCCGGCAGGCCGATGATACGGGCACGATTGGGCAAGGCAACGGTAAGCTGCTTACATTGAGTGTCCTGGAAAAAATCCTCCTCAATCGCCGAGGCGGCTATTTCCATCGCCTCGGTATGCATCTTGACTTTTTCAATGACTTCCTTACTTTGACGCTCGCCGGCGCTTAAGATAATCTCATTAACGCCGGTCTCCGCCGCTTCGAGGACGGAATCGAGCGAGAGCATAAAACTCTTGCCGCCCTGCCGGGTGACCCTGCCGACTTTGAACCGGTTCTTATCGGCGAGCCATTGCTTTTGAAACTCATATAATTTGACTGCAGGAGTTACCATCAGCTTATAATCCCATAAACTTCTTCCCGAATTTGCTTAAGGACTTCGGGGTCGATTTTCTTCTTTTTGCCCAGCGTTGCGATCGCCTTGTCCGCCTTCTCGGCTTTCTCTTTAATTTGTCCACGGATGTACTGGTCGGCCTTGATACTGACGCCGGCACAATCACGAATCGCCTGACAAACTTCCTTAATTTGCTTACTCGAAAAATCATCATTACTTGCCATAAATTCCAAAGTCAGGGCAGTAGCCATCTCGGCGGCCGCCTTCTGCGTTTTAGGAGCATCCTCATCAGTCAGGCCGGCCATCGTCTCGCGGGCGAGAAGACCTGCCGATTTCATACGGCTTATGGTCCGCATCTGCATTCCGAACCGGCCTATTGCCGAGTCTGAGACGGTAAAACCTTTCAATCTGCAGTAAGCGACAAGATCCTCATAACGCGGCCTGCCCTTAATGTGGTCCTTGAAATCCTCAGGCCATTCGTTATCGATGAGCATGCGTGTAAGAATATCCCGCAGGCCGGCCGGCAGCTTATCAATTGAGCTGTGAGTTCTTCGCGACATTTATAAATCAGCTTCCTTAGTACCTGTAATCTTCGTAATAGACCGTGATGGTTATGCTCGTCAGATTGTTCGGGTCAACATCGTTGGTATCGACCGTAAGAGCGCCGGCGACAGGAATTCCCAAATATTCCACGCCTCCGACGTCAGATGTTACAAGGGTATAACTCAGAGGCAGCAGGGCGGTATTGCAGTCGGTCTTGGAGAAAATGGCAAGCCCAGTCTCATCCTTCAGTATGATGTTGAAGTCGAGGTCGCAGCCATCGGCGGCGATGCTTATCCGCTCAAGCTTACAAAAATATGGGTCGGTCGATGTTGCGGTCGAACTTACCGAATTTGGGTCCGCAGCGGTCGGGGTGACAACCACCGTGAACTTATCCACGACAGATTTTTTGCCGTAATAACTGCCTGCTGTTTTAGTAAATGTTGTGGTGGAAGAGGCGATAACAAGACCGACAAAAAAGATAAATAACGAGGCCAAAATTAAACTTAGTTTTTTCATAGGTTAAACTCCTTTTATAAACCACGGATTACACAGATTTGGCGGATTTCTTTAACTTTGTAGCAAGATATTCTCGAAGAGTTTTTTCATCGCACGCTTTTCGCTTCTTAATTAGTTTTGCCTGTTGCTGGTAGAGCTTAATCAGTTTTTTATCAAGGGAGATTCCGTTTTGAAGCGAATCGATAATATTGCGGCAATCATTCAGGCGGAGCGATTGTTGCTTGAGCCATACATTTGTTTCCAACACATACAATAGGTCTGCTTTTGTCATTTTCATTTTAAATCTCCAGTGCCGGGTCAGTCTGGGTCCGCTCGGCGATTTCCTTGCCCTCGGCGGTCAGGCCGACGAATTTGACCTCGAACGAATCGGCACCGCCGATAAACTCATCCACATATTCGATATAGCCCTTCTGCTTTAGATACGAGAGGTCCTTCTTCAGCAAACTCTTGTCGTAATTTTCATCGAAGCCGACAATGACCTTGAACAGGGTCCGAACCTGCAGGGGAGTGGGATAGACCCTATTGAGATTTTCAAGTATAAAGATACGCATCTGCTTTATCCGGGTAGGTTCGATTTCTCTCATGGGTTATCCTTCCTTCATTTCGCGGACGATACTGCGGCTGATATCGCCGCAAATCGCCGGCAGTTTATCGACAATAGTCAATTGCCCTTCCATCCGGTGAAGTGATGCCGTCTGCGTTTCGAGTGTCCGCCTCATAAAGCCGGTCTCTCGAAGGAAAGCCTCGCCGGTGACGAAATTGCGGTGACAATCCACTTTACAGTTTGACATCGAGACGATAAGGGCATCGTTGTTTTCCTTGATAGAGGCAATAACTGAATCCTGCTTTTCGATTCTGCCGGAAAGTTTGCTTATACATCGTTTAATCGACTGCAAATTTACGAGGATAAGGGCGCTGATAATGCTCATCAGGCCGCCAACGATGGTCGCAACGATTGACCAGGGGAATCCTGACATAAGTCGAATCCTTTCAACTTTGCGAATTTTTTAGTTTGTCGGAGCCGTGTTCTGCATCGGGTCGTGAATGGCATCGACAATGGCCTGCGTCTGCCTGCTCTGATTATCCTGTAAAACAAATTTGGCCTTCGCAACATCGGGAACAACCTCTTTCGACGCCAGCAGTTTATCGACCGAGATAACAATATCAGTATTCGTTTTTTTCAATTGGTTTATATCTGCTGTCTGCTGTTTGATTTTTTGTATCTGCAATAGAATCTTGCCAATTAATCCGCCCATCACAGGAATCAATAAGCCCGCCAGATAGATATAACCGCTAATTGGGGCAGGCAATGAAGGAGCGATTGAAGTTGCCATAGAGCCATAGGCAGACAATTCTTTTTCCGGGGTGAGATTATTAGTATCGACGGAATTCAGGATTGTCTGTGCCTGCAGGAGAACGGTATCGACCTTTGCTTTTTGTGGAATAAGGGCATTTAATTTTGCCCGGGCGGTGTATAGAGCGTACTGGATTTGCGGTTTCGATTCGGCGGGAATATTCGGGTCATTGAACATCAGTTCGAGCGCCGCAATGATCTGATTGACGTCGCCGATAGATGCATTGACCGACTGATTGATGGTATTCGCCTGAGAAATGACGGATTTTACCGCCTCAACACGCTCGGCGGGGGTGCTGTCGCAGCCGGAGAATAAACCACAGAGGGCACAGAGAACACAGAGAATTAAAAATAATTTGAAGGGTTTTTTTGTGGGGTGCATACTGGACTCCTTTCCAAAAGATTAAGTTTTACAGTTTTTAGTTCATAGTTTATAGAACATCAAAATCTTTTCCGGCGGGCGGGACCCTTCGACAAGCTCAGGGTGACCCCTTTGGGGTCAATAAAAACAGCCCGCAACCAAGTTAAGTCAACTCAGTCAGCGGGCTGATGCATTTCAACCTGCTTTGGCAGGAACTGATGACTCCTGCCTATTCAATTTTTTACAATTCTAATTATCGGCCATGCGAAGTCAAGGGCTAAAATTTATTTTTTTCATCGTTGGCCAGAAAGGCTCTACCCATGAGGATAATCGCTCACCAACGATTGATGAGCGAATTGTATAACAGACCATTCCGTATTTCGTTGAATCCCCATAATATTCTTTGATAATCGAAATGGTTGTTTCTACCTTTAATGGGTCACCAAGAGCGGTATGAACCTGCCTTGGGGCCATATTAAATCGCAGTTTTTGCCAGTTTTGTTGATATAGCTGCCAGTTATTTTGTGCCTTTATGTCTTTTTTCTCACTGATGGTCAAAAGTGCATTCCAGTCAGGTTCATTGTAGTAGTCCAAAAGCAATATGGGAGACCGCAGGATTTCATCGCCGGCAAGCCGATTCGTTTTCTTTTCGTAATCAGCAACGAGGTTCTTAAAACGACCTGTGAATTCCGCTTTTTTCCTTAAATCAGCCTGGATATTGTCACATTCTCTGGTCATGCAAGTTATTTTGGGAAGATTATATCTTTTGGGATTATAACCAATTTGGTAATCACGAGGAGAAGCTTTGTATTGAGCAATCAAATCAAACATTTTCTGTATATGCGACGCTTTTTCTTCAGCCAGTAATTCATCAACGGATTTAGTCTTAAAATATGTACTTCCTTTTTGGGTGGGGTTATTGGGCTCAGGGAGATATTGATAATACCAGATTGCAGAATCAGAACAACCCTGAATGAGTATCGGCAGGCCTAAGATTTTTTGAACCTGGTTTTCGGTCATTCCTTTTCGCAAAGAACGCCATTTTTTAGCTTGTGCCAAGATTTGTCGTTGAGCCTCGCGATTATATGCTTCACCGGTTGTATTGGGCCCATTGGTATCTGCATATACAGATAATGGAATCAACCAAAATATGGCAAGCCATATAAGTTTAATCTTCATTGTTTTACGCATCTTCCAATTTCTGTTTTTGTTTGAGTTCTCCAGCACCAACTACTTGCTTTAATTTTGTCCAGAGGATGTCCTGCTTCAGATTGCAATTTGGGCATTGAGTGTTCATGCTTTTTTAACCTTTTTAGCCTTAAATTGAAGGCCAAAAGCCTCACGGAATTCGTCAATAACAGCCTGTTCTTCATGGTTTAGAACCCTGTAAACTGTTCCGGGCTGCTGTTTTTCGACTTCGAGCATATCTTTTATCATCGAAACGGCATCATGTAAAGAGGTCTGGTCTGATTTTTTCGAGGGGGCAGATTTCGATATTATTTTTTTTGCTTCGACAATAGCATTCTTCTGTTGGTCAGAAGTTAATTTGCCAAAGAGAATAAGGCCAGCCGAAAGGATGTTTTTAAGACCATAGATAGGGGCGAGATCATCCTTAATTTTTTGGACATTTTCAGCTAAAACAACAGAAGTAGGATTCTTTCTTGGCATAATTCTGTAATTTTACAAAAAAATCTAATAGCTACAAGTATTTATTTTGCAAATAGTTATATATACCCCTTCTGTAATCATATTCCCTTACACTATTTTTATATTGACATTTTGCCGATAGGTTATACATTATTAAACAAGGTGGCAATATGGCACAGATTAAGAAAATAGAAGCGATAAATTTCAACGCGGACAGAGACCCTGCTCTCTTGGCGAAACTCAATACGCTCGCTCCCTATATGTATCGCAACGTTCATGACCTTGCCCGGTATATCCTGACCCTGTTCTGTGATGAAAAAATTCGAGAATTCCAAATCACAGTCGATTACTCGAAGTCAGCTCAGTCAGCGAGTGCTGGCTGAGAAATTGATAACCCCGGCAGGCTGATGACCTGCCGGATTGAGAATAAGCCGGTAAAAGCCGGATGATATAAAAGGGAAAAATTCCTCCGTGAAGAACAGTAGACTACAAAATCAATCGAGAAAAGTCAAGGGGAAAATGGAAGCACAGGAAAGATTTCGAGAACTTTATTTGACACAAAAAGCGCCAAGCGTAAAACAGGTCAGACAGCAATTGAAGCGGGAAGGGTTCCCTGTAAAAATTATTGCTCAAGTAACAGGTCGAAGTGCATTTGCCATCCCTTCTCGAATAAAAATAATTGTGCCTGCCGAGCACGCAGGCAAATAGTAATTAATTCTTTTACAAAACGATGAGGTTTGGCTGCAAGTCCGCAGGAAACGCACTGGAGAAGCGAAGGACGTCTTTGAAGGGATGCTGCCGAAACAAGCGGAAGAATGATACTTCTGTCACAATGAACACAGACAAAATTGATATTTGTAAGCAGGCCAGACTGGTCGACGGAAATGGAGACAAATTTAATGGGTTTGATTATGCCGGTAATAAAAGGAATGCTTCGCGTGATAAACTGGGCTGGCCAAAAGAGAAGCGAATCTATCGGTGATACGCCACAACCGCATCGGCAATAAAAGGCGTTATCCGGCTGACGACGAAGCCAGACGGAAGGAAAAATTTTGTATTTAGTGTGGCACTCGCCACAGATTAGATAGATAGAACTTTGAATCATATATGAGAAATCGTAATTGTAACAATAAGGCGGCGCAAGTCAAGGGGAAACCCTCGATACTCGATTCTCGATACTGGATGCTCGCAATAGTAATATTGCTTTTTATTATTCTCCTCCAAGCCGCAGGCCGGTTTCCAGCCGCCGGTCTGCGGTCAGACGATAATCAGTTAGTCGAAGCTGATAACAATAAGGTCATTTCGTTTACCATAGCCGGTCAGAGGGTCACCAGTCCCTCCGGCCGGCGAGAAGATGCTCGGCCAAAAGCCGAAGACAATATATCCCTTTCTTCAGAGACAGCGGGCGGATGGTCCATCCGTGACATCCGCCCGCAAAACTTAGATAACGACTGGCTCGATGAGCTGCTCAATAACATTTGGGCCGTCGAATCAGACGGGCGATTGACTCCGCCTGACGGCGACGCCGGGCAGGCGAACGGGCCATTACAAATACATCAATGCGTCCTCGATGATGTGAACGAGCGGTTTAAAACGAATTTCAATCGTGAGGATTTGTGCGATATTAAGACCGCAAAACTGATTGCAAGACTTTATATCACGATGTGGATGGACAGACATCGGCAGGAAATCGCCTGCCGGATTTTTCATTACGGCCCCGCCGGCTGGCGGGGAAAAGACATCGATGGCTATTGGGAGAAGATTCGAAGTGATGCCTCAGGCGAGAGGTAGTGCTTGTCTAAAGGAATAAATCAATGTCAAGGAAATGCAGCGGACGCAAGCCGAGAAAACCGAGAAAATAAATTAGTAAATAGTCGTTAGTGAATAGTGAATAGTAAACGAAATTATGACGGCACACGCTGGATAGAGGCTCTGAAATGAACGTAGATACCTATATCGAATTTATGGACAGGCACTGGTTTGCCTGCCTGACGATAGCGTCTGTTATCATAATTGCAATTTTTATTCGCTGGTTAAGAGGATAATGTTAGTTGAAAGAGATGCAAAATAACACAAATAATCATCCAGGTACGGTCGGTCCGGAACAGGAAGCTATTCCAAACCGGACCGACCATGATTGTGCAAAGGATGTGGTCTGTCCGGTCTGTTTCAGGCCAACTCTATCTGCCGGATTGAAATATTATGATGACCGATACGGCAGGAACCTTCGAAGATATTTGGGCTGGTGCAGGGATTGCCTAAAAGGCTTCGAGGTCATTCAATTCGCACGCGATAATCGCTGGGTAATACATAAATATCAATTGTATTTGTATGGTTTTAAGACAGGCAAATCATTCAGAAAGACTATTAGCAAAGAGCAGATTCTTAATGATTTGCCTGAGCCAGCCCCTGTTGTAACAGGGCCAGGCGGGGATTACGATAAGCAATGTGACTTAAGTGACATAAATCTACACGCCCTGGAAGCCATATATACCGTCCTGAAAAATTCCGCCAAAGCCATAAAGAATTTAATCAATCTGCATAAAGATGAACGGATATCTTAGCATTAAAAAAACAGCTTTGCTGCTGGGTAAAACGACCAGGCATATCCGCCGGATGTGCTCGACCGGTGAACTGCCCGGGGCGATGCAGGACAATTCATCGTGGTTGATACCGAAAACAGCACATCCTCTGTTAGCCGGTGAAAACAAAATATCCGACCCAAAACAATTGCAGGGGATACCAGCCCGCAAGCGAGACGAGGCTTTTTGCAGGGCCGGTACTATCGAATCATTCGAGAAATTTGCTGCCGACTATATCAGGGGCGGAAATAATCGCTGTCAGGCCTTCGAGGCGTTTTGTTCGATAAATGATGTCCCTATGCGAACTTTAAAGCGATGGATAAATAAATATAGGCTCGAGGGGGTGTTCGGCCTGGTCGATAACAGGGGGAAAAATCATAGTAAAATAATCAGTCCCGAGGCCTTTGAGGCATTCAAGACAATGTATTTAACGCGGCGGCAATTGCCGCTGAAAATCTGCTGGCAGAACATCAAATATATCAATAAAAGCGAAGAGAAAAGCTGGCAGATACCGAGCCTGCGGGAGATGTACAGATTTGTCGATAGGCATTTGCCACTGCCAGTTATAGTGCTGCATCGGGAAGGGCTGCGGGCGTATCAGGCGAAGTGTGCACCGTACATACAATCCGACCCTGACAGCGTTAAACCCGGGCAAATCTGGGTGGGCGACCATCATCAGTTCAACTGCTGGATTCGATACAGGAACAGATGGATTCGGCCCTGGATTACGGCCTGGGAAGATATGAGAAGCCGCACCATTGTCGGCCGGCATATTTCAGCCTGCCCGAACCAGACTACGATACTATTGGCAATGAAAAGAGCGATTGATATTTATGGTCCGCCGGATTCGGTAAAAATCGATAACGGAAAGGATTATGATTCCGAGATATGGACGGGGTCAACAAAGGCGAAAAGGCGGAAGATACGCGTGCTGAACGCCGGATACATCGATGAACTGATGGTGGCCGGTATCTATGTGATGATGAATGTCGGTGTATCGTTTGCACTGCCTTATCATCCTCAGGCTAAACCAGTCGAACCATGGTTCAATACGCTCGATATCCAGTTTACTAAAACGATTCCGACTTATTGCGGCAAGGACGCAGCCCGCCGGCCGGAGGAACTGAACGAATTGTTAAAGAGCGAGAAGGCCATCGCAGCGGCCTATAACCTGGATTCCTTCGCCGAAATACTCGGTCAATACGTCGAAGTATATAATCACAGCTCGCACAGTGGCAAGGGGATGGAAGGCAAAACTCCTGCGGAGATGTTGGCAACGCGAGAGAGCCGGCGTGTCATGCTCGATGGGGTTTCTGATTTATTGCTTCGCGTCTGGAGCGGTGAGCTTATAGTCGGCAAAAATGGAGTGCAATTCAGGAAAATGTGGTACGGCCAGTACGATATGGAATTAGCCGTTTACCAGGGTAAAAAAGTCCGCCTTGCCTATGACCCTGATGATATGAGGAAAGTCGATGTCTATGATGCGACCACGATGAAATTAATTACCTCGGCCGAGCAGAATCAGCTTATCCGGTATGGTCAGGCTGTTAAAGAAGAAAGCTTCAGAGAGGCAACCCGACAGAAGGCTCATGCACTCAAAGTTACTAAGCAATATCGTGATTCGAGCCGGATAGCAAATACGGACCTGACATCCTTGACTATCAAGGCAATGCAGGAAGGGGCACAGAAGCCGTCTGAACGGCCGGCAGAGGCGATAAAAAGCCTTCGGCCGGTTTTAACCCCATTCGACGGGCAAATCGCCGAACACAGGCGGCGTGAGATCAGAAGAGCGGTAAAAAAAGCAGCCGGTGCGGAAAGTATCGAGACCGTGCTGGATATAGACCTATCTCTTTTAAGGCCTAAGCAAAAGCATATTGACCTGGGGCTTTTCAGTGAATGATGAAAATATTCTAAAGGGTTTAGAGCAGGATGCACAAGTCAGACAGGAAAGGATGCCCATGAAAACGACAGCCGAAGAAGCCCAAAAAGTAGCTGCCAAGCTGCGGAAATTCATAAAAGATCACAAGCTCAATCAGGTTGAAGTTGCCAGGATGCTGGGGGTTGGGATATCGCGGCTTAATCGATTCCTGAACAATAAGTATGAAGGCAGACTTGATGAGCTGATAAACAAATCGCTGCAGCTAATCGAATCGATAACCCGCAAAGACAGCCGTGCACGGAATCAGCCGTTTATCCAAACGACCGTGGCGAAAGCAATCGAGACATTGATTATACAGACCGAAGCATTCAGCGATGTTGAAGGCGGTATCGGGCTTGTTATAGGCGACGGCGGACACGGCAAGAGTCATTGCCTGCGGGAATATGCCGAGGCCAATAAAAATACAGTTTATATAGAGCTTGACGATGCGATGACGTCAACGACGATGTTTGCCGAAATAGCGAAAAAACTCAAGCTCGATTCGTCCGGCTCTCTGGCCAGCGTTACGCGGCGGCTGATAGAAGCATTGGAATGCCGACATATCGTTATTATGCTCGATGAGACTTCGGGGCTAACGGTCAATCAGCTTAATCAATTAAGGCAGATTATCGTGGTTAAGGCGAGATGTCCCCTTATTCTGGCAGGCAATTACGACCTTTTAAAAACCGTTATGCAACCGACGACCAGGCGGGGGTTTGAATCACTGGACCAGTTCACATCACGACTGAGCTATATATTAAAGCTCGATGAGCTGGCAAGCAGCCGCGATGGCGGACTATATACGGTTGAGGATATTCGTAAACTTTATCAATATGGAGGTATCCGGTTAACGAATGATGCGATAGGCATTTTATGCCGAATCAGCAGAACGCCGAGGTCAGGTCGGCTGCGAACCTGCAGTCATATTATCGCCGTGCTGCATACATCCCGAAAGGTGCTTAATAGCGGTGTGATCGATGCTGAAACAATTATCAGCGCCATAGAGCAGCTCGGCCTGCCGGTAAAAGTCTGGCTGCCTCTGGCGACCAGAGACCAAATCGAAGAATCCGAAGAACAGGCTGCTATAGCAAAGGCAGGATAAATGGTTCATAAACTAAAAAAACCATCGAGCTTTATCGTTGTTGTTTTGGCCTCATTGAGACATCGAGGTTGTGTTTGTTGTAATAAACCGATTCATTCGCTTGAGGAATCGGCCGAACACTGGCGATTGGAATTGGAGAAGGTGGGATAAAAATGGGCAAGCATAAAATCAATGAAGGTCAAATGATTGCAAAAGCCCTTGATGAATTTTTCCGGGATAATAACAGCCTACTCGTAGGTAGAACAGATGGGCAATATCTCAAAAACAGATTAGAGAAGGCTTTTATCGAAGGTTGGGATGCCGCCAAGCGTTCGATTGTGTTGAATGTAAAAGACCTTCTGAAAAAGCAAGAAAGATTTGTGAAAAACAGGGCTTTTAAATGCTCAATAATCAGCAAATAAAACTGGTTCAAACGGCGGTTAGAGTGGCCGGGCTGCGCAGCAATACCTTCGACGGCCGGTACCGGATATTACTGCGTCAATATAAACAATCCACCGGCCAGCCCGTCAAAAGCTGCAAGCAGCTCAACAATTATCAGCTCGATGATTTGCTGGCAATTTGCGAGGCCCATGGCTGGCGAATGCCGGGCAAATTAGAAAATCATTATCGCTTCAAAGTAACCACACAAAGCTCTGCCGCCAGTTTCGCACAGCAATCGGCGATAAAATACCTTGCAGGTGACTTGGGCTGGAATGACCTGCAGTTAGGCGGAATGCTGAAAAGAATGACAAGCGGATTTGCCTCGAACGTCAGCAGCCTGTCACCTGCCCAGGCCTATCAGGTCATCGAATCACTTAAGGCGATACTCTCCAGGGAGAAAGGCAAAATCTACACAAATCTTAAAGAAATTCAGGATGATATGGAGACTGTCACGGATGGCAAACAGGCGAGTTAAATCATCTCAACAAATCATACCGATTAAAGACTGGCAGGATGCCGATGAACGCATTCAAATGACTGGCGTTTTGCAGCAGCGAATAGCTCGGGTCGAGGAGGAAGCAGGGCTCAAAATCGATAAAATCAAAGCTGAGCTTGCCGAAATAGTTTCACCTTATCAAAAAGCAATCAAAGTATATATCTGCAGCTTAGAAGCCTTTGCCGTTGCACATCCGGAACAGTTCAAGGATAAACGCAGCAGAAAACTTAATTTCGGAGTATTGGGCTGGCGGAAAAGCACGTCTATCAGTATCAAAAAGACAACTCTTGACCTTATAAAAAAGGTCTTTCCCGGGACCAGTGCTGCAAGGTTTATACGAGTAAATGAAGCTGTTGATAAAGATGGATTAGCTAAGCTCACGGATGGGCAATTAGCTTCCATAAAGGCTCGGCGAGTTGAAAAGGATGTCTTCTTCGTCGAGCCAGATTTGCCGGAAGCGGCGGACTTAAGCTAAATGAAGATACCGTTATTGCCTGTGCACGTTGTAACTACGAGGAGCCTGGTCAGAAGGTTAAAAAAGGCAGGGCAGATCAGAAAGAGCAGAATAGAATTTTCAAACATAATGCTGGCAAAATGCTTAAGTCAGAATTTACGAATGGAGAAAATTATATCGGCTTTGCCCCCAAAAATCAGGAAAAAATATTGTTATGGACCAAGTGAACATAACAAGCCCGCAAGCCGCGAGATGTCTGCGGATTCTTGAGAACGCAGCCGGCAAGCCGATTGTAGCGGCCGAATTAGCCAGGCAATTAGGGCTTGCCGGTAATAGAGAGACTCAGCGTCGGCACGTGCGGGCAATTATCGAGCATCTGCGGGAAACAGGGGCAATGGTTGTAGCGACCCTGCAAGATGGCTACTTTTTAACTGAGGATACCAGCCTTTGGCGGGATTATCTGGAAGGCAGACAAATCGATGCTAAAAAAATCCTGGGCCAGACGCACAAAAAAAAGCGGATGCTGACCGATGTGAATGGTCAGGGACTTTTGTTTACGCAGCGGATTTGCTGCGGAGTGGCAATGATGGGAGCAGAATAAAAAATGCCGGAAACAGTAAAGGAAAATGACAAATGACGCTTAAGAATTATACATCGACAATATCAGTCTCTCGCTCGATTTCTTATATTGAGGAGCAATTGGCAAAGCACGGGGCAAGACAGATATTAAAGCTATACGATGAAGCAGGCAAGGTATCGGGCATCTGTTTTATCATGTTGCTCGGAGAACGGGAAGTGCCATATAAGCTGCCCGCAAGATTAGCAGAATGCGAAAAAATACTGCGTGCGAACCTGTCTAAAAGGGCAAGGCCGGAAACTGTTAAAAAATTGGCAGAACAGGCTGAGCGGACTGCGTGGAAGATAATTTCAGACTGGATTGAGGCGCAGATGGCACTAATTGAATTATCACAAGTCGAGATGATGAAGGTATTTCTACCGTACCTTTATGACCATCAGAAACAGCAGACCTACTTCGAGGCGATAAAAGCACGAGGATTCAAAGGTCTGTTGCCAGCAGCAGCGGAAAAAGGAAAAAATGAGGAATTATGAGAGATGAGAACGAACTTATAACGGTCGAAATGCTGCCCTCAGAGCGATTGAGGCTTTATGACCAAATAACCTCTGCCATGCAAAAACTGGATTACGATTCTTACAGCCAGCTAAATCTTGGCTTTGAACTGCCGGATACCTGGCCAGTCAACGAAAATACGCAACTTACCTTAGCCCAATTAATAACAATAGCTGTGAAACTCAAATCAAGGCTTGTGATTAGCAATATATATTTCGAGCGGAGGAATGAACCGCAGGTAAAAATAGAAAATGATTCCGGAGAAAAAGGATGATTACGAGCTGCAGGAGCGGGCAGCTATTCGGCAATACGAGGGTAATTGCCCACAGGATGAAGCAGAGCAATTGGCTTTTGTGGATATAAAAGAAAGGGATATTCAGCAGAAAAAATTACTGCAAGGGCCGGGTGATTGTAATGCCGAACAATTAAAGGCCCGCCGGGATGAAATTGCTCGAACAATACAGGGCCGCAGCCCCGAAGAATGTGCCGAGCTTATCGAGGAATGGAAGCAATTATGCATGAATCTTTTGGAACTTAGGAAAGGAGAAAAAAGATGACTTTTGAATCACAAATGACCGGTGGATACCCGGCTGAGGCCGATATAGATGCCTTCCTGGCAGAGCGAGGCCTGGAACTTCTAACAGAGACCAATCCGAATTTTATCGCTGAATTCAAACAATTCGTATATGGGCTGATTAACGCCAACGACTGGGCCAATGCCTTGGGTGTATATTGTCCATCGACCACGACATTCAATGTCCGGGGCGGCAAATACCTCTACAAAGGCGAGGTTAAGACCTATACGCCATCCACTGCCGTGGACCCGACTGACAACGATACAATGTACATCTGGCTTGCCAGTGACAATACCATAGATTCGGGCATCGATGGTGCTGGCTGGCCGGCCGATGAGCATATAAAATTGGCCGAAATCGACGTCGATAGCGACGGCATTATCACCGAGATTCGGGACCTGCGGGGACAAAGCTTTATGCAATATCTGGCCAACTATGTAACCGAGGGCGGAACCAGCGTTGAGGTTCTGCCGGTACACTGGGATTCGGAGACCCCGGCTGATAACGATGAAGTACGCATACCTATCTATGCAGAGAACGATAACGATGAAAAAATCGAATATGCCAGACTCGTTGTTAAACTCACCGATGTAAGTAATGGCAGTGAAGATGCGGAAATCTCGTTGTCGAAAATGATAGCAGGGGTATTAACCAGCCTCGGTGAGCTCGTAGGCACAACAGCATCGCAACTATCTGGTCGGGCTGTTGCGAATATCGGGATTAATGGAGGCCTGAGCTTTATTTTAACAGCGACTCTGGCTGCCGGCAATACCGTACAAATTCACAACAGCAACGCACCATTCAAATACCGTATTCTTGATGCCTGGAGCGTTGCTAAAAGCGCCGATGGCGGCACCTGGAAATTGACCAATGGCAGCAACGATATTACCAATGCGGTTACGGTGACAGGGACTGACAAGACAATCAATCGTGCCGGTACCATCGATGATACCTATAACGAAATAGCAGCTAATGGCAGTCTGTCAGCCGTCGGCGATGGGGCCAATGCCGACTGCGATGTATATGTATTGTGCGTGCGAGTGAGCTAAAAAATCATGTGGTTACCCTCAATAATGATTTTAGATACGAACGGTGGCTGGACGAACGTGGAGAATATCGACAGTAATCCTGATACCTATGGGTCTGAGGATACTATTAACGGGGACCAATGGGGTGACAGATTAGACTTCTTTCCTCCGGCGACTCTGGTAAAAGAAGAGTACGATGTGGTGCCGTGCTGTGGTATTAGATTCGACGCCGAAATGATTTCTAATATGATTGACAGAATAAAGATTCACGCTACCATGCCTTTAGAGGGTGATTTAGAAACTATAATTAGTCTTTATGCTAATCACCAGCTTGTGAATTGGGATTTTGGAAGGGTGTATTATTTACAAACAGCATCCGTAGAATTTTTCAATGATTATTATCAGAAAGTATATGCGATGCCGAAATTTTACAGATTCGAATTCAATAAACCTGATATGCATCTTTATCGAGGCCAGGATGGCAATATCGATTACAACAACATAAAAGCCGGGATGGACGAGGATGATATTAGCATTTCAATTCCCAACCAGGCCCTGCCGCCGAACACCATCTGGGATTTTGTTCGCCGGCGGGTAAGCCTCTGCAATCTGGAAAGTGCCGATTCGCCCGCCTGCAGAGTGATGATTGATTCGAACGGCGATATGCTCGGCCAGACGCCGAATAAGCCGCTTAATCTTACGATTGAGAAATTGGCCGGGGCTAAGCTAAAACTTCGATGGAGATATACACGGCTGGGCGAGGAGATTGCACCGACCGGCTTTAAAATCTATATGGATTCCGGTGATGGCTTCGATTTCGATACGCCTACCGATACGGTCTCTTTCAACAGGGGAGTCGAGTTCAGCTGGACATCCAATGAGTTAGTAAACGGACAATTATATAAGTTTTGTGTACGCAGCTATCGAACCGATGCTGGCGAATCGCAGAATACAAATTTCGTGTCGGCAGAGGCTGATTCACAAGGCCCTGATGCAATCACAGACCTGCAGGCAAGCTGGGAAGAGCTATGACCACGGATATCAACAGAAAAATCGCTCGCTTTCTAGCTGCCGCCGACCGAGAGCAGCTGCGATCGCCGGAGATGGTCCAAAAAAACAAGGCCGTGCGATTCCCAACTGTCATTCATAAGGCATACTGCAAGACCGATGCCGGAGCGGCAACGACGATAGTCTGCTATCTCGATACCGATGGGACAGGAAAGGAGATAACGGTTACCTGTACAATAGCAGGCAGTGGAAATCTTAATCAGGCTGAACCACATCTGACCGATGGACTTGAAATTGAGGTCTGGAATGATAATGGTACTTGGAAACCTGTAGGTCAAATATTCCAGCATAGGGAACCATGTTAATATGTCAATAACGGTTCATGGAACATTTTCACCAGGTTCAGGAATGGTTTTTTGTGACTTGCCGGATTGTGTGAATTATTGTGCTGAACCAATTTTTACTGGTGACCATGCTGGACAAATCGCCTTAACTTTGACTGGTGCCAATAATGAAGATTGCAACGATACTTTTTATGGATGTTATGATTTTGCAACTGGGAAATGGCAGGTGGTGATACCAGATGGCTGCTGTAATCCTTATTCTTGTTCACCATGCGGTTCCTCGCCCCCTTATTATGCAATAGTTGATTTATTGTCAGTCAGTTGTGGTCGTTGTTATGGTGAGCCTTGGCCTCCTTGGCGGGAGAGTTGGCAATCTACTATGGTTATAGCTGATGGGCTATATGTTCTTCCTGCTTACTCGGAGTGTCAATGGGTAGGAGAGTTTGGCGCAAGCGGGCAATTAAGGTCATGTCCCGATGGTGGTTGTACATGCAACCCATGGGATATAACAGGGATACAGCTATATATATCTGTTTCAGCAAGTTATACGCATATTGTTATTACGTATCTTCCAATAAATTGGAGCAGTTCCTTCACGGATTTCGGCCACAATAGTTGTCAACCTGCGGGTGGTGGCCCAAGTGGAAAGTGTGCTTTTGGAGTCGTGTTAGGCAATATTTCTTGGTCAGTAACTTTTGCATAAGATACCATCAATGATATTATTTTCACAGAAATCAGAAAATATATTTTGCAGCAAGATAACTCCGCCAGAGTTCACGGCAGAACAGGTCGAGAAATGCCAGCACTGCAAACATATTTCGGCTAAAAAAGTTTGGTGCTGTCATTTCGGTTGTTGGGTCAAGAAAGGGCAGAGCAAGATAATTCAGCCGAGCAGGAAAATCATTCAGCCGTTTCCGAGGAACAATGCTGAATTCAACAAAGATAGACCCAAAAGGAATTATGCGGTCGCAGTCGAGATGGCGAAGGGCAGCGGCAAGACGATTGTTAGTGAAGATGCTTTTGTCAAGCGCAGGCAAGGCTGTGCAATATGCCCGCCAGAAGACAAGCAGGGTTGCCCCTGTATCGGGTGCAAACAATGGGATAAACTTGTATTCGCAGAAACAAAATGCCCTAAAGGTAAATGGTGAAATAAGGTTGCAATCTTGTTTAAAACAGGTTTAGAAAGCCTTTCGAGATATGATAAACAGCCCATGTTTTGAGAAAAATCTTAAAAAAAACAAAATTTTTAAAATTTTAATTTTTTTCTGTTTTTTTTGAAAATATTTTACATTGACGGGAATCACACCCTAATTCTCACTTCTATGTTGTTTTTTCGCATCATTTTCCCGTGCCATCTTCTGGCACGCTGGGCCATTTCAACTGTCAAACTACACTCAGGTTGCTGAAACTGTGG
>Ga0315289_10002112_pt1 | contig 30720 bp, 30 predicted proteins | sample YL17G11_40_MG_FD_203452 | JGI IMG/M metagenome (GOLD analysis project Ga0315289, IMG submission 203452) | Sediment microbial communities from Yellowstone Lake, YNP, Wyoming, USA - YL17G11_40 | ecosystem: Environmental > Aquatic > Freshwater > Lake > Sediment | place: USA: Wyoming | collected... | reverse complement strand
AGATAAATGAACCCCGCAGCGAAGTTTGCAGACCTGCATTTGCACACCATATTTTCCGATGGCACATATAGCCCATTTGAGCTTGTTTCTGAAAGCAAAAAAGCAGACCTATCGGCAATTGCGGTTGTTGACCACGATACAGTTGGGGCTATTTCGCCTGCCATAGAAATAGCGGAAACAAAAAATATCGAGGTTTTAGCCGGCATAGAACTCAGCGCCGAATACGACGGATTAGAAATACACATCCTGGGTTATTTAATCGATTATAAAAATAAACACTTAATAGAAAAATTAGAAACCTTAAAGAAAAATCGGATTGACCGCATTTATAAAATACTGGATAAATTAAAGGGCATGGGCATAACCTTGAATCCTCAGGGCATATTTGATATTGCCAGGCAAGGCACGGTAGGAAGGTTGCATGTTGCAAGGGCTATGGTTTTAGAAGGCAAGGTCAGCTCTATCTTTGAGGCTTTTCAAAGATATATCGGAGATAAATGCCCGGCTTATGTTTTAGGCTTTAAATTTTCACCGAAGGAGGCGATAAAATTAATTAAGGACGCTGGCGGTATTGCGGTCTTAGCGCATCCTTATACCCTTCATAACGACGACCTAATTCTTGAATTCATCGATTACGGGTTAATGGGGTTAGAGGTGTATTATCCCGAACATTCGCAGGCGATGATAAATTTTTATTTAAATTTAGCGAAGAAGCATAATCTGTTGGTTACCGGCGGCTCGGATTGTCATGGTAATGCCAAACCCGAGATTAGGATCGGCTCTATCAAAATACCTTATGAGTTAGTGGAAAGATTAAAAGTTGCTAAGGATAAACTGCTATGAATCCCGCACCTTCTAAAATATTCAAGAATTAGAAGAGGCGGGGCAAATAGAATATAGATTACCTATGAATTAAAGAGAAGGTGCGGGATGAAGAGAAGCCATGAATACTTTATGAATCTGGCTATGCGCCTGGCATTAAGGGCAAGGGGAAGGACTTCGCCCAATCCTATGGTAGGAGCGCTGGTTGTAAAAAACGGTAGAATTGTAGGCAGGGGATACCATGAAAAAGCAGGGATGAGCCATGCAGAGATTATTGCCTTGGATGAAGCAGCCAGATTTGCAAAAGGCGCAACACTATATGTAACCCTCGAACCCTGCGCGCATTTTGGCAGGACCCCTCCCTGCGTGGACAGAATAATCAAAAGCAGGGTAAAAGAAGTTATTGTAGGTATGGTTGACCCTAACCCATTAAATAACGGCAGAGGCATTAATATAATCAGGCGACAGAGGATAAAGGTCCGGGCGGGATTTCTCGAAGATAAATTAAGAAAAATGAATGAGGCCTTTATTAAATATATTTCCAAAAGAATGCCCTTTGTTACGGTTAAGGTAGCGCAATCTTTGGACGGCAGGATTGCTACCAGGCGCGGTGACTCTAAATGGATAACCTCTGATAAAGCGCGCATCTATAGTCATCGCATACGCCGTAACTATGATGCTATTATGGTGGGCGTGAATACGGTATTAAGGGATAATCCAAGGCTTGATACATGGTTTTCCAAAAGGCATCCCATTAAGATAGTTGTGGATAGCCAATTAAGCACGCCCGCGGATTCCAATATATTTTCTGCAAGCAGCCAAGCGATAATTGTCACTTTACCTTCAAAGCCCGGCCAGGAAACAGAGAACAGAAAGATATTGTCCCAGAAAGCAAAGATTTTAGAGGTTAAAGAGAAAGCAGGTCAGATTAACCTGAAGAGCATGATGAAAAAGTTAGTGCAACTGGAAATAGCAAACATACTCGTAGAAGGGGGAGGGACATTGATTGGCTCGCTATTCGACGAAGGGCTTGTGGATAAAATATTATTCTTTGTCAGCCCAAAAATTATCGGCGGTAAAGAAGCGATTAGCTCGGTAATGGGTAAGGGCGTTTCGCGCATAGATAAAGCAATCAAATTGAAAGATATCGAACTGAGGCGGTTCGGAGAAGATTTTCTGGTTGAAGGATACGTGAAATCTGTATAGGGATTATCCCCCCGAAATGAAGGGTCTGTCCCCGAAGGGGACTGACCCTAAAGATAATTACAAAAGGGGACTGTCCCTAAAAAAGAGCTATGTTTACTGGCATAATTGAAGAATTAGGACAGGTAAACAAGATATCTAGACAGAAGAATAATACTTTGTTTGAGATTAATACCGCCAAGGTATCAGAAGATACAAAAATAGGCGATAGCATTTCCGTAAACGGCGTGTGTCTGACGGTAATAAAAAAGGAACCGGACTCTTTAACCTTTGAGGTTATACCCGAGACCCTAAAGGTCAGCAATTTAGGTAATTTAAGGATAAAGGATTTAGTTAACCTTGAGCGCAGCTTAAAAGTCGGGGATAGGTTATCAGGGCATTTTGTTAACGGTCACATTGATTGTGTAGGTATTATCCGTAAAAAGAATTATAGGGATAATAATCTATGCTTTGAAATAGCTATCCCTACAGAATTTATTAAATATTGTATACCTAAGGGCTCCGTTGCAATTGATGGCATAAGCTTAACCCTGGTTAATAAAAGGTCAAATACTTTTACAATTTATATCATTCCTCACACCCTTAAAAATACAACCTTAGGTTTTAAGGGCCCCTCAGACAAAGTCAATATCGAGTTCGATATCCTCGCCAAAAATCTCCACAAATCGTTGCGCACATACTAAATTTCTGATATACTAAGTGAGGACATAAGTTATGGAGCCATATATTAAAGGTAATCTAAGCGACATAACTTATAAGTCCGAACTTATCCTTGACACGTAAGATTCAGTTTTAATGATTGTCGAATTCGTGTCAAGGATCTAATTTGTAGAGCTGGTCATCCGCCATGGAGCAGGCATTTCGCCTGTCAATAATTTATAGATAATTACGGCTCAATGCCGTTTTTCCGATAAGCAATAGATTGAAAAACGGGGCGTGGCTCAGTTTGGTAGAGCGCTTGGTTCGGGACCAAGAGGCCGACAGTTCAAGTCTGTCCGCCCCGATATGATTTATGAAAAAACAGGTTCGCGCCCATTATAGCGGTAGAGTCCAGGGAGTAGGATTTCGTTTTACCGCCGAAAGTATTGCTGGTGAGTTAGGAATTACGGGCTGGGTAAAGAATCTGCGCGACGGCAGGGTTGAGATTGTGATTGAAGCAGAAGAGGATGTCTTAAAAGATTTTTTAGAAAGAATCAATAAATATTTCGCCAGATACATCCAGGATGTGGATATTGAGTGGCTTCCTGCTACAGGCGAATTTAGAGAGTTCGGAATAGAATTTTAATGACGACACAACTTATGTTCGCTATCGTTCCGTAAGTTGTGCACTCACTTATGCGTTACGGAATTTTTTCCGATATCCATTCCAATTTAGAGGCGCTCGATGCGGTTATTAAGGCTTACAAAAAAGAAAAGATAGATAAATATCTCTGTATAGGTGATGTAGTAGGGTATGCAAGTAACCCCAAAGAGTGCATCAAGATAATAAAGGCGCTTGCGACAATAACTATTGCGGGTAATCATGACTGGGCAAGCGTAGACTTGTTTTCTGTAGATTATTTTAACTCAAATGCCCAAGATGCGATATTCTGGACGAGGCGTAATCTGGATGACAGCAATAGAAATTTCTTAGAGTCGCTAAAACTAATCTATAAAAATGAAGACCTCACCTTAGTGCACGGCACTTTAGACAATCCGGGCGATTTCAATTATATGACTGACGACTATATTGCGCAGGAGTCGTTTAGATTATCGGAGACCAATATTTGTTTTGTGGGGCATACCCATGTTGCCGGGATATTTATTAAAGATAAATTTGACCGCATACATTACTGCCAGGACAATTCCATAGATATTGCCCCTGAGAATAAATATATTATAAACGTGGGAAGCGTAGGCCAGCCCAGGGATGGCAATCCTAAGGCAGCGTATTGTATATACGATACCGATAAAAAAGAAGTTCAGATTAAAAGAATAGATTATGATATTGAAACTACAAGGAAAAAAATAATTGATGCCGGGTTGCCGAAATTCTTGGCTGATAGGCTTATCATAGGAAGATAGATATGCCGGATAATATAAAAAAGAAAATTGAAAGTTTAAGGCAAAAGATTCGGCACCACGATCATATGTATTATGTATTGAGTCAACCCAAGATTTCGGATAAAGAATATGATGACCTTATGAAAAAACTTAAGGAATTAGAGGATAAATATCCGGAATTTAAGGCCTCGGATTCCCCTACGGTGCGGGTAGGCGGCGGCATTTTAGAAGGATTTAAGACAGTCAGGCACAGGCAGAAGATGCTGTCTTTGGATAATACCTATTCTTTCGAAGAGTTAAAAGATTGGGCGAAACGCGTTTATAAAGGGCTGGGTTCAAACGAAAAGGTCGAATATGTAGTAGAGCATAAGATAGACGGGGTAAGCGCAAATCTTACTTATGAGAAAGGAAAATTAACTGTTGGCGCCACCAGAGGCGATGGCTCAACCGGCGAAGATGTGACGCAAAATATAAAGACCATCCGTGCTATACCTTTGACTCTGCTCGGGGATGATATCCCTGATTTTATCGAGATACGCGGCGAGGTTTACATGGAGAGAAAAGATTTTGGAATTCTAAACAAAGAAAAGGAAATCTCAGGCGAAGCATTATTTGCCAATCCGCGTAATGCTACCAGCGGTTCTTTGAAACTTTTAGATACGGGCATTGTAGCCAAGAGGAGGCTCAATTTTTTTGCCCATTCTTTAGGCGAATCTAAAGGAGTGAAAATACAGAGCCAATGGGAATTTTTAGGGAAATTAAAAGAATGGGGCGTGCGCACCAATCTTAATTCTAAACTTTGCAGGAACCTGGACGAAGCGATTGATTACTGCAAGGCATGGCAGGAAAAAAGAGAAAAATTAACCTATGATATAGACGGAGTGGTGGTTAAGCTAAATTCTATGGCCCAACAGAAAAAACTGGGTTTTACCTTGAAGAGCCCGCGTTGGGCAGTAGCCTATAAATTTCCCGCGCGTCAGGCACCTGCTAAAATAATGAAAATCGCTGTCGGGGTAGGCAGGACAGGGGTGCTTACCCCTGTAGCGGTTTTTTCAAAACCCGTCCCACTGGCTGGCGTTAAGATAAAACATGCAACGCTGCATAATTTTGACGAAATAGAGCGCCTCGGCGTGAAGGAGGGCGACAGCGTATTAATTGAACGCGCCGGGGATGTTATCCCCAAGGTAGTCAAGGTCACGCAGTCCAGGGGCAGGAAAAAGTTTGCCATACCAAAGACCTGCCCTGTCTGTGACGGCAAGGTAGTGAAGGAGAAGGAAGAAGACGTAGCTTACCGCTGCATAAATCCTTCCTGTCCTGCACAGCTTGAACGCGGGCTTCTTCATTTTGCCTCCCGGGGAGCAATGGATATTGAAGGAATGGGTGAATCAGCGATTAACCAATTGGTCAAATTGAAATTAGTGCATAATTTTGCCGATATATATAATAAGTTAAATAAAGATAATTTATCCAAATTAGAATTGTTTAAGGAGAAAAAGATAAATAATCTGCTTGCATCTATAGAAAGGAGCAAAAGTCAACCTTTATCCCGGCTTATCTATGCTTTGGGTATTCGCCACGTGGGTGAAAAGGCAGCCTATGTCTTAGCCAGGGAGTTTAGAACCATGGATAATCTGTTGTCAGCGAAGAGGGATGACCTTGACAGCATATATGAAGTGGGCCCGATTTTAGCGCAGTCAATCGTTGATTATTTTTCCTTACCGCAGACAAGAAAAATGCTGGAGGGGTTGAGAGGGGCGGGCTTGAATTTCAGGGAAGCAGTTATTGAGGCAAGGGCTACGCCGTTTTCCGGCAAAACAGTAGTTTTTAGCGGAGAACTCAAGAATTATTCCCGCTCTCAGGTTGAGGGGTTGGTGCGCCGGCTTGGAGGCAACCCATCTTCAAGCGTAAGCAGGGCTACCGATTTTGTGGTGGCGGGTGAAAATCCCGGCTCAAAATACGATAAAGCAAAAAAATTAGGCGTAAAGATTATTACTGAAAAAGAATTTAAGGAGATGCTTAAATGATGTATCACAGATTACACAGATTAAAAATTCCGATTACACAAATTTTAATTCTGGTTTCTGGTTTCTGGTTACTAGTTACTTTGATGGGTTGCGATGCCTTTGTGCGCAAATTTACCCGTAAACCCAAAAAAGAAGACCTCCCGCAGGAAGAAATGGTTCTGGCGCCCGAAGAATATAAAGGACCCCAGATGACCAAAGAAGAGCTCTATCGCCAATATTTCTTATTCTGGAAATCCTGGCACGATGAGCTTATTGAATCATTATCGCAGCACAGGAGCCAGAAGAAGCAGATTGACTGCATGGAGGAAGCGATAAAGAATCTTGTTAATCTAAAGGCGCTCTTAAACATAAACATGCAGAAGAAATTGGATGTTTACCTATTTGAGCTAAAAGAGCTTCAGAACCAGATTAACAAAGACCTATACGGAAACAATGCCATCATTAATGCCCGGAGCGCAGAACGTATAAAAAGAGATATCCTGAGGGATTTTTCTTACAATAAGATAAAAAATTATTTAATATGATTTTAGAAACTCTTTGCGTAGGCCCGATGCAGGTAAATTGTTATATACTGGCAACTGAGGAAAACTCTCCGGCAATAATTATTGACCCCGGCAGCGAAGCACGCAAAATAAAACGGATTCTTGACAAACACAAACTAAAACCCGCTCTTATTATTAATACGCACGGCCATTATGACCACATCGGCAGCGACAATGAATTTGACGTGCCTGTTTATATACACAATCAGGATTTAGCGCTGTTAAGAAACCCGCAACTTAACCTATCGGGTTTATTCGCTTTACCCTACCGCGTTAAATCCGAAATAAGGATATTGGAAGATAACCAGAATATCGAATTGCAGGGTTTGCAATTAAAGGTCGTGCATCTGCCGGGACATACGCCCGGCGGGATTGCGCTGCGCATGATTAAACCCACGGATAAAATTGTATTTACCGGCGACAGTTTGTTCTGTCAGGGTATCGGCAGGTCCGATTTAGACGGGGGGGATGAGTCCTTGCTGATAGAATCGATAAAAGAAAAGTTATTGACATTAGCCGATGATACGGTTATCTATCCCGGCCACGGGCCATCTTCCACAATAGGAGAAGAAAAGAAGAACAACCCCTTTTTCATCTAATATGAACCCCGCACCTTCTAAATATTCATTGTTATACAATATAGAAAGCGGTGGGGGGTAGAAAGACAGAAATAAAGTAATTATAAATAAGGAGAAGGTGCGGGGTGAAAGAACTCATCGACACGTTCCTGAACTATTTATCCGTTGAACGCGGCTTAGCCAGGAATACCATAATTTCATATCGGGAAGACCTTAATTCTTATATGGATTTTATCGCAAGGCAGAAAATCAATGCCTTATCGAAGATAACAAAAAATGATATAATAAATTTTATGCTTAGCCAGAAGGATAAAGGCGTATCTGTAAATTCTGTTGCGCGGCGCCTGGCAGCCGTGCGCATGTTCCATAGATTCCTGACAAGAGAAAGAATCCTAAAGAACGACCCTACCGTTTTGATAGATTCACCTAAGTTATGGAAAAAGATTCCCGATACCCTGTCTTTGAATGAAGTAGATGCGCTTATTGCCCAACCCGATATTAGAGATAAACAAGGCATAAGAGATAAGGCGATATTAGAAACCCTCTATGCCACAGGCATGCGCGTATCAGAGGCAGTGAATTTAAGGGCAGATAATGTTAATTTAGACATCGGATTTTTGCGCTGCATCGGCAAAGGCAATAAAGAGAGGGTTATACCGTTAGGTAAAAAAGCGATAAACAGTATCCAGAGGTATTTAAAAATCAGCAGACCCCATTTTTTAAAGAAAAAAGAATCGGAATTCTTATTCTTAAATCGCTTTGGCAAAAAGATCTCACGGCAGTCTCTATGGAAAATTATTAAAAGATATGGCAGAGAGGCAAGGCTTAAAAAAGCCATAAAGCCCCATATGTTAAGGCACTCTTTTGCCACTCATTTATTAGAGAGGGGAGCTGACCTGCGCTCTGTTCAGGAGATGCTCGGGCATTCTAATATTTCTACGACTCAAGTCTACACGCATATAAATAAAGACAGGCTTAAAACAATACACCGTATGTTTCATCCGCGGCCCTAGATCAGTTAAGATGAAAGATTACTTAAATAAACTTCCTAAAGAAGTTCAGGATTTAATACATCTGGCAGGCGATATCGCCCGTTCTAATAATATGCCGGTTTATCTTGTAGGCGGATTTGTGCGGGATTTGATACTGGGGGTTAAGAATCTGGATTTGGATATTGTAGTGGAGGGTAATGGGATAAAATTTGCCGAAGATTTTGCCGCGCGCTTAAAAGCAAGGCCTACAAGGCATAAAAGATTTGGGACTGCTACAATTATACTAAAACCCCACCTTAACCCCGTTAGAGACAAGACGTCTAAGACGTCTGACGGTCGCCTTCGGCAACCTGTCTCTAACGGGGTGAAAATAGATATAGCGACTGCCAGAAAAGAATTTTATCCACAGCCCGCCCATCTTCCTTTGGTTACCAGCGGCTCCTTGAAAGACGACCTCTTCAGGCGTGATTTTACCATAAATGCCATGGCAATAAGTATAAGCTATGAAAATTTCGGAAAACTCCTGGATTTGTTCGGCGGTAAAGTTGACCTGGAGAATAAAAAGATACGCGTATTGCACAATATAAGTTTTATAGATGACCCTACGCGTATATTAAGGGCAATTCGTTTTGAAAAAAGATATAATTTCAGGATTGAGCCAAAGACCCTTAGATTATTGAAAGAAGCGGTTAAGCTTAAAATGTTAGAGAAAGTCCAGCCCCAGAGATTACGCGATGAGTTAATCCTGATATTAAAAGAAAAGCGCCCCTTAAAGTACGTAATGCGCATACAAAAACTTGCAGGATTCGGCTTTATAAACCCCCGGCTTTATGTATCCAAAAAGACCTACGGGCTACTGCGCTCTATCGAAAGCCAAATCAACTGGTTCAAAAGAGCCTATCCTAAGCGCCGGCAGCTCGATACCTGGCTCATTTATTTCATGGGGCTGATAGATTCTCTTAATATAAATGATATTAAATCGGTCTGTAAGAGATTTGCCTTCCGCAGGGGCGAGGAGAAAAGAATATTGGTCTATAAAAGAATCGGCCGCGAATTTATCCTGAATTTAAGTCAGGATAAAATCAAACCCTCTAAGATTTTCAGGTTACTCGAACCCTTGAGTTATGAAGTAATTATCCTGATTAAAGCAAAATCCAAAAATCGCAATATCAAAAGGCATATCGAAGATTTCTTTGAAATCTACAACGGCATGCGTATTTATATATGCGGAGACGACCTGCGGCGATTAGGCGTAGCGCCCGGGCCGTATTACCAGAAGATTTTCACTAAAGTTTTAAATGCAAGACTCGAAGGTTTAATCAGGACAAGAGAAGAAGAATTAGCCCTGATTAAGAAATTAGTAACTATCAAATGACCATTGGTATTTTGAAGCTAATTCTATTTATACAAGACAGTAACTCACTGAAAGAAAAAAGAATGGTTCTGCACAGTTTAAAGGCAAAGTTGCGCAATAATTTTAACGTGGCGGTTACGCAAATAGATGATGAGGATAAATGGCAGAGGGCAACTTTGGCTATAGTCGGAGCGGAGAGAGACAGGAAGAATATGAATAGTATACTTTCCGGTATAATTAATTTTATTGAAGAATTTGATGGCGTTGATTTAATTGACCATGAATTGGAGCTGATTTAGATGTCAAGGCACGATAAAATTACAGAAGCAATAAGAAAAGAGATTAGTATGATTCTGCATAGGGAACTAAAAGACCCACGCTTAGGGTTCGTTACTATTACTAGGGTCGAATTAACACAGGATTTAAGGATTGCCAAGGTATTTTTTAGCGTTTTGGGTAAAGAAGAGGATTATAAAAAGACAAAAGAAGCTCTGGATTCGGCCCTGGGATTTATCCGCAGGTTAATTGCCCAAAGGATTAATTTAAGATTTACCCCAGAGGTTGTTTTTAAAGAGGATAAGTCCAGTGAATATAGCGTAAGGATACAGGAAATCTTAAATGAGATAAACCCCGTTAGAAATACCAAATTTACAGAGATGCAAAATAAGATTTCTAACAGGGTAAAGGAGTTAAATGAGCCTAAAAAAAGCCGTCGCTTGCATAAAAAGGTATAAAAGGTTTTTGATAACCTCTCATACAAATCTTGAAGGGGATGCCGTAGGTTCGGAATTGGCATTTTATAGAATGCTTAAGAAATTGGGTAAGGGCGCTACTATTATAAACGAAGATGACCTGTCTTATGGATATGATTTCTTGCCCGGTAAAAATAATATAGTAAAATTTAAAAAGGGAATGGAAGGTGTAAAATTTGATTGTTTCGTAACCCTGGATTGTTCTGATTTAAAGCGAACCGGAGAGGTATACAGGATGAATATAGATAATAAACCCATTCTCAATATTGACCACCATATAAGTAACGAGAAGTTCGGTGATATAAACTGGGTCAAGCCGCACGCATCTTCTTGCTCAGAGATGATTTATAGGCTCTATAAAAAATTACGCCTTTCTTTTGATAGGGACACCGCCCTTTTTTTATATACAGGCATACTCGCAGATACGGGTTCATTTCGTTACCCTAATACAGCCAGTTCAACCCATAAGGCAGTATCCGAGCTGCTTAAATATAATCTCGATATCCCGCAGATTTATAAGAATATATATGAGAACATACCTTTAGAGGATATGAAATTATTAATCAGGATATTGCCTCACATGAGACTCAATGCCCAAGGCAAGATTGCCTGGTTTCAGCTCGAGCGCAATATGTTAAAAAAAAGAAGATTGTCTTTTGATCTGACCGAGCATATATTGGGTTTTGCGCGCGCCATAAAAGGCGTAGAAGTGGCAGTGCTCTTTAAAGAGAACCTGGGGGTAAAGGATGAAATAAGAGTAAATTTAAGGTCGCAGGGCAAAATTGATGTAAATAAGGTTGCGTCGTTCTTTGGCGGCGGCGGCCATAAAACCGCAAGCGGTGCAACAGTGCGCGGTAAAATTGACCAGGTGAGAAGAAAGGTTTTAGCCAAGATAGAAGAGGCCTTAAGATAATCTCCCTTAGAAAATTATATAGTTAAATGAACCTGTCGGATTTTCTCGCTCAAAGTCGGTTTTTTAACGCCAGAGTTCTTTCGCATTTTCGGCGGCTGCTGAACTCAGCCGCCCCGCTCTAGCGGATGCGGCTTCAAACAGCATCGCCGTCCCGAGATTGTTAGCCTCTCGGCTGACCTCGTGATTCCCGAAAATGCTCAAGCATCCTCTGGCTAAAACCTCCATTCGCTCGAAAACCGACGAGGTTCATTTTATAGATTAGTTTATTTTAGCGGGTGGCTTGGACTGATTTCGAGCGGGGCGTCCGAGGATGCCGAGGCGGGCATGGTTCACCCGCTAAAACAGAGTCAGTGAGAGCGAGGCACCGCAGGCGAGCGAAATTTTGCCACGCTGGGGCAAAATGAGCGTCCCCGCGAGAAACAGTCCAAGACAGGACCCGCTAAAAGAGATAGAAAGATTTTGGCATGAAAGTTATATACGGTGTTAATAAGATTAGAAAATTTAGAAAGCCCGTGGTTGCCTTAGGGGTATTTGACGGTGTGCATCGCGGGCACATAAACATTTTAAAAGGCGCGGTTAGAAAAGCACGCAGTATTAAAGGGACAAGCATGGTTTTAACGTTTTGGCCTCATCCGCAAAAAGAAAAAAACCTCTATTCCTTAGAGCATCGTTTAAGGTTAATCAGCGAAATCGGTATAGATGTCTGCGTAGTCATAAATTTTAACCAGAAATTTGCGGACATATCAGCATTTGATTTTGTAAGGAATATATTATTTAAAAAAATCCACGCCCATTACGTATATGTGGGTAGAAACTTTGGATTTGGAAAAGATGCGGAAGGCAATTATAAAACCTTAATCGGATTATCTAAAATTTATAATTTCAAGGTAAAGGCATTCAAGGTGATTAACATAAAAAATAAACCCGTAAGCAGCACCTACATCCGCGCCTTAATTAAAAAAGGGAAACTTGCTTTTGCCCGAAGATTACTGACTCGCCCAGTGAGTATCCTGGGTACTGTGATTAAAGGAATTTCCTTGGCGAGGAAACTGGGTTTTCCTACCGCAAATATAAATCCGCACCATGAGGTAATCCCGCCTCACGGAGTCTATGCGGTCAGGGTTATTTTTAATGATAATAAATTTAACGGTATCTGTTATATCGGTTCCAGGCCGACTTTTTTAAGTAAGTCAGAGAACGTAGAAGTTTACATATTTAATTTTAACAAAAATATTTACGGAAAAAATTTGGAGATCCAGTTTATCAAGAAAATAAGAGACGAAAAAAAATTTGGTTCCGCTTCTGTTTTGGTCGGACAGATCAAAACAGACATTCTCACCGCAAAAAAGAATTTTCCCTCCCTTAATTAATACCACAATATATGCCTGTTAAAACCCTCCACAGCCCCTAGTTCTTGTATTTTATTAGGTTAGGTAAATTTTTTTCTTGACAAGAGAAGAGATTTTATCTATACTTGGCACATAAAGTGGCTAAAAGTGGAAGGAAGTGGAAGGAATTAACCCATGTTTTATGGCGAATACTTGCATTCCATAGACCGCAAAGGTCGTCTTATCTTACCTGCCAAATTCCGTGAAGTTGCAAAGAGTCATTTTATAGAAAAATTTTTTGTTACCCGCGGATTGGATAATTGTCTTTTTATGTTTTGTGAGGAGGAATGGCGGACGCAGGAAAGTAAATTTAAAGCCATTTCTTTTACCAAGCAGCAGGCACGCACATTTAACCGCCTATATTTTTCCGGTGCGGTAGAGGTTACTTTTGATATCCAGGGAAGGATATTGCTGCCGCAGTATTTAAAGGACTTTGCCCAGATAAAGAAAGAGGTCATTATTGTAGGCGTATCCAATAGAATCGAGATCTGGGCAAAGGACAAATGGGAAAAATTTTATGGAAGCTCACGGCAGTCTTTTGAGGAGATTGCCGAGAAATTGATGGAAGAGTAAGTGGAATTAAAATTTCATACCCCAGTTATGCTTAACGAAGTTTTAAATCATCTGAATTTAAGTCCGGGTAAAATCATAGTAGATGCGACAATCGGAACGGGCGGACATAGTAAAATGATTCTCGAGCATATTCTACCCGGCGGAAGGCTTATCGGTATTGACCGGGATCAGGAATCTTTAGAGGTCTCGCGCCGAAGGCTTCAGGATTCCAGCGATTCCTGCGACTTTGTGCATGGGAATTTTATAGATATCGATAAGATTTTAGGGAGTTTAAATATTAAAAAGGTGGACGGCATACTTTTTGATTTAGGCATCTCTTCTTTTCAGTTAGAGGATCCGCATCGGGGTTTCAGTTTCCAGTGCGAGGGGCCGCTGGATATGCGTTTGGATAGAGACAGTTATATATCTGCTTATGATTTAATCAACAATCTTAACGAGGAAGAGATTTCCACTTTACTTTGGAATTTTGGTCAGGAGAGATGGCACAATCGCATAGCGCACCTTTTAGTCCAAGAGAGAGAGAAGCAACCCATCGCCACAACATTGCAATTAGCCAATATTGTGTTCAGGTCAATACCTCATAGATATAAGTATAGGTACTATCGCATACATCCGGCGACCAGAACTTTTCAGGCAGTCCGCATTGCAGTAAATAGGGAGTTAGAGACATTGGAAATCGCAATAAATAAGGCGATTACAATCTTAGAAAAAAGAGCAAGGATCTGTGTTATTTCTTTTCACTCTTTGGAGGACCGCATAGTAAAATTAAATTTTCGTCGGGCCGCTTTGGAAGGCGTGATAGACATAATAACGCCTAAACCCCTGATACCGTCGCAATCTGAGATAGATTCAAACCCTTCAAGCCGAAGCAGTAAGTTAAGGGCTGCGGAGAAATTATAAGATGAGACTATCTAAATTCTTATCAACCGTTATTTTTGTTACCTGCCTTTGCCTCCTTTACGTATATCAACATACTGAGATCTTTCGCCTTGCCTATGTGGGCCAAAAGAAAGAGGCACAGTTTCAGGATTCGCTTGATAAAAATAGTATCTTGAGATATAATAGAGAAAGTAATGCATCTTTGGTAAGCATTGGAAATAAAATCTCGGGGTATGCCGATTTCCAGATGCCCGATGGTTATCGATTGGTAAGATTAATGCCTTCTAGAGAGGGATTAAAACTAAACCAAGAAGCAGCTAACAGGCAAACTTTATTATCTCGTCTCTTCGGTATTAAAAGGCAGGCCGAAGCAAAGACAATCAATCCTTAAACGCAACAATAATCTTAACTTATTGTGTACATAAGTAACTATCGCCCAAGAAGCGAGGCGGTATTTTTATTATTTCTTGTTTTCTTACTGTGCTGCATAGCCCGCCTTTTTTTAATACAATTCTTTAGGTCAGCCTACCTAACAGGTATTGCTAACAAACAACATAATTTATTTGTAGAATTAGAGCCGCTTCGCGGTATCATTTACGATACCAACCTTAAGCCGCAGACCATTAATATACCGATGGATTCCCTTTTTGCCTCTGCCAACGCAATCAAGGATAAAGATAAAGAAACGATTATAAGACAGCTCTCTCAAATATTAAATATAAATCAAGCATATTTACGGGATAGATTGTATCGCAAGAAATCTTTTATCTGGCTTGTGCGTAAGTTAACCCCAGGGCAATCGCAGGCGGTCAAGAAATTAAATATAAAAGGGCTTGGATTTTTAAAAGAGAGTAAACGGTTTTACCCTAACAGTTATCTTGCCAGCCAGATAATTGGTTTTGCGGGTTTAGATAATGTAGGCCTGGAGGGGATAGAGGTTTATTATGATAAATATTTAAAAGGAGAAGCCGGATGGGCGGTATTTTTAAGAGACGCGCGTCAGAAAAAGTTAGGGCCTCTTGAGGAGAAGATGGTTTTACCCAAAAACGGTTACGATGTGGTATTAACTATTGATGAAGTAATCCAGTATATTGCCGAACGAGAGCTCGATAAAGTCTTTAAGACCTACCATGCCAGGGGCGCAAGCATCATAGTTATGGACCCGCATACCGGTGCGATTATTGCTTTAGCGAATCGGCCTACCTATGATTTGAATGTGCATTCCAAAGTAAGTAAAGACCGGATACGCAACCGTGCAATATGCGATTTATTTGAGCCGGGTTCGGTATTTAAAATTGTTACCGCATCAGCTGCGCTGGAAGAAAAAAAAGTGAATGAAGAAGATAAATTCTTCTGCGAAAACGGTTCTTACCGCGTTGCCAGTCACATACTGCATGACCACCAGCCGCATGGCTGGCTCACATTTCGCGAGGTAATCAAGCAGTCAAGCAATATCGGCACAACTAAAGTGGCACAGATGTTAGGTCCCGATATTGTTTTTCGATATATAAAGCTATTTGGTTTTGGTTCGAAATTAGAGGTTGACCTTCCGGGTGAAGTCAGCGGAATAACTAAAGGGCCGCGTCAGTGGTCTAAGATTTCTATCGCCGCAATCCCTATAGGACAAGAGGTGGGCGTAACTACGTTACAGTTAGTAAGTGCCATTTCCGCAATCGCTAACGGCGGCCAACTCATGAAACCTTATATTGTTAAGGAAATCCGGGATAAGCAGGGCGAAACAATCAAGAAGTTTTCTCCTGTTATGGTTCGCAAAGTCATATCTTTAGATACAGCTGCAAGGATTAAAAAAATACTTACGGGAGCGGTGGAGGAGGGAACAGGTAGATTAGCAAAGATAAACGGATTTAGTGCAGCAGGTAAGACAGGGACTGCGCAGAAATTAGAGCCAAACGGAACCTATTCCCATAATAAATTTGTGGCTTCTTTTATCGGTTTTGCGCCTGCCGAAGATCCGATTATTGCAATTGTCGTTACTGTTGATGAACCCCACCCTTATTATTTTGGCGGAGTAGTGGCGGCGCCGGTTTTCAAGAACGTAGCCGGTGACAGTATAAGATACCTTAGGACCAATCAATTAGTGAATGAGTCAATCGCATTAAATGAGCCCCGTTAGAAACAAAAGTTTTGTTTTAGCGGGGTGTAAAAATATTTGAATGTGGAGGTTTCTAACGGGGTGAGAATAAAAGAACTGATTAAATCGCTGGATACCGCCAAAAATTATTCTAATTTAGAAGATTTTGAGGTTTGCGGTATAAGTTGTAATTCGAAACAGGTTTCAGACAATTTTATCTTTATTGCGATAAAAGGCACCCGGGAAGACGGAAACAGGTATATCGATGAGGCAATAAATAGAGGGGCGAAGGCTGTTATACTCGCGGACTCAGGAGCTTATGAACTTGCGAACTTAGACGGTGTGTCTTTTATTAGAGTCAAAGATACCCGCAGGGCATCAGCAAAATTAGCTGCAGAATTTTATGGGCATCCTTCTTCAAAAATAAAGGTTATCGGCATTACCGGAACTAACGGTAAAACCACAGTATCTTATTTGATTGAGGCATTATTAAAAGGGGCCAAGTTCTCACCTTCAGTGATAGGCACCATTAATTACCGGTTTAAGGACAGGATAATCCCTTCAAAAAATACCACGCCCGGCCCGATAGAACTTGAATCTATGTTAGCCGATATGCTGAAAGAAGGCGCTAGTCACAGCGTTATGGAAGTCTCATCCCATGCCTTAGACCAGGATAGGATAGCGGGAATAAATTTTCACTCCGCAATTTTTACAAATTTAACGCAGGACCACCTGGATTATCATAAAACATTAGAGAATTATTTCAATGCAAAAGCGAAATTATTTAAGAATATCGGCCCCGGTTCGTTTGTCGTGATTAATAATGACGATAGATACGCAGGAAGGATAAAGAAAATAACCAAGGCAAGTATAATTACCTATGGAATAGAGAATAAAGCCTCGGTAATAGCAAAAAAGATAAAATCCGATTCTCTACATACAGAATTCGGGCTCCTAAGTCCTCAAGGAGAAATAAATCTTACAAGCCGGCTTGTGGGCAGGCATAATGTATATAATATACTGGCAGCTGTTGCCTGGGCTTTACAGGAAGGCATCGATATATCTATTATAAAATCTGTCATTGCGGGATTCCATCTTGTGCCGGGCAGACTTGAGAAAATAGATTTTGACGGTAATTTTAGAGTTTTTGTGGATTATGCGCATACAGAAGATGCGCTCAGGAACATCATTAAAACCTTAAGGCATTTAACTAAAAAAAGGATTATCGTTGTATTCGGCTGCGGGGGCGAGCGCGATAAAACAAAAAGGCCAAAGATGGGAAGGGCGGTGTCGGAGTTGGCAGATTACGCAATTATTACAAATGATAATCCCCGCTCGGAGGACCCCCGGGAAATAATTAATGATATAAAGCAGGGGATAAGAAAAACAAACTATTGCGTTATTCCGGAACGCCGCGAGGCGATAAAAAAATCTTTATCTCTGGCAAAAACAGGAGATATCGTGTTGATAGCAGGCAAAGGGCATGAGGATTGCCAGATTATGAAAGATAAGGTAATGCATTTTAATGACCGGGAAGTGACAAGAGAATGTTTAAAATCGATGAATTATTAGAAGCCACAAGGGGCAGGTTAATCAACGGCAAGAAGGACACTGTTGTTGAAGGCATCTCTATAGATTCAAGGACAATCAGGCCGCAGGAGGCCTTTATTGCGATAAAAGGGCCAAACTTCGACGGTCATAATTTTGTTGATGAAGCAATAAAAAAAAGGGTAAAGGCGATAATAGTTCATAGTAAAGAGTTTATAGTCCATAGTTCAAAAAAAATATCTTTTATTATAGTTAAGGATACTACAAAGGCGCTGGGAGATATTGCGAGGTACCAGCGCCAAAATTTTGACGTTCCCGTTATCGCAGTTACAGGCTCAAACGGCAAGACTACTACGAAAGAAATGATTGCCTGGATATTATCCCAAGAATTTAAGGTCCTCAAAAATATAGGTACAAAAAATAATCAAATAGGGCTGCCTCTTACCCTGCTTAATCTTAACAGCTCCTACGACCTTGTTGTATTAGAAGTAGGCACAAACCATCCTGGCGAGGTAGAGTATCTGGCCAGGATATGCCAGCCCAACATCGGCATAATTACTAACATCGGGCTTTCACACCTCGAATACTTCACAAATTTAAAGGGCGTTTTTAGAGAGAAAGGGGCGTTGCTGGGGCATCTTAAGAACCCACGTATCGCAATATTAAATGCCGATGACGATTTATTAAAAAGGCAAATAGCAATAAAAAACAGCAAACCCGTTATTTTAAGCTTCGGTATTAAACGCAGAAGCGATTTTTTTGTCACGGATATAGAAATTCTTAATGGGAGGGTAAAATTCTTGGTTAATCAAAAATATGGCTTTACATTAAAGACATTGGGCTATTTTAATATTTATAATGCATTGGCTGCGCTAACCGTAGCGCGTCTTGTCGGTATGCAGTATAAAGATATCATATCCAGGCTCTCTGCTTTTAATTTTCCGCAAAATAGACTTGAACTTTTAGAATTAAATAATATAAAATTTATTAATGATACCTATAATTCTAACCCCATTTCTTTGAAACAGGCAATTGAAGCTTTGGATAATTTTCAAATAAAGGGGCGAAAGATTTTTGTAATGGGGGATATGCTGGAGTTAGGCAGTCGCAAGGAATTATTCCACCGCCAGGCAGGCCGCAAGGCAGCCCGGATTTGCGATGTCTTTATAACCGTAGGCGAATTATCTAAACTCGCGGCTGAGGCAGCAATAAAATCCGGCCTTAATACCAAAAATATATTCACCTGCGCATCTAATTTACAGGCGCAGGATATCCTATTTAAGAAAGTATCTGTGGGACCGGACGATATCGTGCTTGTTAAAGGTTCCCGCGCGATGAGGATGGAAGAGATACTAAAAAAATAAATGCTATATCACCTGTTTTACCCCTTACACGATATAATCTCTGCTTTCAATATTTTCCGCTATATTACATTCCGTTCTGCGATGAGCGCTTTAACCAGCTTCCTCATCAGCCTTATCTTCGGACCGATATTGATAAAAAAACTGAAAGAATTAAAGATAGGCGAGAATATAAGAAAAGAGGAAAGCGCGAAATTACATGATTTACATCGCGATAAACAAGATACGCCAACCATGGGGGGTATTTTAATATTATCTGCGATTATTTTCTCTACACTCCTGTGGGCGGATATTTTCAACAGATACATAATAATTGCGTTATTCAGCACTGTTTGGCTGGGTATAACCGGATTCATTGACGATTATTTAAAACAGATAAACCCCGTTAGAAACACCGCTCTGACAGAAGATAACATAAAAGTTTCTAACGGGGTAAAGAAAAAATATAGAGGCTTGGCCCCAACAGCGAAATTTACCAGCCAAATTGTCTTAGGCCTGATATTAGGCATTATTTTCTTATTGGATCCTCAAAATAATATAAGGTTAGACCTACCCTTTTTTAAGAATATCTCAATAAATTTAGACGGCCTATACATAATATTTGTGATGCTGGTGATAGCCGGGACTTCAAATGCAGTAAATCTTACCGACGGCCTGGATGGGTTAGCGATAGGCATTGTGATTATGGTAGCTTTGACTTTTAGCGTATTAAGTTATGTAACGGGAAACCTAAAATTGAGCAACTATCTTCTAATACCCTACATTAAAGGTGCCGGTGAATTGACGGTATTTTGCTCAAGCATATTAGGTGCGGGGTTGGGTTTCCTGTGGTTTAATTGCTATCCTGCTTCTATTTTTATGGGAGATGTGGGGTCTTTGGCTTTAGGCGGTGCACTGGGGACCGTAGCGTTAATGATAAAAAAAGAGTTGCTTCTGGTGATTGTAGGCGGTATATTCGTTTTAGAGGCATTATCGGTAATCTTGCAAGTGGGTTCCTTCCGTTTTCTTAAGAAACGCATATTTAAAATAGCTCCTTTACATCATCATTTCCAATTCCTCAATTGGACAGAGAATAAAGTAATTGTAAGGTTCTGGATTATAGCCAGCCTATTAGCACTCCTTACAATAGTCACGCTGAAGATAAGATAAGTAAGGACATAAGTTATCTGCTCATTTAATGAGAAATACAGACCATTATAAGAATAAGAAAATCACAATAGTGGGCCTGGGCCGTTCGGGAGTTGCCAGCGCTAATTTACTTTACGATTTAGGTGCGGATGTATGCGTGACCGATAATAAAGATACCGATGTTACGCGTTCAAATGTCCTTAGACTTAAATCAAAAGAGATCAGGTCTGAATTAGGCAGGCACTCGCAGGAGTTCATAAAAGATAAAGATTTACTGGTTTTCTCTCCGGGCATACCAAATGATGCTTTACCGGTTATCTGGGCGAAAGATTTTAAAATACCGATAATAAGCGAGATTGAGCTGGCCTGGGATTTGTGTCCGGGAAAGATAATCGCTGTTACAGGTTCAAACGGTAAGACCACCGTAACGACATTAATCGGTAAGATGTTAGGGCAGGCAGGTAACGGGGTTTTTGTTTGCGGTAATATCGGGAATCCTTTTTCCGAGGAAGTGGAAAAAATAAAAGAAACTGATTACGTGTCTCTGGAAGTAAGCTCTTTTCAGTTAGAACGGATACAAGGTTTTAGACCGAAAATCTCAGTTATCCTAAATTTTAGCTCTAACCACATGGATAGATACAATAATATGCAGGCGTATCTTGAGGCAAAAAAACGCATATTTATGAACCAGGATAAAACCGACTACCTGGTTTTGAATTACGAAGACCCGGTTTTGAGACAATTAGCCAAAGAAACAAAAGCAAATGCGGTATATTTTTCTAAAACAGAGAGCCCGAATCCCAATCAGGCAGCTGTTCTGGCTGTAGCTTCAATTCTGGGCATAGATGAGAATTTAGTTTTAAAGGCGTTCAGGGAATTTAAGGGTATCGAGCACCGCTTGGAATACGTGGCAGAGATAAATAATATAAAATTTATCAATGATTCCAAGGCCACGACCGTAGATTCCGCAATCTGGGCATTAAGAAATATAGATAGCCCGATACTTTTAATTGCCGGAGGCAAAGACAAAGGTATTGACTATGGCGCTATCCTGGATTTAGCGCGCAGGAAAGTCAAAGAGGTTATTTTGATCGGAGAGGCAAAGGGAAAAATAAAAGCTGTATTCAGAGGATTTCTATCTATCGATGAAGCTATTACGTTAGAGGAGGCGGTTCGTAAAGCATATTTTAAGGCGAAGCCCGGTGAGTGCGTGTTGCTTTCTCCCATGTGTTCGAGTTTCGATATGTTTTCTGATTACGAAGAAAGAGGCAGGGTATTCAAAGAAGCGGTTTACGATTTAGCCAAAGAAGAAAGTTTACCCCGTTAGAAACATTAGAGTTTCTACGGGGTTCAGAGTTTCTAACGGGGTTAATATGGTCAGAAATATCAGAATAAATTTATTTACGGTATCGGTGCTCCTGATATGTATCGGTATTGTGATGATTTACAGCGCTTCCAGCATCTATGCCTGGGAAAAATACAAAGATAGTTTCTTTTTCCTGAAGAGGCACGTCAGTTTTCTGGCTATCGGAATATTCCTTACGTTCTTGGTGATGAGCGTAGATTATAGAAAATTCAGGCGCATAGCTAAGCCGGCGCTGATATTATCTTTAATATTGTTGGTCTTGGTATTAGTGCCGGGAATAGGAAGGGAGGTCTCTGGCGCGCGCAGATGGTTTAGATTCAAATTCATCAGTTTTCAACCTTCGGAATTAGCCGGCATGGGCATAATCATTTATGTAGCCGACTTTATCAGCCGCAAGGGAAATATTATCAATCAATTTCTTAAGGGTTTTCTCCCGCCCGTATTAGTTTTAGGGCTATGCGCATTATTAATCCTTATGCAACCTGATCTCGGAACCGCTTTAGCAATAGGGATAGTGGTCCTTATTATGCTTTTTGTTGCCGGTATAAGGGTTTCGTATCTTTTGTCTATAATTTTAGCGGGCCTGCCCCTGCTTTATTTAATGATATTTAACGTGCCTTATAGAAGGATGCGCATTATGGCATTTTTAAGTCCCTGGTCAGACCCTAAAGGAAGCGGTTTTCAGATAATACAATCGCAGATTGCCTTGGGTTCAGGGGGGTTATTCGGGACAGGCCTGGGGCACTCAAAACAGAAATTATTTTATCTACCCGCCGCACATACCGACTTTATTTTTTCGATTATCGGTGAAGAATTAGGCATGTTGGGGACGCTTGGCATAATAATATTATTTATGATTTTTATTCAGCAGGGTCTTAAGATAATAAAGAACGCCACGGATAAATTCGGCTATTTTCTGGCCCTGGGTTTAGTTTTAATGATTTCTCTCAAAGCCATAATAAATATCGGGGTTTCCTGCGGAATATTGCCCACGAAAGGGCTGCCTTTGCCGTTTATCAGTTACGGCGGTTCTTCTCTAATCTTTGATATGATAAGCGTTGGCATGCTCATAAATATCGCACGCACCGGAGAATATCCGTGAAAGTTTTGGTTGTTACAGGAGCAAGCGGCGGGCACATATTCCCCGCCTTGAGTTTCTTAGATACCTTAAAAGATAAATATAAAAAAACAGATGCGCTTTTAGCGGTAGCGAAAAGGGCCAGAAAAAGCCGGATACCGCTTGATAATTATAAAGTAAAATATCTTTCATTTTCTCCCATTGAATTCAGTTTTAATTTTAGGAATATCGTCGCTATATTGAGATTCCTTAAGGGGTCTTTAGAAAGTATATTTATTATGCTTGAATTTAGACCCGATATCGTAGTTGGATTCGGAACCATTGATTGCGTTCCCCTTTTGCTGCTTGCCTGGGTTATGAGGTTGGAGACCTTAATACATGAACAGAATGTTCTCCCCGGCAGAGCCAATAGATTATTAGCCAGGTTCGCCGACAGGATTGCTGTTTCCTTTGAAGAGACCAAGGAGTATCTGAAGGATTATAGAAAAAAGATTATACTTACCGGCAATCCTATACGTAAAGAACTAAAAAAGATTGATAGGCTTGAGGCCTTAAATTTCTTTGGATTTAAAGAGGATAAACTTACGATTCTGGTAATGGGAGGTAGCTACGGCAGTCACCGTATCAATGCCGGGTTCTTAAAAGCTGTATCTATGCTTTCGGATGCGTCCAGGTTACAGACTATCCATATTAGCGGGATTAAAGACTATGAATCAGTAAAGGATGGATATAAAAATTTAAATGTCAATTCAGGGGTCTTTGTCTTTTTAAACGCTATGCAATACGCCTATACTGCCTGCGATTTAGTAGTTTCAAGGGCAGGGGCAACCAGTATAACAGAGATAATGTTTTTTGGCCTGCCAGCCATACTGATTCCTTACCCCTATGCCTACAGACATCAATTGAATAATGCCAGGGCATTGGAAAAAATGGGCGCGGCAATTATAATCAATGATGATAACCTGGATTCAGATTTACTGGGAAAAAATATTGAATCCCTGATACAGAGGCCCGACAAATTAAAAGATATGCGCTCTTGTTATAATGGCGTCCTGAATCTATCCGCAGCTGAATTATTAGTCAAAGAGGTAATGTCTTGAAAAAATCCATTTTATTTTTTATATTATTTTGTTTTAACCCTGTTTTAGCTTCGCAAGATACAGTCAAATGGAATACCGAAAAGAGCACCCACTTTATCGTATATTATAAGAATGCCCCAGAGGATTTTATAAAAGAACTTATAGAGAAATCCGAGGATTATTATAATAAAATCGCTTCTGACTTAGGATTTACGCGTTACGATTTCTGGCTCTGGGATAACCGGGCTAAGATTTATATTTATGATAATGCCGCAGATTATCAATCTGCTACTGGCGAGCCACTCTGGTCCGGGGCAAGTGCAATACCTAGGCCCAAGATAATTCAGACATTCCCTTATGCCCGGGGATTCTTTGAAAAAATACTCCCGCATGAAATGGGGCACATCATATTTAGAGAATTTGTGGGGTTTGATAATTCCGCAATACCTCTGTGGCTTGAGGAAGGGGTTGCTTCTTATCAGGAGAAATTAACCTACTCTATGGCAAATGCATTTGTCAGGAAAACAATGGAGAAAGGCAATTTTATAACCTTAGAAAGGTTATCCGGTTTTAGTTCGGGCTCTAGAATGCCAGATGAAGCAGCGCAACTTTTTTACGTTGAGTCATTCAGCATAGTAGATTTCTTAATCAAGGAATTCGGTAAGGATAAGTTTGTATCCTTTTGCCAGGACTTAAGGGATAAGAAGAACTTAGAGAGGGCAATAGCCTCCAACTACCCTTTTAGCAATATCCAGGAGCTGGGTGTGGCCTGGGATAAATATCTTAAGAATGGATAAACATTATCACTTAATAGGTATCGGCGGCATCGGAATGAGCGGTATTGCGCAGTTGCTTTTACGCTGCGGGATAAAGGTGAGCGGCTCAGACATAAAAGACAGCAGAATAATCCAAGGGCTCAAGGAACAAGGAGCCAAAATTTTTATCGGACATAACCCTTTAAATATTAAAGGCGCCAGTTTAATTATCTACTCTTCTGCAATTGGCGAAGATAACCCGGAGATTATAGAGGCTAAAAGAGCAGGTATCACTTTGTTAAAACGTGCGCAGGCGCTCGCCAAGCTTATGGAAAACAAAACCGTTATTACGGTTTCCGGCAGCCACGGTAAGACTACCACCACATCTTTGGCGGCTTATCTTTTGTTAGAGGCAGGGCTGCATCCTAGCGTAGCCATAGGCGGGATTTTGCGAAATATAAATACCAATGCCTGTTTGGGGGGCGGCGAATTTTTTGTAGCTGAGGCAGATGAATCAGACGGGTCTTTTTTATACTACCGGCCAAAATACTCAATAATCACCAATATAGACCGCGAGCATCTTGATTACTATAAAGAACTTGGAAACGAATTAGACGCCTTCAGGGAATTCTTAAATAAAACAGAGGAAGGCGGCTGTGTATTCTGCTGCGCCGATGATATGAACCTGAAGAGCATAATAAAGGATTACAGGAATAGATATATTATGTTTGGTTTAAAAGACAATGCGGATATTTTTCCCAAGAATATACTGTTAAAAGGGCTGACTTCTGAATTCGATTGTTTTTATAAAAATAGATTTATAGACAGGTTCCGCCTCACCCTGGGCGGTGAACATAATATCTCAAACGCCCTTTCGGTTATTGCCCTGGGTCTTGAGTTGGGCATAGATTTAAAGTTTATAAAGAGAGCGCTTGCGCAATATAAGGGCGCAAAGAGGCGCCTTGAAATCAAGTTTGATAAAAACGGGTTTCTGCTTATCGATGATTATGCGCATCATCCTACCGAGATAATAGCAACGCTTAAAGCAGTAAGAAATTTAAAACAAAATAGAATTATCGCGGTATTTCAGCCGCACCGTTATTCCCGCACAAAATTGCTTCTGGACGAATTTGGCAAAAGCTTTGATTTGGCGGATTGCGTGATTATTACAGATATCTACCCTGCAAGCGAACCGCCGATAGAGGGGATAGATGGCAGGTCAGTATTTAATAAAATAAAAGAACGCGCACCGGATAAAGAGATTATTTTCTTGCCGAAAGAAGAAATTGCGAGGCATATCTTAGAGATTATAAAACCCGATGACACCGTGATAATGCTTGGCGCGGGAGATATTGTGAAGATTTGCGATGAGCTGGCGGAGAAACTTAAAAGGTAAAATAAGGCTTGAAGAACCGCTTAAGAAACATACGACCTTTAAAATCGGCGGGCCTGCCAGATTTTTTATCGAGCCAGGCGATATTGCTGACTTAAAATTGTTGCTCACCTCGGCAAAAAAATATAAAATACCAATTCTGGTAATAGGTTCGGGCAGTAATATTTTAATAAACGATAAGGGCGTAAAGGGGATGGTCTTAAAGCTAAATTCAGCCTCCTTTAGAAGAATCTTTATTAAGCGCAATTGTCTTGAAGCAGGTAGCGGCGCAACCCTAAGACAACTCATTCAGGTAGCCGCAGAGCGCGCTTTATCAGGTGCGCAGTTTCTGGCGGGTATCCCCGGCACAGTGGGCGGGGCGTTAGCAATGAATGCAGGTGCCTGGGGTAAAAATATCGGGGAGTTAGTGCAGAAAGCCACTGTAATGGATTATAATGGCAATATAAAAGTCCTGAATAAGAAAGATATAAGATTTGGATATCGTAAATCCAGCTTGAGAAAATTTATAATTTTAAGCGCATGTATAAAGCTTGCTAAAAAGAATAAAAAAGAAATCAAAGACAATATAAATAAATATCTTGAGCGCCGTCGTAATACACAGGACGCTTCTTTGCCGAATGCGGGCTGTATTTTTAAGAATCCTCCTGGTAAATCAGCAGGCAGATTAATAGATTTATGCGGCTTAAAAGGTAAGAGAATTGGCGGTGCCAGCGTATCTGTGCGACATGCCAATTTCATCTTAAATCAAGGGAATGCCAAGGCAGGCGACATTCTTAAACTTATGAGATTAATTAAGACGGAAGTAAAAAGGAAATTTAATATCACTTTAGAACCAGAGATAAGAATATGGCAGTGAACTCAACAACTAATTTCGGTAGGATTGGCGTGCTAATGGGCGGGCCATCTGCGGAGAGGGAGATTTCGCTTAAGTCGGGAAAGGCAGTTTACGAAGCCCTTAAACAATCGGGTCTTGAGGCAGTGGCTATTGACGTCGCGACCGATACCAAAGAAGAGATTATAAACTTGATAAAATCCCATAACATAAATTGCGCATTCCTGGCTCTGCACGGTTGTTTTGGCGAGGATGGCCAGATACAGAAGATTTTAGAAGTCCTGAAAATCCCTTATACTGGTTCGGGTGTAGAGGCGAGTAGGTTAGCTATGGATAAGATTGCCTCTCGCCGGCTCTTTGAGACCGCCGGTTTAAAAGTCCCTAGATATGTGGTGATAGATAAACCCCGCCCCTTTGCAAAGGTGCGGGGTAAATCGTCTTATAATACAAATTTGAGAGTCCATAATAATCTGGGCCTGCCTTTGGTAATAAAACCGGCTGCGCAGGGTTCAAGCATCGGCCTTTCAATTATTGATAAAGAAGAAGGCCTTGATAAGGCAGTGGATCTGGCATTTAGTTTTGATAAAAAGGTAATTGTTGAAGAGTATATAAGGGGCAGAGAAATGACTGTGGGAATATTGGATGGTCATGCGCTACCGGTAATAGAGATAATCCCCAAGAAAATGTTCTTTGATTATGAGGCTAAGTACCAGCCAGGGATGACCGATTATATTGTGCCGGCCCGATTAGACGAAAGAATTGCCAAGAAATTAAGGACAATAGCTTTATCGGCACACAAACTTTTGGGCTGTTTCGGTTGCTCCAGAGTCGATATGATTTTAAATAAAGAAAACCTGCCGGTAGTTTTAGAGGTAAACACTATTCCCGGCCTCACCGATTCAAGCCTTCTGCCCAAGGCAGCTAAGTCATGCGGCATAGAATTTAATGAATTGTGTATTAAGCTGATTAGACTGGCATATGAGAAAACCCCCCTTAAAACTACCGATTAAAATAATTGCCGTTACCGCAATAATTTTTCTTGCTTTAATATTCATTATGGGCTATATTCGGAAGGTCTTTAAGGCATCCGATTATTTTAAGATAAAAGATATTATTAGCAGAGAAGGCGACACCGCTAGACTTTCTTATTTAAAAGGAAAGAATATATTCAGCGTTGACTTAAGAAACGAATCCAGATATATATTAGAATATTATCCGAACTACAGCGCCATTAGGCTGGTCAGGCTCTTACCCGACAGAATATTCGTGGATTTTATAAAGCGTAAGCCCGTCGCCTTTATAAAATTATACAGATATTTTACCGTGGACAAGGACGGCGTGATTTTCTATACGCCAGAGCATACGCAGGATTTAGAATTACCGATTATTTTAGGCCTGGAGACAAAGATTTTCGGTCCGAAGCCCGGCAAAATTTATAATATCAGAGAACTTACGCTTGCTTTAAATATAATAAGAGAATTAAGAAGAAACAGGGCATTTAAGAATTATAACATCAAAAAAATCGATGTGGCAAATTTAGCCAATACATCAATTTTTATGCAAAAAGAATCTGAAAATTTAGAGATAAAATTGGGAGCAGACAACATTAAAGATAAAATCGGCATTCTGTCAGGTCTCATTGTCCAGGAAAAGTCTGAGTTAGGCAATATAAAATATATTGACCTCAGGTTCAAGGAGCCAGTGATAAAGTTAGTGAAGCCACAACTTAGCGAACGACAGTGAAGCTAAGTTGTATGGCTGAACTTATCCCGCACCTTTGAAATATTCAAATTCTTTTAAATCCTATTCTTTGTATTTATATGAATAATACAAAGGTGCGGGGTTAAATTCGCACAATAACCCACACACCCAGCTCACTGGGTGTGGGGTTATGTGCTCATTTAAGATGCTAAATAATTATATCTGCGCATTAGATATCGGTTCCAGTAAGATTGCAGGCGCAGTAGCAGAGATTAGAAGAAATCGCATCAATAATATCTTTTTTGAGTGCGTACCTTCCAAAGGCATAAAGCACGGGGTAATCGTGGATTCTATAGAGCTGGTTGGCTCTGTCACTAAGCTCATGAAGAATTTAAGAGCCAAATCCGGTATAAACATTAAATTTTTACATACCAATATTTCCGGCCAGGATATACTCACCAAACACAGCCATGCAATCGTTCCGCTTGCTGAGAGGGGCAACAAGGTTATTACCGTATCAGATATGCAGAAAGTGAATGAACAGGCGCGTATACTGGGCTCAAGCCTTGAAGAAGAGATAATCCATTTGATACCTTTAAGTTATACGATAGACTCAAAGAGCTGTATCGTAAACCCTCTCGGCTTATACAGCCACAGGCTGGAGGTAGATTTATATCTAGTCTTGGCAAAATTGTCTTCTGTCCAGGGCCTTAGCCGCGCAATAAATCAGTCGGGTTATGAAATAAAAAATTTATTTTTTTCGGGCCTGGCTACAAGTAAAACTGTATTTAACAAAGGAACTCTAAGAGAGGGATTGAACTTATTTTGCGATATAGGCAGCGATACAACAGAACTGCTGGTATTCAGGAACGGAGCGCTTTGCGATATAGAGATTTTGCCGATAGGCGGCGATGATTTGACCGGCAAGCTTTGCGATGCATTAAAGATACCCTTTGCCTTGGCAGAGGATATAAAAAGGTCTCACGGGATAATAGGAAACCCCGAGCGGATCGGAGAGGATAAGGAGATATTGATAAAAAAGAGCAATCTCTATAAACCGATAAAGCAGAGGTTGGTCTCAGAAATAATCACTCAGTCGGCAGAGTCAATCTGCTCCAGGATAAAAGATGCTGTTCAACAAAAAGTATCCAGTTACGAAATAAATAATTTTGTAACCGTAGGAAGGACTGTACTGTTGGAAGGTTTTATAGAGACATTAGAGAATGCTTTGTCGGTTCCCGTAAAATTAGGCCGCATTACCAATCCCGATATCCCCGCATCAATAAAAGAAGCCGCAGACTTATCGGGTCAGAAATATTTGACCTATCTTACCTGCCTGGGTATGGTCTGCGAAGCCCTGCAAGATAAAACAGGAGAATTCGAAGCCACTAGGCAACCTGCCAAAAATCTCATCCTGAAAGCTGTAAACAGATTCAGGGAAGTGTATCAGGAATACTTTTAATGAGCAGATAACTTACGGAGTACTCACTTAATAACGGCGACGTAAGTTATAGCGAAGCGTCTGCGAATTAACCCAGCCCTCTATGCTTAACATAAATACTCTATTTTGCTTAGAGGGCTGGGTAAGTTCGTGCAGACAACTTACGTTCACTTCGTTCCGTAAGTTGTGCACTCGCTTACTTTTAATTGACCCTGATATTTTATCGTGTATAATATATAAGTTAAATATGGCGATTCAGGAGAATGTCCTTAAGGTTAAAGAGTGCATTTCTTTGGCTTGCGCTAGAATTAATCGCGACCCTAATTCAATAACCATTGTTGCAGTAAGCAAAGGAAGGACTGCTGAGCAGATAAAAGAGGCAATTGAAACAGGTATAACCGATATCGGAGAAAATCGGGTTCAGGAAGCACAACTCAAATATAATTTACTAACGACCAACGACCAACGACCAACGACTCTCAAATGGCACATGGTTGGCCATCTCCAGACCAACAAAGTAAAAGATGCCGTTAAAATCTTTGATTTAATTCAATCCGTGGATAGTTTGCGGCTTGCGCAAGGGATTGATAAAGAGGCAGCCTCAATAAATAAAATTCAGGATATATTAATTGAAGTAAAAACATCCCCAGAGGCAAGTAAATCTGGGTTAAAACCCGAAGAGGCAATTGAGGTTATAAAAAAAATAGCCGGATTTAAAAATATAAACATAAAAGGCGTGATGACCATTGCACCGCTCGTAGATAATCCTGAAGAAACCCGTCCTTATTTTCGTGCCTTGCGGGAATTACGAGATAAAATTAACCGGTCAACCAATCACCAATTAGCCATATTATCTATGGGCATGACCGATGACTTTGAAGTG